>Ga0315903_10011935_pt1 | contig 10182 bp, 13 predicted proteins | sample LakEriMetagenome_7_FD_203524 | JGI IMG/M metagenome (GOLD analysis project Ga0315903, IMG submission 203524) | Freshwater fungal communities from buoy surface, Lake Erie, Ohio, United States - Buoy 2 MA119 | ecosystem: Environmental > Aquatic > Freshwater > Lake | place: USA: Lake Erie, Ohio... | reverse complement strand
TTTGGTTTTTCGTCACCGTGATCATGTCCCGGCCCCGCATACGATGTAGGCGAGATTGCTAAAGTTAAAACAGCTATTAGCTGCACCAAGTAGTGGGTATAGTTTTTAAATAATTTCATAGGATCAGTTTGCTTATTCAGGTAATAGGCCAAGCGCCTGGCGTAGATTTGAGACGGCTACTGCGTAATTAATTTTTGCAACTGCCGCTTGTCGATTGGCGTCTACTGCTTCAATCTCAATGCGTAATCTGGTAGGCAGGTCTGTTTCTCCGAAGCGGAACGATTTTTCAAAAAATTGCCGGGTTTCATTGGCTAAGGTCGATCTTTTATCGGCAGCGCTAAGCTTCAATTGGGCTGATTTGACCAAAGCCATATTTGATTCCACATTACTTAAAGCAGACTCGCGCTCATAAGCTAAGCGCACCTCGGAATCCACCATCTCGGCCGTAGCACTCGCCAATCTATTGGTATTTCGGGCGTCCGAACCAAATGGAATCCTCAAACCAACTGCAACGGATTGCTGATACGGAACTCCGTAAACTTCGCGACCCTTGGTAGTCCATATTTGCAACTCAGGAGAAGCCCTTGTTTGAGACTTTGCCAAATCAAGCGCCTTTCTGGCCACCTCTAACTGATCTACAAGCGCGGCAACAATTGGTAAGCTGGAATCTAGGGCTGATAAATTTTCAGGAACCTTAGGCACTGGTTCAATATTTTTAGTGGCGTCACCAAATTGAATTTTCTTTAGATTCTCACTACCCAATAGAGAGCGCACCCTTTGCTCAGCATTAATCACATTGGCTTGTGATTCGACCAAAAAGGCTTCTGAGGATGCGAGTGCTCCATTAGCCTGATGCAGATCAGCGCGAGATAAGTCGCCAGCCTTAAACCTTTTTTCAACATCCATAGCCAACGTCTTTGCGTTCTCAAATCGACGTAGTGCCAAGTCAGACTCAATCTTTGATCTTTGGTAATTCCAATAGGTATCTCTTACTTCAGCCGCAATCTTTAATTGAGCAAGATAGTATTGGGACAAAAGCTTTTTATATTCAGCATCAGCTAAATTGATTGAGCTTGACCGCTCATTCCATAGCCACAGTGGAATACCCAGACCGAGAATAGTCTCGCTAGCGCCCTGGTTACTATTTGTTCTATCTGTTTTTTGGGAGACCTCTACCGATGCGGGACTCACCAAAAGGCTACTAGCAATTTTTTGCTTAGCAAGCGCTGCTTCTACCTTAAATTGATAGGATCTATAGTCGGGCTGGCGCTGCCATGATGACTCATAGAAAGACTTTAAAGCTGACTCACCTTTGCGCTCACCATTGGCTAGCGCTATTGGTGGCCCCAATAGGAAGATTAATCCTGTAAGTTGAATGACACAGCGACGAACTGCATCCATGTACTCTCGCGACATAAAAACTCCATTTGTTTGTACAAAACAGAGTTAGCGAGAGGATGGTTAGTTTGATGCTCTCGCTAACTTAGGCGAGAGAAATCCAATTGGGTTTTTCTGGTGGAGTGGGAGAAAAATCGACTAAAAACTCCACTTGAGAACTTTCGTAATGAAAGTTAGTGGCAGTAATTGAAACACTAAAAGACGAATTTAAGGCTGGCGTGTGCGCCAAATGGCAGACTCCGCAATCGGAATCAGCGGCTACAGAGTCACTAGCCGAGACAGTAACAGCGGCTTTTTCATGCTCGTGATGGGCAACATGCATAGCTGAGCTCTGCTCTTCTTGGCAGTAGCCTGCAATAGTTGCGTAGGAGGTTTGAATTGATAAAGCTAGCAAAGCTAGGGTTATCAGAATTTTTCTCATTTGCAGTTTATAGCATATTCCCTTTTCTTTTGCATTGAGAGCTTTTCTATAAAGGTCAAATGGATTAATCACTCAAACAGCTGCTGTAATGCCACAAACCTTTGAATACCTAATGACTTGGTGGAAGAGTCGGCTCAACAACTTCAGAAGGTCTGTTAAAGGCCGATTTGAGACGGTCATATTTTTCAAATTCTTTACAGTGACCGTCCTTTTAAAGGACAAACCATTTTTACTATGTCAGCCATCACAACAATCAAGTAATTGTCATTTCAATTAAAGACAGTCAAAACCCCCGATTTTGAATCAAACGACTGAATTAATTGGGTGGTCAAAAATCAAGTGGGGTTGGGAAAAAGTAGTTAAGGCTCAATTTTTTGGTTGCTTAGCTTTTTTATCGTAGCTTGAGCCTTTTGTATCTGTTGCGCTTTACGCTCTGAGTCTACTGCTTGTTTGGCAATCTCGGCACTTCGCTTCAGTGAATTAATACGAGACTGTTGCGGCGTTAATGGTTTGTTAGGTTTGAATTCATAAAAGCGCATATCTCTATTTATCTAGGCGCCCCTCGGGGCCTTTAAATCAAGTCGCATTCGGCTCTTTGCCAGCTGGCTCGCCTCTGCGATGGAGGCTTCAGCCCACCCATCTTTTCCAAAACGTGCACCACGTGGTGCTGGAAAATGATGGTCGTCTCTGTCCTAAAGCGCACCAGCTGGTGCAGGACATTCGTCTTAGGCTTCGCTGGGTCGGTGGCGACAGCTATCGCCACCTATGGGGCTACCTTGCGGTGCGCCCCATATATAAATGTCCTTTTAAAGGACAAAACATCAACGGCCAAAGCCCGCACGTACAGCTCCACTTGCAGCTTCAATTTGACTATCAAGCTCACCTGCTTCTACGGCGGCCTTAATAATCTCTAGCGCCTTAATCAGGTCATCGGCTGAATTCACTTCAACAGCAGTCTTGCCTTTAGCAAACTCAATGATCTTTGCACCATAGCGAATATTAAGACATACCTTGCCGTCAGCAGCAACGAACCACCACTGGCGAATACGTTTTTCATGTTCAATGGTTTTACGTGCACCAGTGATGTCTTTGACTGTTTTGAATTTCTTTACAGTAAATGTGCCACCTTCTTTGATGGCTTTTGCTAGCTGGACCTGTTCCCAAACTTTGGTAGCTAATTTATTACGGCGATGCAGTACTGGCGGTATTGCTGTGGGCTTTTTTGAATTAACCATTTTCAAACTGTTTAATGTGCTCATTGTTTTCTCCTATAAGTTAATGGGCACACTTAATTTATGGTCTGAGTTTTTGGTTGGACAACCTCTTTTTGCCAAAAGCCACAAAGATCTAATATTCTTTGCCACTTTTATTCTTCTTTTATTAGGTTTCGCTAAATAACTCTGACAGCAGATACCTTCTGCATGCCATTTACCACTACTGATATGAGCAGCGATACTCAGTCGTTATATCGCCCTAAACCTGGACATTGGTGTTCGCAGGGATGGAAATTCTGAAGCAGTAGCAGAGACTTGCAGTCACTATCCTTTACAGGACGCTATTAGAGTTGCTTACTAATTGACACAAGAATATTTCAGCACAAAGATCGTAGTTAACACTACGGGATCACGAGCAAGCTCTGCCCACACAGCATACTTGCAAGCGGTACAAAGGTAGCCACTTATTGCTTTTGTACATGTTGCGTTTTACAGCCGCACATAAAAGGAGATAGCGAAACCGCCCTTACCCAACCGGGTTGTGCCTATAGTGGTGTAGTAAAGAACTCAGCGAAAGTCCTTTCCTAATACTGAGCCTGTTGCTTAAGGCTCAGTGTAGGTTGAATCTAGCGAAAATCAATCAAACCAATATCAAAAGAAGAAAAAGGTGATGAGCGACAAGCGAAATCACAGGCGAATGCAATTCGCCTTAATACTTAGATAGAATATTAATTCTCAATTGTCTAAGGAAAAGTGATGCCTAAATTTAAAGCAAATCAAAAACTTGTTCAAACAGTCATACAGCTTTATTGGGAAGAGTTTGACACGGAGGATCAAGATCAGTGGGAGTCGATTAAAGAACGAGTACAAGATCAGACTATGGATGATTTGTCTGAATTTCCCGATGAGGCTCCAAGCGACCCTAATCTCTGGTTTCAATTATTTCAGAAGCTTTCCTGTACAGAATATGAAAACGCAGAGGATGATTATTGGGTTAGCGATATCAAAGGATTTACTGAATACACGTATGAATTAGTAGATAGCGATGACAACGTAATTGATTCCGCTTAATGCCTGTGGCAGAAATGCCACGATAAATATAATTTAATTACGAAACTATTATGTTTCTAGCTAAGTCATTGATTCTTGGAAAGATCTTTATTGGCTGATTTCGGTTGCTCAAACCGAATCTAAGAAAACATACTGTAACTCTGTATTTATTACATTTCAGGGAGAACGTATGTCACAAGCTAGAGTTTTAAACCCACAAGAACTACGCAGAGTTTTAGATCACGTAGCTACACGTAGGCACAGCGCACGTAATCGCGCTATGCTGCTGTTAACGCACTTCGCGGGTATGCGAGTAGGTGAAGTAGCTGCCCTACGCATAAACGACGTTTTAAACGGCGACAGCACAATTAAGGATGAAGTGCGCTTGATGCCTGAGCAAACCAAGGGCAAACATGCCCGTACGGTTTACTTAAATGAACGGATGCAAAAGGAGATTGGCCAGTACTTGCGTGTACTTCGCATTAAGGATCCCACTAAGCCGTTGTTCTATACCCAAAAGCAAGCGGGGTTCTCCGCTAACTCCTTAACTCAATACTTCTTTTATCTATATCGTGCAGTTGGCATAGATGGCGCCAGCAGTCATAGTGGCAGAAGAAGCTTTTTAACTGGATTGGCTAATAAAGGTACTGCCATTCATATATTGAAGAGTTTGGCAGGCCATAGAAATATCAGCACCACAGCTTCCTATCTGTATAGCAACCCGAGTCAACTTAAAGCCGCTGTTGAGCTGATCTAACTATTTGGAGAAGTCAGTAAACACTTCTCCAGTGTAGCTGTCATTAACTCGAGCTTTCTTTAGATTGATTGTAAAAGCCAATCCTCTTGTGGCAAGTCTGTGACCAAACCATTTACACAGCACCTCAACTCTGGTGGATTTGTTTTTGCCATCAAGAATAAGCACTTGATCACCTAGTAAGAAGGTGCCACTGAATATTGACCCTCTGTACTTGGCATCAGTAACTTCTATTACACGAGCATTCTTGACCTTTACAGGCTTGATTGGCTTAGCTAACTTAGTCGTCTTGGGACAGTCGTTTTGCTGCTTCCACACAGGTGCTTTGCGATAAAAATCCATATAACCCTCATATTTGCTTATAAGTTGTTACTAGGATATCAAAAATGTCCTTTAAAAGGACGATCAAGTCATAGGGAACTTACCTAATGCTGCATTAGCGATGATTTTTTCTGCGTTAGTGATGTATCGCTTTACGCTTGCACCCATTACGTTTCTAAATACTTGCCTCTCGTTCACTGTCATTTTGTCAGTGGTCATTGCGCTAGGAACTAGGCGCAATTGCTCTCCAAGCTTCCATAAAGGCACTTTGGGCTTTTGATCTTTGTGCTCCATATATAAGTCATAAACTTGAAGTGTCTTGCGTAGACTCTCAATTGTGTAGTTACGCTCTAGTGGATAAGCTGCATTACTTTTTTCTAATAGCTTTTTAGTGCGCCCACGCTTTGCCGTGTGCTTGTCTTTTAAGATGCGAGCAAATCTACTTTGCAAATATCTTTTACTAGAAGTGAGAGGTACAGCAATGACAAGAACTTCGTCTTGAGACCATGACTCATCCCACTGATCTTTATCTTCTAACAAGGTCAGCTTCATAGCACTGGTAGTTTCTGCAAAGAGCTCGCCACCACGCTCGCCCTCTGTCCACCACTTCTTAAAGCTATCTTCCCTTACGTCCCCAAAATCTTTATAGAGCTTGGCAAACTTTCCTTTGCCGCCCTTTTCACAACAAGCCAAATAGTCTTTATTGCGCCTTAAGTAAGCCCACCACCAGTAATACGGGCTTTGCTGCTGATAGGACAAAGTACGTGGTTTGTTATTTGTTCCAAAAGTGGGGTGTTGTGCGAGAAATCTTCTTAGCATTTTCTTAACATTCAAATTACATGAATTAAATTGTACATCGAAAAAATAGGCTAAATCTTGATAATAGATATATGACCAAGCGGTTAAATTTCTTAACAAGCAGTCATATTTTCAATACGAAAGTGAGTACATTATGTTAGTTGATCAAATTGCAGTAAACACATCTCCCGTAACAACAAACGTCCTTTTAAAAGACAGCGCACAAGCAGTCAGCACAACTACTGGACCAGTTAAGGCTCTAGCTAATATGGAAAGTAGCCGCATTACATGGGAGCAAGGCGCCTATAGAACCAGTAATCAGTCTTTATATGCAGTATTAGCTGAATGCTTGGCATTTTGTAGCGAGCTAACCATTTCAGAAGCCAAGCAACGTAGCGCCGCTTTAGAAGCTTTTTATAAAGAGCGTGGCTATGTTTATAAGCAAGATTTGCCGTTGGTTACTCGCGTAGTACGTGCAGTTTTTGGCGCACGAGATCGTCGTCGCATCAGCACCTACTCCCTAGTGCTTCGCCAAGCTCAAAAGGAAGACATTATGGCTATCAATCTAGCAGCTTGGATTGAAGAGCGTGGTGGCGTGCAAGAAATCACCCTTGCTCGTAGTGCCAATTATGTGAGTCCTAAAGATAAGGCTGTTATTGCCAAAGACAGTTTGAGAGGTAAGTCGCCAATTGGCTTTGCGAGATCAGAATTACTCTCGCATGTAGCTGATGCCAATTTTGTTGGTGAGTCTTGTGTCTTATTAGCAGAGCAGCAGGCTGATGGCAGCTTTGGAGTTTATGCAGTGCTTCGACAAGGCGGTCTAGTGAAGTCTGCTTTTGCTGCGCTTTATGCCGTTGAGCGTGAAATCACTCTCAAAGCAAAAGCGGAGGTTGATGCAGCAAATGATGCTGACGGCGCCGTCCCTAAACAAGCTTAATAACCATAGGGGGCGTTATGAGCGCCCCCAACAAACACGAAAGGAAACATCATGTTAATTAGAAAGGATTCTAAATATGAGCCCAAAACAATTAATGACATCATCTGGGGTAATGCTGAGAGTCGCTTGCGAATCGAAGATATTGTCAGTGGTGCCGAAGCATTACCTCATTGCGGCAAATCAGCCATTCTTCTTTACGGAGTCTTTGGCACAGGCAAAACCACACTGGCAAATCTGCTACCTAACGCAATCGAAAAAGGTAGAGTCAATGAAGACTTAGCTGTTGAGGCTGATTTTATAGCCTGTCAGCAAGGCTTCAATGGTCCGCAAGTAATGTCGCTAATTGAAAGAGTGCTTAGTAAGACTTCGTTTAATGCCAGCGGCCTGCACTACTTTGTTTTAGATGAAGTAGACAACCTAACCAAGTTGGCGCAGCAAAGTCTTAAATCAGCACTGAATACCAACAGGGGCATTTTCATACTTACTACAAACAACATCTCCGAGCTTGATAAGGGCTTGAAGGATCGCTGCGTGTTGGTAGAAATGAATGCGGCTGCAGTTAGTGATTATTTGCCATTGGCCAAAAACTTAGTCAGCGATATGGGCGTTGTTATGAGCGATGATGATTTACTGCCCACTATTTCTGCGGCTAAAGGATCATTGCGAAATTTGATTCATAACGTGGAAAGGCTTGCTAGACGTAGTAATTCTAAACCACCCAATATTATTTTTTAAGGAGGATATATGGTTAATTCTAAATTCTTATGTTTAAGTATGAAAAATATTTTAAAGATTGCACTAAACGAGCATACGCCACTTAGGTCGGCAAAAAGCTTAGTTTATGCTTCTAAGATATTTGCAAATGCTTATTTTGATGAACTTGAATCTACTTACTCAAAGGGCAACGTACGTGCAAAGATAAATGGTTTAGAGTTTTTTATTTTAGATTTGATTGTAAATTTTAAAGAGAGGGATGTTTCTTTTCCAGCCTCTGCATTAATTAAATTACTAAAATCAGATCAAGATATTTTTTTCTTTACCAGTAGATTGATACAAGGTGAAACCCCATTTACAAGTTTGTGGATTGAAACATCAAAAGAAAAAAGGGAGGAAATCATGAAGGCTCATAAAGCTGTTAGAGCATTTAGTGAGGATCGCATTGAAAATGTATTCAACCCTTTGTATGTTTATGCACCAAAAAACATACATAAGAATTACTGATTACATTAATGTAAAAGTTCTTAGCCCACTTTCGAGTGGGCTTTTTTTATTTGTTCTTTAAAAGGACAGTTCATGCTCAAGCCAATCTATCTGCAGCCATCGTTGCCGTCAACTTGCTGTAATGACGATCAATCATGGCGGCACTATTGCCCATCTGCTTAGATAATGTATGAATATCCGTCTTGTTCTCTAGCAACTCTAAAGTAGCGTAGGTATGGCGCAGAGAATAAAGTGTTCGCATCTGCCCATCGTGACTTAATCCCAAACCACTATCTCGCATCAGTCGCTTAAATGCTCCATCAATCCGCATAGGCTGATGACCATTGGCAAATACAAAGATCTGGTCTGGACAACGTGTTTCAAATAGACGATCAAAGGGAATGTCCCACACAGCCCGTTGTCTGCTGTGTAATCGTTTAAGCACATCCACTGCCTTATGTTTGGCAATGAGCCAGCGCCCACCTGTTTTGCCATCAACCCATATACGCAGGTATTTCTTATCGCCTTGGGTATGCCACTCGATATTGTTCCAGCAAACACCTAACGCCTCAGTACCATGCCGCATACCTGTGTATAAAAGCATTTCAATGTAGTCACGCAGTAAGGGACGAGTCTCATGCTCAATCTCTAGTCTGCCTTGCTTGATCCAAGGCTCCATGAATGCTAACAAACGATCAACCTCTTCGCGGGTAAATGCTGGGCGAGTTTTACCTTTCTGCCCTCTAGCTGTGAGTTTTGGAATAGCTACTCGTTCGCTGATCCAGCCTTTGCTAATAGCTACCAGCTGTAACTTAGTCCAAGCACTGGCAAAGTTGTTAAGCGTACTGGCTCTTGGCAACTTGTTCATCTGCCGATTACGCCAAACCTCAAACTCATGCACATCGGTGTAGGTTATTTCTTCAAGTCGTTTATCACCAAAGTAGGGTAGAAAGTATTTCTCAATACAGGTGATGTAGCTACCGTACACACTCTTACCTATACCAATATCCAAGTCCTGCCGCATTGAGTAGAGAGTGGCGTGTGCAATTTCTGCAAACGTGGGGGACTTTTGTGCAAGCCCCAGTCTTTGGCGAAATCTGGTTTCATCGTATAGATCACAAGCCATTCGTACAGCGTGCTCAATTGATGCTTGGCGAGTAGTCTGACGATGCCATGAGCCATCTTGCAGTCTAAAGCGGCAATGCCAAAGTGGACTTCCGGGTCTTCGGTGAATAACTACCTCACCATCACGCAGATAAAGCTCTGTGGGCTCGGCGTATTTGAGCTGACTTAAGACTGTGGGTTGTGATTCCGGCTGGGGTGAGGAGATTACTTCTAGGTTGCTATCAGGTACTTTGATTACCTTAGTCACTTTGCGGTAGGCATACTGCTGTCATATAGCTATTTTATTTTCAGACTTTTTAGTTGGACAACCTAAGCAAAAACGTCCTTTAAAAGGACGTTTCTTTACCTTAAAGAAATAGGCCAGGGCCGAGGATACCTGATTCTACCTATAGGCCTGATAGATAGTTGGTTCGCCATTTAACCCAATAGCCAAAACATCATAGGGATCTTTCTTACCTTTGTATTCTGGTCCATCCATACCAGGAGATCCCAAAGGCATTGCTGGAACCGCTAAACCCAATACCTTTGGCTTTTCTGCTAGAAGGCGCTTAATTTCTCGGGCAGGAACATGTCCTTCAATGACATAACCATTGATTTGGGCGGTATGGCATGAGCCAAACTGAACTGGCATCCCCAGCTTTTGGCGCATTTCAGTATTACCGATATCAATTGCCTTTACATTAAAGCCATTCTTTTCTAAGTACGCCGCCCAATCTTTACAGCAACCGCATTTTGGGCCGCGCCACATCGTAATAACTGGCTTTTCAGTCACAGCAAAACTCAATGTCGGCAATAAAGCTAGGCCAAAAGAAATAAGCCTTCTTTGTTGATTTACCAATCTAACAGTTTTCATCATTTCATCTTTAATTAAATTCAACTAGGCCCCCTACTGAACTTTTCTAAACTGCTTTGCGAATAGCTTAGTGCCTTTTTGCTCCGCTACAAATTCAACTTGATCCCCAGG
>Ga0315903_10011928_pt1 | contig 10185 bp, 11 predicted proteins | sample LakEriMetagenome_7_FD_203524 | JGI IMG/M metagenome (GOLD analysis project Ga0315903, IMG submission 203524) | Freshwater fungal communities from buoy surface, Lake Erie, Ohio, United States - Buoy 2 MA119 | ecosystem: Environmental > Aquatic > Freshwater > Lake | place: USA: Lake Erie, Ohio... | reverse complement strand
GTTTACGAAACCCACTCCGTAATTATGTTATGAATAATCAAAATTGTTTTTTTTATTTTGATGCAAATAACTATGAAAATTTTGTAAAAAATGCCAAAAAACATTTAGTCACCCTTTCTCCTCGTGGTAATGGGATTGAATGTATTAGAACATATGAATTACTTTATTTAGATGAAATTCCATTGGTTTTTGGAAATAAACAAGAATACTCGGCAATATACAATAAGATATATAAAAACTTACCTATAATTTTTTTTGATAACTACGAAGATGTTACCGACATACCTAAAATTAAAAAAGAAATAAAAAATTTTTCCTTATATGGAAAAGAACTTTTAGATTTTTCATACTGGCGTGATTTAATTCTGAAAAAAAGTGAAGAAATTTAATCCAAATGAAAAAAATATACATTTGATACACGAAAAATTAATAATAATGGATGACAAAATTTTAATTACAGGCGGGAAAGGTTTAGTTGGTTCATCAATAGAAAAAGGAATTAAACTAGGAAGTGAAATAGATTTAAGAATACCTGAAATAACCTACAATTATTTTAATTACAACAAACCAGAATATGTAATACATTGTGCGGCAATGGTTGGTGGTTTGGGTCGGAATATTAATTATAAAGGAAAATTCTATTATGATAATATTATGATAAACACAAATGTTTTGGAATCATCAAGAATTCATGATGTAAAAAAAGTAGTTTCTTTTTTATCAACATGTATTTTCCCTGATGAAGTTAATTATCCTTTGACTGAGGACAAAATTCATTTAGGACCTCCCCATGAATCCAATTACCCTTATGCGTACGCTAAAAGGATGTTAGATGTTCAAACTAGGGCATATAGGGAACAATATGGTTTAAATTATGTGTCTGTGATTCCCACAAATATCTATGGAATAAATGATAATTTTTCCTTAGAAAATGGTCATGTTATACCTACTCTGATGCATAAACTTTATTTGTCACAAACAAATAAAACCGATTTTGTTGTTTGGGGTTCCGGTAAACCTTTGAGGGAATTTATTTATTCCAAGGATGTGGGTAAATTATCCTTGTGGGCTTTAAATCATTACGATGAGGATATTCCAATTATTTTTAGTCCATCTCAAGAAATAAGTATAATTGATTTAGTTGATTTATTAGTTAAAGAATTTAACTTTAAGGGTAAAGTTATTTTTGATAAAACAAAACCCGATGGTCAGTTTAGAAAACCAACAGATAACTCAAAATTAAAATCATATTTACCTGATTTTAAATTTACTTCGATTGAAGACGGTATAAAAGAAACTGTAAATTGGTTTATACAAAATTATGATAATATAAGAAAATGAAAAAAAAAGTAGCATTAATTACAGGAATAAATGGACAAGATGGGTCTTATTTAAGTGAATTTTTATTGAGTAAAAATTATGAGGTGCATGGTACATTAAAAAGAAATTCTGTTTCTGAAAATCAGACATATAGACTTGATTCTGTATATGATAGGGTAAACTTGCATTATGCGGATTTGATTGATTTATCTTCATTAATATATGTGATTCAAAAAATACAACCTGATGAAATTTATAATTTGGCTGCGCAATCTCATGTCAAAATTTCATTCGACCAACCCATTTATACCTCACAGGTAACTGGATTAGGAACATTAAATATTTTGGAAGCCATAAGATTGATTAATCCAAAAATAAAATTGTATCAAGCATCATCCTCTGAGATGTTTGGTAACTCAATTGATTCGGATGGATATCAGAGAGAAACCACTCAGATGAATCCCGTTTCTCCATATGGATGTGCAAAAGTTTTTTCATACAACATTTGCAGAAATTACAGAAATTCTTATGATATGTTTGTATCAAATGGAATTTTATTTAATCATGAATCACCAAGAAGAGGTACAAATTTTGTAACTAACAAGGTATGTAAAGAAGCCGTAAAAATAAAATTTGGATTATCTAATCAATTAAAATTAGGTAATTTGAACGCAACAAGAGACTGGGGTCATGCTAAAGATTATGTTGAGGCTATGTGGATGATTCTACAACAAGATAAACCCGATGATTTTGTCTGTGCAACAGGTATCTCACATTCTGTTAAAGATTTATGTGAATATGTATTTGGTAAATTAGAATTAAAATGGGAAGATTATGTAACATCTGATGAGAAATACTTAAGACCTGAAGAACTTAATGATTTAAGGGGGGACTCGAGTAAATTACAAAATGTCACTGGATGGTCTCCTAAATATACATTTGAATCTATGTTAGACGAAATGATAGAATATTGGATAAACTTTTATAAAAAATAAAAATGACAAAAGTCACAAGAAAACAACCAGTTCCGACGCCAAGTGGAGAAGAACCCGTAGTGAGGAATAAAAAACAACTGATTGGTTCAATCATAAAGAAAAAAACTAAACAAAAATTTTTATCTGAAAGTCAAAAAACCTATTATGATATTTTAAACCAAAACCAAATAACAATTTGTTCTGGACCTGCTGGTGTTGGTAAAAGTTATATTGCAATGAAATGTGCATTGGACTTATTGGCAGACCCAGAAACACCATACGAAAAAATTATAATTGTTAGACCTGCGGTTGAAGCTGAAGAAAAATTGGGAAGTTTACCAGGTGGTGTTGAGGAAAAATTAGACCCTTATATTTTTCCATCTTATTATTTGATGAATAAAATTATTGGTAAAGATTGTAGAGAAAGACTAAAAGAGATTGAAGCCATTGAAGTATTTGCGTTGGCATACATGAGAGGTATGAATATTGATAACTCCATTTTAATTTTCGAAGAAGCTCAAAACTCTACACCAAGTCAAATGAAACTTTTGCTCACAAGAATTGGATTTAACTCTAAATTTTTTATCTCAGGGGATTTGGAACAATTTGACAGACATAAAGATAAAACACAAACTGGATTGTGGGATGCATTACATAAATTCCAAAATCTAAATGATATTGGTACTTTCGAATTTTTACCTGAAGATGTAGTAAGAAATCCACTAATATCTCACATATTAAAAAGATACGATGAATGAGGATAGGTATTGAATTAAATGGGGTTTTACGGGACACATTAGGTAAATTTAAACAGATGTATGAAAAACATTTGATAGAAAATTCAGAGGTTTTAGACAGTTTGAGTACCTACAATATTGATATGTCAGGTAACACAACATTAGAAGAAAAACCTGAAAATTTTGAGTACAAAATATTAAGTGATATTACATCACTCGATTTAATAAAGCATTTTAGTTTCAAATCTAATGATGACTTATATGATTTTATGTATAAAGACCATACAATGGAAATATTTGGTCATGCCGGTTCAGTAGAAATGACATCTATGAATGACCTGAATGATTTTTACTTGGACATGAGAGATGACCACGATATTTTAATTGTATCCGATGAGGTGGGAAAATCAAAACCAGCCTCATTATTTTTTATTTCAAAATTTGGATGTTTGGTCGAAACCATAAAATTTTATAGTGAATCGACTATAAATAGCATGTGGGATTCAATAGACATTTTACTTACTGCTAATCCTAATTTATTATTGAATTATCCGAAAAATAAAAAAGTTATAAAATATGTAACTTATTATAATCAAGATATAAAATCAGAGTGTGAAATTCAAAAACTCGGAGAACTAAAAACAAAAATAAAAGAAATATATGATTAATGTATTAGGTGAAAACTATTTTATTGATTTAGATAAAGTAGAAGAATATTTAGAAATTGATGATTTTCAACCAGTTGAATCCGGAGATACCGAAGCAAGAATCAACTTGGTCAAATTTGAACTTGTCAAAATGTTGTTAGATACTATTTTGACCGAAAACGAAGAAGGATATGATGAGAGATTAGGATTAAAATCGACCCCAAAAACATCACTACCTTTTGGATTAGCGTTCAATACTCTATTAAATAAAAAACTTATAAATCACTATTGATATGTCAAATGAAATAAATGAAAAGGTAAAATTGTCCATAGAAAATTTACGGGATAAAAAATCTAAAATTTATCTACTTGTTCAGGACACTAAAGGAAATGCCAAAGCTTCCGTTAGGTATATTTACCAAATGGCGATGGCGTTAAAAGAAGGTGGATTTAATCCGATCATTTTACACGAAAAAAATGATTATTCGGGTGTTATTGCTTGGTTAGACCAAGAATATATGGATTTACCTCATAAATCTATTGAAAGTCAAAATCTTGAAGTTACGCCTGATGATTTTTTAATCATTCCTGAAATTTTTGGTTATGTAATGGAACAAGTTAAAAAACTTCCTTGTGCGAAAATAGTGTTATCTCAATCATATGCATACATGCTTGAAACACTCCAACCAGGACAAAGTTGGTCTCAATATGGATTTTTCAAATGTATTACTACTAGTGAAAAACAAAAAGAATATGTTGAAAAAATAATGAGACAAAATACTTTTGATATTATAGAACCATACATTACAGAAAATTTTTATGCAAATGAAAAACCACCTATGCCTATTATAGGTGTGCATACTAGAGATCATAGTGATGCTATAAATATTATAAAGGCATTCTACCTCAAATTTCCACAATACAGATGGTTTACATTTAGAGATTTGAGAGGATTATCAGAAATTGAATTTTCAAATTCATTACGAGATTGTTTCGTGAGTGTTTGGATTGATAATGAATCAGGATTCGGTACATTTCCACTTGAATCAATGAAATCAAATGTTCCTGTGATTGGTAAAATACCTGATTTGGTGCCTGAATGGATGTCGGATGAAAACGGATTATGGATAAGTGATAAAACAATTATTATAGATGTTTTAGCGGATTTTGTTCAAAATTGGTTAGAGGATAATATAAATCCAAGTTTATATGAAGAAATGAAAAAAACTTCTGAAAATTATGATAATAAATCTTTGTTTAGTACAAAAGTAACTTCTTTATTTGAAACCTATTTTATTCAAAGAGCGGATTCTTTTGAAGAACAAATAACAAAAACAGAAACAGAAAATTAATATGGAAAATAAAGCACCGGTTTCAGTAATACTACCAATCAAATCCTCCAAAGTTAGAGACTTTGATGATTTTTTTAATAAAGCAATTCAATCAATAAATGACCAATCAGTTGGTATTGAAGAACTCGTGATAGTACATTCTCAAGAGGAATCTTTGACTGATTTTTTATCAAGTTTTGATTTTGGTAATTTGAATGTAAAAAAATTAATTTGGGATAAATCACCAAATTATTGCGACCAAATAAATTATGGAATAGAAAATGCACAATCCGAGTGGATATCACTTTTTGAATTTGATGATGAATATTCAAAAATTTGGTTTAAAAATGTGAAAAAATATATAGAATATTTCCCAAATGTTGATATGTTTTTACCCGTTGTTGTTGATACTAATGAAAAAGGTGTGTTCGTTGGGTTTACCAACGAAGCGACATTTGCCGCCAATTTTTCACCCGAAGTAGGGTTTTTAACCAACGAAACATTACATAATTATCAAAATTTTCAAACTGCCGGTTCGGTCTTCAGAAAAAAAATTATACAAGATTTCGGAGGATTCAAATCTTCAATGAAATTGACATTTATTTATGAATTCTTATTAAGAATGACATATAATTCAGCAACAATAATGACAATACCTAAACTCGGTTATAAACATATGAACTTGAGGGAAGGATCAATTTTTTGGAATTATAAAAATGGGGATGAAATTATGGTTGATGATGAAGTTAAATTTTGGATTCAAACCGCAAAAAAAGAATATTTTTTCAACAACGATAGACAAATAAACTACATCCAAGAAACAACCTAAATGATAGAAACTCTATCTGGTAATTCAGCAGATGTTTCATCTAAAAAAAGGGGTAGAAAATCAGTTAAAGAAAACTATTTTGATGTAAGAGAAGAAGATGCCGTAATCAATTTTTTATTAGCACAAACATCAGAAGAAAAAAACAAAATTTATAATGAATTTCTGAGAGGACCTTTAGATAAGATGATTTCATCTATTATTAGGAGATACAAGTTGTATCGGAAAGATATGGATTTTATTGAAATCCATACCGATACACATTCATTTTTGATGACTAAAGTTGACAAATTCAAACCCTCCAAGAATAAAAAGGCATATTCTTACTTTGGTACCATATGTAAGAATTACCTTATGGGTCAAATTATAAAAGACCAAAAGGAAACTAATAGAAAAATATCGTATGAAGATATATCTTCTTCCTTGGAAGAAAGACCAGATATGATCTATACAATAGATGATGATCCTTTGGATTCGGGTGAACTTATACTACAATATTTGAAAGAATTAAAGGATTTTATTGATTATGAACAACTTAATGAAAATGAACGAAAGTTAGGATACGCCATTTTTGATTTATTTGAAAATTACGATACAATTTTTTCTGGTACTGAAAACAACAAATTTAATAAAAATGTAATACTTCTTTCATTACGAGAAATGACTAATTTAACAACAAAGGAAATAAGAACATCAATTAAAAGATACAAAAAATTATTTATAATAATCCAAAATAAAATGAAAAACTTTTAATAAGTATTTATTAATATGCCAAGACCACAACGAAAAGAAATAAATTTCACAAAGGAATCAATATTATCTTTGATGCAAGAAATTTACAATGAACTTGTAGAACAAAGACAAACTGCTATTAGAATCCAAAATAAAATGTTAACAATGCTTAAAGACCAAGATGATATGAAAGTAATTGGTCCTGTTATTGAAAAACAACAGAAAATAGTGAATGATTGTGTAGATAAAAAAATTAGTTTATCAAAATTACAATCAGGAATTTGGGAAAAATCTAATAATAATATTGAATCTTTTTCACTTGCTGATTTGGATGATGAATTAATTCAAGATCTAATTAATAAAGATGTTTCAAGTGAAGAAACATATAAAATGAAATAATTATGCAGTCAGTTGATGTCAATCAATCTTCAAATGAGATTAAAGGTGGGATTAACGCAATTAAAACTTATACCGAACTTTCCAAATCGGCAAAAGAGTTAAAAAAATCCGCAGGTAATTCCCTTCAGAAGGCAAATAGTGAAATTGCATCGCAACTAAATAAAATATCAGAACAACAAAAAAGATTTCAGAGAGAGGTACCAACATCGGCCGACCAACTTTTAGATTTTATAGGATTAACAAGTGGAACAGGTTCTGAAACCACAAGAGAAATTAGAAAAAAAATTCTTGAGGCTGCGGTGAAAATACAACCACAGATTCAAGAAATAATAAGAAAAAATGCAATAAAGGCTTTAGGTTGTTCTCAAGAACAAACATATATTGGCATTGATCCAATACAACTTCAACAAATCCCTTTACCACTACAACCAATAGATCAAGGAATTTATATTCCAGTCCCATCAATTGACATTCAATATGCGTTAAAACAAGAAATAGATAGTAGGACTGGAAAAATTTATTACGAGAAAGAAGATCCTTTAAATAAATTTGATTATATACCCTATGACGGACTAGAACCTTTTCCGATGAATAAAATGTTGAAACTGCTTTTGGAAAATCAGGGTCAATCATATAATCAAATTATTGGAGGTTTAAACTATCAGGGTAGTTCATTAAAAAACATTTTTGATATACAATACACAAATGTTAATCAATATGGTGTGACAGGTGATTATTTCAGGGTAATGTTAATAAATAGAACTGACCAAAATGGTCAACCTGCAAATCAAGTAGGAAATTTATTATCAGATTATTATAGTACAATAAAATTAATAGACCCTGTTACTATAGCTGCACAATTAATTAATACGCTTACAGGTACACTCAGTCTTAATTTTGGTGCAGGTCAATTACAGAATCAAAGTAGATTTGAAAAAATATTATCAAGAATTTTAGGATTGTGTTTTGATTCGAGGAGGGAAATTGATGTGAGTGGTGTATCTAAAATTGCCGAACTTGATGGGGTTGATGATAGTTTTTTTGAACTCAACGAAGTTGATTTAAGGAACATAGATGTTGAGATATCAAATATACAGAATGGAGTTGTTGAATTCGTAGATTGTGGTAATATAAAATTACCGGTAGACCACGATACATTACTTAATGAATTAATAAGTTTTAGAGATTCTTTGAGTGGTCAAACTGATGATGAAAATGTTGCAACAATAGAAAAGATAATTGATAGTATAAGTCAAAATCCTGAATGGCAAGACCCACAATCAAACTTGTTGATCAATGCGTCGATTGATAAATCTGTTATCAAGAAAATCCCTTTAGCAATTGCATCAGGTGTTTTGACTCCAAAAGTTTTATTACCAATTTTTACACTTTTGGCGGTTGTACAAAATGAAAAGGATTCTACATATAGTCAGGCGATTACGGATGTGAATCAATTTATTGGTTCTGCAAACACATTATCAAACCAAACATCAAATGTTGTTACTGACGGTGTGGATTTTTTAAATAAGTTTAGAACATTTTCAATCCAAGTTGTTTCTGAAATCGGAGCATTATTCTTAAAAACATTATTTGATATTCTGAAAAGGGATATCATCAATTTAATTGGAATAGTATTAAAAGATGTTGTAAGTAGTAAAACCAAGAAAAAGTTAAGGATCATTTTAAGGTATGTTAAGATAGCTGTGGCGGTGGCTCAATTGGTTTCAGACTACAGAAAATGTAAAACTTTATTGGATGATATAATTCAGTTATTAAAATTAATAAATCAAGTAATACCTGTACCAAAACCTGAAATACCTCCACCTTTATTGGCATTAACCCCCTTATTACCGGGAACTTCACCTGAAAGAAGTACAATAAACACAATAGAATTGTTACAATCATATGGATTACCAACAGGTCCGATGCCTGATGGTTCTCCAAATTTAATGACATTGTTTGTTTATGCGGTGGATCAAGGTATTGATAAAGAAATTGCCGAGAATGGTAAAGTTGAGATATTAACCGCTGCGGGTATTCCTGGTTATGGTAAATTTTTCTAATATGACTCACGAAGAATTAACAAAGATATCGGAAAAACAAAACGAATTAAAAGATTTACCAAATAATGAATTGGTAGAAATTATGGACGCTCTTTCGAGTGAATTTGAATTAACAAAAGAAAATATTATTAAATTAACATATTATATTGATAATATTGAATATTTGTATAATAATGTTTTAAAGGAATATCAAAATAGAAAATAATGGCAAAACAGGTATTGTTTCAATGTCAGGTGTTAAATGTTGATGATCCCCTAATGTTAGGTAGGATTAGGGCTAGACGTTTGATAGATAACTATGATGATATTCTTAAGAGTATATCTGATCCCCCTTGGAATGAGGAGAAGGATATATGGACATTAAGGGATCCATTTGTTTCTTCTCCATTATTACCTTATTATGTTTATTCTACACCAAAGGTTGATGAAATGGTGTTGGTTATGTATGCCAACGAAGGGACAGATTTCATCAATAGATATTATGTTCAAAGTACATTCTATTCACCTACAGCGACTGGATTTCAGTATTATCAGGGTGGAAATAAGTTTATGGGAACAGGTATCCAAATTGCCGAACCAAAACCTCTAAAAAACCAAGATGGTACATTTACAAGTCAAACACATAAAGGTGTGTTTCCAGAACCTGGGGATAACTCATTATTGGGAAGAGGTAGTGCGGATGTGATTGTGAAAGACGATGAAATCTTAATTAGAGCGGGAAAATTTGTGGGGCAAAATTTGGAACCAAATGTTTTACCTGTTGGGAATTATAAGAGGGGATTTTTGCAGTTGAGTCAATTTAGTACGGAGAAAATAACAACATCTCCATCCACAATCACAAAATTTGTAACCAAAACCGTTTCGGTTAATTATTTGATTGAATATGCAATTACCAACCCTGAAAATATGCAAGATAAATTCACGGGTTCGATATATCTTTATCAATTAAAACCAAATGTGTCAACAAATTCGGAAAACTTAACCGTTGATAGTGAAGTTGCTGAAAATTTGAAAACATTGGTTTATATTAAAAATTTTACAAATTTATCAAAAGTTGAGGTAATTAAATTCATAAATACATTTATAAAAACTTGTAACGATAAGGATGTTTCATCGACTGGTTCTCAATTATTTAGCGGTTCAAACAAATTTCCAA
>Ga0315903_10011924_pt1 | contig 10188 bp, 16 predicted proteins | sample LakEriMetagenome_7_FD_203524 | JGI IMG/M metagenome (GOLD analysis project Ga0315903, IMG submission 203524) | Freshwater fungal communities from buoy surface, Lake Erie, Ohio, United States - Buoy 2 MA119 | ecosystem: Environmental > Aquatic > Freshwater > Lake | place: USA: Lake Erie, Ohio... | reverse complement strand
GAACATTAAGCCTTTCAGCTATTGTTAATGCCATATTAAGTTCAATTCCATGCTTTTGCCCATAATCAAAACCAATAGCAATAACATCTTCAAAATTTTTCTTTGCCCAATACAAACAGGTTGTACTGTCTTGACCGCCGCTAAATAAAACAAGTGCTTTCATAGATTATGTATTGCGTATTTTTGAAATTTTACCCATTGCTCAAAATTATATAAATTAAGTTCAATAGTTTTTGCTTTCATATTTTTATTCGATTTATATTTTTGAGTTGGAAAACCATCATTATCGAAAACAATTACATTTCCAAATTTGCCTCCAACATTCCAAGTAGTACTATCTACGCTATCAAATTTTAATTCTTTCAACCAAGGAGTTGCAGTAAATCCTAGTCCATGTATTTTAGCATTATTTTTATGAGCATGATTAATAAACCAATGTAATATCTTTGGATTTGCTCTTATCTTTTTGCCATCATTACTTGCAGTTGTCGTACCTAATGCTACATAAGGATAATCTTCACAAGATTTAATCCAATAATCAGAACCTCTATTTGAATGCCAACAAACAATAGGCGCTATTCCAACAGCATCTTCAATCTGTTTTCTATAGTATTCTACTTTATTTAAACCAACAACACAATCAATGTCTAATTCAAAAAACAATTTTTGATTTGTATGTTTAATAAAAGCAATGTATTTTTTCACATAGGCATCCCAGTCAAAATTTCTATACTTCCCAGTCTTATCATTAATTGCTGAAAACGCTCCACTATCTAGAATATGTTTTTCTTGATTAACGTAATCGCCAAACTTACCAGTTTTATGTTCCCAAAAAGATGATAGAATATAAATGTCATCAGTTTTTTTATTCCATGTTTTTTCTATAGTCTTAAATCCCGCTAGATAAACAATCATAACCCAAGTAATTTATATACTATTTGCTCTTTACTGCCCGAATGTTTTTTAAATTCTTCATTTACTAATTCAAATTCTTCATCTGTGTACTCCAATACAATTTTATTTTTTTGTTCTTTTTGTTCATTGCTTTCTTCAAAAAAATCATCTAAATTAATACTATCTGTATTAAAATTATTGACGGTTAATCCCCACTCGTCTAATTTATCGGAATCCCATTCGTTTGCCAATGTTTCCCAGTTCCACTCACCGAAACCAACATTGTCTTTGATAATAAATTCGCGCTTCTGATCGTCGGTGAGGCTATCTGCAATTATTACTTCCACCTCTTTAACTCCTGCATCTTTTAACGCACGTAGTCGCATATTGCCACCAAGCACTACCATGTCCTTGTCAACGACGATAGGACGTAGTTTAAGCATTTCAGGAAAGTCTTTAATAGACTGTACTAACTTTTTGAATTTATCGTCTTTGATAATTCTTGGGTTGTCTGGGTTAGGCTTCAATTTGTCAATGCTAACCTTTTTTGTTTCGCTCATATTCTAAAATGTAATGATGTATACGTTCGTATGCTTCACGGATGCAACTTGAACACGACATTGGTTTAAGTTCACCGTATATTTCTAACCATGCAGACTGTAACGCTTGACGCGGTGCGGTGCTAACCTCCTGACCAACCTGAATGAATCGGTCAATAGCTTCGCGATGCTGTTGTAAGGCGTTGTATGTCTGTTCAGTCATCGTTGTAGGTTCTTGTGGAACTCCATCGTTAACACGCTAAACATAGAGGCAAAGCCTGACATTAGCACGGTAACAATAATGGATTCTACCTGTGTAAAATTACAAAACAGCATAATGTTAATGACTAACGCGCTCCACCATGACAAGCACAGCCCACAGGTAAACGGTTTTAGGCTTATCTTGCCAGTGAATTTTAGCAGGATGCGCTGTGGTATCAAAGTACATTCCGCGAACCAATAGCAGAACACACCGATCAGGGCGTTGATAAATAGTTGGTGCATCATTTGTTAATTATTACGTAGTTATATTTACTTAGGTCAATGTCGCTGATCCATTTGCGTTGTATGTGGTACGTTCCATGATAGTCGGATGTTTGTTTCTCCGTTTCATTCATGTAGTACGTTATCAACACCTTTTTGTGCCGTCTGCAAATGTTTACCAATGTCGTGTGCAATTCTATGTCAGCACACCCCACCTGAACAATCTCGGTGGTGCATTCTTTGATTTGCTTGGTGTGTTCAATTAGGTCGTAGGTCATCGAATATCAAAGCCTTTAATGTTGATGGGTGGAATAACCTTAACACGGCTCACAATAGTTGCCCATGCTCCTTGCGTCATTAGGTCACGACGATACGGGAATAAATGCCATATTTTGTTAAGCATATAACCAGTTGCTGCAGGTTCGCTATCGTGGATGACAATATAATGCGCCTTGTCTGCTAATTTAGCGATGTCGACGTGTCTGCGTTCGCCAGGACTGTGATCGATCAACACAACGCTATACTGATTGTGTTCTATACTATCCCAATCCGTCACGTGCGTTGCTCCAAACTTAGCAGCCCATTCTTTGTCATAATCGTAGCTAATTAACTGCTTTTTGTGCTTTTTAGCATATTCTTGCAAATACGGTGTGCTACCGTCACCGCATCCCATTTCGAGAATTGGAAATGCTGATTGTTTTGTGTGTTGTAATGCCCACCAAAGTAAAGGACGGTGATTGTTCCAACCCTGTACGTCTTTAAGAAAGTCCATTGATATTGTCGTTTAGTATTTGTAAGCAGCGTTCTGTTTCAAATAGGTTAAATGGTCGTGGCATATGCGCGTCGATACCGTTGCGAAGTTGTACAACACGCTGCATAGTATTATTCCAGTTAGCGCGGTCAATACGTCCCAACGCTAATCCGTTATCTATTCCTCTATTCAATGCAAAGTAATTCGTGATGCGTTCGGTAGCGATAACTTGATCGGTGAACCAGTAATCGTTAAAATGCGGTGATTTACTAAATTGACCGTATTTGTGTAGCAACTCGGATGTAGTTGCTTCGGGAAATAATTCCTGCCACATTTGTTTAGGTGCTGCAATGTAGCAAATAGGATGCTGAGTGTAGCCTGTCAAGTCTCTACCATACACCGTCCACTTGTCCGTGTCAGGATTCCAATAGTTTGACAATGGCATCATATCAATATCGCCAGTCATTACTATTCCATCGCTAACATCATGATGGCCTAACAGTCTAATAGTTTGCGTGTACGTGTCTTCACGGAAGTCACGGTCTGATGTGATAAATAAACGACGAGCCGTTGTGCCGTTATCGTTGTGCTTTACGTATTCATTGCCAAAGTCGTTAATAACATACGTTAGCGTGTCCCATCCTAACGAGTTCCATGCCTGTTCTACGTATGGCATATAGTTCATGTAGTCAGGATTAGTGTTGGTGCTTAATATCACCGTTCGTTTGTTGCTCATATCGTGTTTTCTTTTGTCCAGTAAAATATGTCAGCGTATTGTGCTTCAATCGCTCTAATGTGATCAAATCTGTCGCGGTACTGTGCAAAGAACTTCATCGTTGCAGTTTCATACCACCCTGCTGCACCAATGTGTCCCGTACAATCATTTGACGATCTTAGCTCATTTGCAATCGGTACGGTAATGTCAGGCACTTCGTTAAAGTATGCAGACAAGTACGTATTAGGCATCCCTTTAAGATAGTGTTGCACGATAGAATCGCGCCCGTGTTGACTAACTAACGGATAAATAAATGCGTTCAGCCAGTCTTGATCTGATCCTTTATTGGTAAAATTAAACGCTCCGAACTTATTAAACATTTGATCCCACGTAGCGCATCCCGTGTACTCTCTAAATTCTTTGCTGCGAAAGGCAACCATACCACCCATTAACGGGATGTTGTGACTAACGCTGTCAGTAATAGCGTGACACATCTTTGTTCCGTGCATCCAGTATTCAATCAGTTGACGTTCTTTGTAGCTTGTCAGGCTGTCTAAGTCACGGCATAAAAATAACTCCACGTCACAATCAAATGCGGGTAATAAACGCCACAACATAGCCTTGCATAAAGGTGCTTCATCAATGATATGACATTGAATAATCTTGGCACGTTCTAATTCACCTAATATAGGGCATCCGTCATACGTCTTTTGGTCTGTATGCACACGGTTAATAAATTCAGGGTATATTAACCTATTCATGCGAATAGACAATAGCAAGGCACGTAGATAGCTGTTGAAACTAAAGCAGTTCTCAAATTGAGAGCCATAACCAAATAGGCTGTATGATATTATTTTCATTTGTTAGATTGATATCGATAAAAGTACAACACTCGATCAATAGTCCATTCGGTTTGCATAACTTTTGAGTTATATATCTGCATCGCGAAATCCGTGTCCTCACCAAAGTTGCTCAACTGAAAATGGAACTTATTAGCGATGCTGCGTTTTATTGGGTTGAGGTGATTCGGGCAGCGTTTGTATTCCTCTGATGTTTCAAAATACGGATTGCTTGTATTGTCAACACCGCAATAGATAGAATGACGGAACGGCTTTTGGTATGTTCCATCCACATAATACCAACCAACGATTCCGATGCAGTCAGGATTTGATTTAATGCCGTGCAACACGCTTTCAATATAGTCATGACTTACCCAGTCATCGTCATCAATGAATACCACGTAATCCATCCGTGCGCGTTCGATCAATCGTTGACGTTTTTCGCCAATGGTTATTTTACCCTGTGGCGTTGCATCAAATAATATCTCAACACGGTGTTCCGCTTTGTTGTTCCTGATTTGATCTTGTAAGTGATGCAGCAACATGGCGAAGTTGTCGCGTCGTGCAGGTAGTGTAGGTATTAATATACTAATGCTCATAAAAATTGTATGTTTTACGTGCTAAATAAGTTTCTTTATCCGCTATGTTAATTGTTCTGTTCTCATTGCGCTCATAGAGGCCATCCCATTCAGCCTTACCCCATGCAACATGAAGATGTGTGAGTATGTTGATGTTATCGCCCATGTATTTATAGCATCCGCGTAATTTCGCCACCTCCGTAGCCTCTACGTCACACCATAGGCTCTTGTAGTCGGGATGGTAGATGTAGCCGTCACGATCAAAGTATTTGCGCCCAATGATCGACATGGTGCTAATGTTTGACTTTTGGAATCCATCGCTGAAATGCACAAACAAATCCGTGTTACCGTCAAACGCTAATCGTATTACCTCATCAAAACCTTGCGCGGTGAACAGCATGTCATCGGACATATTTACTAAAATATCCCAGTCCTGAACCACATTTAAGTCACGGTTAATCGCGTCGATTTTATTCTTTGACGTTGCGACTGTTGCGATCACCTGCGATGCTATGCTGCATTCGCGTAATTCTTTACGGTATTGATCAATAGCAGGATCATCACTGTCTAATGTAGCCAACACCACATAATTGTCGCTAACGGAATTTTGTGCGATACTTTCTAATCCACGACGGAACTTGTCAGGACGTGAACGCGATGCATATTTGTATAGGATTCTCATTTTTGGTCATTTTTAGATTGCTCAACCTTCTGCTGCCATCGTTCACGGCTTACCTCAACCGCTCGTTTGATCTCATCAGGAAATAATGTCGGACGGTGTTCGATTTCGTATTGCAGGTAATTGTCAATGTCTAATGAATAAATGTATTGCGCTGCACCTAACGGACAAACAAACGGTGATGGGCTGCAACCTTCCAGATGCGCTCTCATGCTCATATCAGCGTGTTCAAATCCATATACACCGAACTTCTCGTCAAACACTCCGACCTTATCCAAACATTCACGCGTAAAGTACATCATGCAGCCGTTGCTGTTATTGTATATTCCGATATTAGGATCAATCGCTTTAATCATTCGCACGTCGATAGTTTCGTGTTGGTAGATAAAGTGACCAATGTTAGCCATTTGCGCTGCTTCAATAAAAAACAACTCCCATTCCTTTGCACGTGGGAACGCGTCATCGTCAAACAGGAATATATGATCGCAATCATTTAACGCTTCAAGACATTGATTCTTATTCCATGCCACGCCTTTCTTTTCCGTGTCAATGCTTACGTGCAATTTGTACGGTGATTGTGTGTACTTTTCAATTTGGTCAATCGTCAACTGTACGTGTTCAGGTCGATTGCATCCCGTTACTCCTATCCCTATCATAATGTGCTTAATACTTGTGTTACTTTCTCGTGTGCTTTGTTTTGGTTAAAATGCTCCCGTACATATTCATGCAGGTTGTTCGCCAGTCGTTCGCGTAATTCTTTGTCATTTGTTAGGCGTAATATAGCCGTGAACCATCCCTCTTTGTCATTGCAGACTAACGCATTTACGTTGTGCTGCAGATGCGGTGCGTAAGGTAACACGTTGCTAACTATTGCAGCGCACTTAGTCCAACCTGCCTCGATTAACTTCAATTCGGACTTACAGCTATTGAATACACCGTGTTCCATTGGAATCAATGCCACGTCAACTTCCTCATACATCACACCGTAGTCGATTGCGTCCTTTGCCCATAGTCGTTTGTAAAACTGTTGATTCCCGATGTGATTACCTTCACGAACAAACGACTTAAGGTAATCGCGATAAAAGTCAGGAAGTTGCGTGTAGTTAAATGTAAACATCCGCTCCACTTCCGTAAATGACGGATGCAGGTTAAAGCTATTTACAAATTGCACTTTTGATCTAATATGCTTATTCTGGTAAGCAGAACGAACACCATTAAACATTAACGCAGCATCGCGTTCGCGGTACATACCTGCAATAAAGCCAAATCGCGTAAATCTTGACGGCTGTTTGTTTGTGCTAAACTTAGTGATATTTGGATCAATAGTGTTAGGCACAATCGTCGCGTCAATGCCGTATTCGTTTTTGATATGACGCGCTAATGTTTCGGTTGAGCAAGTAACCGCGTCAACTATTTTAACGACTTCTTTAGTTTGGTTTTCCCACTCGCTAACCTCATTTAACTGATGCGTAAAGTATCGCACCGCTTCATCGTTCTTAAGGCTTGTCGCGTGTTGTATTCTACCTTTTATTGATTTGTGGTGCAACTGATGCCACGTTGGAATCTTCCAGTAATCGTCAATGTCAAGAACAATCTTTTTACCTGCCTCTTTGAGTTTGGTAAACAGTTCAATCGGATGCGCTCGGTTAATGACGTACACATCACTATCTAAGGGCGAATTAAGGATGTCATGCTTTGATGCTATTTGCGCTCCGTCAATTCGGCAATATGGCATATACAGACGATACAAGTCCATCCCGTTTGCGATCAATTCACGGTCTTTGCCGAATCCGTTGGTTAATACGGTTACTTTCATTGCTTGGTTTGATTAAATTCCTTTACCATCGTCCGCACGTACACACACGCTGACGAATAATGTATGCCTGTCTTTTTCTGAAAATCTCTGTAGCTGCGTTTCTTTATCGGTTCGTACTCCATGTACTCTAATGTGACCAGCGACTGTAAAGACAGTTCAGGATTAGTCTTGTTGTGATCACAAAACGTTTTAAACTCATGTATCAACTCAGGATCGAGACCAACGCGCTCCGTTTGCTCATCAACAACGTCCAATTCAAGATCGTCAATAAATTCGTATGTTGGGAAATTCTGTTTGTTGAAGTTTGATCGTGGTAGCATCACCTCACGCACCATTGTGATAAATGCGTAGTGTTTTAGTTTGCCGTTTTGATACAGGTTAAAAATGTTTTCCTCAGGCAAAGCACAAACACGCTCAATGACAAGGTGCAATAAATCCTCACGCGCTGCGAATGTGCGACAGTAAGCCTTTATTGCTGAGCGCAACTCCTTACTGTTGTACAACTCCGTGATTATTTGATCTCTGTTCACGGGCTGCAATTTACGCACATTCGCAAAGCGTTTAGATATTATTTATTGACATCAGTTAACACACATAAAAGAATCAATTACTCGCATCCGTTCCTGCGTTGCTTTGATGTGTATTTCGATCAACTCCATGTTAACCTCATCACCTGCTTGTTTGCACAACTCATACAATTTCCAAAGATGGTCAATTTCATAACCAACAAAGCAAAGGCGAAGTTCAGGCGTATCCGCAGCTGCGTACATATCTAATTTAGGTGACAAGTCAGCCATTAACGTTCTGTATGCTTCAGCGTATTTCAAATCAGCCTTCGTGTTGTGGCGGTTGTTGTGCCTCCGCAGCGCGTGAATAACGGTAGCATGATTACGGTTAACTATTTGCCCGATTGACACCAACGATAACATGGTATGCTCTCGTAGTATGCCCATCACCAATTGGCGTACCAATACTATTTCGCCCAGTCGCGTTTTGCCTTTGATTTCATCAAATGTTAACCCGAACACGTTGTGTACTGATGCCTGTAATGCATACATGAATTTCTGTGAATCTGTTGCTTTCATTTTTGTTTTGGTTTTGGTTATTAGTTTAATTTGTGGGATGTGCGCTATGAGTTGCGTGTATTTGCGAGTTATAAGCAAGTGCCTGAAATCAGTATGCCTATAAAAAATATTATTTGAAAGAATAAACCAATCGCTATAAGTTGCAATGTTTCTTTATTGCGTATGCACCAGCTTATAACAGCACCTAAACAAGATGGCTGGCTTTTTGCTTCTAATGAATTTTTATCTGTATTCATAATTTTGTTTTTTTAATTAAGTTTCGAGGTAATAATCAGCCACCTCGTTTAGCTGCAAAACGTTAGCTGCTATTTTACCGACCACTCCGAAAGTTTAGACTTGACAATCAATTTCAGTTCATCAACCTTTGACAATGGACAGCGAAATGCAACCGTTTTAGTTTGCTCCGAGTATTTAGGTTTAGCACCCGCATTTTTGCGAGTGCCTCCCCTTTTTTCTTTTTTAGTTTTCATTAATAATAGCGTTTAGCTCATTAATCCTTCTTTCGTGATACGCATCAATTTTTGAACTTTTACCTTTTAATTCAGTTTGCTCTTGTAAAAATTTTTCAAGCTCTTGCTTTGCACAAATTACATTTAAGCTATCTGAGTTCCAGTTGATGATTGTGTTGTTTGAAGTTGTCATTTTGATTTGTTTTAATTGATTAACGATACAAATATACAGCTACTTTTTGATTATGCAAACTATTTCAAAAATATTTTTACATTTATTTTCTAAAGTGTTGAAAATCAAAGAGAAAAAAAACAGCAGATAACAGCACATAAGCAAAAGCGGGCGAAACAAACTAACCGCATAAGCCCGCCTTCGGTTATCTGCAAAACGTTAAAACGGCAAGTCATCAGCCTTGTAAACAAAGTCCGTGTTTGGCTGCAATGTGTTACTGATGTATGTCTTTTTAGGATCAACGAACAAAGTATGCTCACCGTCCCAGTTAAGATCAACCGTTCCAGTTTCACCGTTACGATGCTTTGCAATTATTACCTCTGCTTTACCTTCCGTGCTTTGTCCGTTCTCATCCTGCATTTCACCGTAGTATTCAGCGCGGTGAATAAACATAACTATATCGGCATCCTGTTCGATTGCTCCTGATTCGCGCAGGTCTGATAGCTGCGGACGTTTTTCACCGCGTGATTCTACCGCACGGCTTAACTGTGATAAGGCTATGACGGGAACATTGCAATCCTTTGCCACGCGCTTCAACTCACGGCTAATTTCGGATATAATCGCTTCACGGTTTCTATTACGTCCGTTTGGTACGCTGACAAGTTGCAAATAATCCACAATAATTAACCCGACACCACCCTGAACTGCTTTCAACGCCTTGCTGCGTAATTCCTGCCAGTCAATACCTGCCTTGTCTTCGATTTGTAACTGATGACATTCTATCACACCACGCGCCTGTTCCACTTTGCGGAGTTCATCCGTAGTAAGACATCCGTTTTTGTAGTTGTGCGAATTTACCAGCGATTCCATTACGATTAGACGTGTGGTAAGTTGCAGCGCGGACATTTCAAGGCTAAAGAACAATACAGGTTTGTTAGAATTACGCGCAAACGCTAACGCTAACGCTGTTTTACCCATTGCAGGACGCGCTGCAAGTATCACAAGGTCGGATGGCTGCCATCCACCAAATACACGGTTCATGTCGGTAAATCCTGTGCTGATTCCAGTCGGTAAATTATTCTCACGAGCGTATACTTTTTTAGCGTATTCCTCGCGCTCCAACTTTACGACCTCCGCAACACTTACCACCTGTTTACCTTTAGTAGTTTCAGACATTAGATAGTCGTT
>Ga0315903_10011921_pt1 | contig 10189 bp, 11 predicted proteins | sample LakEriMetagenome_7_FD_203524 | JGI IMG/M metagenome (GOLD analysis project Ga0315903, IMG submission 203524) | Freshwater fungal communities from buoy surface, Lake Erie, Ohio, United States - Buoy 2 MA119 | ecosystem: Environmental > Aquatic > Freshwater > Lake | place: USA: Lake Erie, Ohio... | reverse complement strand
CCCCTCTCCCAGCGAAGAATGAGCGACTGGAAGAAGGGTGGGGGAGAGATTGGCTACGCGCCTAAACCGGCTCCACTTGCCCTTGCGGGCTCGACCTGGCGGCGGGCGCGGCGCTCTTTGACAAGCTCGTCGGTGGCGAGGGCCTTGAGCGGATCGGCGGGGCGACCGATTTCTTCGCGGGTGGCAGCGAGGATCGGGCGGACATCGGTCTCGTAGGCATCGCGGAGAATCGCGTGTGCGCCCATGACGTCACCGGCCACCTGCATCTCGACGAGGGCGGCGCGGTCTACCAGCAGTGCTTTGGCGTAGGCGGTCTGGACATTGAGCACGGAGAGTACCATGGCCTCGATCTTCTTCTCCACCACGTGGCTCTGATCCAGCATATACGCCGTCTGGAACGCCGTCTTGCCGTCGTTGCCGTTGATCAGCTCATGGAAGATGCAGAACAGCGCGTAGGGGTTGGCGCTCCCGACAATCAGATCGTCGTCGGCGTAGCGCCGGTCGTTGAAGTGGAAGCCCCCGAGGCGGCCCTCGGCAATCAGCGTGGCGACAATGAACTCGATATTGGTGTAGTGGCCATGGTGCCCCGTGTCCACCAGCACTTTGGCACGCTCACCCAGCTTCTGACAGACCGTGAAGCTTGTGCCCCAGTCGGCTAGATCGGTGTGGTAGAACGCGGGCTCGAAGAGCTTGTACTCCACCAGCATCTCGCCATCCTCGGGCATCGCGGCGTAGCCCTCGGCAAGCGAGTCGATCAGGCGCTGGCGGCGGCTCTTGATATCGTCCTGGCCGGGATAGTTCGTCCCATCGGCCAGCCAGATGCTCAGCAGCTTGCTCCCGGTGACTTCCATGATCTCGGCGCACTCTTTGAGATGCGCGACGGCTTTTTTGCGGATCGCCGGGTCGGGGTTGCAGACCGAGCCGAGCTTGTAGTCGTGGTCCTGGAAGAGATTTGGGTTGATCGCCCCAATCGCAACGCCCTCGCTCTTGGCGAACTCCGCGATATCGGCCCAGGTCTTGCCGGCAGGCGGCAGGTCCCAGGGAATGTGGACGGCAACCGTCGGGCAGACCCCCGTGAGGCGGTGCACCGTCGCGGCATCCTCGATCTTCTCGTAGATATCACGAGCGACTCCCGGCTCGGGGAAGGCTCCGAAGCGGGTACCCGCATTGGCAAAGCCCCAGGAGGGCAGCTCGATAGGAAGGGCGCGCAACGCGGCGCGGATTTGCTCTTGGTTCATGGCGAACATTTTACCAGCCCACAGGTACAATCCCGTCATGAGTTTTTCGAGTTTCAAAGAGTTTCAGGACGTCAAGCCCCGTGTCGCGCTGATCGGCTCCGGTTGGTACGGCAAGTGTGATCTGTTTCGGCTCCTGCAAGTCGCCCCAAATGCCGAGGTCGTGGCACTGTGCGATGTGGACAAGAAGATGCTCACGGAGGCGGCGGACTTAGTGGCGACGCGGCAAGTATCAAAGAAGCGCCCCGCGACTTTTTCAGACTATCGAGAGCTGCTGACAGAAACCAAGCCTGAGCTGGTGGTGATCGGGACGCCCGACCACTGGCACGCGCTCCAGGCGATCACGGCGATGGAGGCGGGGGCGGATGTCTACTGCCAGAAGCCGATCTCGGTGGATATCGCCGAGGGGCAGGCGATGCTGGCGGCGGCGCGCAAGCACAAGCGCGTGGTGCAGATCGGGACGCAAAGAAGAAGCACACCACACTTGGTCGAGGCGCGGGAGATTTTAAGAGAGGGCAAGCTAGGCAAGATAGGGCTGGTGGAGACGTGCTGTTACTACCACATGCGCAGCTCTAGCCGTGCGGCCAATACAGCGCCGCCGGAGACGCTGGACTGGGAAATGTGGACGGGCCCCGCGCCACTGCGGCCCTACAACCCGGTGGCGCATCCACGGGGCTGGCGTGCGTTTATGGAGTACGGCAATGGCATTGTCGGGGATATGTGCGTTCATATGCTGGACATGACCCGCTGGATGCTAGGCCTCGGCTGGCCCAAGAGCGTGTCATCAAACGGCGGGATTTTTATGGACAAGGCCAGTGTCGCCAATATCACCGACACCCAGACCGCCAGCTTCGACTTTGGCGAGACGCAAGTGCTCTGGCAGCATAGGAGCTGGGGGGATGCGCCAGACGCGAAATATCCCTGGTCGGCGATTTTCTATGGCGAGAAGGGCGTGCTTAAAGCCAGTGTCAATGGCTACGACTTTATCCCCAGCCGTGGGCAAGCGATCCATAAAGACGTGACACTGGAGCTGGACAAGTTCCCCGAGGACGCTACCGAGCGTGACTTAGAGAAACACGTCGCTCCCGCCATCCGCTACCACATGGCCGACTGGCTTAAAGCTGTCCAGAGCCGAGGCCGTCCGGTGGCAGATATTGAGGAAGGCCACATCTCCACCGCGAGCTGCATTCTCGCGAACTTGGCGCAGCAGACCGGGCGCACGCTGGCCTGGGACGCGCAAAAAGGCCGCATCCTCGGCGACGAGGCCGCCAACAAGCTCCTGCGCCGCCCCTATCGGAAGCCCTGGGTGCATCCGGCCTGATATAATAGCGAGCGAACATCTGCTTGCCAGATGAAAGAATAGATTGCCGGAGAGACTACTTGGAACTGAAGTTTATTGCGATTACGAAGATCGTCGAAGACCCTGACCAGCCGCGAAAAGTGCTGGACGATGCGGCGCTGGCGGGCCTAGCGGACTCGATCCGCCAGCATGGCCTGCTCAACCCCATCACCGTGATGGCGCTGGAAGGGATTGATGCCTACCGGATCGTCACCGGCGAGCGCCGCTGGCGAGCGTCGCAGCAGGCGGGCCTCACCGAGATGGCCTGTATTGTTCGGAGCCTCGCCGACGAGACCCCTGAAAAAATGGCCGAGCAGCTGGTGGAGAACCTCCAGCGCGAGGATCTTACGCCGCTGGACAAGGCCAAGGCGTTCACCCAGCTCAAGGAAACTCTGGGCGCGACCAACAAAGAGATCGGGCAGCGCCTCGGGGTTTCCGAGCGCACCGTGGGCTATTTACTCGACTTACTGGACCTTCCCGAGGCCATCTCCGAGCAGATTATCTCATCGCCCAACCGTCCCGCCGATGGCAACCTCACCGAGAAGCACGGGCGTTTCTTGCGCCAGCTCAACGAGCAGCCCGATCTACAAGCGCACCTGGTAGAAAAAATCAAGGGTGAAAAACTCTCCGCCGACGACACCGGGAAGGTCGCCAAAGCCATCCGCGAGAGCCCGGCATTAGCGGATGAGATTCTTTCGTCGCCTGTGATGGAGCTCCCCAGCCTTCTGGGCAAGCGCGACGACACCACGTTCAGCGCGGGACGCGGCATGGCAAAAATAGTCGAGAAAATCCCCGCGATGCTCGAAGAGATCAAGCTAGAGCGCGCCTCTGCCGCCGACCTGCCACTTCTCGAAGAAAAACTCACGGCGGCTCGCAAAGCCATAGACGAAAAACTCGCCGAAGTCAAAGCCGCGCAGCGCAACTAAGTTGGTTTCGTTCTGGCCGTCCTTGCGCTTTCCAGCAGGACGGCCAGTTCGCCGTAGGTACTGCCAGCCAAAATCTTAAGACGCATTCGATTTCCGACATACTGCGAGGTCACCTGTCGAGAAAACTCGATAAGTCTATCGCTGGCGATTGCCTCCTCAGGCTGGCTTTGACAGATTTCAAGAAGCCCACAGATCACGAGTAGCAAGGGCAGTGGCTGATAAGCTTTTGCTTGGGTAGCAAGCTGTAAAAATAGCTCTAGCGCCTGGTCTTCGTCTCCGCACGCCCAGCACGCACGCGCCCTATCTCCCAGGAGCATCTGCTGAAAGGCAGCATCATCAGTCTGCCAGTGTGGATGCTGAAAGTAGCGCTCGACGCATTCTTTGGCAACCTGCCAGTCTCCTTGCTTTGCGGCCAGGTCATAGCCCAGGGAGGCGAGCAACTCCACGTCTGCTATAGCGGTTTCCGCAAGCGCATCGCCTACACAGTGTTGCCACCAGAGCGCCGCCCAAACTTGCTGAGATTCTGGCGAGTACTTATCGTCTCCAGAGACAATCTTATCCCAGACTAGATAAATTTCTGATGGCTTTTTTCGTCGCGGCATTTTACAGACAGTATACAATCCGTCGAGCGATATAATTTCTCTTGGAGGTAGCCTGATGCGTCTGATGAGTGTTTTGGTTTCTGATGAACTTGCAAAAGAGCTAGAGTTAGAAGCGCGGGAGAGTAACCGTGAGCTGGCGGAGCTGGCGGGAGAGAAGCTGACCGTCGCAACAGCCAGACCGATTGATTCTCGCGTCCTAGAGTTGCTCAAGTACACCCCCGATACAAAAGTCATCGCTGGACGCTTGGTCTACACTCCGCCTGCCGAGCCACCAGACTGGGTTAAGGCACTGCAACCGACCAATCCTCCAACTGACGGCACGAATGGGATTCATCGTGTTTACGGGGCTCTAGAAACTCCTGAAGACGATAATGAGATTGCTCTTCTCCTCCAGGAGGAGTCGTGAGTCGGCTCTATCTGCTCGATACGAACATTCTGATACGCCATGTACGACGAGACGAACTAGCACAGAATCTTGAGCAGCAGTACGGACTTCTCGTGACAGAGATGATTCCACTGATCTCCGCAGTAAGTGTTGCCGAAGTGCGCTCATTTGCGCGTAGGCGCGAGTGGGGCGAGCCACGGATGACACAGCTACGTTTTCTGCTGACCATGTTTCGCCGTGTGGAGATTCAGAGCGCTGGCATTGAAGACGCCTATGTCACGCTGGATGTCTACAGTCACTCCGTGGGAGTAACAATGGGGAAGAACGATCTTTGGATTGCGGCTACGGCGCTCGTCTCGGGCGCAACTCTTCTTACGACGGATCAGGATTTTGATCATCTTGCCGGAACATTTCTAGATCGCCGCTGGATAGATTCACTAACCAATCACCATGGAACTTCTTAATTTTCTTTCGGGGGGGCCAATTGGCTACCACGAGAGCTGGGAGCGGCAGCGGGCGCGGGTGGCGGCAAGAATCGCAGGCGACGTGCCCGATGGGGTAATTCGGTTGGAGCATGCGCCTGTGGTGACCTGCGGCAAGACGGGCAAGCCTGAGTTTCGATTGGACGCTTGAAGAAGCGATTATCCGCACAGCGGCAGAGTTTGGCGTTGCTGCTTCTCGAAGAAAAACTCACGGCGGCTCGCAAAGCCATAGACGAAAAACTAGCCGAGGTCAAAGCGGCGCAGCGATAATAAAAAAGGGTCTGTAGTAGCCAACGATGCTACTACAGACCCTTTTTAGACAATGTCCTATCGTTTTACTTTCTTTTCTCCGGTTTTTTTCGCCTTTGGCGCATCGGGGTGGTTCATTCGACGTAGAAGTTCGTCCTTCTCTGACTTTCGAACCAGTCCTTTGTTTGGAAACGCAAAAGTCTGTGTAAACGCAGACTTTGCAGGCTGTACTTTCTTTTCCTTCTGTGCCTTAACCGGGGACATAACTCCCCCCATCACACTCATTCCTACCCACACCAAAACGATTTTTTTCACGAAATCGGAACCTCCATGCTTACTATACGTACGAAATCACATTCGTGTTCCCAAACCCATCAATGAAAAGGATAAACGGTACCAAATGTTAGACTGGCATACCAAACGGATGGGTCGTCCGTATCACCCGGCTTTCACCATACCATCTGCCCTGATGACTTTTTTTGTCGCGGCATTTTCTTGCTCCGAAGAGTACACTACCCAAAGAGGCTAGTTTTGGAAACGATAAATTTACTTTCCGAGGGTTTGATTGGCTACCACGAGGGCTGGGAGCGGCAGCGGGCGCGGGTGGCGGCAAGAATCGCAGGCGACGTGCCCGATGGGGTGATCTTGCTGGAGCATGCGCCCGTGGTGACCTACGGTAAGACGGGCAAGCCCGAGTTTCGTTTGCTCAGCGAGGACGAGTACGCGGCGCGTGGGATCGAGCTGGTGCCGACGGACCGTGGGGGCGATGTGACCTACCACGGGCCGGGCCAGCTTACAGGCTATCCGATTGTGCACCTGGGCGAGGGCAAGCGCGATCTGCATAAGTACGTCTGGACTTTGGAAGAGGCGATTATTCGCACCGCGGCAGAGTTTGGCGTTGCTGCTGGGCGAGTGGATTTTCACGCAGGAGTCTGGACGTCACAGGGAGGCTATCTCGCCGCGATTGGCGTGAAAGTGCAGCGCTGGGTCACGCACCACGGCTTTGGCCTCAATGTAGAGGAGCGAGTTCACTCAGGATTTGAGACGATTGTTGCCTGTGGGCAGACCGGGCGGCAGGTAGTGAGCCTTAGTGCGGAAGCAAAAACAGGGCTCACTCTCGAGGAAGTTGCCTCGGTGGCTGCACGGCATCTTGAATCCATCCTAAATTTTGATTGACAAAAAGCCCAAAATATGTGTACCCTGTGCGTGTTTTTAAACTCTAACAGGGTGATCTGCTAGGAAAGCAGTGCGCCGACCCCTCGGAGGGGGTGCACCGTGACCCAGTAGGATCATCACAGATATATACGGAGGCTTCGTTTCTCATGCGAACTCGTTTGCAGTTTGTGCTCGCCGCTCTTGGCGTCGCAACACTTATGCCCTCAGCTCATGCTCAGGGTCTGACAGTCGGGGGACAGTTGGAGGCAAACTACACCTACAACTTCAACAAACCCAATACTCGTAACAACACATTTCTCTTCAATAGCACAGATGGTCAGTTCACGGTGAACTTGGGCGAGATCAGTGTCCGCCAGGCCGCCTCGGATGAAAAGGCAGGCTTTGTGCTTCGCCTGATGACCGGACGTATCCAGGAGTATTTCAATACGAGATACGGCTCCGATAATATTCTGGAAGCCTATGGTAGCACCAAGCGCGACCTTGGCGGCAAAGAGATGAATCTGGACTTCGGGCAGTTCGTTTCCCATGTTGGCTACGAAACCCCAGACATGGGCAACGGTAACTTCTTCACCAAGTCGTTCCAGCGCCAGTATCTCCAGCCCTTCGTCAATGCGGGCCTGCGTGCCTCGTTTGCCGTAGATAGCAAGACCTCTTTTACCGGAGTTTTGGCCAATCGCTTCGACGGCGTGAAAGCAGGTGCCAGCCGTGACCTAGGAGCAGGTTTCCAGCTCAAGCGCACCAGTGGCGACTCCAGCATCGCACTCAACACCATGACGGCTCGTGAGAACTTGGGTACTGCCACAACGCCTGCCAACCGCGTGGTGAATATCGCCAACATTGTCTATACCAACAAGGTCAGCGACAGCACCTCGGTTGCGTTAGATGCCAGCATTCGCTCTGGTAAAGATGCGGCGAACCGCAGCTACAATGTCTCAGGTATTACCGGCTACCTGACCAAGACCATCGGCACCAATGTCCTCGGAATTCGTGCAGAGTACCTCTCGCAGAGCAACGCCACCTCGGCCATCCTGCCTCAGTACGCTGCCGATCCGACGCGTAAGCCCACCATGACCTCGATCACGGCTTCCTACGAGCTCAAGGGAGCTTTCCCCGGAGCCCGTACGATTGTGGAGTACCGCATGGACAACGCCGGGGGGGCGATCTTCCCCGGTGAAAAAGCAGGCTCCGTGAAGAAGGATCAGTCCACGGTTACCTTTGCTCAGGTGTTTAAGTTCTAAAAAATTCCGGAAGAAACAAACCGGAAACAAAATAGGACGTACAATACGACCATCAACGGTCGGGTCTGGGCAGACTCTGCAACCAGGCTCGACCGTTTTGTCTTTACAGAGAACAGGAGCTACAAGACGTGGCAGGACTGGTAAAAATTGAAGCAGTGATTCGCCCCCAGCGACTTGACGAAGTGAAGGCCTCACTGGATGACCTGGGAGTCACCGGGATGACCGTCACCGAAGTGCGCGGTGCAGGCAAGCAAAAAGGCTACACGCAACACTACCGTGGTGCGGAGTACACCGTCAACCTCATCCAGAAGCTCAAGCTGGAGATTGTCGCGGCAGAGGCCGATGTCGATAGAATCGTCGAGGCTATCTCGACTGCAGCCCGAACCGGTGAGATCGGTGATGGAAAGATCTTCCTCTCCCCTGTTCTGGATGCCATCCGTATCCGAACCGGTGACCGAGGAGACGAAGCGGTTTAGTCACCCTCTTACACGAAATAACAGCCACAGAGCAAAGCTCTTGTGGCTGTTTCTCTTTATTTCTGTTAATGAAACATTACCGAAACATTCTTTTCTTAAAATAGCGGTGTACCCCACACTCTATTGTAAAAGGACAGTTTCATGCGGTTAATCCCATCCCTCAAGAGGCTGACGACTCTCTTCGGAGCAGCTCTCGCCCTCCTGCCCCTCGGGGCTATCGTCCATGCCCAAGCCCCTGCCCCCACTCCCGCGGCAACCACTCCCGAGGCATCTCCTGCGCCTGCTCCCACAGCAGCGGCATGGGACGCAGCTAAGCAAGGCGATGAAAACGGTCTGACAAGCGCGGACTTCACCACAAAGTTCGAAAAAGCCGATGCTCCTGAGCTCTCAGGTGGAGACACCGCTTGGATGCTTGTTTCCACTGCTCTTGTACTCTTCATGACTCCTGGCCTGGCGCTCTTTTACGCGGGAATGGGCCGTGCGAAGAATGTCCTTAATATCCTCATGCAGAGCTTCATCGCCATGTCCATCGTCACGGTGGTCTGGGTTGTCGTGGGCTACTCGCTGGCGTTTGCACCAGGAAGTGACTTTATCGGTGGCATGGACTTCATGATGCTCAATAAAGTCGGACAGACAACTTTTGTCTGGAACGGCACCAAGATGGCAATTCCCCACCAGGTGTTCATGTGCTTCCAGATGATGTTTGCTGTTATCACTCCCGCCCTGATCTCCGGTGCGATTGTCGAGCGCATGAAGTTCTCCGCCTACTGCGTCTTTATTGCCCTCTGGAGCTTGATAGTCTACTCCCCCATGGCCCACATGGTCTGGGGCGCGGGCGGTTTTCTGTTCAAGAAGGGTGCGCTGGACTTTGCCGGTGGCACCGTTATCCACATGACCTCGGGCTTCTCGGCTCTCGTACTGGCGATTCTGTTGGGCAAGCGCCGTCTCTCAGCCCACGAAGACACCCGTCCACATAGCCTCCCAATGACCCTGATCGGAACGGGTATTTTGTGGTTTGGCTGGTTTGGCTTCAACGGTGGTTCCGCAGGAGCTTCAGGTGGGCTGGCAGGCAGCGCCTTTATGGTGACCCATATCGCTGCTGCTGTCGCCGGGCTCGTCTGGTGTCTGATTGAGTGGGTTCATGTCAAGCAGCCCACCGCTCTGGGCTTCGCCTCAGGAGCCGTGGCAGGCCTGGTTGCCATCACACCGGCCTCGGGCTTTGTAACACCCACTAGCGCGATCATTATCGGTGCGGTCGTTCCCTTTATCTCCTACGGTGCGATTCAGCTCAAAAACAAGCTCGGCAAGTACGATGACACGCTCGATGTCTTCGCCGTCCATGGCCTCGGTGGTACCTGGGGCGCGATTGCCACGGGCATCTTCGCGGATGAGAAGGTCAATAGCCTCGTTACCGCCTCGATCAAGCCAGAAGACGGTGGTCGTGGGCACCTGATGACCGCACAGTTCCTCAGCATTGGCCTTGCGATCCTCTTTGGTGTGGTAGGCACGTTTGTTATCACGATGCTGGTAAAAGTCCTCTTCAAGGGAATCGCCGTCAGCGTCAACGAAGAAGAGGCTGGCCTCGATCTTACCCAGCATGGGGAGACGGGCTATGTCTACGGCAATGGCGGTGCCGAAGTCAGCTTCTCCGGTGGCCACGGTGTCCCTGCGATGGCTCCAAATTTTGATCCGGTGGAGTCCACCAAGTAACTTCTTTCTGCCTCTGGTATTTCCAGAGGCACTACTTATATTACCTTTTAGAAAGTGATCTCATGCATAAACTTACACGACTCTCTCTCTCTTTCAGCCTAATTGCAAGCATTGCAAGCATTGCTTCTGCGGAAGACTCTCCCATCAAGGTGGGAGCGACACTTGAGCTGAACTACACCTACAATGCCAATAGCCCCGCGCCAGGCGCTGTCCCAACAGGGCTCTATGGTGGTAACGGCTCCTACTTCAATAAAAAATCGGGTGAGGTCGCACTCAACTACGGCGAGCTACACTTCTACAAAGATAAGACCGCAAAAGAGCCTGGCTTCTCGATTCGCTTCGTGGACGGCGAAGTCAAGCCAGGCTTACCC
>Ga0315903_10011920_pt1 | contig 10189 bp, 10 predicted proteins | sample LakEriMetagenome_7_FD_203524 | JGI IMG/M metagenome (GOLD analysis project Ga0315903, IMG submission 203524) | Freshwater fungal communities from buoy surface, Lake Erie, Ohio, United States - Buoy 2 MA119 | ecosystem: Environmental > Aquatic > Freshwater > Lake | place: USA: Lake Erie, Ohio... | reverse complement strand
ACAACGGATAAACTACTAGAAAAGCTGAAGAACACTATTGCCAAAGATAAACAGTTTACGTTAATTGATGAACAAGAACTTTATAATGGATTAGCTGTTGCTAAACGATCCAACTGTGTTATGGATAATAGTAAGTTATTATCTACAGGTATAAAAATGAGATTTGTTGATGAAGCTATTGACTATTGTTTAAACAATTGGTATAGTTAAAAGATATGAAAGAAATTGTAATAGTATCGTGTTATCCAAACACTAACTATAAAGAACGTTTGTTAGATGAATGTGTTAGTAAGCTGAAATCTTTGAATAAAGATGTACTTATTGCTACACACTACCCTGTTCCTGAGTATATAGTTAAAAAGGTTAATTACTATATCTATGACAGTAACAATATAGACTTTAAATATAAAACCCTCGACAACTCTAAAACATGTTTCGTAGAAGAAGCTCAATCTTTTAGATTGGAGTTTTTAGAAAAGTGTCATTCTCCTTCCTTATCTCGGATTTTCAATTTAGCATTGAACTTTGCAAAATATTTACAGTATGATTACTTTACTATAATAGAAAGTGATTCTGAATATAAAACAGAAGATTTAGCCAAATTGAGTAATATAAAAAATGATTTAATACAATCTAATAAGAGTTTCTTCTTTTTCAAATTAAGACCATATCAGTTTCCTTATTGGGAATCACTAGGCGTTTTTGAGGTTTATGAGACATATTGTTTTGGTGGATTGGTTTCTAAATTTTTAGAAATATTTAATTTTCCAACGTCTTATAATGAATGGGTGGCTTTATATGACTTGGATTATAGAAACCAACACTTGGAGTTTTATGTAACCAGTTTCTTTAGTACTATAAAAGATCAATGTCTTATATTGGATTCGATGAGACATGTATTTGATAAATCAAATATCAATTTGGCTACGGTGGGAGATCCAACTGGAGTTTATTGTAATGTTAATGATGAAAATACTCCTATTTTATATTTGATGAACAATCAGTCAAATCTACGTAAATATGTAATTCGGTCTTCTCACGATGAATTATGCAGAGAAGTGGAATTACATTCGATGTGTTATTGGTTTACTGGCTTTAGTATTAAAGATGGTGATAAAGATATAAGCATCACAGTATGTGAAGGAGATAACGTTATTAATAAGTCTTTTTATGTTGTGTCAAAACAATTTATATCAGATGTTAGCAAAACAAAAAGAATTCGGTTCAAATAAACTATACCTGTATTAATATGAAGAAATGTGTAATAATTTCAAATTATATAGTAAATCAATATAGAGAATCTATTTTAAAACAAAAAATTAACTTCTTCAAGTCTTTAGGAATAGATGTATTTTTGGTTTCTTCGGGTCATATTAAAAAATATGAGGATGTCGATCATTATCTTACTTTAAATGTTAAAAATTGTTACGATAAATATTTGTCAACCAATTTACATTTATATGTAACTACAAATGATAACAAAAACTTTTGGTATAAATTTCCAAATTCTAATTCACAACATAACTTTGAGACATATTTTCTAAAGATGTTTCAAATTACAATAAATCAATGTCATTTGCTTGGCTATGATTTTATATTTTTTATGGAATTTGATATGTTGTTTCATGAAAATACATTTTTAAACAACATATACAACAACATAGATTATACCAAGTATTACTTTTACAAAGTTTTTGACAGACCTGACGATACATCATATCATAGTATATTTTTTTATGGAAATACAAAAGATTTGACTCAGCTTTTTAGCACTAAAAATTTAAATTTATTATCAAATTTATCTAAAAATGAAAACGTATGGTCAGTAGAACACGCTGTGTGGTTGATGTTAAATAGAAACGAATTTGATATGGACAAATCAAACTTAGTACTAAGAACATATTTAGAAAATGATTTTTACACACCAAACTTATTTTCTAGCAACAATATTGTGGATGTGTTTTATGATTTTTCAAACAAAAAACATTATTTCTTGCATTCTAAGAATTTTCATGACTCTAATAAAAGTCAAATTGGAGCTGAAGTATTTTTAGATAACACGTTGGTATATTCAAACTCATTTAAATCCGATGGTGCGTATTCTTACTTTGAATTGCAAAATAATAGAAATTATACTATAAAGAATTATGATGGTGATATATGTGAAGAACGGTTGTATAATGTAAAACAAATATATACAGATCCAGATGTACCAGCAACAAAGTACTACTGTACAAATAATTAATTATGACCATATTTTTATTCTCAGATAAGAAATACGAACAACAATCTATAGCGTGTATAAAATCTCTGAAACTAAAAATAGATGATACTATAAAAATTATCTATTATACATTGGGATTCAAAACTGATTTTACATTCAAGAATTTAATCACACACGAATATACACCAAGCCAAGAATTTTATAAGTTTAACTTTATCAAGCCAGAATTGTGTTTGTATACAATGAAACATTATACAGATACACATTATCTGTATTTAGATACAGATTTCTTTCTATCTAAAAAGGTTAACCTGAATGATTTAAAACATGATGAAATTTATCCACTAGCTAGTTATGGTCCTGTAGAATTTCCATGTGTATTTCCATATATTGGCGGAGAAGTGTACACTGAAACTACTCTAATGAAGTATTTCGGTGTTGCTGGTAGAACTATGAGATATGTATGGAATTGTATTTTTTCATTCAATAATAATTGTTTAGATTTCATGGAAGAATGGGAGTCTATGTGTAAAAACAAATATCTTCTAAACAAAAAAGAGAAAATATTTCCTAGTCAAGATGAAACAGCATTTAACGTTTGTTTGTGGAAACGTAATGCAACTAAAAATTATGGATTTGGTTTTTTGAACACGGTTGATGTTAAAAAATTAGTATTTACAGAAGAAAATAAACTTACTAATTTTTATTATGGTGATCATGTAGACTGTAATAACTATGATTGGGAATATGTATATAACTCCAATGAATTTTTAGGGTATCATGCATTTAAAAATGTGGAGGATATGAATTATTGTTCTGATTATTTAACTGGTAATGTAAAAATAACAAAGCCAATATTCATAATAGACTGTTATATTGATAATAAAAACAAAATAGAAATATTAAAAAATAGTATTCGATCCATTAAGAAATTAGGAATGGACATTCTGATAGTATCACACTGTACGTTGCCTGTAGATGTAATCGAATCTGTAGAGTATTATCTATATGATGCTGATAATACATTCAATCAAATCAACTTTTATACCAGTTACACCTATAGCAATGCTAATTTTGAAATTGTAACCAGAACGTCTGTTGAGGATAATATTAAAAGTCATGAATTTCCAATTATTAAATCAATTAGAAATGCATTGTCATTTGTCAAGCATCTAGGATATACTAGTTTTGTTTTTTCGGAATATGATTGTATTTTTACAGATACGGATATTAATAAAATACAACAACTACATTTCAAAACATTCAATAAGGATAAAAAATACATATTTTTTAACACAGATGAATTTTGTGAAACGATATTTTTTATGGGAAATCCCGAATATGTGTTAAACATGGTAAATTCATATTTTCCACAAACAGTTGATGAGTACAATTTGAAATTTACATACAACTATCCATATGGATTAGAACTGTTCTTTAATCATATGTTGTCAAACCATAAAAATGATGGCATACTCATTAATGATAGGTTTGCTAAATACTTTGATACTGAAAACAAAAATTTATCAAATGTCTCAGCTATTCGTGTTAATATAATTCCTGATATTAATAAAAATAACTGGTTATGTGTAACTAGTTTAGACAGACTTGTATATACAGTATTAATCAAAAACGGCGATGTTGTTATAAATAAGTTTAATATAGTAGATTCGATTGTACCAGCTTATAAATTTGAAACTAATACATCTAGTTTAGACGTTGAATTTTATGGATCTGACCAAATATTGTTTAAAACAATAAAAGTTGACTATGACATAAAGAATCAACACATCTATGAAAGAAAAGGATTGATCACATTTAAATAATATGAAAAACATTGTCATAATAAGTTCATATGCAAACACCGAAGAAAAGTTAGATATATTAAAAAACTATATACTTCAAATTAAAAAATCTAAATACGATATTCTTTTGATATCTCGTTTACCGGTACCACCAAATATTATTGAATTGGTAAATTATTGTATTTATGACAAAGAAAATTTTTTATTACCCATTGAAAAGTCGCCTGTCACATGGTTTGCTGATGATGAAGAATATATAAACTTGTATTCTTATAGGCACGGTTATATTTTGACAAAAAATATATCTATTGGTTTAAACTTTGCAAAATCTCTAGGTTATACCAATTTTATTTTTTCAGATTATGACACAGTTATTACGGATGAAGGCGTACATATGTTTAAATCAATATATGATATTCTTCAAAATACCAATAAAAAAATATTTGTATTTAAACTTAATAATCAACTTTATAACAAGTATAACATTATATATCGTACAATATTCTTCGCGGGTAATATTGATTTTTATCTAAATAATATAAGAGTTGTAAAAAGTTATGATGAGTGGTGTACAGTGGCACCATATGCACATAGTACTGAAACCATAGAAACGTTATTTGTTACAATGGCTAGACCTATATTAAGCAACGTACATGAAGAACTTACACCAATAGAATCATACTTCAAAAATAGTAAATTTGATGTATGCCATATATTCGATACAGGTTATTCTATAGTCTATAACTTAGAAAATAAAAATAAACCTCTGTTTTTCACATTGACCAAAAAAGGTTATCACGAACTTAACATAAACAATAAATTGGTTATATCTAGATATTATAATGACAACGAAATATTAAAATATAAATTTAATATAAATGAATCAGATATTACCGTTGAACTTAAATGTAATGATAAAATCGTCGTTTCTAAAAAAGTCAATATATATTCTATAGAAGATTACAAAAATTTAGCCGTCAGAGACAAAATTAAATAATAATATTATGGCACATCCTGAACAAGTATGGTTCTGTGGAAACGTTAAAAATCAGTTTCCAAAACATTTCAAAAACGTATCAGTATTAGATATCGGATCATTGGACATAAATGGTAATAACCGATATCTATTCGAAAACTATACATACACAGGTGTTGACCTAGCATTGGGGCCAAATGTAGATGTAGCGTCCAGAGGACATCTATATAAAAGTGAAAAACAATTCGACGTTGTAATATCAACTGAATGCTTTGAACATGATGAATACTACGATCTTACAATAAAGAACATGTATAAATTATTAAAACCAGGCGGTTTATTCATGTTCACTTGTGCTGCTCCTGGTAGACCTGAACATGGTACTACCAAAACAACTCAGTGGGCTTCTCCTTTTACAAACGATTATTATAAAAATCTATCAGAAGAAGATGTCAGAAAAATTATAGATGTTGACAATCTATTTTCAGAATATAACTTTTTTTTTAGAGGAGATGTACATGATCTATATTTCTACGGCATTAAAAAATAAATTATACTATTCGTAACTTTCACGATACAACAAAAATGGTTGAAGTCAATATTTTTTGACGATTTATTCTATGACAAACTATTTATTATTAATATGGGAAGAAAAAAACTTAATAGAACAAAAGATGAACTACTTGAACAACAACGAAATCGTGCAAAAAGATATTATCAGCGACACAAACAAAGACTCAATGAAAAGTCAATGCAGAAATATTGGGAAAATAAGCGGGATTTACAAAATAATAAATAAAGTTGATGGAAAATATTATGTAGGAAGTAGTAAAAATATCTACAAAAGATGGAGAAAACATAAATCCCTTCTTAGACACAATAAACATATAAACGACTATCTTCAAAACGCTTTCAATTTACACGGTGAAACAAATTTTGAATTTGTTATAATAGAAAAATGTTTAGTTGAAAATTTAAAAGATGTAGAACAAAAGTATTTAGACATAACAAAGTCTAATCAAAATAATAATTACAATTTAAATTTTGAATCTTCTGGCGGTGATCATAGTGTCCATAGTTTGGAAAAAATTAGATTGGGTAGAATTAATTTTTTTAAAAACACTGAAAATAGAAAAATTGCAAGTGAAATTTCTAAAAAACAATGGGATAATCCAGAATTTAAAAAAACAAGACTAGGAAAAAATCATCCATTATATAAAGATGTAATCTATCATTTTTATAATACTCAAACTAAAATTAGCGAATTATGCACTATGAATGAATTATATAAAAAATATAATTTAGATAGAGGCGGTGTTTGGGCACTTTGTAAAAATAAATTAAAATCAAGTAAAAAGTGGATTATCATTCATAATCCCGAATAGCAATAGTATAAGGGAAACGAGGAATTTCATCATCTGGTGTAAGATTAAAATACTTCACAGTAGCACTCTTTCCAAGATACTTCTTCTTGTTCTTGAGTAGTTCCTTCAAATATTCACGGTTACCCTTAATATTGCTATGGAATTCAATGCCTTTATGGTTCTTGAATACCATATGTCCAGCCATACCACTCTTGTTGCCTACACCCTCAACAATGTCAAGAATCTTGAATTCAGAATCCTGAAACTCTTTACGCTTAAGGAGGTGTTTGCTACGCTTGTTTTCATAAGGTCCATCGGTACGAACCATCTGACCCTCGTATCCTTCATCAACATACTTTTCATACAACTCATTTAAATGTGTAATCGTGTCCACAAGGTGAGTCGGAACACGACGAACCACAGTATTATTACTAACGTAAGTAGTAATGTCAGCGTTACGATCACTAAAAGTCTTCGATACAATCCAATCATAAATCCAGTATTGAATATTCTTTGCACTCTCAGCCAAATCTTCAGCTGTAGGCTTGGTCTTCTTTACCAAACTACAAATAGCATTAAAATCATTGGCAAACTTATCAGCATACAGTTCACCATCAAGAATTGCATCGGGAAACCTATCAAAGAATGGTTGTAAAGAAACCAATATATGAGGAGCTGAAACAATAGGTTTACCATTGCGACTCCACATACCATCACGTTTAACAACGCAACGAATGCCATCCAACTTGGGTTGACTATAAACTGGATACTTCAAGTCATCCTTGTAGTCATCATAGTTCTTAGCCAACATTGGCTCAGTAAATGAATTGTCATCAATGTCTTTAACATTGTCAAAATAACCACTCTCTTTCTTCTTCTTCCAAGTGGCCTTGGCTTCCTTTGTAGCTTGATCTTCAGCAGAAGTAGCATTCTTCTTGCCAGTATTTTTACCCTCACAAACTGTCCATTCGGTTGTTTGAATTGCTCCATCAATCTGACCGTAGTGAGTACGATACTTGTTACCATCAACCTCAATGGTCCAAGTTTGAATAGCACCCGTATTGGTACGAGCGAATAACATAGGTAGTTTCATATCTTATATAAACAGTATACTGTATTCCCAACCAAAAGTCAAGGATTTACCAAGAATTTTCGTTCGTACTCTGTAAACCAGTCTGGAATCTTGTGCTTGAGTGGAAATTCTTGGGAAGAACTCAATACCCTCTTTTTAGAATCTACTTGCCACCAAGGTCCAAATTTATCGTATTTGTCAATGGTAAGTTGATTGATTAGAATCTTTTTATTCTTGTTAATAAACTTAACCAAATTGTTTTGGTTTTTACTTACCCGCACAACATCACGGGACAATAAAAATGCTTCAAGAAACATATCCTTGTCAAACAAAACAGACTTGTTTACTTCAACAATAGCTGAAATTACCATACGTGGACTCAAATAATGATCGTCCGTAGCTGGCGCCTTGTTGAATACTTCATTTGACATATATCCATTGACCTTAAATCCACTGTAATATACCCAATGATAATATTCATCACGTACCATTTTCTTACATTCTTCTGCCTTGAAATAATCATCAAACAAATTATTAACAATAATCTGTCGGCACTTTTCTGCCTTGTAAACAATACTATTATAAACAATATTCATAAACAATATATAAAAGGACGGGGAGATTTGACTCCCCCCGTCCTTGATTATTAACCTATCTTACTGAACAACCTCTTGAGGATCACGATCCCCACTCAGAATCTTCTTGATTCGGTCCTTGAGAGCCTTACGGTCATTACCCTTAGCTGTAAGCATAGCTTCCATAAGCTTCTCAGTAACTTCATCAGTATTTGAATACTTCTTCTCAAAACGAGAGATGTAGTCATCAATACCATTGTTAGATCCCTTGATCTCAGAACCAAACTGTGGTAGAGGATCCAATGTAACCAACTTGCTCAAGTCAAATCCCTTGTTTTGAAGGTCAATAACCTTGGACCAACGTTCCACAAAACTAGGAACCAGATGCTTAGGCTTGTGATCACGAATGTCTTCGATCTTTTCCTTGTTAGCGCCATTTACGGCGTAAACCACAACAATTGGCCGGGTAGGATCTTCCACAAACGAATCTACAACCTGAAGCATTGTACGATGATCATAGTCGATATCTTCCAGTTCCTTGAATGTAGCACTCACAAACTTCTTATCAGGAAACTTGCTCTGCAACACTTCAATAACTTCCTTCTTTTCAGAACTATCCCAAGTACGAACATAATCATACGTATTTTGTTTACCCGTGTTCTTCAACACAGCATTCACAATTGTATTGATAGCCTTTTCAGCCTTCTCAGTGACGATCTTAGCATCAATGATATAGTCTTGAATTGACTTACGATCACTCGAAATAACACCCCGATTAACAAGATCAGTCACAAGAATGATATTATCTTCACGGGAAGTAACATTCTTGACGAATCCATCAAATCCATCAGTGTTCTCCAGCTGACGCCAAAGACTACGATCTCGTTCAGAGTTAAACTTCACAACAGCACATTCCATCTCAGTAATTCCAAGTGCACTGTGTGCCTTGAAACGGTGATGACCTGAAATGATCATATAACTGTCGTCGTCACGGGTAGACTTTTCTACAATAGGAGGAATATAACGATATGGATCGTATTCTCCGTTCTGGATAATCTCCGCCATCTTGGTAATAACATCAATATGTTCACCACTTGGCCGAACTGAATTGCCGTTATTCTTGAGTTTGTTAAGCGGAATCGGTGTGAGTACCGTTTCGAGCTTAGCTTGAATGTTTGATTGATCAAACTTATTCAGCAAACGAGCGGTCAACGTGTTTGCACGATTGTCCTTCTTGCTGATGTTGCTGTTGCTGTTGCTAACTGCATTGTTATTTACACTATTCATACTATTTACTTTCTTTTTGCTTACCGCTTTCTACAGATTGTTTACACTTTCTGTAGGAGATATCTGCTATACAGCTGATACCTTTTGTTTTTTGTTTTTTTTTATCGAACACGAAACAGTATCGTGTCGATGTTTTTATCTTACCCCGACATCCGATCAAAGTCAAAAACTTTTTTCGGAAAACTTTTTTTTTCTTTAAAAATATTTATTGTTTTACCACTTCTCCCACAGCATTGCTGTACCAAACCTCTCCGACATTAAATTGTTCGATCACACTCTGACAACCACAACACGGCTTACTGTTGTTCAACTTACCCGTTCGATCCACCCTAAGTACCACCATTTTAAAATCACTCAAGTCCTCCTTACCACTCTTCATACACACACTCAACTCAGCGTGCAATCCAACCTTTTGATGATCCTTGTAATCGTAACGTAAAGTCTCGGGATGACTCTTACAGCTATTTGTACCAATATGTACAATTTTACCACACTTAATCAAAAAGGCTATGTGACTGCACCTATGTTCTAGGTTTAGCGGACACATAGCCTTAGCGATATCAACCGTTCGCTTCAGAATCTTGCTGTTCATTACAAGATCCATACTACCACCAACTTTATAAAAAGTCAACAGCTTATTTTAGTGTTTTTTTCAAAAATAATTTTGTATACACTTTTAACCGATAGATTAATAATGTGGTTTGTATAAATAAAGTTATTAAAATGCTTATATACAGACTTAAATACAGATATGCTTTTTATGTTTTTATCTGTTGCCTTAACACCATCTGGATAATAACCCGTCTTTAAAGCATAAAAGTTTCTTTTAACTGCATTTTTGCTATAAAATGTATCTTTAAAAGCACCGTTTATTCTTCGGTTTACT
>Ga0315903_10011917_pt1 | contig 10190 bp, 12 predicted proteins | sample LakEriMetagenome_7_FD_203524 | JGI IMG/M metagenome (GOLD analysis project Ga0315903, IMG submission 203524) | Freshwater fungal communities from buoy surface, Lake Erie, Ohio, United States - Buoy 2 MA119 | ecosystem: Environmental > Aquatic > Freshwater > Lake | place: USA: Lake Erie, Ohio... | reverse complement strand
ACGAAGCCTCGACGCTACACGCATGAGAGCCAGCAGGCCGCCTATCCCGGCGACACGTTCTTCAGCTACGTCGCAGACCTGCAAGATCGAGACATCCCCTGGGGACGGACGATCGAGAAAGCGAATGGCTCCCAACCTTGACGCCCTGCAAGATTACCTGCGCGAGGTCGCCGATCGGCCTTTCGCATGGGGCGCACATGACTGTCTGACGTTCACGAATGAAGCCTGGCATAGGATGCACGGCCACGGCTTCGCAGACGATTGGCTAGGCCGCTACCTGGGGCGCTCAGGGCGGCCACTGAGCCGCAGGACGCTCGCGCAGGTCTACGGGCACCCGACGCTACAGAGGGCGCTGGACGCGCGTCTCATGCGCTGGGAAGCGGTGCCGCCTCGGGGCGCACTCGTGGTAGCTAGAGCGAACAGGAATCGCTCGTTCGACTATGCAATGGGCATAGCCAATGGTGAGAAGGCAGCGTTCCTTCTGGCTGCGGGCGTGGTATACCTAGACATCGACCATGTCGCAGGGAGTTGGGTCTGATGCCCCAGGTATTTGTCGCGCTGCTCGCCAAGGTAGGCATCACGGGGATGGTTGCGACTGTCCTCGGCTATGTCGCCTACACGATCGTGACGGTGGCCCTTCTGCGGGCGCTGGCGCCGAAGCCCAGCTTCGGTCAGATGCGCGGTCTGATGACGAACACGCGGGGTGCGACAGACCCGCAGAACTATGTTTACGGCACGGTTCGCAAAGGTGGCACCATCACCTACCTCGAGGCGACCGGCACGACGAACCAGTACTTGCACATGATCATCGTGCTCGCCGGCCACGAGGTCAACGCGATCGGCGACATCTACATCAACGACGAGGTCGCCACGCTGGACGGTAGCGGGTTCGTGACCTCTGGTGGCTGGAACTCCAAAATCCGCGTCAAGAAGCACCTTGGAACTGCCGCCCAGACGACTGATGCGTCGCTGCTCGCAGAGAGCGCGCAGATCAATTCGAACTTTCGCGGACGCGGGATCGCCTATCTCTACGTCAGGCTCGAGTACGATCAGGATGTGTTCACAAACGGCATCCCGCTCTTCTCGGCTGTCGTACAGGGGAAGAAGGTCTTCGACCCGCGCACCAGCACGACGGCGTTTTCCGCCAACGCTGCCCTCTGCATCCGTGACTATCTGGTCGACGCTCGTGGCCTCGGGGACAGTTCGATCGACAATACCAGCTTCTCGGCGGCGGCCAACGTGTGCGACGAGAACGTCAGCCTATCTGGCGGCGGCACGGAAAAGCGATACACGATCAACGGCGTGATCTCAGCCGATCAGAGCATTCAAGATGCCCTGCAACAGATGGTCACAGCCTGCGGCGGGTCGCTATGGTGGGGCGGCGGCAGTTGGAAGCTGAAGCCTGGCTACTACACCGCGCCGGTCAAGACGTTGACCCTCGACGACATTGTGTCGGAGATCAGCACGCAGACCCGCGTGCCGATGCGCGACAACTTCAACATCGTTCGCGGAACATTCAACGATGCCGGCCAGCGGTGGATCGCTGCCGAGTACCCTGAACTTCGCTCTGCCGCGTTCATCGCCGAGGACGATGGAGTCGAAAGCCCGGTCGACATCGAGTTCCCGCTGACAACCTCGTCGGCGACTGTGCAGCGGCTGGCGAAGCAGATGCTCTTCCGCAACCGGGAGCAACTGACGTTCAGCGCAGATTTCGGAATGGCCGCGTTGGAATTGCAGGTCGGCGACATCGTGGCGCTGACCATCGACCGCTATGGCTGGTCCGCGAAAGAGTTCGAAGTCGTCGCGTGGACATTCGGCGCCAATGGTGAAGCTGGCGACCTTCGCGTTACGATGACGCTGCGGGAGACGAGTTCGGCGGCCTTTTCGTGGACGGCTGAAGAGAGCGCGATCACTGGCAACAACTCGACCCTGCCTGATCCGTCATCGGGGCTGACGATCACCAACCTGACAGCTTCCGCCGGCGGTCGGACGCAAACCGATGGAACACGCATCAACTCTGCGATCTTGAACTGGGATGACGCATCCAACAAGTTCGTCGACTACTATGAAGTCGAATGGCGCCCTGTCGCTGACAGTAACTATGCCGCGACTACCACGGATGAAAGTGACATCGAACTTTCTCCGATCATCGATAGCATCCAGTACATCTTCCGCGTTCGCGCCGTCACGATTGCTGGTGTTCGCGGGGGCTGGACCAGCGTCACCCTGACAGGAGGTGGCGATACTACAGCGCCAGGACTACCAACTGCCATCTCAGCCAATGGTCAGTTTGGCTACATCGAGATCAAATGGACGAACCCGACTGATTCTGATTTCAGTCATGTCGAGGTCTATGAGAACACCGTCGACAACTCTGCGACTTCGACGTTGGCCGGCATCTCCGCAGGTTCGAACTTCATCCGCAATAATCTTGCGCTAAGTGTCACGCGCTACTACTGGCTGAAATCTGTCGACTTCAGCAACAACAAATCTGCCTTCACTGCGGGGGTGAGCGCAACCACCAGTTACTTGGACAATGCTGACTTCTCGGGCGGCATCTACAGCTTGTTCACCGCGCAGGGCCTCTATGCGATCCGCGATGTCACCAGTCTGCCTGGGGCCGGCGCCTTCGTCGGCGAAAAGATTTACAACCGCACCGACGGGAAGCTGTATCAGTGGACAGGAGCGGCCTGGACGCTTGTGATCGCTGATGTCGCTGCTGGCTCGATTACCGAGACCAAGATCGCGACGGATGCTATCACCACGCCGAAGATCGCGGCAAACGCGGTTACCGCCGCAGAGATTGCGGCCGCTACGATCACTGGCGATCGCATCGTCGCCAACACCATCACAGGCGGTCTGCTCGCGACCAGCGGGATCATCACGAACAGTGCACAAATCAACAACGCGGTCATAACGAATGCGAAGATCAATGATCTCTCGGCAGACAAGATCAATGCAGGTGTTTTAAGCGCATCGCGCTTGATCGGATCTGGCGCTGTTAGGATTTCGCGCGGAAGCTACAACGCAACGATCACTTTGAGCGATACTATCGACTCTGGAGATTTCTCTGTCACCCTGACCGGCGTGACCGTTGGCAACATCATAGAAATACTCGCCTGGGGCAGGATGGAATATGGCATCACAACCTATATGGCGCTTTCAAGATCTGGCATAAGCGGGACCGCTGGATTTAGCACTCAACTTCAAGCGCCGGCAGGCACAAGTGATAGCGACGCTTGGGTTTTAGGCGGGACAGCGACATCAACGTCGGTCAGTGCGAGTTTCCTAGTCATCCCTGCTGGCAGCGGAACAACAACAGTGACCTACGATCTTGAGATCATCATTCTGGAGTTCTACAAATGATGTATCTTTTCGTTCGCAAAGCGGATGACAAAGTAACAACGATTTTCGACTGCACCAGCATTGATGATGCAGAAGCCTCATGCCCAACGAGCCATCGCATCGAGCCGTATGAGGAAATAAATCGCAACATGATGAGGTACGCTTACCATCGAGATGGTGCTGTCTTCTATTCAAAGACTGCACAAGACGCAGAAATCGAAACGGCTTGGATTTCTCTGCGCGCAGATAGGGATAGAATGCTTTCCGCATCCGACTGGACGCAGGCACCAGACGCGCCGGTCGACCGCGCTGCATGGGCCGCCTACCGTCAGGCGCTGCGTGATCTACCGGCCAACACCGTTGACCCCCGTGCTCCGCAATGGCCTAGCCCGCCTGCATGAATGATGCTAAGATGCCGCACGCGCGCATCCTCTACAGGAGACTCCTTCGATGGCTACCTTCAACAAAGTGAACGACTTCGTGAAGAACGCGGTCCATAACATGGACCTCGAAAGTGACCAGATCGTGATCGCCCTTTCGAACACCGCTCCCGGTTCGGAGTCGAGCAACCCGACTTCCGACAACAATGGCGTCCTGGCGAACGTGACCCAGATCACCTACACGAACCTCTCGAGCCGCAACGTGACGACGACTTCGTCGACGCAATCCGGCGGCACCTACAAGCTGGTGCTGGCGGACATCACGCTCACCTCGACCGGCGGCACGACAGGCCCGTTCCGCTATGTCTACATCTTTAACGACACGGTGACGACGCCGGCCGACCCGCTGATCGGCTACTATGACTACGGCTCGTCCCTGACGCTGAATGATGGCGACAGCCTCACGGTCGACTTCTCGGCGGCGAACGGCGTTCTTCAGATCGCTTGAGGTGACAGGACATGGTGACGCTCGTCAACCGCGCCAAGATGGCGACGGCCACTACAGGCACAGGCACGATTACGCTCGGCTCTGCGGTGACAGGATACCAATCCTTCGCGGCTGCGGGCGTCACTGATGGGCAGACAGTCCGCTACGTCATAGAGGACGGTAGCAACTGGGAAATCGGCGCAGGCGTCTACACGGCGTCTGGCACAACGTTGTCTCGGACGCCGAGCGAGAGTTCTGCATCCGGTGCGGCAATCAATCTCAGCGGCGCAGCCACGGTCTTCGCTACGGCGGCTGGTGGGGACATCGTCCAGCCGAGCAATAACCTGAGCGATCTGTCGAGCGCATCGACGGCTCGCACAAATCTTGGCCTCGGCACGATCGCCACGCAGGACTCATCCAATGTGTCGATCTCTGGCGGCAGCGTGACGGCAACAATCGACAACTCAACGCTTGAAGCGTATCGGGAGACGATCACGACGGTCGGCACTGTTTCGGCGTCGACCTACAATATCGACACGAGTCTCTCGAACATCTTCGACATCACGCTTGGCAACAACGTGACCTTCACGTTCACGAACCCGCCTTCTTCTGGTTACTCGAGGCCGGTGGTGATTGTTCTTCGGCAGGACGGCACTGGAAACAGAACCGCGACGTTCACAAATGCCAAGTACACAGAGGGACAAACGCCAACACTTTCGACCGGGGCATCAGACATCGATGTCCTGACATTCTTCACCGTCGACGCCGGTTCTAACTGGTTCGGCACCTTCGCAATGGCTAACGTCTCATAAGAAAGGAGAGCACGATGGCACACCGGGCAAACGTCAACTTCTATCTCTACACCGGCTTCAACTCATCGGCGCTTGAGTCCTATGAGGCTTTCCAGCACATGAAGGCCAGCGGCATTGAGTTCTCGCATCTGCACTATGCAGATCCCGAGCAGCATGAAATCTGCATCAATTGGGCAAACGAGACGTTTGCGGACACCCCGCATGCAGCCAACGTGACCTCTTTCCCTTTCGTGACCTACGACAAGGCTTTCGACTTCAAGGATGTCCCGCCGCGTGAAACGGTACTCGTCTACGGTGTCGACGCGATCAAGGCGATCGATTGGGCTGCACTGGCTAACTTTGAGGGGTAAACTATGCCCATCGCTGTCTCTAGCCTTCTGCGAAGGACCATCGTCCCAGCAGGATCTGCGACCTTCAACTCAAGCGGAACTTTCACGTCCCCGTTCGGCGTTCAGGCGGTCTCAATCGCCGGGAAGGGTGCTCCTGGGAACCCCGGCAATCCAGGAAATCCTGGCAACAACGGGGCTGCTGGGAATGGCGGCGCGAGAGGTCTAGCTGGGAACCCTGGCAACCCGGGCAGTCCGGGAACCGGAGGCGCAGGCGGCGCTCAAGGTAACGGTGGTACTGCTGGCACCGCTGGCGCGGGGGGCGCTGGTGGATCAGGTTCATTCAATTCCGAAACTACTACCACATATAACACCTCCGGTAGCACTATTCCGTCTCCCGCTGGGGGGGGGCAGACTGGCACAGGCCGTGGTGGGCCGGGTGGGAGCACAACCGCAAGAACTTTCACTGTCAACATTGCCCCAGTGACCGTGAATATAGACAAGTACCCTGGCAGGGCTGGCGGCGCTGCGGGAGACGGCAACGCCGGAGGCGCAGGAAACCCCGGAGGTGCTGGAAGCCCCGGTGCGGTCGGCGCGAACGGAAATTTTGGCACTGGAGCAAATTCCGGTACCGCCGGGAACCCCGGAAACGCTGGCACTGCTGGCGCCCCAGGCAATAATGGAAGCGTTGGGACCGCCTCTTCTGTGTTTTCTTTGAACTTCTCTGGCGGGGGAGGGGGCTTGGCCGGTAATCCTGGCGCCGCTGGAAACCCAGGTAATCCCGGTAACAATGGAAACCCAGGAAATAACGGTCCTCGTGGGAATGGCGGGACCGCAGGTGGTACCGGGAACCCAGGTAACGCTGGCTCATCTGGCAACCCCGGCACCGGTGGTGGAGGGGGTGGCGGTAGGGGCGGCGGAAACCACAACATTGTTGGCAGTCCGACTGGCAGGATAAACACAACTGGGGCAGTCGGCCCCGGCAACGCTGGCACCCCCGGCACAAGCGTACCAGGTGGTGGGAATGGAGGCGCTGGAGCAGCGGGAGGTAATAGTTCTGTTAACCCAGCTGGAGCGGCAGGTAACCCCGGCAACGCTGGGGCAGCGGGCGCCAATGGTACCGCAGGCAATACTGGCAACCCCGGAGGCGCTGGCAACCCCGGTACGGCTGGCACCAATGGCAACCCCGGTACGGCGGGAACAGCAGGCACAGGTGCAACAGCCGGGGGAACAGCAGGTGCCGGTAGTGCCGCCAACACGACGAACGCGAACGCTGCAATCATCATGCGGACGGCATATCCCGTGTCGGTCGCCACATCGGGGCAAATCATAGTGAACTGGAACCGTCAGTGACGCATTATATTTTCAAACCCACGCCATCGCAGGGGTACGGCAACCATCCGTTCACGACTTGGGGAGATGCTGTATCGCTAGAAGAGATTGAGGCGATCAAGAAGTTCGCCTCCGTTATCGGTGAGTCGGAAGCGGTCATCGGAGACAATCAACTATCAGAAGATTATCGTTCCTCAAAAGTCTCTTGGCTGCACTACAACCAGCAAACAGAGTGGATATTCGACAGGGTCGCTCACATCGTCAGCAATATCAACGGGCAATTCTATGGGTTCGACATTCATGGGCTGTGCGAGGCGATTCAATTCACGACATACTATGCCAGCGAGAATGGGCATTATGACTGGCATCAGGACGCAGGTGCGACGGACATTGCCCCCAGAAAGCTGTCTATCGTCATCCAATTGAGCGACCCTGATGATTATGACGGCGGTGAACTGGAAATTCTATCTTCTAGAGATCCTGTTCAAGTAATGAAAAAACAGGGCTTGGCGACTGTCTTCCCCAGCTTTATGCTGCATCGAGTCACGCCTGTCACGAAGGGCGTGCGGCATTCCCTTGTGGCTTGGATAGCGGGGCCTAAGTTCAGATGACCATCTCGACGCAGTACGAAAACTTCATCGGCGTCTATGACGATGCCTTTTCTGCCAAGTTCTGTGATAGCTTGGTCGAATATTTCGAGTGGTCTCAGAAGACCAATCGTACTTACGGCAGGGACGAGCAAGAGAGAATCAAAAAGGACAACTCTTGCAACATAAACCCGACCGATGTCACCAGCATCTCGTTCGCACATCCAAACATCGGCGGATTCTTGGGCGAGTTCAATGAGACCTTCTGGAACGTTTGCTATGCTGACTATATGAAGAACTACAGTGTGCTCTCCGACTATGATCGGCACACTGTCTACACCTACAAGATCCAGAAGACACAACCTGGCGGAGGGTATCATGTGTGGCATAGCGAGGACGGAGGAAAACTTTATTCAGGCAGGGTCGGAGTCTACATCCTCTATCTCAACGACGTGCAGGAAGGCGGCGAGACGGAGTTCCTGTACTTCCACAAACGAGTGTCCCCGAAGAAAGGCAGGCTTGTCGTGTTCCCGCCAAACTTCCCTTGGGCACACCGAGGAAACCCGCCTCTCAGCGGCACCAAGTACATCATGACTGGGTGGTTGGAGTTCTCCTGATCTTCGGCTATCATGCGTCTGCCAAGCGGCGAATGAGGATCAGACATGCTCGGCTTTGCTCCACTTGCCTCATCTCCGCTTGCTGACGAAGTTTCCGTAGCGTCCTACAGCCTGACCGCCGACGCCGGTAACTTCACGCTCACTGGACAAGGCATCACGACGTCGACCAGCATCGTCGGCGGTCAAGGCAGCTTCGCGCTTACGGGTCAAGCTGCGCCTCTGGTCGTCACCATGCCGGCCGGCGCAGGCAGCTTTGTCCTGACGGGCCAGGCGAATGCGTTCATCTTCGCCGGAAAGATCACTGCACAGCAGGGCAACTGGATTGTCACTCCGCAGACGATCAACAAGCAGATCAACAAGACAGCCGAGACGGGCAGTTTCAACGTCACCGGGCAAGCAACGTCGATCGGCAAGTTGTACGTCATGCCCGCCGACCAAGGCAGCTTCACGCTGACAGGTCAGGCTGCGTCTTTCACGTTCCGTTTGACGGCTGGATCTGGCGCGTTCGCTCTGAGCGGGCAAGCGGCCAACACGAACACTGCCATCGCTCACGGCACCGGCACCTTTACGTCGACCGGCCAGGATGCGGCTATTCTGCCTACGACAGTCATCCAAGCCGGTGTTGGCACGTTCACGCTGACGGGGCAGGATGCCGACTTCCACCGAGGCTACGGACTGCAAGCTGGCGCTGGCAACTTCGCCCTGACTTTCCAGAACGTCGACATCGACACGGTTCTGAGCGTAGGCACAGGCAGCTTCGTGCTGACTGGGCAAGCGATCAACATCGGCCGCAGCTATAGGATGCCTGCCGACGAGGCGACCTTCGCGTTGGCCGGCCAGGATGCCACGCTTGACCGCGACTATGCTCTCGCGGCTGGCGCTGGCAGCTTCGCCCTGACTTTCCAGAACGTCGACATCGATACAGTGCTCGGGGTCGGAACTGGCACCTTTACGCTGACAGGTCAGGCGGCTGGCCTTCTGCGCGGTTACAAGATGTCTGCCGATCAGGGCGCCTTCACGCTCACCGGGCAGGACAACAACTTCGACCTGACCCGTCGCCTCGACGCCGGCACTCGATCCTTCACGATGTTGACAGAGCCTGCCGCGCTGAAGGTTCGCCGCTACATCAATGGCGCGGCAGGCAGCTTCACAATCGCGGGGCAGGATGCTGTTCTGATTCGGGGGCGCAGCCTGGTCGCTGCGCGCGGGAACTTCGTGCTGACGCGCGAGACAGCCAACCTGATCCCGTCGATCACGCTGCCCGCCAACGTCGGCATCTTCACGGCGACAGGACAGGCGGCAGGCTTCCGGCGATTCCTGAAAATCACGACGGCAGGCAGCTTCGTGTTGACGGGCCAAGCGGTCAATCTGGCGCAACAAAGCGGCAGAAGGTTCGAGCACGTCAACACGAATGCTACGATCACCCTATCGCTTGCGGGTGCGAATGCTGCTATAGTTTCCCCGGCGAACAACGAGGCGGCGTGATGGCCTTCTACATGAAACAGAACGACACCGCCCCGTCGATCAGGGCCACCCTGGAGAACGGGAACGGCAACCCAATCAACCTCACGGGTGCGACGGTTCGCTTCCATATGCGTGTTCTTGGCGGCAATACGACCAAGGTCGACGCGGCGGCAACGGTCATCAGCGCGGCGGCCGGCATCGTGCAGTACAACTGGATCGCGGCGGACACGAACACAATCGGCACCTACACGGCCGAATTCGAGGTCACCTACGCTGACAACACGGTCGAGACGTTCCCAAACAACACCTACATCCGCGTCGAAATCACCGACGACATTGCGTGAGGGGCGAGATGGATATGATCGACACCATCATGCAGTGGATCGTCGCGCCGGTAACCGGCTTCGTGATCTTCATGTTCAACCGCCAGCAGCGGCATGAGACAGAGATCGCCGTCATCCGCGCGACGATGATCGAGCAGAAAAGTAGCCACGACCGGGAATTCAAGGAACTGCGGGAAACCTTGAAGACGGTGATGTCCAAGTTGGACTCGATCGAGCAGGCTCTGCGGAAATGATGCGATGCTCGATCCAGTCAGTGCCATAGCCCTCGCGAGTAGCGCCTACAACGCGATCAAGAAAGGCATCGAGTTCGGTCGCGAATTGCAGGACATGGGCGGCCAATTGTCGCAGTGGGCCAGCGCGATCTCGGATCTCGAATACTTCGAGCGGAAGGCAGAAGACCCGCCGTGGTACAAGGCTATCACCGGCAACGCTCAGGCCGAGGCGATGGAAGTCTTCGCCGCCAAGAAGAAGATCGAGGCGCAGCGCAACGAACTTC
>Ga0315903_10011914_pt1 | contig 10191 bp, 8 predicted proteins | sample LakEriMetagenome_7_FD_203524 | JGI IMG/M metagenome (GOLD analysis project Ga0315903, IMG submission 203524) | Freshwater fungal communities from buoy surface, Lake Erie, Ohio, United States - Buoy 2 MA119 | ecosystem: Environmental > Aquatic > Freshwater > Lake | place: USA: Lake Erie, Ohio... | reverse complement strand
GGTTTTGTCGTCTTTCGGATTCATGGTCGGGTCGGTTGCCCGGCCATAGCTTACCTCAGCGTGTCAATTCGGACGTTCCGTCGGGGGCGGGACAAAACGGCTCTCGCGCAGGTGATCAAGCACGTCCTGAAGCTGTTGGTGAAGAAACCAAGAGTCACCCTCGCCAACAATGACTGGAAGCTCCGGCCGGCGGGCCTTATCCCGCACGAACTCGACCCAGCGGCCAGCGTGGGAAACGCGGTTGAGGAGATCCAGCCCGAGACCCTCCTGAACTGTAAAATCAGGTTCTACGCCGAGCGCATCGAGCATGCCCGGGGCATTGCCAACAAGCAGACGCGGGGCCATCTCGCCCGCTTGCTGGTTCTCTACCGCATGTGCAAGCAGCGTCTTCTGTATCTCCCGGAGGGTTTCAAGATCCTGGGTGGCCTCGGCGGCGGTGATTTTTTCTTCAAGGGTCATGTGGTGTCTAGGTCGAGTTAAAAAGTTCGGGCGGGAAACTCCCAGAGTTCACCAAGGAAACCAGACTTCGTATTCGTTTTCGGCGATCACGGAGTGAGGAAGCGGCTGAGCAGTTCTGGGCTCCTGGAGCCGCATCTCGCTGAGCTTCCTCCTGAGTTTGGGCAACAACACATCGAGGGCGTGCCCCTTTGCCTTGTCTGTATCACAGCGACGAAACTCGAGGGTCTTAGGTTTGTCGGGCCGTTTGGACATCGTGGTGACATCCCATATCGACACGATATAATTTTCGCTCCGCGCCCAATTGGCAAGCTCTTCGGCATGCTCTCTGTCGGCGGACTTTCCATATACGACTACGAAACGGTTCTGTTGACCAAGCACCATCTCGACTGCGGCAACTCGGGCTTCCATATTGACCCTAGTTTGATCGCGCGCAGCGCTTTCGAGCTTCGCCTGAACGGCTAGGTTCCCTTGGGGCCCGGGCAAGGCACTCGCTCGCACGGTCTCCAGCAGAGGATCGGTTGGTTTAAGGCTTGGGGACTGCACACCCTCCAAGGCTACATCTAATGCTTTCGCCGCAGTCTCCTTGAGCCCGCTATCCGCCAGCCTCTCATCCGCCTGAACCACCGTGTTCACGTCCGCCAAGCCACCAATCGACACCGCCTGAGGCTGGTTGAGAACAGATTCCGCAGTTTCCTGCTTCTTGTTATTTGGGGCCTCCTTGACGGTGGTGCCCGGCCTGATCACAGCCAAAGCGTTATCAATGACCTTCCGGATCCCGTCAGAGCCTAGATCATCGGATGGAAGCTTTGATCGCATATAGTCGAGAGCGCGTTCCAACTCGCCACGGAATGCGAAATTGTTCGGTCGATGAAAGGTGAGGACATCGATGATTTGCTCGTCAAGGTGCCTAGTCTGAACGAAACAAAGAGCGAGCAAGAGGGCTTTGACAGATTCACCTGGATTATCCTCGGAAAGGCCCTCTGTGAGCTTTAGAGCGAGCTCGGTCTGCTCCTTAGTCTCCTTGCGCTTGTCAAGGTATTCCTGCCAAGCGCGCTGTCGTTCGGATTCGGCCGCATTGAATGCCGCAGTTTGTTCTGCAAGTTTTCCATCCCGCTCGCTCTCTCTGATCTCGATCTCCGTCTTTTGTTTTGCCAACTGTTGCTCAAAATTGAGACGGGCTTTGTTCAATATCTGTCCCTGCCACGTTCCAATCCATCCAACGATCGCCCCAATGACAGGAAGACCGACTAGCACAACCCAATCTCGGAGACGCTCGCGAGCATCTGTCTTCACTGGGCGCTTGTCACCGCAGTGCGGACAGATCGGAGCGCGCACGGAGCGTAATTTCCCGCAGGCTTCACACGGCTCGGCGCGCGGTGTTGGTGATTCTTCGGTGGCGGGTTTCAAATTGGCCATGATGTATCTCGCTAGGGATGCATGAACGTCGCAACCGGATTCCTCCAAGTTTCTCAGCCGAAGGCAGGCAGAGGAATATCCGCGATTAGCCCATTGATTCGATCGAGAAGACGCGCCTCCAGTTTTGGGCGGGTTTTTTCAAGGAAAGCTGTGCTTGCCGAAAAAGTCTGAGCGTTGATCTGGACGTCAATCGTCAGGTTTTTCTTCCTGAAAAACAAAACCTGCAGTTTGTCGTCTGTTGCTTTGAGCCGAAGTGCCACCATCCTGAGATACACCATTCCATCAACAGATTCGACGGTTGCGAACCGATATTCGTTGTGTTCGAGTCGCTTGGATTCCTGCTCATAAAGGGTGATCCACGGTTCGTCCTTTTCCATCTCTTGCAATTGCCGAAGTCCGGTGATGATCAGGGCTCCGGCCGCCGCACCCGGACCTAGCGCTGCGACAAGCAGAGGGATAATCGCCTCGTGGAGTGAGGTGTTCAGATTACTAAACCGAATGGTTTCGGATTCTCCGCCGGACGAGGCCCAACCGAGAGCCTTGAGGACCATATCATGGCGTTTGATCCATAGATCTGGAGTAATCGAAATGGGATCAGCCTTTGCCGCTTCCTGAGCGAAAAGAAGATTCAGCGCAACGTCCTCCCTCAAACCGTGAGAGGCCGTCTCCCCGAAAGCAATGAGATTGCCTCCGGCAATGATTCTCTTGGGAAGTGAATTCAGATCGATTCTTGTCTCCTCCATTTCCACCGGCGAAATAGCAGTCGGTGAGATCGTCAGTGATTCGATAAAAGACAAATCAACAGCGTGGTTCGACATGTATTCAATCATGGGAGTTGTTTGATGGTTGTAGTTGGAGGGGGCTTTCAGCTGAGGGACTTCTTTAGCGCGAAGCGACGGTTTATGGATAATGAAACGCATTCGGTGAACGTGACGAATTCGCTTCCAGATGCGGCCGACCTAGCGCCGGATCAGTGACCGCAAAGTGCCAGTGACCTTGCCTTGGCCGCCTGCGAACGAATTCGCCGGAGATGTGGTTTGAATTTGTCATGATCGGGACGGGGAGGGGCGCGGTGTGATGGTCGCGCTTATTTCCACAATCGTTGTTAGATCAGCAGGGGGGCGGGTTTTCGGTCAAGGGGTTTGCGCAAACAAAATCGAAGGTATGGTTAAGATTCGCTAATCTTTCGGATGATGCCGAGGATTCAGTTTCACGAATGCGTGTTTAGACACGTTTCGGTGGGTGATTCGCGAACCGGGAGCGCATTCTCACGAATGCGCCTACGCTTAGGAGGGCGGAGTTGCCACTCTCGAAGTCGGGCCGCTTCGGGTTCTCCCATCCCAACAGTTTTCGCCGGGCCTTTTGTTCGGTGTATGGGATGGCTCCCTTGCGATTCGTGGAATCACGTCGCTTGGGAAAGGTCGGAATCGCGGATGCGGAGTGACCCGATGTTGGCCGTCAGGTCGCCGGGGCGAGGCGTTGGAGCAGGAGGGCGGAGGCCATGGCCAGCGGCGGCACGGCGAGCATGGAGATGCCGAGCGCATCTCCGGGTGCGACGAGGCCGAGGGGCAGGAGAAACACCCAATCGACGAGCGGAATGCCGGCGAGAAGGGATGAGACGAGGCGAGGAACGGGTCGCCGCCAGCGCGTGCCACACATCCAGAGCCAGATGACGAATGGCACGAGTGCCAGCAGCGGCTGCCATGAACGATGGGCGGGAAAGGCCCAGAGCAGGGAAAGCGGCACCGCGAGGCCCATCAGCCAGAGGGGTCGGATGCCTGTGGATGTGTGGCCTTGTGTGGCGAGCGATTCGTTCCGTGCCTCCAGCGACAGCCCGGCGATGTAGCCGAGCAAGGCGAGCGCGGGCACGAAGGAAACCCGGAGTCCTTCGGCAATCGGTAGCACCGCCAGCGCGCCCATCAGCGGCAGGCCGGCGCGGCACAGGCCCATCGGCAGGACCGACCAGACGCTGCGCTTGTGGACCAACGTGTAAACCACGACCAGAACCGCGATGATGGCAGCGACGACCGCCGGGCGCGCACCGGCCGTGAGTGCCAGCGCGACGCCGGAGATCCCTAACAGCACCGCCGCCGCCAGATAGACGCCGGGTTGCCACAGCCCACCTGGCAGGGCGCGTTCGGGACGATGGGAGGCATCCCAATCGCGGTCGAACCAGTCGTTGAGGAAGTTTCCGGAAACATAGAGCAAGACCCCGGCGAGGGGGACGAGGATGAGGATGGATCCGTCAACCGAAGCCCAGTCGCCCCAGACGAGGGCGAGGGCCATGCCGCACCAGACGTTGCTCACCACGCTCGGAATGTTCGCCACGCGGGCGGTGGCGAGTAGGGCGCGGATTTTTCCCGGAGCGCTCATGCCGCGAAGTGCTCGCGGGAAAACGCGATCTTTTCCGCATGACCGACGCCGGGATGAAGCGCGTGTTGCCTGGCCGCGGGTTCGAGTCGGCGCATGAGGCCCACTCCGTTGGCCATCTGGATGGCGAGTCCGGGGCGGGCGTTCACTTCGATCATCAGCGGGCCCGTGGTTTCATCAATCATCAGGTCCACGCCGAGGTAGCCGAGGCCGGTCATTTCCTGGCAGGTGACGGCGATGTCGAGGATCTCGTCCCAGCGCGGCAGTTGCGCGCCCAAGAGCTCCACCCCGAGATCGGGATGGATGGAAACCGGCCTGCCGTGATGCACGGCGCGGACGGTGCGGCCGGTGGCGATGTCGATGCCGATGCCGAGCGCGCCCTGGTGGAGGTTCGCGCGACCGTCGGATTCCCTGGTCGCCGCGCGCAGCATGGCCATGACCGGATAGCCGTGCAGCATGACGATGCGGATGTCCGGAGCACCCTGATAACTGATATCGGTGAGCACCTTGGCCGGGCGCACGCGGTATTCGACCAGCGCGCAATCGCGGTGGCCGCCGAGGCTGAACAAGCCGGCGAGGATGTTGGCGACGTGGTGGCGGAGTTCGTCACCGGTGAGGGCGGCTCCGCTCGGCTTGAGGTAACGCCCGCGGGAATCCCGGCCGTCGATGACGAGCACACCTTTGCCACCCGAGCCGCGGGCGGGTTTGATGACGAAGGCGGGCCGGTCCTGCAACATGCGCTCGATGCGGGTGGCATCGTGAGGGCTGCGGATGACGGCGTAGGTTTCCGGGACGGAAAGCCCCTCGCGGGCGGCAAGCGCCTTGGTTTCCAGCTTGTCGTCCACGAAGCGGTAGAGCCGCCGCGGGTTGTTAGGGAGCAGGTAGCGGGCGTTGCGCATGTTGATGCCCACCACGCCGAGGGCGCGCAGCTCGGCGGGCGTGCGCAGCCAGCGGTGCCACCACTTCGGGGATGTGGCGGACTCAGGCATCGGAGAAGGTTTTGAAGCGGATCAGCTCTGAAAGCCGGTAGCCGGTGTAGCGGCCGATGATCAGGATCCCGGCCAGCAGAACCAGCAGAAGCTCGGGGAAATAGAAAGCCCAGTAGCGGATCTGGCCGATCTTCATGAACAGGAAGGCGAGCACCGCCACCACCAGAGAACCGGCCACCTGGATGAGCGCACTGCGTTTCCCCTCCTCTTCCCAGATGAGCGACATGCGCTCGATCGTCCACGCGAGAATGATCATCGGAAAGAGTGTGATCTGTCCGCCGCCGCGATAGCCGAGCTTGTAGCCGATCACGCTCATGAGCATCATCAGCAGCGTGACGATCACCACGCAGGCCGCCACCCGGGGGACGACCAAGAGATTCAGCCGCGAGAGCAGGAAGCGGAACCACAACCCGGCGGCGATGAGCACCGAGAACATGATCAGCCCGCGGCCGAGCGGGATCTCCAGCAGCGCCAGCGCGATGAGCACCGGCATGAAAGTGCCGAGCGTCGGCACGCCGACGATGTTGCGCATGAGCACCACGACGAACGCACCCAACGGAATCAGCACGAGATAGCGGAACACATCGCGCTCGGAAAGCGGCAGCCCGAGGATGGTGGAGACGAGAAACGGCGAGTCCTGCAAATCCGTCAGGGTGGCCAGCGGGATTCGGTCCTTCGAAACGGTGAAAACCACGCGCGAGTTCTCGCCGCCGGTGACATCGAGCAAAGGCCCGCCGCCGCGGTGCCAGACGAAGAGTTTACGGCCATCGATCACCGCGCCGGGATCCATCGGATCGAGCACCTTCCAGGTGGCGCCGTCGAAGTATTCGACGAGCGGCACGGGCGGCTGGCTGCCGCTGTCCTCGTCGAGCCGCACGCCGTAGGCCATGCGCGCGGGCAGCCCGGCCATTTCCAGCAGTTCGATGCCCATCAGGATCGGCGCGGTGGTTTTGAACTCCTTTTCGTAGTGGCGCTTCACCAGCACGAATTCCTGCGATGATTCGCCGGCGCGGATCTGGTCGAAGAGCGCGACAAACAGCGAGTCGGGATCCGAGGTCACTGCCTTCAGGCCGTCGATGATCGACTTGGTGGCCTCGCCCAGTGCGCCCGACGGCATGGCTGCGGGGCCGCCATCCGGGACCTCTGCGGCCACGGGTTCGCCACCGCTCGCGGTGCCATCGGGAAAGCGCACGCGGAAATAGAGCGCTTGGGCGTCCTCGCGGTTTTCGGCGGCCCATACGGCGGTGTATTCGCCGAGGTTCTTCTCGATGTTGAAATGATACCCCAAGGATCCGGATTCCTGCGTCGCCTTGTCCTCGACCGCGGCGGTCGGCAGGGATAGCCGCGCCTTGACGCGCTTGCCGGTGGCGAGAAACGAAACGCGCGCCTCGACCTGCCAGTCATGCACCTGTTCGCCACGCCAGAACGGCACGCCGAGACGATGGGTCTTGTAGGCCGCCACGCCGCCGCCCAACAGCAGCAGGAACACCACCGCGACGATCAGTTTCCACTTCGCACTCATGAGGTTGATCGCCGCCGGTCGCCGGGATGGATTCAGCGAAACAGCTTCTGCTCCGCGAGGTGGGTGCGTGAGGGATCCACCCAGCCGAGGTCCTTGATGGTGTTGCGGCCGATCAGCACCGGGGCGAGCATGTTGTGGCGGTTGTTGAGGGTGAACTCGCCGCGAAGCTTGCGCTCGCCGATCTGGAACGACAGGCGGACCACTTCGCGCGCGGCGGACTCGCCACCCGGCTCCTTGATGCGGGCGATGCGGACCAGCGGCGCCTCGATCCGGGTTCTAACAGGTTTTGCCACCGTGGGATCGGTGACGATGAAGCGCACCCACTTCTTGCCATCGCGCTCGAAGAGTTCCTTCTCCTCGGCGTGGACCGAACTGGTGAGCGCGCCGGTATCCATCTTGGCGATGAGTTTGCCCTCGATGCCCTGGATGGAAATGTGCTCGCGCCAACCGAAGATCTGCACGGGGTCCGCGCTCACCGGCTTGGCCACGGCGGCGGCCTCGGCGTTTTCCGCGGCGGCCTCGTCATCGGGATCGGCGGGAGCGGGCGGAGGATCGGCCGGGGGAGGATCGGCGGCGGGCTTTTCAGCGGCAGGAGCTTCGGCAGCGGGCTTGGCCGTGGGTTTCGCGGCGGGTGCGGGTGCCGGTTTGGCCTCGCTGGAAGGTGCGGATTTTCCGTTAGCCGGTTGCCCGCCGTTTTCCTTCGCGGGGACTTTGGCCGGGGGCGATGCAGCCTGACCGGAGGCCATCTGGACAATGCTGACCAACAGCCACAGCATTGTGGCCGGAAAGGAAATCCATGGGGTAGAGGGTTTGGAACGACAGGGCTTCACGCGGGCCGACTATCACCACCGGAAGATCGGATTGGCAACGGAAAACCCGATGCCCGCCACCACGGAAAAATGCCATCGACCGGGACGGGATTCGCGCTTAGCCTCCGCAAACCGTGCCACCGGAAACACCCGCAGGTCTGGCGATCAAAACGGCGGACACCCCGAGCCTTCGCCGCTGGTTGCGCCTGCCATGGGACTGCGTGGCCGCGCTGATCGGCATCCTCTATTGGCTCATCCTCGGCCCGCTGCTCACCTTGGCGGCCTCAATGCTGCTGTTGGTTCTTCCACGCAGCACCGGCGGGGTGGTCGGACGCTTCCTCATCCATCACCTGTTCCGGGGGTTCGCCCTTTACGTGAGAATGACCGGACTCGTCCGCGCGGACACCAAGGCTCTCGAACGCATCGCGCGCGACGAACGTGCGCTGATCATCGCGCCGAACCACCTCGCGCTGTGGGACGCGGTTTTCATCATCGCGAGGACCGGACGCGCCGTGTGTGTCATGAAGAAGTCGATTCTGAGAAACCCGGTGCTCGGCGGCGGAGCGATGCTGGCCGGTTATATCCCGAACGATGGCATGACCCGGATGATCCGCGCCGCCAGTGATGCGCTTGGATGCGGAGGACAACTCCTGCTGTTTCCCGAAGGCACGCGCACCCGGCCGGACGTCAGGTGGATCAACCCGCTCAAGGGTGGCTGCGCGATCATCGCCTCGCGCGCGAAAGCCCCCGTGGTGCCCGTGTTCATCCGCAGCGACTCCCGCTTTCTCGAAAAGGGCTGGCCGCCATGGAGGATGCCCGTGTTTCCCATTCGCATCCGCATGGATGTGGGAGAGCCCATGACCTTCGGCGAAAACGAATCCGTGCAGGAGTTCACCCGCAGGCTGGAGGAGGTATTCGAAGCCGAGCTTTCAAAACCCGATCCGCTACGAAGGCTATCGGATTCCTGAGGGGAGATCACCAAGCACCCAATCAGGAAGCGGTTGATCGCCCGAGGGCCGTTGAAGGGATGACTCGCAACAATGAACGGTGAGTCCCCCACCCTCACGCCCCGGCAACTCGATGAAGCCTTCGAGCTTCCGGATGCGGGTGGGGTGGCGCATTTTGCGCAGCGCCTTGGCCTCGATCTGGCGGATGCGCTCGCGGGTGACCTGGAACTGGCGGCACGTTTCACTACAACCTGCCCGCTTTTCTCCGCCCCTCCGTATTGACCGAATGTCAGTTTCAGGACATGCACGGATTCCCCCCACACCTCTCCCGTGACAGGCATTCCCTCTGATGAGGACTTATTCTTTCGGAAACCAGGCCCATCATTCCGTTCAGTGCAAGCAGGACTGCCGACGGCTCAGGAATCGATGCGATGCGGAATCACACGGTGCGGTTAAGTCTTTCAATTGCATCAGGTGCCTGTTTCCATCGGAGGCGGTGAGAAACACCCGCAGTGGCGCGTGTGCTATTCGACGACGAAGCGGAAATTTCGGAGGTGGACGAATTCTCCCGGCCGTTCAGGTTCTCTCCGCATGAGATATCTCCTGATCCTGCTCACCCTCGTCACTCCACTCCTCGCCGAGGGAAAAAAGTTCACGTTTACCGCCCGTGCCTCGGAGATCGATCCACGGACCAGGGAACATCCGGAGATTGACTTCGTTTTCAGTCGCAAGGGCAAGCCAGCCGACAACCAGTTCGCCTCAGTCGATACCCGCGTGAGGCCCGGCGGCCATCTCGTCATCTGGCTGATGGAACCGAAGCCGGAGCTTTTCGACCGCCTCAATTCCTACGGTTACCATGCCATCCAGGTCACGTATCCGCGCGAGTGGTTCTCAAAGATGGACAAGCTGCGCAAGGAGGGTGACGCCAACCATTTCTCCGGCATCCGGCTCGAAGCCGCCACTGGCGAGGATCACACCACACTCATCGACATCCCCAAGCCCGACTGCCTGATGGAGCGCGCCTATCAGTTTGTGAAACACCTCGATCGGAAAAATCCCCAGGGAAACTGGAAACAGTTCCTTTCCCGCGATGGCAAGGGACTCGATTGGGAAAAAGTCATTCTCTCCGGTGCCTCACACGGCTCGACCACTGCGGCCCGGTTGGCGAAGGAAATCAAGGTCGCACGCGTGGTGATGCTCTCCGGTCCCCGCGACCAGACCGAGAAATGGCAGGGCCTCCGATCGGCCACTCCGCCCGAGCGTTTTTTCGCCTTCACCCACACCCTCGACGATGGCTGGAAGAACCACCACTACTGCCGTTCCTGGCTCATGCTCGGCCTCCACCATTTCGGCCCCATCGTCAACGTGGATGAAACCCGCCCTCCGTACGGCAACACCCGTCGCCTCATTTCCACCGCCGATGTCGGCAACAACCCCGGTCGCGCCCACGGTGCCAGCACCCCGGGCAACAGCTCGCCCAAAGACAAGAAGGGCGCCTACCTCTACGAGGATGTCTGGAAATACCTTTTCACCCATCCCGTCGCCGAAACCGGAAAGCCCGTGAAACCCGAAGAACGCTGCCGGGGAGATTTCTAACGGTTTCGATCTGGCGGATGCGTTAGGGGGTGGAGAAACCGGGCGCAAACGGTTCGGACAGCCTCTGCCTATGGCCCATTAAA
>Ga0315903_10011913_pt1 | contig 10193 bp, 7 predicted proteins | sample LakEriMetagenome_7_FD_203524 | JGI IMG/M metagenome (GOLD analysis project Ga0315903, IMG submission 203524) | Freshwater fungal communities from buoy surface, Lake Erie, Ohio, United States - Buoy 2 MA119 | ecosystem: Environmental > Aquatic > Freshwater > Lake | place: USA: Lake Erie, Ohio... | reverse complement strand
GCGCTGCCTGCTTGTTGTGCGAATATCAGGCAGAAGATATGGCTGCGCTCGATCTTCAATTACAAAAAGCAGGCTCGGTACTCAATGGATTGGATTTACTCCATCCTGCCAGCTTCACCAGAGATCATCAGGTGCGCGATTTCTATTGGAAAATCCGCAAAGGCATGTTCCCCAGTGTAGGCGCCGTACGCGCCAGAGGCACTACCGTTATCTTAGAAGATGTAGCATTCCCTGTAGAACTGTTGGCGGATGCGGTGATTGCATTGCAGGAATTATTTAAAAAATACGCTTACGATAATGCCATCATTTTCGGCCACGCAAAAGATGGCAATATCCATTTCGTGATTACCCAATTATTGGATACACCTGAAGAGATTGATCGTTATGACAGATTCTTGAAAGAAATGGTGCAATTGGTTTTGCATGAATACAAAGGCACACTGAAAGCAGAACATGGTACGGGCAGAAACATGGCCCCATTTGTGGAAGCTGAATGGGGCGGCGAATTATATGCCATCATGCAATCCATCAAGTTAACTGTTGACCCACACAATATTCTTAACCCCGGCGTCATCATCAATACAGATAAGGATGCACATATCCGCCATTTAAAACAAATGCCGGTAGTAGAAGCGGAAGTGGATAAATGTATTGAGTGCGGCTATTGTGAACCGCTTTGCCCCAGCAGAGATATTACCCTCTCACCCAGGCAACGCATTCAGGTAAGAAGGGCTTTGGAGCAACTGGACGCAAGGGGTGATCAGGCAACTTATCAAACCTTATTAAAAGAATATCAGTATGCAGGTTTGGATACCTGTGCTACGGACGGACTTTGCCAGGTGGAATGCCCGGTATACATCAACACAGGCGATCTGGTAAAAAGACTACGCCGCGAAAGTCACAACAAAACAGCCAATCAAGCAGCTGCATGGGTGGCACGCAATTTCGGTTTGGCAGAAAAGCTGATGCGTATTGCCCTGCAATCAGGCCATATTGCCAACAAATTTTTCGGCGCATCATTCATGTACCGTTTCACAGGGCTCATTCAAAAAATTATTCCAAGCTTTCCCCGTTGGTGGAATGAATTGCATCCTGCACCAAGCTTACCAAAGGCAAATGCTGCCAATGCCGGTGTTGTGTATTTTTCTTCCTGCCTGCACAGAATGATGGGCGGTACAGAAAACAAATCTATTCAGCAGGCATTTCTGGATGTCTGCAACAGAGCAGGCATACAAGTATACCTGCCCGAAGACTTACCCGGTCATTGTTGCGGACAGGCTTTCAGCAGCAAGGGTTATCAGGCTGCAGCCAACCTGATGGAAGAAAAAACCATTGATGCTTTGTTGCGCTGGACAAATAATGGCGCCATACCCGTGGTATGTGATTTCACTTCCTGCACCTATACTTTTTTGAAGAACCAAACACATTTGTCTGCAGCCTATCAGGAAAAATTCAATCGCATTCAACTGCTCGACTGTACCGAATACCTGGAAACCAAGGTAGCACCCAAGCTTCCCATCAGGCAGAAAAAGCAGCAGGTAAGCCTTCACCCTGCTTGCGCAGCCATCAAGCTCAATCTCAGCAAATCCATGCAGGCCACAGCGGCAATCTGCAGCGAGCAGGTGCATGTTCCGGCTTATGCGGGTTGTTGTGGTATGGCCGGCGACCGCGGTTTCCTGTTTCCGGAACTCACCAATGCAGCCAGCGCCAAGGAACTGGCGCATCTCATTGATTCTGAAGGGTATTACAGTACGGCCCGCACCTGCGAAATGGCACTCAGCCACCATAGCGGCAGACCCTACACCCACCTGGTTTACCTTTTAGACGAGGTCAGTAGTTAGTGGGTCCCAGAATCAAGCCTCTTTCAGGGGTATTTCCTGTATAAAAAACCCTACTTTTGCACCCCCAATCGGGAAGCGGATGTGGCGAAACTGGCAGACGCACTAGACTTAGGATCTAGCGCCGCAAGGCATGTAGGTTCGATTCCTATCATCCGCACATTTTTTTAGCCGCGAGGCCAAGTAAATTATTATGGCAACGATTACAAGAGAAAACATCGGTCTGTTAACAGACAAACTGACCGTAACTGTGGGCAAGAACGATTACTTCGCCCGTTTTGAACAAAGCCTCAAGAAATACGCGAAAACTGCGAATATCCCAGGCTTTCGTAAGGGCATGGTGCCGGCAGGACTGGTAAAGAAAATGTATGGTCAGAGCGTATTTACTGATGAAGTACTTCGCACTGTTGAAACAGAACTGAACACCTACCTGAATAACGAAAAGCTGGAAATCTTTGCACAGCCATTGCCACTGGATAATGATGCCCGTGCACTGGACCTGAACAATCCCAGCGATTATGTTTTCGCTTTTGAAATCGGCCTTAAGCCTGCTATCAACATCAACACCAATGGTATCAAAGTAACCAAGTATGAAATCGAGGTTACTGAAGCCATGATTGATGAAGAAGTAAGCCGCCTGCAGGTACGCAATGGCAAAATGACAGAACCTGAAAGCCTGGAAACAGAAGAACACGTACTGAACGTGAAATTTGTTGAAGCAGACGCCAAAGGCAATGCAGTAGAAGGTGGTGTAAGCAAAGACAATTCATTGCTCGTAAAATATTTTGCTGAAGGTTTCCGCAAAAACCTGATCGGCAAGAAAAAAGACGACGTGGTTACCCTGCAACTCAGCAAGGCTTTTGAGGATAAAGAACTGGAAGTGATTCTGAGTGATTTGGGTTTAACCAAAGAAGATGCAGACAAGCATTTCAATCTACAGATCACCAAAGTGGGTTTGGTAGAAAAAGCACCATTGGAAGAGGCCCTCTTCCTTGCTACTTATCCTAACAAGGAAATCAAGACTGCAGAAGAATTCCGCAATGAAGTAAAGGCTGAGATTGCCCGTTACTATGAATCGCAGAGCCGCAACCAAATTCACGATCAGATTTATCACCACCTGATTGATCATACCACTATAGAATTACCCGAAGCCTTCCTGAAGCGCTGGTTGCAAACCGGTGGTGAGAAGCCTAAGACAGTTGAAGAAGCTGAACAGGAGTTCCCCACTTTTGCTAATCAATTGAAGTGGACTTTGATCAGCAGCCAATTGATTGCTGACAACAATATTGAAGTACTTCCTGATGATGTGAAGGCTTTCGCCAGACAGCAATTGTTCAGCTATATGGGCGGACAAATTCTGGATGAGAATCAGCCATGGATTGAAGATTATGTAAACCGCATGATGCAGGACCGCAAGTTTGTAGAAGATACTTACCACCGTGTAAGTACCGACAAGCTCTTTAGCACATTGGAAACACAGGTAAATGCTACGCCTGAAAAAATCAGTGCCGAAGCTTTTGCAGAAAAACTGCATCACCACCACCATTAATCGAACACAACCAACATAGGCCCCGTCAGTTTTGGCGGGGCTTTTTTGTGTCTTTTCGTTTCTTTACAGCATGAAACAACGCATCGATGTGATAGAAAAAGTGCTGAATGCCTGCTACCAGCACAACTCCGATGCCTTGTTCATCATGAGCCTGATGCATCAGTACGAGGAAAGAGGCAGCCTCAGCAGAAAACAGTTGCAGGGTTTGTTGTTGAAAGCACAAAAGGTAAAAGACATGCCGCCCAACTGGCTGGCCACACTGGAAGCCACCATTCTCAAAATGCCGGTCAGGGAAAAAGCCGCAGCCAGTCAACCTGCAACAAAGCCGGCAACACCTTCAAAAGAAGCAGCATTGATCGAGCAAATACTGGCCAAGTACCCGCAACACAAAGCCATCCTACACTTGCAGCAAAAACTGCAACAACAGCAATCGCTTACGCCGCCGGAACAAACCGAGTTGGAACGCTTTGCCCGGCTTTTACTCAAGGCATAACCTGCCCTTTTGGCGTATTTCATTCTTTGCACAGTATTTGCAACCTTATAACCCAAATAGGTAAAACACCTATCTTCATTCCATAAACAATATCTCATGAGTCTTGGACAAGAATTTGAAAGGTTTGCGATAAAACACCGCAATATCAGCTCTGCAACACTGCACAATTACGGCAATCATATCACCAATCTCACGCCCTATATCATTGAGGAAAGACCACTGAATGTAGCCAGCATGGACGTATTCAGCCGATTGATGATGGACCGCATTATTTTTCTGGGTGAAGGCATTAACGACTATGTAGCCAATATCGTTACTGCTCAGTTGCTTTTCTTAGAAAGTACCGATAGAACACGCGATATCCAGATGTATATCAACAGCCCCGGCGGCAGTGTATATGCAGGTATGGGTATTTATGATACCATGCAATTCATCAGCCCCGATGTAAGCACCATCTGTACCGGTATTGCAGCTAGTATGGGTGCTGTATTACTCTGCGCAGGTGTAAGTGGCAAACGTACTGCACTAAAGCACAGCCGCATCATGCTGCACCAGCCAAGTGGCGCCATTGGTGGTCAGGCAACCGATATCGAAATCACTGCACGCGAGATCAAAAAGATTAAGCAGGAATTGTATGAAGTAGTATCCAATCATTCCGGCAAAGACATTGCTACCGTTGCTGCTGATTGCGATCGCGATTTCTGGATGACTGCTGCAGAAGCAAAAGCCTACGGATTGGTAGATGAAGTATTACTGACCAATCCCAGAAAAGAAAAGAAATAACCGAAAAGCATTGAACCATGATGACATCGAAATACATTGTTCATCCTTTCAGAATGGATGACGAAGAAGAAAACAATAAGGAAGAGAAGCAGGAGCCGATGGGTGGCATGATGATGAAGAAGATGGAGAAACTCTTCTTCGAACGCCGCGCCGTTTACCTCTGGGGTGTGGTAGACGACAAGAGTGCAAAAGATGTGGTTTCCAAATTACTTCTCCTGGAAGCAGATAAGCCCGGTGAAGAAATCAAATTATACATCAATAGTCCCGGCGGTGTGGTAACCAGCGGTATGGTGATGTTTGATACCATCAAACTCATCAGCAGCCCTGTAAGCACCATTTGCATGGGCTTGGCGGCAAGCATGGGTTCTATCCTGTTAAGCTGTGGCACCAAAGGCAGAAGATTCATCTTCCCGCATGGCGAAGTAATGATTCACCAGCCAAGTCTGGGTGGATACTATCAGGCAACTTCTGCTGATATTGAAATTCAGGCCAACCAGATCCGCAAAACCAAGGAACTGGGTGCCAAGATTCTTGCAGAGAATTGTGGCAAAACGATTGACCAGATTATGAAAGATTTTGACCGCGACTACTGGATGGATGCCAAAGAAGCTGTTGCATACGGCATTGTAGATGGCGTTATGGAGAAAATTTAGAGTCTAACTCATTGATACTGATGCCGGCTTTTGTAAAAAGGCCGGCATTTTTTGCCCCTGTAGTAGCATTACCACAGACCTTTCAGCCTTTTTAAGCGAGGCTTTGTACACCGAAACAGTACTTTTGCACCTATGGCCAAGCAAAACCATTTACATTGTTCTTTCTGCGGCAGAAGTCGCGATGAGGTGAAGATTCTCATTGCCGGACAGGAAGGACATATTTGTGAGAACTGTGTAGAACATGCACAGGAAATCATTGATCAGGAACTCAACCTGAGACCTGACGGCACTGCCGGTGGAAGTAATTTTAAACTCACCGTGCGTAAGCCGGCTGAGATCAAGAAATTTTTGGATGAATATGTTATCGGCCAGGACGATGCCAAGAAGGTATTGTCTGTAGCGGTATACAATCACTATAAGCGCATCAATTACAAGCAGCAGGCTGATGATGTGGAGATTGACAAGAGCAATATCATCATGGTGGGCGAAACCGGTACAGGTAAAACCTTACTCGCCAAGACCATTGCCCGTTTATTAAACGTACCCTTTGCCATTGTAGACGCAACCGTTTTCACAGAAGCCGGTTATGTAGGTGAAGATGTGGAGAGCATGCTCACACGTTTGTTGCAGAATTGTAATTACGATGTACAGGCTGCTGAACGCGGTATTGTATATGTGGATGAGATTGATAAGATTGCACGCAAGGGCGATAACCCATCTATTACCCGCGATGTAAGCGGTGAAGGTGTGCAGCAAGGATTGCTGAAAATGTTGGAAGGCACCGAAGTATTGGTTCCACCACAGGGCGGCAGAAAACACCCTGAGCAGAAAATGGTGAAAGTAGATACCCGCAATATTCTCTTTATCTGCGGTGGCGCTTTCGATGGTATTGATAAGATTATTGCCCGAAGGGTAAATACCAATGCCATTGGTTTCAATGTAAACAAAGACCTGCAGGAGGAACAGCGTAAGAATTTACTGCAGTTTATCAATGCGCAGGATTTGAAGAGCTTTGGCCTGATTCCGGAATTGCTGGGTCGTTTGCCGGTGGTTACCCACCTCGATCCTTTGGATACAGCCACTTTGCGCAGTATTCTTACTGAACCCAAGAACTCACTCATCAAGCAATACACACGCTTATTTGAGCTGGAAGGCATTGAACTGAAGATAGATAACGATGTACTCGACTTCATGGTAGAAAAAGCCATGGAATACAAATTGGGTGCACGTGGTTTGCGCAGTATCTGCGAAAGCATTTTTACTGATGCGATGTTTGAAATGCCGGGTACGGGCCAGAAGCAGCTAGATGTAACCATGGAATACGCCGCACAAATGTTTGGCAAGAGCAAACTCAACCTGCTGAAAGTAGCTTAAAGAGATGCCAATAAATTTTATACAAGCGATGGGCATAAGTTTCCATCGCTTTTTTATTTGTTGCAACTAATTTGCTGATGCAAAACTGATGATTATGAACGAACTGATTGAGCGTTTGTGCAAAGAAGCGGGAATCACCCCTGAGCAGGCGCAGAAGGCTGTGGCTGCTATCGCGGGATTTGTGAAAGAAAAGTTCCCCATGCTGGGCGGTGCAGTAGACAATATTTTTGCTGCAGGTGCCAGTCAGGATGATACAGCACAATAAAAAATCCCCACAAGCTTGTGGGGATTTTTTATTTGATATTGCTGACAGCTTAATACAGATAGTTTAAAGCAGTCTTATCATTTGCGTTAAATGGTCTATTACCATTTGTACCAATACAAGCCAGCATCCAGCTTCCAGCATCTGCTGTTGTTGGCGTACCGGGAATATGGATAGCACCAACTGTAGAAGCACCTTCATTCGTTGCTGTTCCACCACAGCTATAGGCTCTGTTCATATAATCTGTATGACGGAAACCAATGCAATGACCGGCTTCATGCGCCAGGATAGTTGCCAGATAGTTGATAAAAGTTGTGCTGGTACCAGTTCCGATAGCACGAGAATTCACTTTTACAGAATTGAAAGGATCGCCACCCGCAGTAGGGAAACCAGCTGATGCTAAATAAGAGCCCGTTGCATTTGTAAAGGTGACATTCGCACCACTGCTCACACGCTGAAAAGTAATTTGCAGGTTTTCTGCATTATAGCGACGGATCATTTCATCAAGCCCTTGAGAATAGCCAGCTTTTGATGTTAGTCTGGAATCCATTGCAACAGTAATCACACGTGGCAATGCTTTTACCAGATTGGTTGTGTGGTACTGTTCCACATTGGCAATACGCAATAACTTACCATCAGCAGCACGATTCAGGTATTCAGGTGTCAATAAGATATCACCCTCTACCAGATAACCGTCTTCAACACGTTGTACATCGCTGGTACCAAAACCATGGGCTTTGATTTGCGCCAATACATTTTCGCTGATAGGCTCATCTTGTGTTTGCTCTTTTACTTCTTTCGTACAGGAACTGAGGGCGAATACAGCAAATAAAGCTGCCCCTAAAAACTGACTAGTTTTTCTCATGTGCTATTGTTTTTGATTAGGAAATTCTGATTGGTAAAATACTCATAAATGCTTTTCATTGATGTTGTATGATGTATGAATTTTTGAATCATTGTTTCAATTTTCAATGGATAACATTTTTTAGTCATTCTAGCCTTTGGCTGTACATTTATCCAGCACATGAAAGCATTTTTCGGAAAAGCATTAGCGGGAATGTCTATGGTTGTCTGTCTTGCTGCTACTACCAGCGCACAAACAGATAGCTATCGCCAAAAGCTTAGTCCAACAGCCGAAAAAAGCATGGTACATCTTGAAAAAGACAGTGTACTACAAGTATTGGTAACAGTAAGAAATCAATCAGACCTCTTTAAGGAAAAATCTACACAACTGATTGCCATCGGAAAGGGTTATAAGACCTACCAAATAGAAGCAACCGCGTCAGAGATCAAAAAAATTTCTGCTAATCCGGAAGTCATCTTTATCGAAAAAGGCAAACGAAGAGCTGTAGAAGAGCAGAACATCCAACAGCTTGAAATGCATGAGAATGAAATCCGCTTATTGCAACAAAGCAATCCTTCGTTAACTGGTCAGGGTATTCGACTTTCCCTCAAGGAACAATCAGCAGACACAACGGATATTGATTATGCAGATAGGTATACACGTACAGCATTAGGAGCCACTCAACAAAATCCACATGCCGGTATTATGGCCACCATGATTGGCGGCGCCGGTAATACATGGTACAATAGCAAGGGGGTTGCTCCGGCTATTCGTATGCTGGGTAGCAGTTTCAACAATCTTTTCCCTGATACAATCAGTTATTTTCAACAAAACCAAATCAGTATTCAGAATCACTCATATGGTGTGGGCGTAGAAAACTTCTATGGCACAGATGCTGCAGCTTACGATGCACAAACAATTCTGCACACACAACTACTACACGTTTTTTCTTCCGGCAATAGTGGCGATAGTGCAAGCAATTCAACACGATACAATCAAATCAACCGATTTGCCAATATTACAGGTAGTTTTAAAACTGCCAAAAATGTAATCACAGTTGGTGCTACGAACAGAGATGGCACAGTTGCTTCCAGAAGTTCTAAAGGACCGTTCTATGACGGTCGTATGGCACCCTTACTGGTTGCTGCAGGCGAAGAAGGCAGTTCAGGTGCTGCAGCTCTAGTATCAGGCACTATTGCATTATTGCAACAACAGTTTCAGCAGCAATACAACAGATTACCTGATGCTGCATTACTCAGAGCAGTCCTGATCGCAAGCGCAGAAGATATTGGTTTACCCGGCCCGGATTATACAAGTGGCTATGGTCGCTTACAATCCTGGAAAGCCATGCAATGTTTATCAAATCAACAATGGCTGTCAGACTCAATTGGAAATGGACAGGTGAAAACATTTCAGTTAGGGGTACAAAAACCATTACAGCAAATAGCCATAGCAGTAAGCTGGAACGATCTTCCTGCTTTACCCGGCAATACCAAAGCCCTGATACAGGATATAGACATGTATGCAGAACATGTAACTACTGGGCGTAAATATTTCCCATTTGTCAACAGCACCGCCCCGCATATAGACTCACTGAATAAACCCGCAAGAACCGGAATAGACAGTTTAAATAATCATGAACTGATTAACATAGCCCTGCCTGACACAGGCTTGTATAGAATTCATATCACCGGTAAAGCTGTACAAAAAATACAACCTTTTGCGCTTGCTTACTATTTAACCGAAAGGGATACGTTTTATTGGACACAACCGATTCGTTCTTCCATCTTCTCCCCAAAAGAAACAGCGCGTATACAGTGGTCTACATCTGTCCAAACTACGGGTAATGTATTCTGGAAGCCTGTAGGCAGTGATCAGTGGCGATTGATTCAGGCCAATATTGGCACTATGCAGAAAAGTATTGACTGGTCAACTCCTGACACCAGTTGTTACCTGCAATTCAAGTGGGAAAACAATCAGCGCAGCTATATAAGCGATACCTGTTTTATTGGTTATACCCCTGTTTTGAAAACGGGCTATCTGTGTCAGGATTCTGTAAGAGTTTTTTGGAACACCTACCCAAATACAACCACTTACCAACTGGCCAGACTGGAAAATGGCACGATGCGCTTATTTCACCAAACACGTGATACCAGTTTTGCATTTAGCAGGTGGGATTATACCGGAAAGCACTTGTATATGCAACCGCTAGGCCAGCCAGCGCTACCCAGAACATTTACCATTGATTACAGTAAACAAGGTATTGGTTGCTATATCAGCAGTTTTCTTGCTTTAAAAAATGATCAAAAGGGAGAAATCAGGCTGAGCATGGGCACCAGTTATTTGGTAACAGCCATTCAATTACAAAAACAAGTAAATGGTTTGTTCAATACCATT
>Ga0315903_10011905_pt1 | contig 10197 bp, 5 predicted proteins | sample LakEriMetagenome_7_FD_203524 | JGI IMG/M metagenome (GOLD analysis project Ga0315903, IMG submission 203524) | Freshwater fungal communities from buoy surface, Lake Erie, Ohio, United States - Buoy 2 MA119 | ecosystem: Environmental > Aquatic > Freshwater > Lake | place: USA: Lake Erie, Ohio... | reverse complement strand
CATTTAACAAAAAATCGGATAATTCAAACCTAGCTTATCAATAAATAAACTACTTTCAATAAGCATTTTAAAAATTAAAATATATACAAAATGGACACTTCAAAAATGATCAAAGCATACTGCTTGAAAACAAAAGAAAAAAATGTGCCAATGATGGACGCTGTTATTACTAAGACTGCTAAAGGCGGTTATATGGCTGGCGGTCATGATGGTAAAGGAAATAAAATGGCAGCTATCATGAGCGAAACAAATGCTTTAAAAGCAATCGCTGATGGTGTAGCAAAAAAAGGTTTTTAGGAATAAAGAAGCCCTATTGAAATATAGGGCTTCTTTATTTTCCTCTCTAATGATTTTTCGAGGCACCCCATAAACGAGTGCCTCGATTTTTTTTACTACTCTACCCCCACAACTCCTTGGTGTATTTTTGTCAATGTAGCAAAGCAATGTTCCATGCTCTTGATATCCTTTATAATTAAGATAAAGGTTTTTCCAACTTGCTTGAAATGGGCATTGTTCATGGCAGTTTGCGTATAGCTTAACAATCCTTTGAAAATGGCGCTTTCATAATAAGGTGAATCTGGTCGATTGATAAAGAAGCATCTCAAGGTCTCGTCCTTTAATGTCATTTTTTCAAAGCCAAGTGCAATCGCAAGGCCTCTTGATTGAATGGTTGTGAATAGTGCAGCAACTTGTTTAGGCATTGGACCAAAACGATCTATTAATTCCAACTTTAATGTTTCTAATTCAGCATCATCCGCAGACTGATCTAACCTTGTATACAAGGAAAGTCTTTCTCCAATACTTTCTACATACACATCTGGAATCATAATCTCTAAGTCTGTGTCTATGGTACAGTCTTGTACATAATCATCTTGTTTACTAATTTCCTCAACAAATAATTCTTTGAAATCGGAACGCTTTAATTCACGCACAGCTTCTGCTAATATCTTTTGGTACATCTCAAATCCAATCTCTGCCATGAACCCACTTTGTTCCCCTCCTAATAAATTACCCGCACCTCGTATATCTAAATCTCGCATGGCAATTTGAAAACCAGAACCCAACTCACTAAACTGTTCTAAAGTTTGTAAACGCTTGCGGGAATCGTCTGGTAAAGTGCTCATTGGCGGTGCCAATAAATAACAGAATGCTTTTTTATTGCTTCGTCCTACCCTGCCTCTTAATTGGTGTAAGTCGCTCAATCCAAATTGATGTGCATTGTTGATGATGATTGTATTTACATTCGGAATATCTACCCCACTCTCTACAATATTGGTACAAACCAATACATCATAACGGCGTTCAATAAAGTCTAATATTTTTTCTTCTAACTGATGCCCTTCTAATTGTCCATGGGCAAATCCTATGCTTAAATCGGGACAAAGCTTTTGGATCATAGCACACATTTCGGCCAATCCCTGCACTCGATTGTGGATGAAGAATACTTGACCACCTCTTTCGGTTTCAAAATAAATGGATTCTCTAATTAGATCTTCATGGAATACTTGCACCTCGGTATGGATAGGTTGTCTGTTTGCTGGAGGGGTGTTGATAATACTTAAATCCCTTGCGCCCATCAAACTAAAGTGCAGTGTTCTTGGAATAGGCGTTGCTGTCAAAGTCAAGCAATCTACATTGGTTCTTAAAGTCTTTAATTTTTCTTTGTGTCCGACTCCAAATTTTTGTTCCTCATCAATCACCATTAATCCAAGGTCTTTAAAATGCACCTCCTTCCCTAGAATACCATGTGTGCCTACCAATATATCAATCTTGCCTTCTTTTACTTTGGCAATCGTTTCTTTTTTCTGTGCTGCAGATTTAAAGCGGTTTAAGAAATCTACTTCTATAGGGAAATCTTTAAGTCTTTCTTTAAAAGTTTTAAAATGCTGAAATGCTAAAATGGTTGTTGGAACCAGCACTGCCACTTGCTTTCCGTCTATAGCTGCTTTAAATGCTGCACGAATGGCCACTTCAGTTTTACCAAAACCAACATCGCCACAAACAAGTCGATCCATTGGTGCTGGAGCTTCCATATCTTTTTTTACATCGGCAATTGCTTTCGCTTGATCAATCGTGTCTTCATAAATAAAGGATGCTTCTAATTCATGCATCATATAATTGTCTGGCGTAAATGCAAAACCTGTTTGCGCTTTTCTTTGAGCGTATAATTTAATTAAATCAAAAGCAATGGCTTTTACTTTTGCCTTGGTCTTGTCTTTTAATTTCACCCAAGCATCAGATCCTAGCTTATTTACTTTTGGTGGTGTACCTTCCTTTCCTGTATATTTTGATATCTTATGTAGTGAATTGATATTGACATATAAAATATCACTATCCTTATAAATAATCCTTACCGCTTCTTGCATCATGCCATTCACTTCGATCTTCTGTAAACCACTGTAAACGCCAACTCCATGATCAATATGGGTCACATAGTCACCAGGATGCAAATCACTCAAAGTGCGAAGCGTAATGGCCTTATTTTTACTATAAGCTTGTTTGACTTTGTACTTATGGTATCGCTGAAAAATTTGATGGTCTGTATAGCAAACCATCTTATGATCATGGTCGATAAAGCCTTCATGAATATTCTTTACAATAGGGGTAAACTGTATTTCAGTTTTTAAATCAGTAAAAATAGCATGTAAGCGTTCTAATTGCTTTGCTTGTTCAGCGAATAAAAACAAATCATAGCCTTTCTTTTCATACTCCTGTAAATTGGCAATTAAGTATTGAAACTGTCTATTGAAACTAGGTTGTACCAGTGTACTAAAAGCCAGTTTTTGCTTGGTTAAATTTGCCTGAAAGCCCCATTCAATGATCGGTTTATTGAATACTTGCTCTATGACCTTTTCAACAGCAACAAAATCATCTTTATCTGTATTTTTTTTATGTGTATCTGCATCATCTGTTATTTTAAGGATGGGCGCATGCAATAAAAATGCCTCCAATGCTTCCATTTGGTCATTGCCTCTTTGTTGAATTAAGGTCCAATCCTTCAACCAAACAACTGTATGCTCTGGCACAAATTCCATGAATGGAATTTTAATGGTATCCTCAAACTGCGTGGTGACATTTGGGATAATATTTACTTGCAATAATTTTCGTTCACTCAATTGCGTTTCCGGATCAAATAAACGAATGCTATCTACTTCCTCCCCAAACAATTCTACACGATAGGGCTTTTCATTGCCAAATGAATAGATATCAAAAATTCCTCCTCTTAATGCAAATTGACCAGGTTCATACACAAAGTCAGTTCGCTCAAATCCATACTGAACAAGCCGCTCCATTAAATCATCTAATCCAAGTGTATCATTGGTTTTTATTTGAATAATGTTTTCTTGCAAGGTTTTAGGCATGATCACTTTTTCAAAAAATGCCTCCGGATAAGTCACAACTATTTTCTTATTACCCCCCATCGATAATTTAGTCAAAGCCTCCGTTCTCAACATCACATGGGAAGGATTGAGTAGGTTAAAATTTTGACTGGTTTTAAATGATGAAGGAAAATAAAACAAATCCATTGCACCAGTGATGCTTTCGATTGAGTTATAAAAATAAGCAGCTTCTTCTGCATCATTTAATACAATCACATGATTGTATGTTGCTGTTTGAGGATGCGTGAAAATATGTTGTAAAACAAATACGGGTGAAGATCCGTTGAGGTTTTGTAGGTGTACCTGAAAAGGGGAATTTGCATTACCTGACATAGCTATCCCATCTACTATTTTTTTTAGTAGGGGGGATACATCGTACCGATCAAACAAAGATTGCTCATTCATAGTTCAGTTCGCAAAGATACAATCAATCCATGGACGAAGCGATGATCCTAAGATCAATTTCTTGGAATTGATGCCTGGACACTTCTACAAAAGCCACCCCTGTGTTTCCTGAGAAAAATGGAATATAGATCCCCTCCTGATAGCCCAATACAATGGTGTATTTTCCAGGAACTAGCCTTAATTTGAATTTCCCTGATTTATCTGAACGAACCTGCTTGATGATTCTGGCCTGTATTCCTTTTGCATAATTACCTTCTTGTGCGATCAATTGATCGACATTGGCTGCTTCATATACATAGACCATTGTCGAAATTGGAAGCCCTTTCTGATTGGGCATGCCCTTCAAAGGCATAGTTGTATTTTTTTCTAAGAATACATGTCCTGAAATACCCTGTAGAACGATACAGAAGCCCATTAGCATTGGTGCTAAACAAAATAAGAAAATAAAATGGATGGACTTGATGCGCATAAATACTCTTTGTTTAAAGTTACATTTTTATGCTTCAACTTGATTGAATTTCAAAGATTTGATATAAATTTAGATTTATGAAAATACGCCTTTTACTCCCCCTTATTTTTGTATTCACAGCAAACATTTTAAATGCACAGGATGCAACAAAAAAAGAAGTGTTAATGCAGACTTCTAAAGAACTTGCTTTGGAAGCACGGAATAAATTTTCTAAAGCAGTTATTGCAGCGAAAGAAAAAGGATGGCCTATACAGTATGCTTCTCAAAATCAAAACAATGCAAAATTAATTGGTGTTGATGAAAAAGGATGGCCTAAATATTATATTGGTTTTGCAGATCCAGTTCAAGCTATCACTATTGGTACAAATAAAGTTTGGCCTGGCGCAGCATCTAATTTAAACTTAAGTGGATCTGATGATAAGATGACCAATAAATTAGGTGTTTGGGATGAAGGCAGTCCCCAATTAACACACAAAGAATTTTCTGGTAGAATTACACAAAAAGATAATGCTAAAGAAGTTGTAACGCATAGCACCCATGTGGCTGGTATCGTAATGAGTAAAGGACTGAATCCTTTATCAAAAGGTATGGCGTATAATGTAAAAGGAATCCTTGATTACGATTGGAACAGTGACCTTTCTGAAATGTCTGCCGCTGCAGCAAATGGATTATTAATTTCCAACCACTCTTATGGAACCGTAACTGGCTGGAATTACAATAGTGATTCTGCGCGTTGGGAATTCAATGGTAGATTCAATGAAAAAGAAGATTACCGTTTTGGATTGTATGATTATGACGCACAAATTGCAGATTCTATTGCATACAATGCCCCTAATTATTTAATTGTTTATGCTGCAGGTAATAATAGAACAAGCACTGGCCCTGCTGTTGGACAAACTTATTGGAGAAGAAACGAAGCAGGTAGAATGGTTAATTCAGGCGCAAGACCTGCTGATATTAGTAGCAATGATTCCTATGGTACCATCTCCACAGATAAAAATGCAAAAAATGTATTAACGGTTGGTGCAGTATTTGGCATTCCTTCGCAATACAATAAAAAAGAAGATGTCATCGTAAGTAATTTTAGCTCATGGGGGCCAACAGATGATGGAAGGATTAAGCCAGACATTACGGCTCAAGGTGTATCAGTTTTTGCCCCTATCGCCACTAACGATTCTAGTTATGGGTACCTAAGTGGTACATCAATGGCAGCCCCAGGCGCTGCAGGAAGTTTATTGCTTTTGCAAGAATTAAGTCATCGATTTACATTAAACAATGCACCAAGAGTTTTAAAATCAGCGACTGTAAAAGGGCTTGCTATCCACACAGCAAACGAAGCTGGATTGTACCCTGGGCCAGATTATAAATATGGCTGGGGGTTACTAAACATTGAGGAAGCCGCTCAAGTTTTAAATACAGCACTTACTAATAACAATAGTGCAAGTAGTCCTCATTTTGTATATGAGAATACTTTACTCAATGGGGAAAGCAAATCATATACGATCACTGCTTCTGGAACGCGACCTGTAAAAGCTACTATTGTATGGACAGATGTCAAAGGAAGTTCTAGTGAAGTATTGAATGATGCTAATCCAGAATTAATCAATGATTTGGACTTGACTATAACACAGGGCAATAAAACTTTCAATACTTGGAATTTAACTCCAAGTAGTCCAGACAATCAAGCTTTCAAAGGAGTTAATAATATCGACAATGTCGAAAAAGTTGAAGTAGATACCAGTTTAGTAGGAACCAATTACACTATTACTGTTAAACATAAAGGGACACTTGAAAGAGGACAACAAAATTATTCTTTGATTATTAGTGGTGCAGGAGGCACAGCCTATTGTAGCTCTGCAGCAACCAGCAATGCAGGAACAAAAATTGATAGTATTCAATTAAACAATATTAAATTTTCAAAAACAACTGCAGACAATTACGTTGACAATACTGCATTATTTGTCAATGGTGAATCCAATGGTTCAGTCTCTTTATTCATGAGATTAAGCAGTGCGGATGCAACCAATAATAATCGATTTGTAAAAGTATTTATTGACTATAATAACAATGGAATATTTGACACAAATGAACTAGTACATACAAGCGCTGCAATCACTAACGGAGACTATAGCGCTAATTTCGATTTAATAAGCAACTTAATTGTCAACCAATTCACAAAACTTCGTGTAGTTGTAGCCGAAGCAACAGCTGCAGCAAGTGTAACTGCATGTGGCAATTATACGTTAGGAGAAACACAAGATTATACCCTTAGAGTAGTGAATCCTTCTAACGATGTTCAATTACTTGAAATCACCAATCCAAGTGGTGGTGTTTCTGAAAAAACAGTTCAATACGTCACAGTTAAAGTAGCAAATAATGGCGTTAATAGATTGACCAATCTTCCACTTAACTTAGAAGTAAAAAAAGGCAACACCACTATTTTAAATATTAAAGAAACATTTACAGGTAGATTGTACGGTTCAGAAATTATGACCTACACATTCCAAACACCTATTTCAATTGAATTAAATCAGACTTATACCATCACCGCCTCTGCTTCGCTTGCCAATGACCAACAGCCAGCTAACAATGCAATGACTTCAACTATTATCAGTCCTAACTCAAGTCCAGCGATTAGTGGTTCTGCTACTGGTTGTAATGAAAATGTTCAATTACTAGTGAACAACCCAAATAGCAATGACCAGTACTTGTGGTATAGTCAGAATACCGATTTGAGTAAACCTATTGCAAATGGAGCTGTCATAAGAACATCCACCACTGCAACAAATGTATATGTTGGAAGAGGATGGACAGGATTTATTGGACCTAAAGACAATACCACATTAAGTAATACAGGTGGTTATAATAATTGGGGTAGTAGCTTTGGAGAATTCATACGTTTTAATACAACTGGACCAATCCAATTAGAAACAACAAAAATTTATACAGGGTATGCTGGTAAAATTGAGCTTGAATTAAGAGCATTAAGCACTTTCACCGATACCACTTATTCCTATTTCCCATCTCAAACTCAAAAAGCAATTTTACATGTTGGTGCTAGTAGTCCAAGTCCAACACCTGCAACAGGTAGTGCTGGCTTAGGCACACCAACGCCTTTTGTGCAAGGAGATACAGGAAGAATCTATGCGATAAATATGAACATACCACAAGCTGGTAACTATATTTTAATTGCACGTTGTTTGGATAGTGCCACTATTTTTAGAAACAATAATATCACTACAAATAACCACCCTTTTGGTCCAACCGTACTTACTTCGATTACTGGTAACTGGGCTGGTGCTAATTTTGAGAAGTTTTATTATTTCTTTTACAATATGCAAATTAGTACCCCTAAATATGAAAAAGCCTTGAGTAAAATTCCTGTCATACTCACTGCTAAACCTGTTATATCACAAATTGGTATAGACAGTTTAAATACTACTGCTGCGGATACTTATCAATGGTTCATGAATGACGAAACCATTGCTGGTGCAACAAAAAGTGGTATAAAAGTGACTAAAAATGCCATGTATAAAGTCAGCGCCACTATTGGTACTTGTACCAATTATTCGGATAACAAATTAGTTTTAATCACTGATATCCCACAAGCACCAACAAAAGAGATAGGATTAAAAATAGTCTCAACAGATTATGTTGAAAACATCATTAAAGGCAATCAATTCTATATTCAATTTAACAATGTTAAAACCAATTCAATTGGATTAAGCATCCTGAATAGTAGCGGTCAAACTGTCTTCCAAAAAGACAAATTAAATAACCAAAATTCAGCTCAACCTGTGCAAGTGCCCACACTGACAACTGGTATTTATTATGTGAAAGTATTTGCTAATAATAAAGTATACGTTCAAAGCGTATTCGTAACTAATAATTAATTCAATATGTTACAGCCATGGCAGGATGCAATAGTGACCAAGATTGTACAAGAAACGTCTACTACAAAACGTTTCTTTCTTGCCTTGACAAGTGGCCATGTATTTGATTTTACACCTGGCCAGTTTGTCACATTTGACTTGCCTATTCATGAGCAAAAAAATAAGCGATGGAGAAGCTATTCCATTGCATCTGCTCCAAGCAATAACAGTGAATTTGAATTGGTTATTGTGCTTTTAGAAGGGGGTGCAGGAACCACCTATTTGTTCAATGAAGTGGAGGTTGGCTCTACCCTTTTAATGAGAGGCCCTCAAGGTGTTTTTGTTTTACCAAAAGAAATCAACACCGATTTGTATTTCATTTGCACAGGCACAGGTGTTGCACCATTTAGATCCATGTTATTGGACATCCATCAAAAAAAGATTCCGCATCAGCAAATGCATTTATTATTTGGGTGCAGAAAATATACAGACAGTTTGTATGGGCAGGAGCTTAAAGCTTTAGAAGCTGCAGAGCAAAATTTTTATTACCACCCAAGCTTTTCTAGAGAAACTGAAATGCGTGAAGGCGCAAACCTAGGCTATGTGCATGCTACTTATAAAAAATTATTAGAAGCAGGTGCTAGTAAAGAAGCCCATTTTTATATCTGTGGTTGGAAAAATATGGTGGACGAAGCAAGAGCTACCTTAACCGAACTAGGCATCCCAAAAACACAAATTCATTTTGAATTGTACGGATAAAAAAAGCGCCCAAGTTGAATTCAACTGGGCGCTTTTTTTTACGTTATGACTTAAGCAATATGCTTTAGCACTAAAGCTTTGACTTCACTCATTGGGATTCTTTCCTGTTGCATGCTATCTCTAAAACGAACAGTTACCGTATTGTCTTCTTTGGTTTGATGATCAATCGTTACGCAGAATGGTGTTCCAATTGCATCCTGTCTTCTGTAACGTTTTCCAATCGCATCTTTTTCTTCAAAAAAGCAATGGAAAGAAGGCTTGCACTCATCCATTAAAGCTTTAGCCAATTCAGGTAATCCATCTTTTTTTGTCAATGGCAATACTGCTAATTTGATAGGCGCTAATTTTGCTGGCAAATGCAATACAACTCTAGAATCAGTCGTGCCGTCTTCTTTTTGAATTTGTTCTTCCTCATATGAATTAGATAAAATCAATAAAAACATTCTATCTAAACCAATCGAAGTTTCAATCACATAAGGCACATAATGTTGATTGATTTCTGTATCAAAATATTGTAATTTCTTTTTACTAAATTCTTGATGACGTGTTAAATCATAATCTGTTCTTGAATGGATCCCTTCCACTTCCTTAAAACCAAATGGGAATTCATATTCAATGTCTAAAGCTGCGTCAGCATAGTGTGCTAATTTAACGTGGTCATGAAAACGGTATTTATCCGCTGCAATACCCAAGCTTAAATGCCAATTCATGCGCTCATTTTTCCAATGCTCGTACCATTCTTTTTGAGTACCTGGTTTTACAAAAAATTGCATTTCCATTTGCTCAAACTCACGCATTCTAAATATAAATTGACGCGCCACAATTTCGTTTCTAAAGGCCTTCCCTGTTTGTGCAATACCAAAAGGAATTTTCATCCTTGCAGTTTTTTGTACATTCAAGAAATTCACAAAAATACCTTGTGCAGTCTCTGGTCTTAAATAAATGGTGTTGGCATCTTCCGCAACGGAACCTAATTCTGTAGAGAACATCAAATTGAATTGACGAATCTCTGTCCAATTACTTGTGCCACTAATACTACACTGTATTTTATTATCTTGTATCAATGCACCTAAACCAGCAAAATCATCATTTGCAAGTAAGGTATCCATGTCCGCTAATAATTTTGTAGCACGATCGCGCAGTGCAGCACCACCATCGGCTGCTTTTGCTGCTTCTTCATTTAATTTATCGGCATGTGCTTCTATTAAATGGTCTACACGGTATCTTTTTTTACTGTCTTTATTGTCAATCAATGGATCACTAAAACTATCCACATGTCCACTCGCTTTCCAGGTAGTTGGATGCATGAAAA
>Ga0315903_10011902_pt1 | contig 10199 bp, 11 predicted proteins | sample LakEriMetagenome_7_FD_203524 | JGI IMG/M metagenome (GOLD analysis project Ga0315903, IMG submission 203524) | Freshwater fungal communities from buoy surface, Lake Erie, Ohio, United States - Buoy 2 MA119 | ecosystem: Environmental > Aquatic > Freshwater > Lake | place: USA: Lake Erie, Ohio... | reverse complement strand
GTCTGTCGATGGCGAGATCGCCGGCAAGGCTAAGTCGATGCATGAGCGCAGCCTCGACGTGCCATCGACGTTCTTCAAGGAGTTCATCAACACCGATCCTGAAGCCGTGGCGCGGTTCTATGCGCGCACGATGGGAACGGATCTCGAGATAGGCCGTCGCTTTCGCAATGCCGATGGGACGGCTCCTGACGTCCAGCTGCGCACGGCAATCGCCGAGCTCTACGCCGAAGCTGGCCAGAAGATGGCGCAGCTCTTCCCGCGGCCAAGCGTGCCGTACACGAGGAGCAAGCTGCATCATCACGGCATGGCAACGATGCAGCATTTCATGCAAGAGCTCGACATCCTGCAGGCCACGGCTCGCAAGTCTGTAGCAACGTGGGAAGAGATCAACGGCACGACAGCGCCTGCTAGCCTGCTTCATGCCATCCGCCGGCAGTATGACGCGGAGGTCATCAAGCTTGAGGAATCTGTCCGCAGGACGCTTGGCACGACTACCGTGACCCGTGATGGCTACACGATGCCCGGGAGTGCAGAGGCCGTCCAAATCTTCAACGACGTTCGCGCCGCCCACAAGGATGCCATGGATCTTCTCGGGCTGCTTCGCGGCACCTACGGCCAGGTAGCAGATCCGTTCTCGGTAAGCTCGCGAGCCGTTCGCATTGGCAAGCAGCTAAGCGCCATGACGCTCCTCACCGGAGCGGTCGCGTCGTTGCCCGACATCGCCAACCTCGCCCTTCGAGAGGGCGTGGCCGATACCTTCCGCCCGTATTTCGGCCTGCTCTCCAACCAATCCTCGGCAATCCGGCTGGCGGTCCAGAACAACGCCGCTTTCGTCAAGGAAGCGGGGCAGGCGCTGGACATGGTCCTCAACTCGCGAGCCCTGGCGATCACGGATCTCTCGGACATCCACGGACGATACACGCTGTTCGAGCGCGGCCTCGACAACATTCATGCCTTTGGCTTTGTCGCCAATCTCATGAGCCCATGGACTGCGTTCATGAAGCAATGGGCTGGCGTCATCGTGCAGCACAACCTCGAGCGTCGCTTGAGGTCATGGGCTGATGGCACCCTGCCGGCCATGGAGCTTGCCGAGCTGCGCGCTCGCGGCATCACCGACGAAATGCGCGACCGCTTCCTGTCCCAGATGGCGCAACACGGCGAACGCGTGTTCGATGGCGTGCAACCCATGCCGACGCTTGCCGCCGACAAAATCGCCTATCAGCGCACCGCCGCTCCAGGCACTGCGGTTGCAACCCGGCAAACTGGCGGAATGTTCCTGCCGAATGCGTTCAACTGGGCCGACGACGCTACGCGACAGGAGTTCGCATCGGTCGTCGGCGACCTCGTCAACCGCATCGTCGTGACGCCATCCAAGGCGGAGTCGCCCCTGTGGATGAGCACGCAGGCCGGCAGCATCATCGGACAGTTCAAGAGCTTCGGCATCGCGACCGTCAATCGCGTCCTCATCCCTGCGCTCCAAGAGAAGGACCAGCGTTTGATGGGTGGCGTTGCCATGCTGGTTGGTGCTGGCTGGATGGTCGATGAGCTCAAGTATGCGGCTAGCGGCAGCCAGCGCGAGCGTGAGTTCACCGAGCGTCTTGGCAAGGCGATAGACCGCTCTGGGGTCCTTGGCTGGTTCGTCGATCTTGCCAAGGTGTCGGATACCCTGACTGACGGTCGTTTTGGCTATGCAGCGATGATTGGCGCGCCGGTTCGGGAACAGAACTGGGTGCAGAAGGCTGCTGACCTTGCCGGGCCGGCGCCGTCTCTGGCGCTGTCTTACGCCGAAGCGGCAAACGACATGGCAAAGGATCCCTTCTCCAAGGATGCAGCGCATCAGCTTTCACGCCTTGCGCCGATCCTTGGCCGCACCACGCATTTCTGGTGGGCGAGGGACAGGATCAAAGAGGCTCTTGGACCGCATCCTGAGGCAAACGCGAACGCGACCAAGCCCTGATCTCGGTAGACAAGACCAACCCAACGGGAAGACGCCATGGCGCATGTGACCATCCCCGACGTCGCGACAGAATCCGTCTTCGTGGTGACCACGTCGACCACGGGACCGTTCACGTTCGCGTTCAGCTACTTCCAGAGCAGCGACATTCGTGTTGCCTTCAACGGCACGGAAATCGTCGCTGCCAACTTCACGGTGACGCCGACGCTGACGGCTGACTCTGGCTTCGAAGGGGGCAGCATCACGCTGACGTCGCCAGTCGCCAGCGGTGACCTTCGCGTCTGGCGCGACGTTCCGAGCTCGAGGACGACCGACTTCCCGACCGCCGGCCCGTTCAACGTGGCCGCCCTGAACACCTGGATCGACAAGATTTTCGCGGTCCTCCAGCAGATCAAGACGACCTTCTCCCGCACCCTGCGGATGGACGAGACGGAAGGCTCCTCGATCAGCGTGCTGCCGCTCAAGGCGGCTCGCGCCAACCGGACGCTGGCATTCGACGCAAGCGGCAATCCGACGGCTGGCCCAACCTCCGCAGATGTCACCAACGCGGCCGCCAATGCCGTTGCTGCAACCACTTCGGCGACTGCCGCGGCCAGCTCGGCGTCCGCGGCGTCAGCAAGCGCGGCAGCCGCTGCGGCTTCGGCTGCTGCCATCTCGCTGCCAGTTCCGGTGGCAAGCGGCGGCACGGGCGCGACCACGGAGGCCGCTGCCCGTACCAATCTCGGCCTGGGCACGATGGCGACGCGCAACGACGTCAGCCGCGACGACCTCCAGCCCGGCGTGTTCCCCCACCAGATTTTCCGCGCAGCTGGCTATTGACGAGGTGACCGATGGCTACGAATCCGAACTACGTCGCACGCTACCCGATCCAGGGACACTCGTTCGCAATCGCCGACAGCACGAACTGGCGCGTCCTTGCGCTCAGCCCGTCGCCCAATGGCTGCCGCATCCACTACCTCAATGCCGCGCAGACCGAAGGCACGGCGCGCAACCTGTCCTTGGGCATCGCTCGCCGCCTGTCCCAGCCGGCGAACTTTGGCGCGACCAAGACCGTGACGGCGACGAACACCATCAACCGAGCCTCTGGCTCGTTCATCACGGACGGCTGGCGCGTCAACGACATCGTCATGCTCGTGAACCCGACGGACGGGTTCACCGACGCCAACCACTCGACGTTCGGCGTGGTGTCTGCGGTCACGGCAACGGCGCTGACGGTGACCGGCACGCCGTTCACCAACCAAAGCCCGATGAGCGACAACCTGCATCTCTACAAGGTCTTCGCCCAGACGATGCTGAACATCCCGGCGTCTGCCGGTGCCAACAACGCGGTGCCGGCAGTCGCGGCGCTTGGCACGACGCAATGGCCGATGATCGACGGCAGCCCCGGCCGGTTCCTGACGCTCGGGCCGAACGACTTGCTGGTCGGTCAGCTGGGAACAGCCATGACCAGCACGAACCGCACCGACGTTACCGTCGGCCTTGGCGACTACGGCACTTGATCGTGCCATGCCCCGCGGCTACCAGTTCCCCGACGCTACCTCGATAGACCACCCGGTTCGGCCGGTGGTTCGTCAGGGCGCGGCGAAACTCCTGCCTCTGATCGATCACCCCGGTGGCGGCGCAGCCATTGGCGAGGCTGTTGGCCTGGCCGGCGTGGTTCCGCATTTGGTGGACGTGCCGGGCAACCTCTCGATAGGCCCCGGCCAGGGACCGCGAGACAACATCGCGTCGGTCCAGACCGCCGAAGAGCTCGACTACGCCCAATTCCGTCGCGACGAGCGCACTCGCATCGCCAACTGCAGCGGCACAATCGGCAACGGCAACTGCACCAGCTACGCCGGCGGCGTCTTCTACGACACGCCGGACGGAGACTGGTGGAACACGCCCTATGCCTACATCGGCAACCCGAGCAGCTACAACGGCGGGACGATGCAGGTTGGCAACAGCGCCAATTCCACATGGTCCCTCAACGGCGGACAGATCGTCGGATCGTTCTCGTTCTCCGAGGATCGCGACGACATCGCCGCGTGGAACGCCAACTGGAACAACTGCAATTGCGGTTCGAACAACTGCTACACCAACTGCAACTGCAACTGCGCTTGCTCCGACTGCACTTCGTGCCCGTGAGGAACCCATGACCTACAGCCGCAACCTGCCCAAGGACATGGTGCCGACGTTCTGGCGCGTTCCAGACACGCAGCAGCTCATCGTGGGCTTGTTCCGTCGCTGGCCCTACAACGCGCCGGATTCGTCGCAGGTGATGCTCGAGCAGGATCTCCATCGGACGATTTCGACGCCGTCCATCGCGTGGGAGGGCGCACGAAACGACGATCGCGTTCTCTTCGCACGAGCGAGCGATCTCCTGCGCCATCCCAACGCAATCGGCAACGAGAACGGACGAGAGGAGAACGCGCCCGGGTTCTTCCGCTTCTGTGGCGTCGTAACGATGGACTTCGACAGGGGCTTCCGTGCTCGCGAGAACTGGCACGTGAATGTTCTTCACACCGGCTACCTGAGCCAGGCGATGGAGCGTTTCCTCGACACGATGAACAGCAAGATGTCGCGTCGCCATGCGTCTGCCGTGCATGGGCGTCAGCAGCTGATCCTGCTCGCTGCGCGCTTTGGCGCCGACAGCATGGACGACGACGATGTCTGGAAGCTGTTCTCGATCGGCCCGCTCGGCTGCATCTCCAACATGGACATCGGCCTCGATCTTCCGATGGAAGATGGGCCGGAAACGTCGCGCACATTGCTGCCGACGCTGAGCATCGAAGGATCGGACCTCATCCTGCCGAACGAGTCGGAGAGGTTCGTCGTGCGGCTGGTCGATCCCAAGACCGGCACGCAATACCCGTCCGTTCCGCGACCCGTGGAAATCCACCTCGAGGCAACAGCAGGGTATCTGCCGCGTCGTCGTGTGATCGCGGAGAACGGCGTGGCTACCTTCGACGTCCACGCGATGCACCTCCAATCTGGAGACAGCATCAAGATCAAGGCGGGCTTCTGGAACTTCACTGGCGCGGCTGAACACGTCATCGCGGTGGTGTGATGCCGTTCATGATGCCGCTGTGGCCGACCTATCTGTGGACGGCCAAGCGTGGAGATGCCGGCGAGCTCCATGAGCGCCTGACGCGCAAGGCCATCGAGTTCAACGCGCAGGTTCTTCCTGGCGACCCGAAGGCGTTCTTCGATCGCCGAAAGGAGAACCTCTTCGAGACGCATCGAGACGACGACGATGTTCGCCTCATGGGCCGGATGTTCGTCCGCGCCTGCCGCGACTACGTCAGCGTCGGATACGAGGAGAAGCGTCCGTTCCGCGTCGACATCACCGGGTGGGTGTCCGTGCAGCGCGATGGCGACAGCACGCCGTGGCACGCTCATGTCGGCACGGCGCATCTCACGGCGATCTACTACACGGCGGTCGGCTCCGGTGGCGAGCTCTGGCTTGAAGATCCGCGCCCGATCAACAGGGACTGGGATCTCCATGGCGACCGCCATCCGGAGAGGCACTACAAGATGATCAAGCCGGAAGTCGGCCTGCTTGTTGTCTTCCCCGGCTTTGTCCGCCACAGCACGCACAAGTTTTCCGGCTCGGTGCGCGCCTGCTGGGTCGCCGACATGACGATCAACTACGAGGGCATCGAGGAGCGCAGGATACGGGAGGGCGACCTGTGACGCCGGCCCTGACCATGCTGTGGCCCACGATCGTGTCTGGCGTCGATCTCAAGGCCCCGGACGGTGTCAATGCCGCCCTTGTCGAAGCTGCGCGCAAGGTCGTCGCCGACACGCGCATCAATGGTCGTGACTACCACTTCGTGTCGAGCACGCTCGACCACTTGCCGATGCTCAAGGCAACCGGCAACGAGAACGCAATCGACTGGTGGCTCTCCAACGTCGAGCAGCTGGTGCGCTCCACGATTCGTGACGCGTTCCATTCCAACCCGTCATGCACGCTCGAGCTGGTTGGTCATTGCATGATTGCGAAGAGCGGCGACCGCATCCCGGCCCATCGCCATGCGAGCCACGATTTCACCGTCGTCTACTACCCGCACGTCGATGCGCCGATCCGGGAGGATCGACTGAACGATGGCGCGCTGTGCCTCATCGACGAGAGGTCGTGGCGCTATCTGTTCAGGAACCGCAACCATCGATTCCGCGATGGCTCTGCGTTTCGCATCCATCCGCACACCGGCCTCATGGCCTGCTTTCCTGGCTACGTCCTGCACGACACCAACGTCTACCCCGGCCCTGGGTTCAGGGTCACGCTGACCGCGCAGGTGAAACTCGTGATGGAGCGGGAGTACGCGTGATGCAGTTTCGTCTTGCGATGCAGGGCGCGAAATCGCGCCGCGACATGATCTACGACACGCACTCCAGCACGTTGCGCTGGGCAGATGACGGCAGCGACGTCGACCTTCTGCCCGTCAGGTTGCAGCGCGTCTACAGGCAGCATCGTGACGCGATCGTGGTGACGCCTGACAATCCCGGCCTCAAGTCGCCGTTGGTCGGCACGCTGAAGATCCAGCTTGGCCTGCGCTGCAACTACGCGTGCAGCTACTGCAACCAGGCCAGCCAGCCGCAGGACGAGCAGGGCGACCTTGCCGACGTCCAGACATTCCTTGCTGCCCTTGATGGATGGATCATCGGCGCGCCGGCGCGGGTCGAGTTCTGGGGTGGCGAGCCGTTGGCCTACTGGAAGTCCCTGCGGCCGTTGGCGGAAGCCCTGCGCCTGCGCTGGCCCGGCACGATGTTCTCGATGGTGACGAACGGCTCGCTGCTCGACGACATCAAGCTCGAGTGGCTGGCGCGCCAAGGCTTCGCCATCTGCATCTCGCACGACGGCCCCGGCCATGTTGCGGCGCGTGGGGCTGATCCGTTCGACATCCCTGAACAGGCGGCGATGTTTCGCAAGGCGTGGAAGCGGCTGCATCCCCTTGGCCGCCTGTCCTTCAACTGCGTGCTGACCCGCGGCAACGAATCACTCGACGCCATCCGCTGCCACATCGCGCAGGGGCTCGAGGTCGATCCGCGTGACGTGGTGCTGAACACCGAGGAGGTGCTGCTGCCCTACGATCTCGGCGGCATGGCGATGTCGCCGCTGAAGCAGGAAGACCACGCGACGATGCACGAGCAGGTGTTCAACGACATCGTCGCTGGCATGGCTCGCGACGTCGTGCAGGTGCGCTCGAAGATCAACGATTTCTTCGGCTCGATCGCGACCGGCCGTCCGGTCATGTCGCTGGGACAGAAGTGCGGCATGGATCGCGAAGACAACCTTTCGGTCGACCTCAAGGGCTCTGTCATCACCTGCCAGAACACCAGCGCATCGACCAAGCATCGCATGGGCAACGTGTCGGAGTTCGACCAGGTCCGCTTGACGCAGGCGCACCACTTCTCGACCCGGCCGGAGTGCCTGTCCTGCCCCGTGGTCCAGCTCTGCAAGGGCGCCTGCATGTTCCTCGAGGGGCCGCTGTTCGAACAGGCCTGCTCGAACTCCTACACCTACAACACCGCGGTGTTGAAGGCGGCGCTCTACTTCCTCACCGGAAGCGAGCTGGTCGGAATCTCCATGGAAGAGGGCGTGTCGTGAGCGAAATCGATGCCGAGCGCCTGTGGCGCACCTTGGGCGGCCTCGAGAACGAGGCCAAGGCGGCCCGAGAGCAGCGATCGGAGCTCATCCGCAAGGTCGAGGCGCTGAGCGATGCCCAAACGCTACAGCGCCGAGACCATGATCGCTTGGTGAACCGCGGCTACGGAGCGATTCTCGGCATCGGCGCGATCGCCGGCAGCGTCGGCGCCGCGATCAAGTCGTTCTTCTGGGGGAGCCCATGAGCCAGCGTCAGCCGAGAGGCATCCGCAACCACAACCCGGGCAACATCCGCCGCTCGAAGGACAAGTGGCAGGGCCTGGCGGACGCCCAGCTCGATGAGGAGTTCTTCACGTTCTCCGAGCCGAAATGGGGGATCCGCGCCGTTGCGCGGCTGCTCATCGCCTACCAGGACAGGCTTGGCCTGAACACGGTCAACGCGATCATCTCGCGCTACGCGCCCCCGGTGGAGAATCACACCTCGGCGTATGTCGCGCACGTCGCGGCGAAGCTGGGGGTCGGTCCCGACGAGCCGATCGATCTCCACCAGCACGCGACGCTCAGGGTTCTCGTCGTCTCGATCATCCAGCACGAGAACGGGATGCAGCCCTACACCGACGCCCAGATCGACGCTGGGCTGGTTCTGGCCGGCGTCACGCCACCCGAGGTCCCGATCACGGCCACGCGCACGATCCGCGGCAGCCAGGTCGCGGCCGGCGCCACGGTGGCCGGGGTGGTCGCCCAGACCGTGCGGGACATCGAGCCCGCCATCCCGCTGGCCCAGCGGTTCATCGAGCTGGCGCCATGGGCGGCGGCGGTGGTGGCGCTGGCCGGCATCGGGTGGGTGGTCTGGGCACGGGTCGACGATCGCCGCAAGGGGCTGCGATGATCGCGCTCCTGCTGTCGGCCGTGTGGCGCAAGGCCCTGCTGGTGGGTTCGGTGGCCGTTGTCGTGGCCAGCATCCTGCTTGGTGCTCGTCGTGCCGGGCGGCTGGCCGAACGCGCCGAAGTCGCTGTCCGGAACGAGGAGATCCGTCGTGCCCAGCTTCAGGCGGCTGCTCGCCGCCCCCATGATCGCGCTGCTCTGTCTGACCGGCTGCGGGCCGGGACGTTCTGACCCGCCATGCCCGCCCGTCGTGTCCTATCCCCTCGAGGTCCAGCGCGCTGCCGCCGCCGAGCTGCAGCTGCTACCAGAAGGCGGGGCGATCACGCGGATGCTGTCGGACTACGCGGTGATGCGAGAACAGGCCCGGCTGTGCCGGTCCTGAAGAGCCGAAGGCGGCCAGTCCCTCCTCCTCCCGGGGCCGCCTGACGGGGGCGGGGGCCGCTGATCAGCCTGCCGGTCCCCGCTTCCCCCACATCCCCCACAGTCTTGTTGCCCGGCATCCGGGCTGTTCCTCGCGTTTCCTTGGGGAAATGGTGCCGCCGAAGTGAATTGAACACTCGACCCCGTCCTTACCAAGGACTGGGGCAGGGCGTGGTCATGCCTTGCTGGCGCGCTTCTTCCGTGGCTTTCCCCCACGCTCCCCCACATCCCCCACGCTTTTCCATGCCCGCCGGACCGTCTCGAGGTCGGCGTCTTGGTAGCGCAGGGAGCTCTTGGGGTCAGCGTGGCCGAGGGTGGCCATGATGGTCTTCAGGCCGGCGCCGGCCGCGTTTAGCCATGTGCCGACGCTGTGCCGGGCCATGTGGGGGGTGAAATCGACGCCAGAACGGGCTGTGGCGGGCGAAAGCAGGTCGTAGGCGGCCCATCTATCCCCCACGGTCCAAAGTCGCTCCTGGGGCATCCTGGCGAGCCTGCGAAGGCCCTGCGCCGCAAGGGGTGACAGGGGGAGCACCCGGTCCTGCTGCGTCTTGCCGATTCGCAACCTGACCGTGAGGTTCTCAAGGTCGACCTGGTCCCATGTCAGGCCAAGGACGTCGGAGATCCTGAGCCCAGTGCCGAACAGGACCTCGAGCAGGGCGCGGGCCTCCCCGGTCGCCGCGGCCATGAGCCGGCGGGCGTCGGCAGGCGACAACGCCCGGGTGACCGGGCGGGCCTCCTTGAACCGGGCGATCCGCCGCCACGAGCACCAGCCCTGCTGGGCGGCGTAGTGCAGCACGGCCGCAGCCGGGGCGATGACCAGCCGGTTGCGGGTCGACGCCTTGCCGGCCGGCCAGCCCCTGACGGCCACCTCGACCAGATCGGCATGGGTGACCTGCGCCACCGGGCGGTCGCCCAGCTCGCGGGCGAGGCGCTGGATGTCCCGGCGCTGGCGGTCGTCTAGGCCGCGGAAGGCGAGGTAGGCCTTGGCGGCGTCGGCGAATCCGACGACTCGAGCTGGTCCTGGCTCCTTGGCGCCGAGCGTGCGGAGGATCTCGCGGTAGCGTTCTCGCGCCAGCTTCTCGTCAGCCGTACCAGTCGAGACCTCGACGAGCTGTCCGCGGTGTCGTCCACGGACGACCCATCGTGCGTAGCCACGCTTGCCGGGTGGGATGAGCCTGAGCATAGGCACCGAATCAACTCGTCATAGCCATCCCGAGTCAACCTCCTGCCCCTGCCGCTGCCGACAGTCCTGATGCCGTGGCGTGAGATGTGCCTGAGGACGGTGTCGGGCTTGAGCTTCATGGCCGCCGCCACCTCATGGATGGTGTAGAGCTCCGGCAGGCTCATGGCTTG
>Ga0315903_10011896_pt1 | contig 10200 bp, 10 predicted proteins | sample LakEriMetagenome_7_FD_203524 | JGI IMG/M metagenome (GOLD analysis project Ga0315903, IMG submission 203524) | Freshwater fungal communities from buoy surface, Lake Erie, Ohio, United States - Buoy 2 MA119 | ecosystem: Environmental > Aquatic > Freshwater > Lake | place: USA: Lake Erie, Ohio... | reverse complement strand
GCGGAACTGTCTGACGCGAACGGCAACCTGCTGGACTCGGAGACGATTTCGATAACCGTGCGCAAGGCGCCCGTGCCGCTTACGGTCAGCGGCCGCAAGGCCAGCGTGCCAGTGAAGGCGGGCACGAAGACCGAGCTCGTGTCCAAGGTGCACTACATCAAGGGCACTTCACTGAGCACCAAGGTGTCATGTACTGGATGCGTCACCTCAGTGGACGAGCGCACTGGTCGGGTGGTCGTGACGCCGGGACCGACGACCACCAGGGTCACCGTCACGTACGAGGCCAAGCCCACGACGGCGAAGCTGCGCAGGCACCACAGTTCGCACACGTGGAGGGCCACCTGGCAGGTGCGCCAGTGACGAAAGCTGCCCTGACGGGGTAACGGCACTCGTCGGGCGTGGCTGGAGTGGCCAAGCGGTGCCCATGTCGGTCACGGCGAGGCCGGCCACGGTCACATGCACCGGTGGCTGCACCTGCCAACTGAACAAGAAGACCGACGCCCTCATCGTCACCCCGGAGGCGAGGGCAACCCGGGTATCGGTCACGGTGGTCGGCTCTGCGAAGGGCGCTCGCAACGCGGAGACCTACGCCGGACACGCGTGGTCGCGCACCTGGCGGGTGCGCTGAGGCACGCCGGCCAGGGTCGCACTAGTCCTCGTGCCCGTCGGGGCACTAGCGTGGAGTGCGTGTCGGTCACTTCGTGACGCGTGACAGGCACGCGGCCGTTGAGGCTCGCGGCCCGGTCGATCCACTGACGAACCTGAGGTCTGGTGCGCTGTTCTCAGGAGAGGGCCCAGTGCCCGTCGCTGTAATGCAGTGTGCGCTGACACGTGAAGCCACCGCGACCTTCATTCATCCACTGAGCCCACGAGGGCGTCCACCCTCCCGTGGCGACCGCCGCCCAGTCCAAGCCGGGCATCGAGACTGACGCGCACGTTCCCGTGGACGGCAGGCCGACGGCCTGATGTACGTCGGGGACGGGTGCGCTGCTCGCGTCAGGCGCTCCGGACGATGCCTGCGTAACGTAGGTGATCAGGCTGTTGTCGAATCCCAAGTCACGCCAAGTTCGCGGTTGGGGCATCGGTTGGCTCGAATCCGTCGTGTGGAGACGTCAACCCCATAGTCTTGCCCCGTCCAAGGGAAAGGGGTGGTCGTGCCAGCGGTGATGCTCCCTGTCGTCGGGAGCCTGCACGGGCTGAGGGTCCATCGGCCGGCAAGTGTTGCCGAGGTCCTCGATCTGATGGAGCAGTACCCGGAGGCTCAACTCGTTGCGGGTGCCACCTGGATCATGCGTGCACCGATGAGAGCGGAATCGCTCGACGGCAGCGTCATCCTGCTCGCGGGTGTGGCTGGCCTGGATGAGTGCGCCGTCGGTGATGGCGCGGAGTTCGGCTCGATGGTCACGTTGCAGCGCATCGCGGTCGCCACGGCTGGCATCCGCAGCCTGCAGGCTCTTCACGAGGCCGTGAGCAGAGCGGCGACTCCTGCTCTGCGACGGATGATCACTATCGGTGGCAGCATCGCGGCGACCGAATTCCATGCCAGTGACGTGCTTCCGGCACTCCTGTGTCTGGACGCGGAGATCCTGCGGGACCGAGGGCTGATCCTCGGTGTGCGGATTCCCGCCGCCGACCGCGTGAGCTGTCATGAGAGATTGACCTGGCGGAGCGGGAACGAGTACTCAGTGGCGACAGTGTCGATGAGTCTGCTGCCGACGTCAGGCGAGATCCGGGTAGCCCTCGGGTCAGTTGAGCAGACTCCCCGGCGGTGGACGGAGGTCGAGCAGGAGTTGACGCAGGGCCCGCTCACCCCGCAGCGGGCCGAGGAGGTGGCGAAGGCGCACCTGAACGTGCTGCGTCCGATCGCGGCACCGGGTATTCCGGCCGACTACCGCCTGTCGGTTATTCCGACGGTGCTGGCCCGGGCTGTGGGCAGGCTGGCATGAAGCCGGAACTCGTGGAGATCGTCGTCAATGACGATCGGCGCTACCTCCCGTGCTCGGGATTGGTGTCTCTCGCGGAGGTTCTGCGCGACGAACTGCAACTCACCAGCGTCAAGGTCGGCTGCTCGGAGGGCACTTGCGGCGCTTGCACCGTGATCCTGGACGGTGAGCCCACCCTGGCGTGCCTGACGCCCGCGGTCGCGTGCGACGGGGGCTCGGTGCGCACCGTCGATGGACCAGGTGAACTTCAGGACTTGCAGTGCGCATTGCAGGACGCCCTGTGCGAGGCCGATGCGGTTCAGTGCGGAATGTGCATTCCCGGCATCGTCGTGCTCGTCAGTTCCCTGATCTCGCAAGGCGAGATCCGCGTGGCAGAAGACATCCCCCGAGCGCTCATCGGAAGCATCTGCCGGTGCTCGGGGTACTCCCGCATCGTGTCGGTGATCGAGCAGGTGCTCGCGTCGCAGCCGCCCACGTCGAGAGGCACCCCATGACGGCCCTGGGGATGAGCATGCGACGTCGGGACGCAGCCGACAAGGCAGCCGGCCGAACGGTCTACGCATCAGACGTGATCAAGCCACGCATGCTTCACGGCGGACTTCTCCGCTCGGGCGTGGCGAGCGGTGTCATCACGCACCTCGATGTCGAGCGGGCGCGATCGATGCCCGGGGTCCGGGCCGTTCTCACCGCTGATGCCTTCCCGGGCCTGTACGGGGTCGGTATCGCCGATCATCCCTGGCTGGCCGCAGGCGAGGTCCGCTACGTCGGAGAGCCGATCGTCGCTGTTGCCGCGGACTCCGCGATGATCCTGCAGGCTGCACTCGCCGCGATCGACGTGACGATCGAGGAGCGCACCCCGGTGGTCACGATGGCTCAGGCCCTCGACCCCGATGCCCCGATCCTGCATCCCGGCTGGTCCGACTATGAGGTCCTGGTGGACGTGGACGTCGCACGTGGCGGGAACGTGGCCTGGCAGGCGACCGTGGTCCGGGGCGACGTCGATGAGGTCTTCGCCCGGACGGATGTCCGGATCGTCGAGAGCCACTTCCGGATCGGCCGGCAGAACCAAGCCTCGCTGGAGACCAGGGCCTGTGTGGCCACGTATCGCGATGGTCGATTCGTGATCGAGACGTCGACCCAGGTGCCGTGGTCGGTGAGGAACTGGACGGCGAGGATCCTGGGGGTCGATCCATCGTCGGTGCGGGTGATCGTGCCGCCGGTCGGAGGTGGCTTCGGCATGAAGTTCGAGGTCAGCCTGGAGCCGTATGCGGCGGCTCTGGCCCGGGTATCCGGTCAGCCCGTTCGCCTTGTCAACTCCCGCATGGAGGAGATGGCCACGGCTCTGTGTCGTGAGAATGCCGAGATTCGACTGCGCTCTGCGATCACCGCCGACGGTCGGATCGCCGCTCGCGAAGGCGTCGTGCTGATGGACTGCGGTGCCTACAGCGGTGAGCAGCCCTTCCTGACCACCATGACCGCCCACACGCTCTTCGGCAACTACGAACTCGGCTCCGTTCGGCTCAACTCGCAGGCCGTCTACACCAATACGGCTCCAACGGGAGCCTTCCGGGCCTGCAACGGCACGTACGGCACCTTCGCACTGGAGCGGCACACCGACGAGATCTGCCAGCAACTCGGTCTGGACCCTGAGGAGTTCCGCGCTCGCAACGTCCTCAAGGATCAGAGTCTGGGCTCCACCGGTCAGGTCTTCTCCGGGAACGTTCATCACGAACTGCTCGAGATGATCTCTAGCATGCGGCCCGTCGACGAGGCCGAGGTTCCTGCGGGATGGCTGCGCGGGCGCGGCACTGCAGTGGGTACCTGGTTCGTCTTCGTGGGTCCTTCGGCGGCCACGATCAACCTGAACGCCGACGGCAGTGCGACCCTCGTCACTGCAGGAGTGGAGATCGGGTCCGGCTCCACTGTGCAGGCGATACCGCAGATCGTTGCCGAGGTACTCGGCATCTCGCCGGAGTCCGTCGTCGTGATGCAGGCCGACACGGATGCCTCCGGATACGACGTCGGGGTCGGTGGCGGACGCACGACCGTGTCGCTCGGAGCAGCAGCTCAGGAGGCGGCCCTCGACGTCCGCGGCAAACTCCTCGATGCGGCATCGGAGCTGATGGAGGTGTCACCTCGTGATCTCGAGGTGCGCGAAGGCCGGGTGATGGTGGTCGGCGATCCGTCCATGTCGCGCACCGTTGCCGAAGTGGCCTCGCACGCGCAGGCGAAGCATGGTCCCCTCATCGGCAACGGTGCCTTCACGATCCGGGGCACCGAATGCCTGCCCGGATGCGCGGCGGGTCACATGATCGATGCGCTTGACATCCCGATCTTCACGGTGCACGAGTGCGAAGTCGCTGTTGATCCCGCGACCGGTGTCGTGCGCGTGCTGGACTACCGCGTGGCGCAGGATGTCGGCCGCGCCATCAATCCGGATGCCATCCGCGGGCAGATCCAAGGAGGTGTCGCCCAGGGTCTGGGCTATGCGCTCAGCGAGGAGATCTCCATCGATGCACGCGGCTGCATCGAGCAGCGGGGCTTCGGCGACTACCGCCTGCCGCTCGCCGGTGATGTTCCTGCAGTGCGCAGCGAACTGCACGAGGGGGCACCGTCGTACGGGCCCTTCGGCGCGAAAGGTGCGGGGGAGATTCCCATCCTCAACGTCGCTGCAGCCGTCGGCAATGCGATTGCGGATGCCATCGGGGAGCCGATCAGCGAGTTGCCGATGACGCCTCCGCGTGTGCTGGCCGCCATGCGCGGCGAATACCGGGAATTCAGACTCGGTCACCTGAATGATCCGTGGCGCGCCTACGCGATCGGCGACATCGACGCGCAGCACCTGCCACCAGCGACCTAGTGGAGATGGACGATGGTCGGGTCGGCCGCTGAAGTCAGTCCGCCGTTCCCACCCTCGCCTGCAGGATCAGTCCACCGTCGGCGTCATTGATCGCGCTGACCGACACCTGGAACCCTGACCCTTTCGGGCTGCAGGAGTAGGGGCCGACCGCCACAGGGCCGTCGAACACAAGCTCGCGCACGAGTTGCAGTTCTGCTCCGTGAGCGAGGCCGACCCGAAGGGTGTCGCCCGTGCGCCACGTTGTGAACTCGACCGGCCCGCTCGGTATCGCCTGCTTGGACCAGTCGCTGTGCTCGCGCGTCGCGACGACGCTGAACCAGGTTCCACCGTCGAGTTCGATCCCGGTTTTCAGCCAGTTTCTTTCATCGGCGCGAACCATCAGCCCGCACTGGTCGTACAGGGACGAGAAGTCCGCGTCGAGCCGCATCGTCACGCTGAAGTCGCCCACGTGCTCCGTGAGGAAGGCGTCTCCGTCATCGGCCCCCACGACCCCGCCCGTGTGCCGCCAGAAGTCGCTCCGTGGCCGGGTGGCCCAGTGGAGCACGCCCGGCGCGTCGATCGTCCAGGTCTGGGGTTCATGGACCCAGGCGTAGGCGCGCCATTCCGCGCCCGGTGTCACCGGCAGGTGCCGATCGACTCCGCGGCGCACGTACGCCCGTTGATCCTGGCATTGCCCAGTTTCGCGCCGGTCAGGATTGCGCCCGTCAACTTCGCGCCGGTGAGGTCGGCGTAGCGAAGATCAGCATTCGTGAGATTGGCCCCGGTGAGGTTGGCACCCATGAGTTGGGCCTCGGGAAGCTCGGCTCCGCTCAGGATGGCCTTCACGAGCTTGGCGCCCTCCAGGTCGGGGCTGAGGAAGTAGACCTTCGACAGGTTCGCGCCGCTGAGATTCGCGCGCGTCATCGTCGGGAACTCACCCGTTGAATTCGCGAAGCTCGCCCGGCGCAGGTCAGCGTCGGTGAAGTCAGCTCCGTCGAGAACCGAGTTGGTCATCTGCACCCTCTGCATCCTGGCTCCGACGAAACGAGTACCGGAGGCGACGACCCAGCTCATCTTCGCCCCCGTGAGCGACACTCCGTCGAAGTTCGACTTCGAGAGGTAGGCATTGTTGAAATCGTCACCAGCGAGTTGCTTGCCGCTGAAGTCCTTGTCGTAGAGGTCCTTGCCTTCTCCGGGCAGTTTCTCGGTCGGTGCCGCGTGGGCTGCAGTCGATCCGAGTGCCAAGGCCAAGGCCGTCGCCATGACGACCTGGAAGATACGCCGCACCATGCCTCCTCGCGGAAACGCACACGACATGCACCGAAAATCTAGCGGTAGGAGGCGTTCGGGCGCCACCATCGGCATCCCCTGGAGTGTGTTCCGCCACAATGTGCGGTGCTGCACTTCGGTGTGGTCGAAGTCGACCGCGCCGGATGGATACCGTCCCCTGCCCCCTAGGAGCACCCGATGAAGTTCGCGATCTCCTTCAGCATCATCGCGCCGCCGGAGGGCGCCCTGTCGTGGGACCGGATGGCCCAGGACATGGTCCAGATGGCCCCGGAGGTGGAGGCGATGGGGTTCGACGGCATCCACGTGCTGGAGCACCACTTCCAAAGGGATGGCTGGAATCCCTCCCCGCTCCTGGCGCTTGCGGCGATCTCGTCGGTCACCGATCGGATCAGGCTGGCGACCGACATCCTCCTGGCCACCCTCTACAACCCGGTCAAGCTCGCCGAGGACACCGCGGTACTGGACAACCTGTGCGGCGGCCGCCTGACCCTGGGCCTGGCCCCCGGCTATGTCACGGAGGAGTTCGCGGGCCTCATGGTGCCCTACGAGGGACGGGCACGACGCTTCGAGGAAGTGGTCGACATCCTGCAGCTCGCGTGGACGCAGGAGACTTTCGAGTATCAGGGCGAGTTCTTCACGGTGCCGCCGACCCGCCTCACGCCCCGTCCGCTCCAGTCCCCGCATCCACCGCTCTGGTACGGCGTCTCCGGTCCCCGCATGATGGAGAGGGCGGCGCGGCGCGGAGCCCTGCTCGTCGGCTCGCCGCGGCACACGGTGCCCGAACTCGCGCAGCACTTCGACACCTATGCGCACGCCTGCGCGCAGGTGGGATTCGTGCCAACCGAGCGCCCTATCGGGCGCGGTGTGTTCCTTGCGCGATCCCGTCAGGCCGCGGTCGAGGCTGCCTCTCCCGGCGTCACGCACCTGTTCCGTGAGCTCTACGGGCGCAAGTCGGCTGAGGGGGAGCGCGTCCTGACAGCGGATGACGGCACGGTCATCAGCGATGCCTCGACGGTGGACTTCGAGACGTTCAAGGAGCGCTACATCATCGGCACGCCGGAGGAGGCGATCGAGCGCATCGCCCAGCTACGCGACGAAGTCGGAATGACCGAGCTGGTCTCGTGGATGCAACTGCCCTTCGTCACCCGGGAGCAGACCTTGGAGTCGGCACGCTTGCTCGCCGAGGAAGTGATGCCGGCGTTCCGGTAGGCGCCAGGCTGCCCGATGTAGGGGAATGACGCCGGCGGGGCAATGTCCTTGGCAGCTTCGGGGTCTCGCCCTCGCCACCACAAGCCGTCCGGCATGGGCGCGTGATCATCGAATCGCTACGCTCCCGGCATGGCCGAGCCGCGATCCACGGGGGCGCAGACAGTCAGGGGTGAAGTCCCGGGCGGAGCATCACGCGGTGCGCGTGGGCTTGCCCACGTGGCCATCTTCACCGGCATCATCGCGGTCCTGGGGCTTCTGCCAGCACTGCCGATTCCGGGCCTGCCAGTGCCCATCACCCTCCAGACCCTCGGGGTCATGCTCGCCGGCGCGGTGCTCGGACCCCGCAAGGCGGCAGCGTCGGTGCTGCTCTTCTTCGTCCTCATCGCCATCGGCCTGCCACTGCTCTCCGGCGGCCGCGGTGGCCTGGGCGTATTCGCCAGCCCGAGCGTGGGCTTCTTCGTCGGGTGGGTGGTCGCGGCTTTCGTCATCGGCTGGCTGACTCAGCGGCGAGGCGCTCCGTACAGCATCCCGTGGGGCATCGCCTTCAACGTCATCGGCGGCATCGTGGTCATGTACGTCTTCGGCCTCGCCGGCGTGATGCTGGTCGGCGACCTCACACTGAGTGCGGCCTTCGTCGCGACCGTCGTGTTCATCCCAGGTGACCTCATCAAGGCCGTTCTCGCGGCGCTCATCGCCAAGCCCGTCCATGCCGCCTACCCGGGCCTGCTCAGGCCGAGGCGCCAGGTGGCTGAGGCCGTGGATGCGCCGACCACCTGAGCCTGTCGACCTGCTCGCTGCTGGCGACCCTGCGAGCGCCTTCTGGGCGGCGCACCGTGACGGGCGTCGGATCGCCCTGCGCACCTCGGGAACCACCAACCATGCTCGGACCGTCGTCCGCACTACGCAGTCCTGGGCATCCGCGTTCGACACGGTGGCCGGCCTGGCCGGGATGGACGCGTCTGCGTCGGTCTGGATCCCCGGCCCGCTGACCGCCACGATGAATCTGTTCGCTGCCGTGCAGGCCGAGGCAGTGGGTGCTCGCGTGGTGCCGGATGCCCGTGACGCATCCCACGCCGTGCTCACCCCGCTCGCACTCGCGCGCGCGCTCAGCAGCGGCGTTCTGGGACGAGGAGTGACCGTCGTGGTGGCTGGTGACGTGATGAGTGCTGGACTCCGCGAGCAAGGCATTCAGGACGGCCTCGTCCTGCACCACTACTACGGAGCGAGTGAACTGTCCTTCGTCGCGTGGGACGCGCACGGCACCGACCTCGCGATCTTTCCCGGAGTGGAATGCCGGATCGACAACGGGGAGATCTGGGTTCGATCGCCCTACCTCAGCGACGGGTATCTCGATGACGACGGCAGCGGCCCACTGCGGTGGAGCCCCGACGGATACGCGACCGTGGGTGATGTCGGTGAGTGGCGGGGCGGGGCTCTCGTGGTGCATGGACGAGGTGACGGGGGCATCACCACCGCGGGCGTGACGGTTGTGGTCGCCGACGTGGAGGCCGTTCTGCTCCGTGCCGACCGCGGCACATGCGTCGTGGTCGGCGTGCCCGACGAGCGGCTCGGTGCTGCGGTGTGCGCAGTCGTCACCGATCCGCAGGACGTTGCTCCACTGTGGGAGGCCGCTCGTGCGGGTTTGAATTCCGCCCATCGCCCGCGGCGCTGGTACGTCGTGCCCGAGATTCCGATGACGCCTGGTGGAAAGCCTGACCGCGTCCGCCTGGCGACGATGCTCGACCGGGGTGAAGTGGAGCAGGTGATCCATCGGTCGAGTGGGACGATGAGGGCGTGACTGTCGACCGAAGGCCCGTGGTGGTTGCTGCCGCGCGGTCGCCCATTGCGGCATCAGGTGGCCGGCTGTCCGGATGCACGGCCGATCGACTCGCAGCCCCGGTGCTGTCCGAGGTCGCGGGCTGGAGCGCTCACGGCGGCGAGGGCACACCTGGCGCCGTGGTGCTCGGCAACTGCATGGGTCCGGGAGGCAACGTGGCCCGGGTGTCGGCCCTCGCAGCCGGATTCCCCGTCGATGCTGCGGCGCTCACCATCGACCAGCAATGCTCGAGTGGCCTGGCTGCTGTCGTGGTCGGGGCTGCGCTCGTCCAGACGCAGGGCGGAGTGGTCATCGCAGGTGGCGTGGAGTCGGCCTCCACTGCGCCCCTGCGCATGTGGCGCGCGGACGGGGGAGTGGAGACGCAGCCATACGAGCGCGCACCCTTCACTCCTTCGGGCTGGCCCGACCCCGACATGGGCGTCGCCGCCGACGTCCTCGCCGAGCAGCGGGGAATCTCGCGCGCACGACAGGACGAGTACGCAGCCCGGTCACACGAGCGTGCGGTGCAGTCCCAGCAGGCGGGTCTCTTCGAGGCGGAGATAGTGGAGGTGGACGGCGTCCGCCGCGATGACCGGCCGCGGGAGGGCTTCGGCGTCGAGCGACTGGCGCGCTTTCCTGCGGCTTTCCGCGAGGACGGCAGTGTCACGGCTGCCAACTCCTGCGGCATCAACGACGGCTGTGCCGCGATCGCGATCGTCGACCACGAGCAGCGCGACCGGACCCGGATCCCCGGTCTGCGGATCCTGTCCGCCGCCATGGCCGGAGTCGACCCGCAGGTGCCGGGCCTCGGCATCGTCCCGGCCGCGCAGCAGGCGCTGCAACGTGCCGGACTCGAATGGCGTGACATCGACGTCATCGAGTTCAACGAGGCATTCGCGGCTCAGATCCTGGCCTGCTGCGACGAGCTCGGGATCGACGATTCGCGCGTGTGTCCCCAGGGAGGGGCGCTGGCCCTCGGGCACCCCTGGGCAGCCTCAGGTGCGGTGCTGATGACCAGGCTGTTCAGCCAGCTGGTCATCCAGCAGGCTGGCCGCGTGGGCCTGGCCGCCATCGCGGGTGGCGGGGGACAGGGTGTCGCGGTG
>Ga0315903_10011895_pt1 | contig 10201 bp, 7 predicted proteins | sample LakEriMetagenome_7_FD_203524 | JGI IMG/M metagenome (GOLD analysis project Ga0315903, IMG submission 203524) | Freshwater fungal communities from buoy surface, Lake Erie, Ohio, United States - Buoy 2 MA119 | ecosystem: Environmental > Aquatic > Freshwater > Lake | place: USA: Lake Erie, Ohio... | reverse complement strand
AGATAAAAAACCAACAAAACTATCTTAACAGAGTATGATTACACTGTCTTTAAGTTATTTTAATAATGTTTATTAAATTATAAATATAAAGTCTCATTTTTCTTTTCGGTCGGTGTAACTAAAACATTATATTGTTTCAATTCATCAATTGATTGTGTTGGATTTATTAAATGTTGTGAATTTATAAGGTCAATTTTATCTTCGTAGTAATCTCTTAAATTAGAATTATGAGCTCTTAGGTTAGTATATGAACATTGAGACTTATCATAAAATCGTAAACAATCAAGAAAAGTTGAACTAAGAAGGTTTATTATTGATGTAATATTGAATGTTAGAATTTTATGATTAGCATTTCTATTATGTTGTGGATGTTTAGTCCATGCTCCAGATTGATATAATGATTTTTCCAAATAAAAATCAAAGTTATATTTTTGATATTTTACCAATAGAGATTTAAGAAATCCATCAAATGCAACAGTAGATTTTGGATTAAACATTTTTCCATAAAAGTTACTGTCTAAATTATGGAATTCACCAAATAAGAAAAAATTTTTATTTCCTAGTTGTAATATAGTTAAATAATATGGTCCAACAACATTCTTTATATTATCAAATGGTAATTCCATAGAAATATATTGAAACATGTATTGTAAATAAGGTGACAATCGTGATAATACATCAGAATTATATGGCTTTGGATTCTTTAATGCTTCTGAATATAATTTTGCATTATTATAAATATTTTTTTTGGTAAATTTTGGTTTAAATTGTGAATGTAACATATTATTCAATTCTTTAGTTTTATAGTTTGGATCGTTAAAATATTTTCTAACAATTGAATTTATGGCACCTTTCAACTTTATTTTTTTTGTTCTTTCTTTCCTTCTATGTGTTTTAACTTTGGTTGTATTTTGATTTTCTGCAATTTCATTTTCCATAGTCAATTCTGGTATAACACTTGGCATATGTAATATTTCATTATTATTACTTGATTCTAATATTGGCATATTGTCATTGGTAATATTTGCTAATTGTTTTACTTGTCTATATAAAGGTTCTGTAGAATTTAATAATGCTTTTTTACTATTTACATTTTCTTGTAATTTTGTAATATTTTCTTGTAATTCTTTTCGATATCGAGGCAATAAAATTTTTTTTCTATTATATTTATATTGTTCGTTAGAAAAGTTATTTAAACTTGTAACTAGATTCAAATTATTTTTTATAGTTTCATTATTTGCCATTGTAATTATCTATAATATTACACCGACCGAAAAGAAAAATGAGAATTCTAAACAGTCAGTATAATTGTACCATTACTGGCTTAGTAGTATTTGACACCATTTAAGGGGTTACTACCTTTTATAACATATAAGTGTTAGTTATAAATCTCCTTCTTTTATTTCGGTTTGATACCTTAGAACGAGAAAAACTAACACTGTCTGCACATCGTTAGATATGCAAGAAGGTTTTTAGAACACCTAAGTGGAAGATAAAAAACCAACAAAACTATCTTAACAGAGTATGATTACACTGTCTTTAAGTTATTTTAATAATGTTTATTAAATTATAAATATAAAGTCTCATTTTTCTTTTCGGTCGGTGTAATAATATTTTTAAAATAAAAAATAAAATAAAAAATAAAATAAAAAATAAAATAAAAAATAAAATAAAAATTTAATATGCAAAATAATTATTTTCTAACCGGAAATAAAATAATTGAATTGACTGTAAACAATACACTACAAATAACTGCTAGAATTATTTTTACTATTTTTGAGTTATAAATTATATATTTTATCCATTAAAAAAATATTTTACAATATACTTTATAAAAAGTAGTTTTTCATAGTGTCTAGTGTAAATGACGTTTCCTATTGGCACTTGACATTATAGAATTTTCTAATACCATTTGATTTGTCTTTTTTACACTGTATTCTTCCACCATCCAAGGTGAAAGCAATCTTCTTTATTCCACTATTCTTAATATAATTCAGGCAATGATAACAAGGTTCAGAATGCCTAAAAATTTCATCTGATTGCTGATTATTATTTAACCGTGCAATTATAAGTATTAACTTCTTCTTCTTACGTCTTATCTTATCGGAATTGCAACCCTTCATTTGCTTTTGCTTTTCCCACTTTTGTAAAGTGCTAATTTCTGCGTGAATTGATTCTTCAATATAAATTCCAGCAATTCGTGAAATTTCATAATGATTATAACTTAAAGCTAAAGGATTACAATGATACCCACTTATTAAGCATGCACCATGCTTATGTAATAATTCACTATTCCTAGCAGTCATAGATAACATATGTAAAATATTTTCCATCTTCTTATCCATTCTATCTATTCTATCCATATATCTAGTATTTGGTTTACAACACTTGGATATTAAGTAAATCAAAAGAAAAAACTACAAATAACTAAAATAATTAACTATTTCATTTTTATTTTATTTTTGGTTATATTTCTTATTTTAATTTTCTCTTAGCAAACACATACATTTATTATGGGATATTACATGTATGTCTTGTTATAAACTATCTAGTGAGATGTAGAATCTAGAATAAAATTGATTAAAAATATTATAAATAATGATTAATATATTTATGAATGTCTGGCAATTACATTTATACACGATATCATAATTCTTATAAACTTTATAATGCAGTAAAACTAGGTATTACAACTTGTATTGGCTCTAGAGATTTACAATATGCAACTAGCGAAATAAAAAGGGGGTTATTTACAAATGTTTATAAAATAATTAATTTATCTAGAATATTCCCATTTCATAAAAATCCGTTACAGCAATTAGAAAAACTTTTACAAATACATTTTACTAGATTGAAAAAACATATTTATATTGATGGTGGAACGGAGTTTTTCAATAATGATATTATATCATTAATACCGGAATACTTAAAATCCCTTGGTATAGAATATGTTGAACTTACTAGTGAAGAAATTGCTAGATTGATTGTCGAATATCGTCTTAATGATTTTTATAAAAAGTTATCTAGCAGTGCTAGAGAAATGATACAATTAAAACTGTTAGAATGGCTTTCTAGAATCCGGCAAAATAAAATGAAACCATTACTACATCAACAAGTTATTCTAGATATAATATCCGATTTTTACCGTGATAATACGATTGGAAAATTATATTGGGCATGTGGTCTAGGTAAAGCACTACTATCATTATTTATTGCCAAGTTGCTAAATGCTAAGAATATATTGTTTGGGGTTCCTAGTGTATATTTACAAGGTCAGATGAAAAAAGAAATACAAAGGCTTTTTACATATATTACAAAAACTAATCAAAAACATTATATACTTTGTATTGGTGGAGAAGATGAAACTAGCACAACTAATATAGAAATAATTAAAAAATTTCTAGCTAATCCAAATACCCTAGATATACCACAATTTGTAATCACTACATTTGATTCTTGCCATATTCTAGCATCTCTATATTCACAACTAGATTCACAAAATAGATGCGATTTTAGATTTGATTTTAAAATCGGCGATGAAGCACATCATCTAGTTATTCATTCCAATTCTGATGATTTATCAAACCAGTCATATGTCAAATTCCACGACATCCCAGCACATAAAACCTTATTTATGACCGCAACCCCTAAAATAATCAATTATAAGAAACCGGTTCTAGAAGCTAGTATTGTAGATAAAATAATTTATAGTATGGATGATGAAAGCCAATTTGGCAAACTTATAGATTCAAAATCTATTAAATGGGCTATTGAAAACAAGAAGATAACAGATTTCAAAGTTTATGTGTTATATAATACTATACATGAAATGCGGGCTATTGCTAGACATTCTATATCACAAGATAAGATGAATAAAATGATAGATGATAAAAATATGGAATTATTCACGGCAGCATTTATGACTTTGAAATCATTAGAACGGCATCAGGATCTAACTCATATTCTTATTTATACTAATACTACTGAAAATAGTGATTTAGTTGCTAAATATTTGCTAGAGATTCTAGAAAATCAACAATTAAACATACCTAAAGTATCACGTGCGGATATATATATAAAATCATTACATAGTAATTCTGCAGGATGTAAATTTGAAAAGGAAGTTGAAAATTTCACAAAAGCTAAAATAGGTATCATCACGTGTGTATATATATTCGGCGAAGGGTTTGATTTACCACGTTTAAATGGTGTAGCAATGGCTGAAAATATGATATCACCTATTAGAACTACACAATGTGCATTAAGACCTAACCGGCTAGACAAGAACAATCCAGATAAACTAGCATATATCATTATTCCTTATCTAGATAGAGAAGAATGCGGAATATGTAATCAATCATTCAAGAAATGTTTTAATGTGATTAATTCATTGCGTAATGATGATAATATTCTAGAATGCAAAATACAAGTTTCTAGTTTGATTATAGATAGTGATAATGAGTTTTTAGAACAACAAGATAAAATAGAAGAATCAGAAAAAAGCAATCTAGAAGAACCTATTCGTGGTCTAGATGAAAAAGAAAATAAAACTAGAAATAATTCTAGAATAACATTAAAAGATAATCCGCTAGAATTAGAAAAATTAAAATTACGTTTGAAACATTCAACACATTTGAAACGAAATGAAAGTATTGAAAAAGATGAGCTAGAATATATGCGTTTGATAAATCGACAATTAGGCATAACATCTCGTGAAATGTATTTTGATTCTAGCATCCGTGCTAGATTTGCATATTATAATTGGATTGATAAACCGGCAGACTATTTTATAAAACATAGGATATGGCGGGGTTGGTATTACTATTTAGGCGTGGATACTTCTAGTTATCCGGCTACAAAAGAAGAATGGCTAGAATATTGTGTCTGCAATGGAATAACTAATTATGAAGAATATTTTGAAAAACAAAAAAAAGATTCTAGATTACCAGAACATCCAGAAGAACTATATAGAGATTTTAGCAATATAACAGTTGAACTAGAAAATGCTAAATCATCACAATCAAGAAGACGTCGCGCCTAGAATACCATCTAGTGATGTATCTATTATTTGTTGTGCCTTGGGTGTTTTCTTTTTAGTTATTGAAACTTTAGATTTCTTTAGTTTTGTATCTGGTGTTGTTGGTTCTGTAGATGTTGTATCTGGTGTAGATGTTGTAATTGGTGTAATTGGTATAGATGTTGTAACTGGTGTAGATGTTATATCTGGCGTGGATGATTTTTTAATGGCAGCAGTTGCTAGTTCATCTAGATATTGTTTATAAAGTGCTTCTGCTTGTTTCACTTCATCCTGTAATTTTTCTATTTCTTCAAATTTGGGTTCTAGAGCAGTAATTAGGGATTTGTCTTTAGGGATTGAGATTTTAAGTTTTTCTAAATTTGTTTTTTTCATATTGGCTAAAACACTTTTATTTGACATTTTATCAATCATATCACTATCTAATAAATTAAGTAAAATATAATATAAATAATTTTTATTAATTTTATAATTACATAGTTTTAATAATCCATGTTTATGATATCCTTTATTTACTATAACTTTTCTTATTTTACCACAAGTACCTTTAGTACCTATTACTAAATCATTTTTATTTACTATAAAATTTTCATATTTTTTATTAATTTTAACATAATCACTTATATCATCACATCCTATTTTTAGTAATGGTAAATTATTACCTTCCAAAAATTGTTGTTTATCATCCATTTCATTTCTATAGAAATCATAACCATCTTTTAACTTACAAATACCCCCTAATTCAACTTCATCACAATCTTCATTTTCAGTAATTTCTTTAATCCGTGTTTGAACTTCTTCTTCTAGAACACTAATCCGGGATTTCTTACTATTCATATCATCAAAAGGTTTAGAAATCTTATCTACCCATTGTTTGATAGATTGGTCGGTGGTTGGAATGGGTATATTAAATTTAATCATTATATCTTTTGTAAGATGTTTTATTGTAGAACCTCTCATACTACTTGTAAATTCATTCCAAATAGATTTAATCATATAATATATATACTTATTATATTTACTATTAATTATAAAATTATCAGCAGAACAACTAAAATTATTAGCTAAATGAATACTGCTATTTCCACCAGTACCAATAATTAATGCTTCTTGTTTATAATCTGCAATATCACATTTCATAACTTTATAACTAGATGTATAGAAATTATATTTTCCTGTTTCTTTAGCTTCTCCTGCTTTACGTTTACTTTTTGCTAGAAACTCTACTATATCCCCTAGTTTAACCAACTTAAAACCTTCACCAGCCTCCATAGTATTTTTACTATAATCTTTGCCATTAAGGGAACAAATGGGATTAGCTAGAATTTCTTCTCTAGTAGCATTAGATATTTCATTTTCGACAATACCGGAAATATCACCTTTATTTTCAACTAAATAAACATAGCCATTCTTAATAATGAATTTATCTTCTTCGTATCGTTGAATAACCATTTCACTGAATTTAACAGTGCCAGTTTTCTTATCTGCTAGATTATCAAATATAAGAATTGATGTTTTAGTAGTAGTATTTTCAAATTGGTCGCTAGGAACACTAATAACTTCCCGCACATTATAATTTTCAACTAGACATTTTCTAATATCCTTATAAGTCTTGTTGAAAAATACACCTTCTTTTAATACACCGCAAGCAGTACCTCCAATATCTAGCATATCCATCAACATAATTAATGAAACGCTTTCTTTATCATTTGCAGTTGATATATTATGTTCTTCTGCATATGTATTAATACGTCTGCTAGTGCGTTCTTGCATGTGACCTTTAATATGTAATCCAACTTTAGTAAATTCTAGTTTTAGTTTGTATGTTTTTTCTTCTTTTTCAATTTCTTTTAATTGAATACTGAGCTTAAGCTTTTCATTTTCATCTTCAATAGTGGGTAATATCTTTTTGATATGTTCTTTAATCTTTGTATGTTTAATTTGTGTATTGGTTTCTGATACTTTATCGCCACCATAAGGCGGATTCGTGACGATAAGTTTAAATTTCTTATCGTTAAATTCACTCATAAATGAATTTGTAGATTTAACGTTTTCGTGATATGGTAATTCGCCGGTAAGACAAAACATTTCTAGCCAAGCAGATTTTACAACGTCCTTATTCATATCATAATGATGAATCTTTTTCAATTCTTTAGCCCAGTTAATCTTGCAAGAATAGTGTTTATTAAGATAATCAATATAACCAGTAGTAAATCCGCCAGAACCACCGAACATATCAATCATATTAGTAATATTACCGTTTTCATCTGGTTTTGGTTTTAATTTATTATAGATATAATCAACAATATGACGGTCTGTAAAATAGGCACCTAATTCACTAATAGCGGTTTCATCACGGCCTATGAAATATTCATATATCTTGCCAGATAAAAGCACATTGCATTGTTTTTCAATATCGAAAATACTATCGATTTCAGTTATAATATGTTTATAAATTTTAGGTTGTAGGTCATCAGGTATTTCATACATTAGATATTGATTTAACATACTAGCATTAATACCATCTAGAACATCCTTCAGAATATATTTAATAAATGTCTCATCATAATATTCGGGCTTTTCTGGATAGCGTGGATCATTAAATTTATAATCATTCATATATTTTATTTTTTCCATCAATCTAGAGAATCTACATTTATCATCAAGTTTATATTTAGCATATAAATCAGGGTCTCCAGGTTGTAATTTTTTAGTGTATTCTTCATTACACATTTCGAACTTTTTTAATCCGTAGAAAATATTAAATACCTTTAATGCAGCCATACCGTATCCAACACCATTATTTCGTAGATAATTATGAATTTCGTGTATCTTATCACGTAGGGCATCACGATTGGAAATCTCCATTAAATGTTCGTTAGCTTGTTGTGCTTCAGATTCCATTCTAGCTATGTCTTCTAGATTGTTTTGATAATCTTGATTATTTTGTTGTGTATGTTCTAATTTTGTTTTGGTTGTCTTAGATTTAGATTTCAATTTTTTATTATCTTTTTGTCTGGTGGTATCTAGAGTATCTTCTAGAATAAAATCAGTTGTAATAGTTTCTACACCTTCTAGAATAACTAGCAGATTACAAGTATTATATTTAGTTTGCAATTCTTCATTTGATAGCTTTTCTAATTGTAATTTAAATAATTCTTTCTTTGTCTTGTGTTTATCAGTCTCTAGATGTGATTTATGATGTGATATCTGGTCGGGTAGGGTTCCACATATACCACATGTATACTGTTTTAATCGTTGTAGCATTGCTTCAGATTCTTGCATATATTGAATAATGCTTCTAGAATAACTTTTTATATGTTATATTTATAATATATTTTTATTTCAAACGTGATATACGCGGTGTAAGTATTCTATATAGTATATCTACGCGACAGGGTGCCGCAATTCGATAACTTTCTGCCGTTGGCGAATGTTTATCCAATTCCGGCTAACTGAAAAATTACTTTTATATAGATACATACTAGATTATTAATAGCATATACATATATATTACATTTTGAAAACATCATATCCAACATATATTTTAAACAAAAAGACACGCAAAATGAAAATTTAAAGTGTTTGTTGTTAATAACTGTGTGGTGTGTTGACTGTAAATAATCTGAAATTTATAATGGGGTGGGTATTACCCCCCTCTTATAATTCAAAATGTATTGCAATTAAAATATTATTAATATTATATAGTATAACTACGCGATGGATTGCCAAAATTCGATAACTTTCTGCCATTGGCAAATAGTTTATCCAATCCCAGCACGTCTTACAACATCTATAAAATATACATTTAAATTCTTCCTTACCAAATAATTCTTTCCTAGCTAGATTAACAAATTTATATCCATTACAAATATATAAAAGTATAAAAATTAAGGTATGGAACATATATGTACCATACCTTTAAAATATCTTATTTTTAGTAGCTAAAATGTTGATGACATATTAGTCATCCACCTTTAACATATATTTTTTTCTTGATAAAATATAGTTAAAATGTCAATATCAGAATTATTAGATAAAGTTTATGATAATATTTATAAATTTAATGGTTCAGATATTCTATTACTATTTGATAAGAATAATACAATTTGGCTATCATATAATGATGTATTGAATTCAATTGGCTACAAATATAATATTATTCAAAAGAAACGATTAAATATGGATGAAAAATATTTTAATACTTATGAAAATTTATATCCACAATCAAAATTAAATAAAATTAATCTGAAAAATCAACAACCAATAGAAAAGATGATTAATGAAGCAGGAATATATGAATTACTTAGAAAATCTCAAAAACCACTAGCAGAGCAGCTTTCTAAAACATTATTTACAGAAGTTCTTCCAGAATTAAGAAAGAAAGGAAAATATGTATTAAATACTACTGAAAGGAAAAATATGAGTAAATTAACTAGAAAAATTAAACTGTATCAAAAAGAATTAAAGAGAACAACAAAACAATCTTATCTAGATAAAACCGGAAATGGATTTATATACATTCTCAAGGTTAAAACCATTCATAATGGAGTTGAAAAAAAATGTCATAAGATAGGTTATACAGCAAATCTAGAAAAACGTCTAGCAACTTATAAAACTGGCAATCCAGATGTAGAATTGGTTCATAGTGAAAATCTACATTGTAATAAAAAACAATTAGAAACATGTGTTATGAATTTAAATATATTGAAATTACTAAAAAATAAAAGTGAAGTAATATGTGATATACCATTGAAAAAGATTCTAGAGGAAATAGAAGATTGTAAAGCACTTCTAGATAAACATAAATCATCATAGCCTGCATTGCGTTAGTATAGTATATACTATACCTACGCCCCGCCACGATTCGATAACTTTTTGCCGTTGGCAAATGGTTTATCCAATCCCGGCAAACCGTATTATCTATCAATCGAATTTTCTATAATTCAACTTATAAAAAAAATAAAAAATACAAAATAGTAAATAGTAAATAGTAAATTATTAACTAGCGGGCACTTCATATAGGAATCCTTGATTTTTTAATAATTTTCGATTCACACTAGTGCTTTGTATAAAAATTCTATACTTTGGTAAATCTCCAGGTTTGATTTTTGCTTTTTCTTCATTTGCACCAATTCCTGCAATCCTTCTAGCAACATCACCCTC
>Ga0315903_10011892_pt1 | contig 10202 bp, 10 predicted proteins | sample LakEriMetagenome_7_FD_203524 | JGI IMG/M metagenome (GOLD analysis project Ga0315903, IMG submission 203524) | Freshwater fungal communities from buoy surface, Lake Erie, Ohio, United States - Buoy 2 MA119 | ecosystem: Environmental > Aquatic > Freshwater > Lake | place: USA: Lake Erie, Ohio... | reverse complement strand
GCACATCAGAGGCACCCGGCGCGGTTTGCATCATGGGCTTGGCCACGCGGTTGGCCAATTCGCTCAGCTGCAAAGGATCCAAGGTGTCAGAGCTGAAGGCGAGCCAAATCACTGGGAAGGCGTCGGCCTCAACCTTGGCGATCACCGGTTCATCAATGCCCTGCGGCAAGCGCTGGCGCACCCGCGAGACCTTGTCGCGCACATCGGCTGCGGCCGAGTCGGGCTCGCGGGAGAGAACAAACTTGACGGTGATTTGGCTTTGCTCTTGGCGGCTGATGGAGGTGATGACGTCCACCCCCTCGATGCCCGACAGCGAGTCCTCCAACACCTTGGTGACTTGGGACTCCACCACTGTGGAGGATGCACCCACGTACTTGGTCTCCACCGTGACCACAGGATTGTCAATTTTGGGGTACTCGCGCACCGTGAGCCGGTTGAAGGACACCCAGCCCAACAACACAATCAACAAAGAGAGCACCGTCGCAAAAACCGGGCGTCTGATCGATATTTCAGGGAGTTGCATGCCAGGACCTCAAAACGTTTGGATCAACGAGAAACAGCCGGTGCGGCGGGTGAAGCCGCGGGAGAGGCCGCTGCTGCAGGTGCAGCAGCAGGCGCTGCCAGCGTGGAAGGTGCACCGGGTGCACCCGATGCCGCTGGCATGCCAGGTGCGCCAGCAGGCGGCTTGCCACCAGGGCCACCCGGCCGACCCAGCTCGACCACGCGCACCGCTGTGCCGTCTTTTTGCAAGCGCTGTTGCCCGGCCAACACCACCGTGTCACCTTCGGCCAAGCCGGTCATTATTTCCACCTGCCCCGGTCGGCGAATGCCAATGGTCACTTCCACACGTTTGGAAACCCACTTGGTATCGGGTGGCAAGGCACCCAAGTTTTCCATGGTGCTGGGCTCCACCAGCTTGAACACGAATTGCCGCCCGGCTTGGGGAACGATGGCTTCTTCTGGCACGGCCAAGGCCTCGGGTTTGAAAGCAAACACCGCGGTGACGCGGGCAAACATGCCCGGGCGCAATGGGCCAGAGGGGGCAGCTGCGGGCAATTCAGATACCCGGCTGGCCAATATATTGGGGGGGCAACCCGAAGGCAACGGAGCCGCCACAGCCACTGGCGCTGCCACTGGGCTGGGTGCTGTCGCTACGGGGGTGCGGGCGGCACCACCACCCACGGGCGCACCGGCCTTGCTCGCGGAACCGGCTGCGGCCCCAGGCGCTGAACCTTTGGTGGCACCCACACCGCCTTTTCCACCACCGGGAGGCAAGGAAGCCTCACCGGCCGTGTTGGCCATGACGGCACGCACACCAATCGAGCGGCCATTGGCATCGATCAGCGGATCCACCGCCTCCACTTTGGCCTTGAACATGCGACCGGGCATGGCATCGATGTCGAGTTCGACCACTTGACCGGCCACCACCTTGCCCTGGTTGCGCTCGGGCAAGCGAAAGTCCACATACAAGGTGCCAATGTCTTCCAAGTTGATCAAATCTGCGCCGTCTTTGACATAGTCGCCGATGTTGACGTTGCGAATGCCCACAGTGCCCGAAAACGGGGCGATGATGCGCATGCGGTCTAGCCGCGCACAGGACAAGGCCAACTGGGCTTGCGCCACTTGCAAACTCGCACCGCTTTCGTCGAGCACGCGTTGAGCGACAAAGTTTTGCGCCACCAAGTCTTGGTTGCGTTTGTGGTTGGCACTGGCGATCGACACTTGGGCCAAAGACTGCTGCACCTCGGCGCGTTGCAAGGTGTCATCGAGTTGCACCAGCAATTGACCGGCGCGCACACGGTTGCCGTCGGTGAAGCCCAAGGTCAACACGCGACCGGCCACCTCGGGGCGCAACATCACGTTTTGGCGTGAGCGCAAGGTGCCCACGGTCTGGGCGTCGTCGCGGATGCTGATTTTGCTGACCTGGGTCACTTCCACACCCATGGCACGCGGACCGCCTGGTGCGCCGCCCCCTGGGCCAGCTGCACCCGGCGCTCCACCACCCGCGGGTGCAGGCCCGGCAGCGGGTTTGAAGTTAACGATATCCGAGATGGACTTGCCAGGTTGCTGGAGCCACCAGGCAGCGCCGGAGGCCGCTGCAATGCCAATGACCGCGACCAAGGGGTAAATGATTTTTGTTGCCATGTCTCAGAATGTTGGAAAAGACAAATTTCAGAATTAAGCGCTGATTGTGGGGTAAATCCGCAGGCTCTGAATCCTGCCACGCCGATAAAGACGATCGCCCAGCTGTCACATAGATGACATCGCCGAATCCACGCCGCAATTGGCCAATTGATCGGCCCGCTCATTGCCAGGGTTGCCGGAATGGCCTTTGACCCAGCGCCAATCAATGGCGTGGCCCGATTGGTGAACCACATCGTCGAGCATTTGCCACAAATCCACATTTTTCACCGGTTGCTTGGCCGCTGTGCGCCAGCCACGCGCCTTCCAACCAGCGATCCATTCGGTGATGCCCTTGCGCACATACTCGCTATCCAAATGCAATACCACCGCGCAGGGCTGGTTCAAAGCGCGCAAAGCCTCGATCACCGCCATCAACTCCATGCGGTTGTTGGTGGTCAGGCTTTCCCCACCAAAAATTTCTTTTTCGCGCCCCGCGCTGATCAGCACCGCGCCCCACCCCCCGGGGCCTGGGTTGCCTTTGCAAGCGCCGTCGGTGTAAATCTCAACCGACTTCATGAGGCACCTCGCTGCTTTGTCGCTGACTGGTGGCAGGGCGGGTTTTGGCTGTGCTGGTTTGGCGCACCGCCGCCGCCCCTGGACGCCGCCATGTGGCCCCCAACAGGCGCATGCCATGCACCCGTTTGATCGCCACCAAGAAATAGGCAGCACCCAAAATCGGCCACCAGCGGTCGCCCGCCGGGTCCATCCAGGACCAGCGCTGCAGCCAGACCTGTTTGTCCAAGGCGGGACGGTAAATGCCAAATCCGCCGCTTTCGACCTGAAAGCTCAGCAATTTCAGCCAATCGCGCAGTCGCCAATAAGCCATCCAATCCGAGACCTCGGGGACAAATTGATCTGTGGCACCCCAGCGCTTGAACCAACGCGTTCTTTGCTGGCGCAAGCCCCACAAACTCATCGGGTTGAGCCCTGATATCACCAACCGGCCTTCGGGAACCAAAACCCGCTCGACTTCGCGCAGGGTGGTATGGGGGTCCAGGCTGGTTTCCAGACCGTGGGGCAGCACCACCAAGTCCAAAGATTGATCGGGGAACGGCAAGGCCACGGATTCGGTGACAAAAACCGAGCGCTTGGCCCCCGGATCTTGGGCTTGCTGGGGTTGTGCCAACCACAGGGCGAGGTCGGCATGGTTGCGGCAGGCCATCCAGCGGTGGGGCATGCGGTTGTGGCGCAAGGTATCGATGTGTGGCAAACCCAGTTGCAAAGCGTGGTAACCAAACACATCGCCGACCACGCGGTCAAACTGCGTTTGCTGCCAATCCAACAGATATTGACCGGGTGGGCTTTGCCACCAAGCGTTCAATCCAGGGGTTTCTATAATTTGAAGCTCCATGCAACTGACACCACTGCCCGCTTTCAACGACAACTACCTGTGGCTGTGGCATGACAGCACCCGCGCGGTGGTGGTGGATCCGGGTGATGGTGAGGTGGTGATGCAGGCTTTGGCCCGATCACAACTCCACCTCGACGCCATTTTAGTCACCCACCACCATGCGGACCACACCGGGGGCGTGAACCTGCTGCGGCAAGCCACTCAGGCAGTGGTTTACGGGCCCGCGGGTGAAAACATCCCCGGCCCCTATGTGGCCCTGTCGGACGGTGACCAGTTTGATTGGCAGGGACAGCGCATCGAAGTCATCGATGTGCCTGGCCACACCGCTGGTCACATTGCCTACTTTGCCCCAGGCCAAGATGATGCCCCCTTGCTGTTTTGCGGCGACACCTTGTTTTCTGGGGGCTGCGGTCGCTTGTTTGAAGGCACAGCGGCCCAAATGCTGAGCAGCCTGGACCGACTGGCCGCTCTGCCAGGAGACACCCAGGTGTGCTGCGCCCACGAATACACCTTGTCCAACTTGCGCTTTGCGCTGGCCGTAGAACCCCACAATGCAGATTTGCTGGCGTACCATGCGCGCTGTCAGCAAACGCGTGCCAATGGGCAGCCGACACTGCCCTCCACCCTGAGCCAGGAGCTGGCCATCAACCCTTTTATGCGCAGCCGCCAAGCCTCGGTGGTGCAAGCGGTGCAGCAACGCAGCCCCGGTGCCGACGATGAAGTGGCGGTATTTGCCCAATTGCGCGAATGGAAAAACCAATTTTGATCAATCGACTGTTTTTGCTGCTGGCCTCCGCCTGTGTGACCACCGCTTGTGTCACGCCACCGCCCGCACAGGTCGCTACGGCCGAAACGCCACCCAGCACAACGGCGACTTGGCGCGAACTCACGCCTGCCTTGGTCGATAAACCCACTGTAACCCCTGCCGCAACTGGGGCACCGGTGGTGCTCAGCCCCTTGACGCCGTCCTCCGAGTCCAGTCCCTCCACAGTGCCACGCATGGACCTGCCCGTGGATTTGTGGGACCGCATCCGACGCGGCTTTGCCATGCCCGACCTGGACCATCCCCTGTCGCAAGACCGCACCCAGTGGTATGCGGCCCGGGGCGACTATTTGCAGCGCATGACCGACCGGTCGAGCAAATACCTGTACCACATCGTGGAAGAAATTGAACGCCGCGGCATGCCCACCGAGCTGGCCTTGCTGCCCTTTATTGAGAGCGCTTTCAATCCCCAAGCCGTCTCGACCGCACGCGCCACTGGCATGTGGCAGTTCATGCCGGCCACCGGCAAAAGCTTTGATCTCAAGCAAAACGCGTTTCGCGACGACCGGCGCGATGTGCTGGCCTCCACCCGTGCGGCCTTGGATTACCTGCAAAGGTTGTACAACATGTTTGGCGACTGGCACCTGGCCTTGGCCGCCTACAACTGGGGTGAGGGCAATGTGGGCAAAGCCTTGGCGCGCAATCAGCGCAACCAATTGGGCATGTCCTATACCGACCTGAATATGCCCAATGAGACCCGTTACTACGTGCCCAAATTGCAAGCGGTGAAAAACATTGTGGCCATGCCCCAGTTGTACAACCTGCAATTGCCCCACATTCCCAACCACCCCTATTTTCAAACCGTGCCCCTGACGCGGGATATTGACGTCACCTTGGCGGCCAAACTGGCTGACATCTCGGTGGAGGATTTCAAGTCGCTCAACCCCTCGGCCCACCGGCCCGTGCTGTTGGCTGCAGGCACCCCCCAATTGCTGCTGCCTTGGGACAACGCTGAAATTTTCATGCGCAACTTTGCCCAACATGGTGAAGCGCGCATGGCCAGTTGGACCGCTTGGGTGACCCCGCACAGCATCAAAGTGGCTGAAGCGGCCAAACGTGCGGGAATGCCTGAGGCCGATTTCCGCGCCCTCAACGGCATTCCGCCCCACATGTTGATCAAGTCTGGCTCTGCCCTGCTGGTGCCACGCACCGCCCGCATGGAAGATGACGTTTCCCCGGCCATCGCCGATAACGGGCGCTTGGACCTGTCCCCCGAGGCGCAACTCAGGCGGCTGACGGTCAAAGCCAAGCCGCAAGACAACCTGGATGCAGTGGCTGCGCGCTACAAAGTGAGTGCGACGCAATTGGCCGAGTGGAACAAGCTCAGCCCTCGCAGTCCGCTCAAAGCCGGCCAAACGCTGGTGGTATATGTGGCGGCCAAACCTGGCGCTGCCAAAGGCCAATCCAAGGCCCAAGCGAAGAAAAAACCAACGGGAAAATCGGGTACCGAGGTACAAACCGCCAAAGCGCGTTAACGCCGCCATGGGTTAGCCCCTGCATGGGGGAACGCCCCTTCAGAGCCGTTCGTTTTCGGCGCTGCGTGGCTGCCACACCATCAAGTGGCGCTCCAAGCGCCCCACTGCCCCATCGAGCAACAGGGCAAAAGTAGTCAAAATAGTGATGCCTGCAAACACCGTGTTGATATCGAAGGTCCCTTCAGCTTGTTGGATCAAATAACCCACACCCCGCGCTGAACCCAGGTACTCACCTACCACGGCCCCCACAAAAGCCAAGCCCACCGAGGTGTGCAGGCTGGAGAAAACCCAGCTCGTGGCGCTGGGCAAATAAACAGTGCGCAACAATTGCTTTTGCTTTGCACCCAGCATGCGCGCGTTGGCCAACAACACTGGGCTGACTTCGCGCACACCCTGGTAGACGTTGAAAAAGACAATGAAAAACACCAGGGTCACGGCCAAGGCCACCTTGCTCCAAATGCCCAGGCCAAACCACATGGCAAAAATGGGCGCCAAGATCACCCGGGGCATGGCGTTCGCCGCCTTGATGTATGGGTCCAGAATGGCGCTGGCCAAGGGGCTCAGCGCCAACCACAAGCCACACACCAAGCCCAGCAAGGTGCCCAAGCCGAATGCCAACACGGTCTCGAGCAGGGTCACGCCCAAATGGATATAAATGTCAGCCCGGCCTTTGAGCCCATCTGGAAAGAAAAAGTTGGGGGGCAGGTCGATGGGCGCAAACCAACTCCACACCCGGCCCATGACCTGCACCGGGTTGCCCAGAAAAAAAGCCAGCTTTGGGTCGGTGCTGGCCCATTGCCACAAGGCCAACACCGCCACCAACAGGCCCACTTGCCACCAGCGCAAATTCGATTCTTGGGGTTTGATCAGGGACCACATGGTGTTGTTGCCTCAGGCTTTGCGCAATTGCTGGGCATAGCCCTTGAGCACTTCATCGCGCAGCAACTCCCAAATTTGTCCGTGCAATGCATTGAAACGCGCTTGCGAGCGCACCTCGGCCACATGGCGGGGCCGAGGCAAGTCAATTTGAAACTCGCCGATGGGGTGCGTGGCCGGCCCGGCCGACAAAACCACCACCCGGTCGCTCATGGCAATGGCTTCGTCCAAGTCGTGGGTGATGAAAAGAACGGCCTTTTTTTTACGCGACCAGAGTTCGAGCACCTCGGTTTCCATCAACTGCCTGGTTTGGATGTCCAGGGCGGAGAACGGTTCGTCCATCAAAATGATATCGGGGTCAAGCACCAGGGTTTGGGCCAAAGCCACGCGCTTGCGCATGCCCCCGGAGAGCTGGTGCGGATAGCGGTCTTCGAAACCCGACAAACCCACGCGCGCGAGCCAATCCAGGGCCAATTGCTGCGCGGCTTGCGCCTCGGTGTGGTGGTACTGCAAACCCAGCAACACATTGTCCAAAGCGCTGCGCCAAGGCATCAGGGCTTCGGTTTGAAACATATAGCCCGCACGGGCATTGATGCCCTGCAGCACTTGCCCGAACACGCGCACCTCACCCAGACTGGGCGTGAGCAAACCAGCCGCCACATTGAGCAAGGTCGATTTGCCACAGCCCGTGGGGCCCACCACCGAGACAAATTCACCCGGTTGAACAAGCAAAGACGTATCGGCCACCGCGGTGTATGCGGGTTCCGCCGGGGAACGGGGGCGAAAGGTGCAAGAGATGTTGCACAGCTCGAGCGCGGGGGTGTCCATCAGGGCGTATTCACACGCGAATGGGCCATGCAAAGCACCTTAGGCTTTGAACTTGTCCTTGGCGCGGCGGGCAAAGTCGTTGGTGAAGGTTTTGGACAAGTCAATTTTGTCGGCCTTGAGCGTTTCATCAAAGCTGGCCAAGGCCTTGAGCGCGGTCTTGGTGCCTTCTGGCGGGATGATGCCATCGGGGCTCAAGGCCTCGCGAATTTTGTCAAACGAGGCCAAATACAGGGCCCGGTCGCCCAACAAATAACTTTCGGGCACGGTTTTCAAAATATCCGATGGGCCTGCGGTCTGCAGCCATTTCAAGCCGCGCACGATGGCGTTTGCCAAGGCTTGGCAGGTGTTGGGATTTTGTGCGAGATAGTCGGCCGGTGCATACAGGCAAGCGGCCGGCATGGGGCCACCAAACACCTCGACTGTGCCCTTGATGGTGCGGGTGTCGGAGATGATCTTCACATCCCCTTTTTGCTCCAGCATGGTCATCACCGGGTCGATGTTGCTGATGGCGTCGATTTGACCGCTGCGCATGGCCGACAAAGCACCCGCTGACGTGCCCACGCCGATGAAGCTGACGTCACTGGCCTTGAGGCCGGCGCGCGACAAAATCAGGTTGGCCACCATATTGGTCGAAGACCCAGGGGCCGACACACCAATTTTTTTACCGCGCAGATCAGCCAGGGTTTTGTATTGCGGCATGGTTTTGGTGGACACCCCAATGGCAATTTGGGGGGCTCTTCCTTGCAGCACAAAAGCTTTGAAGATTTGGGATTTGCCTTGCAAATTGATGGTGTGCTCATAGGCCCCAGAGCACACATCGGCCGACCCACCGACCACTGCCCGCAAAGCCTGGGTGCCACCGGCAAAATCGCTGATTTCCACCTCCAAGCCCTCAGCCTTGAAGTAGCCCAATTGCTCGGCCAGGGTCAATGGCAAATAATAAAAAGAGGCTTTGCCGCCAACCGCAATGGACACCTTGGTTTTTTCAAGTTTGCCGTTTTGGGCCTGTGCTCCAGACCAGGCCAAGCCCAAGCCTGCCCAAGCGGTGGCACGGATGATTTGTCGGCGGTTGAGTTCAAAAGCGTTCATGGGCTGGACTTTAAAAAATGGTCAGCAGGGCGAGTGAAAAGCATAGCCCTGCAGACCCCAGAACGCATCGGTGTCATCCCGAGAGGGTTATCACTTAGGTGCTGCGTCGATCGAGCAGGGCATGGGCAATGGTGCCCAAATCAACAAACTCCAGCTCGCTGCCAATGGGCACACCCCGCGATAAACGACTGACCGCGATGCCGCGCTTTTTCAACACCTCGCCAATCACATGGGCTGTGGCCTCTCCCTCTGCGGTGAAATTGGTGGCCAAAATCACTTCTTGAACCTGTCCATCACAAGCGCGGTCGATGAGTTTTTGCAAACCCATTTCATGCGGACCCAGACCTTCGATGGGGCTGATGCGACCCATCAACACGAAGTAGGTTCCCTGGTAAGCGCCGGTGCGCTCCAAGGCCAATTGATCGGCCGGTGTTTCAATCACACACAAGCGCGTAGGGTCTCGGGCTGGATCGGCACAGGTGACGCACACGCTCAATTCCGACAAGGTGTGACAGCGCTCGCAATGTCCAACTTTGTCCAAAGCTTGCGCGATGGCTTGGGACATCAAATGGGCACCTTCGCGGTCGTTTTGCAGCAAATGATGGGCCATGCGGATGGCCGATTTGACGCCCACCCCTGGCAAGCGGCGCAGAGCCGCCATCAAGGCCTCCAGGGCTGGGCTGGTCGACATCAAAAGGGCAGCTTCATGCCGGGGGGCATGCCGGCATTGAGTTTGCCCATGCGGGCCTCTGTGGTTTCGGCGGCTTTGCGCGCCGCATCATTGAAGGCGGCGGCCACCAGGTCTTCCAACATGTCTTTGTCGTCGCTGAGCAAGCTGGCATCGATGCTCACCCGTTTGACATCGTGCTTGCAGGTCATCAGCACCTTGACCAGGCCCGAGCCCGACTCTCCGGTGACCTCGATGGTGGCGAGTTCATCTTGGGTTTTTTTGATGTTGTCTTGCATCGCTTGGGCTTGCTTCATCAGGCCAGCGAGTTGTCCTTTATTGAACATGGTGTGTTTCTTTCATGCGGGTTTAAGGGATCCGGGAACAATTTTCGCGTCAAATTGACGCATGATTTTTTGCACAAAGGGGTCGTGCAGGATGATGGCTTCGGCCTCTCGTTGACGTTGCGCGGCCAAGGCCGCTGCGCGTTTGGCCGGGCTGTCCATCACACGCCCCACTTCAAGCGTCAGGCGAACAGCATGACCGGTATCTGCCAAGGCTTGCTCCAGTCGCTCGCGCGCAATGGGGTTGTGCAAAGACTCGCGCTCTGTGCGCAGCAACCATTGCTGGGTATCGCGGCCCACCAATTGCGACTGCAAAGCCAATTCGCGCACCAAGGCGGTGATGCGCTCTGCCGCCACCATTTGTTGCACCAGTGCATGCCAAAAATCCCCCTCTTCAGAGGTGACCAAGACCAACTCGGTGGGTGCCTGGGGTTTGTCCAAGCGCTCGGCTGCAGGCCCTAGGTCACGCACCGGTATCGCCCCACCACCCGAGGCAACAGACTGGGGACTGTCGGAGCGAGCCAAGCTTGGGCTGGCGGAAGTGTCGCGCACCGGCACTTGGCGA
>Ga0315903_10011891_pt1 | contig 10202 bp, 3 predicted proteins | sample LakEriMetagenome_7_FD_203524 | JGI IMG/M metagenome (GOLD analysis project Ga0315903, IMG submission 203524) | Freshwater fungal communities from buoy surface, Lake Erie, Ohio, United States - Buoy 2 MA119 | ecosystem: Environmental > Aquatic > Freshwater > Lake | place: USA: Lake Erie, Ohio... | reverse complement strand
GCCCGCGTCAACAGCGGTTGCGCCTTCAAGGCGGTGAACGCCAATGGCCGGAACGAGCTGGCCGTGGTGACGGAACGTGGCGGCTCGCGGCGGCTGGAACGCTTCGAGGCCGGACTTCTGCTGGACGCGGCGGTGACGGTGACCAATGCGCCGGCCTCGGCCACGGTGAGCGGGCTTTCGCATCTGAACGGCTTCACGGTGTGGGCGCTGGCCGATGGCCATGTGTTCGGCCCCTTCACGGTGAGCGGCGGGCAGATCACCCTGCCGATTGCCGCCAGCAGCATCACGGTGGGCACCTGGACGCCGCCCGTGGCAACCACGCTGCCGCTGCCCAGAACCCGTGGCGAGGGCATTGTGGTGAAGCGGAAAGGGCGAATTCACACGCTGCATGTGGAGATCGAGGACACCACCTCCCTGGCGATAGCGGCCAATGGCGGCCCGGCGCGTGATGTGGACCTGACCCGCTACGGCACAGTGCTGGCTGACCAGCCGGAACTGACCCAAGGCGTGAGCGGCACGGTGAAGATCAGCGGCCTTCAGGGCTGGAGCGACCTGCCGCAGATCACCATCACGCAAACCCGGCCAGGACGGCTGACCGTCAAATCAGTTTCAATAGAGGCGAAGCTATGACTTTCATTCTTCCCATGCTTGGAGGGCTGGCCGGGGCCGGTGGCGCGGCGGGTGGCGCGGCAGCAGCCGCCACCGGCGCGGTGGCCTCAGCGGGCAGCAGCCTGTTTTCGGCCTCTGGCCTTCTCTCAGGCCTGGCCACGGTGGGCGGCGTGCTGGCCTCCATGGGCGCGGCCAATGCCCAGGCGGCGGCCTACAAGAACCAGGCGTGGCAAAGCAAGATGGAGGCCGAGAACGAACGCATCCAGGGCATGCAGCGCACCACCCGCATGAAGCGGGAGCTGGGGCGCATCGTGGGTGAAAGCGATGTGAACTATGCCGCGGCTGGCATCGACCTTTCGGGCGGCGTGGCCAAGGAAGCCCGCGACACGGCGGAAAGCCGCGCCACATCGGAAATCTCCATCGACCGCGCCATGACGGAAAGCCGCCGCCAGACATTGCTGGCGCAGCGCGCCATGTACCGCCAGATGGCCAAGGACGCCAAGAAGACAGGCTTCCTGAACGCCTTCGCGGCGGCCGCACAGGGACTTGGGGGGCTTGCTGGCTGATGGCTTCTGAAATTGACCTGATGAACCCCATCGGCATTGCCCGGCGCGGCGCGCGCCGCTCACAGCCTATCGAAACCTTCGACCTGCGCGCGAATGTGGCGGGCGATTTTGCCGACCTGCCATCACCCAATGGCGAGATGGCCATCGCGGCAGGGCGGGCCATTGCCGCCGTGGGCCAATCGCTGGCGCGGCTTGCCAAGGCCGGAGAAGACGCCGCGCTGGCCAAGGCGGTTGACAGCGCGGGCGCCCAGGGCGCGGCGGATGCCGCCGCCGGTGTGAGCATGCCCAAGGTGACCGCCGCGCCGGAGATGCCCAAAGGCACGCGCGGGCAGGCCTCGGCGGCCAAGGCCTTTTTCGAAGGCCAGGGCTGGACGCCGGTGCAGGCGGCGGCCATCGTGGGCAACCTCATTCAGGAAAGCGGGCTGAACACCACGGCTAAGAACCCGAATGACCCCGGCACCTCCGTGGGCCTGGCGCAGTGGCACTCGGAGCGCAAGGCGAGGCTTGTGGATTTCGCGGCCAAGCGCGGCACTGACTGGCATGACTGGACGACGCAGCTTGCCTTCGTGCAGCATGAGCTGACCACCACCGAAGCCGCCGCCGCCAATGCGTTGCGGCAGGCATCGACCCTCGAGGATGCGGTGGCGGCCTTCATCGGCTATGAGCGGCCACAGGGCTGGAGCGCCGATAACCCGCGTGGCGGCCATGGATTTTCCAACCGGCTTTCATTCGCGAAGGAACTGGCGGGCGGCGGCAAGAGCGCGGCGATTGCCGTGGAAATCCCCGATGTGAAGCCTTTGCAATTGCGCCAGGACGGCACGCCGCAAGGCGCGGCCTATGACCAGGCGCTTCTGAAAACCGGCGCTTACCGCGCCAACACCGCCATGCAATCCGGCCTGGATGCGCTGGCCGAGCAATTCGCGGGAGACCCGGACGGCTTCGAGAAGGAAGCCGCGAAACTCAAGAAATCCTATGTCGGCGCATTCGCGATGGATCCCGCGATCCAAGCCACGGCGGACGCCAATTTCGAGGCCAATGCCCTGCCGATCCGCCGCAAGCTGATAGCGGAGCGGGAAAGCAGCGCCAATGCCGAGATGAAGGCCGCCGCCACCGAGGCGCTGGTGAGCCAGGGAAGCCTGCTCGAGAAGCAGGCCTATGGGCTTGGCATCAACGCCGATGCCGGGCCGCAGCTGGAGGGGCTGCATCAGCGCGCCATGCTGATGATCGATGAGGCGCTGGCGGCGGGCGCCATCAGCACGGCCGAGGCGGCCAGCAAGCGGCAGGATGTGCGATCCCGCCTGACACAGGCGCGGTTTGATGGCGTGTTCGATGCGCTGAAGACGCCCGCCGAAAAGACGGCCTTCGCGGAAAAGATGGCCAGCCCCGCCATGCGCGATGAACTGCTGCAAAGCATGACGCTGGCCGACTGGCGCACCATGACGGGGCGCTATGCAATGGCCGCGCGGCAGCAACGCGAAGCCGCCGACGCCGCCGCCCGTGTGGACAAGGAGCGCTTCAAGGGCCTGGTGAAGGATGACGTGGCCTCGATTGCCGCCACGGGAAAACCGCTGGCGCTGGGCGGCGTGCCGCTGTCAGCGGCGGATGTGGCGCGGGTGCTGGGGCCGGACGGCGCCGCCAGTTGGGCGGCGGACCGCGCGCGGGCCTTGAAGCTGTTTTCCGCCACCGATGGCCTGGCCATGCTGAACGAGGACGCGATTGGCGCAAGGCTGGCCGCCATCGCGCCCAAGCCCGGCGCGGAAGGCTTCGCGGAAGATCAGAAACTGTTCGACACCGCCAGCCGCCAGGCGGAAACCGTGCTGCGGCGGCGCGCCGATGACCCGGCGGCGGCGGTGGATGAGGCTTTCGGCCTGGCAAAGCAATTCGGCGAGGACAAGCAGGCGCTGGCCCAGGCGCGGCTTGAGCACCAGGCGGCACTTGGCATTCCCGAACTGGCGCGGCAGCCGCTGACCAATGCCGAGGCGCGGGACTTCGCCCGCCGCTTGCAGCTTTACGAGGATGACCCTGCCGCGCAAGCGACGCTGGCGCAGCGCATGGTGCTGGACCTGAACAGCCAATATGGCTCCATGGGCGATGAAGCCATGGCGCAGGTGCTGCGCGTGAACGGGATGACCAAGGACATGTCTATCCTGCTGACGCAGGCCGCCAAGAAAACAGCCCTGGGCCAGCCGCTGACGCGGCCGAACCTGCAAGAGATTGAGCGCACGCTGAGCTGGGAGCGGCCCGATGCGGCCATGAATGGCGCGCCTTCGCCGATGCCCGCCGCCCCGGCGCAACCTGGCTTCGGCATTGGCCAGCGAACGCCGCAGCCGCAGACCAGCCGCCGCCCTGCCAGCGAAACGCCGGGACCGGCAAAAAAGGCAAAGCCCAGCTTGCCCAATGCGGGGGCGGTGGAATTCCTGCGCGCCAACCCGCAACTGGCAACCGAGTTTGACCGGAAATATGGCGCGGGCCTGGCGCAGAACTACCTGACCGCCGCGCAGCGCGATTTCCGCGAGCGCCGCCTGAGCGATGGCAGCCGCGAGATTACCTATGAGGATGGCTGGGTTGAAACCATCCGGCCCGATGGGTCTATCGAGGGGAGGCAGGGCCCATGAGCGAGACCGCCAACCCTTTCGACCGCTTCGACGGCTATGTGCCGGAAGGCGATGTGCTGACGCCCGCGCCGCCGCCGGGCTTCATCGAGCGCTTCCAGAACAATTACGATGAGGGCTTTTATTCCGGAACCCTGAGCGGCGCGGTGCAGGGCGCCTATGACCAGCGCGAGGAAAAACGCCAGGCAGCGGCCCGCTTCGAGGCCATGCCGCAATGGGAAACGCCGCTGGAAGGACTGGCAGCGCTGGGCGGCCAGCTGGCCGGGGCAGCCTCAAGCTTTGAGAACTACATTCCGCTGACCTGGGGCGCCAAGGCGGTTGGCTGGACCGGGGTCAAGATGCCGCAAGTGGCGGCAAGGTTCTTCGCCGGTTCCATCGATGCCGGAACCGTGAATGCCGCCGTCGATACCGCTGTGCAGGGGATCGAGATCGGGCAGGGCCAGCGTGACAGTTTCAGCCCCGGCCAGCTGGCTGCCAGCACCGCGCTGGGCGCTGTGGCGGGCGGCACGTTCAATGCTGGCCTTGGCGCGCGCGCGCCCGCCGCCGCCGCGCCGGAGCCCGCGCCGGTTGCGCCGGAGCCCGCGCCGGTTGCCGCGCCGCTGACCATGGGCGGCACGGCCACGGCGGAATTCGCGCCGCCGCCCATGCCGGTGACCATGGCCCCGCCAACCATTGGCGAGACGCTGGACGCCACGGCGCGCAGCCGCCGGAACCTTGGGCCTTCCACCGTGACGCCGCCGCCCGCGCAGCCCGTGATCGGCAATGCCGCCGATGCCGCCGCCGTGGCGGCAAGGCCCGGCCAGGCGGCGGGCACCTTCATGTTCGATGCCCGCCAGCTGGAGGTTGACGCCAATCGCTTCCAGTTCAAATCAGGCGGTGACGCCAAGGGCGTGACCGACACGCTGCGCAATGTGAAACGGTGGATCCCCGAGCGGGGCAACCAGCTGATCGTGTGGCAGGATGCGGCGGGGCGGAATTTCGTGGTGGATGGCCACCAGCGCACGGGGCTGGCTCGCCGGCTGCTGGACCAGGGGCTTGAGAACGACATTCAAATTCCGGGCGTCCTGTTCCGTGAGGCGGATGGCTTCACGCCTGAAAACGTGATGACCATTGCCGCGCTGAAGAACATAGCGGAAGGCAGCGCCAGCCCCATCGACGGGGCAAAGATCATCCGCCTGGCCGGACGCCAGGCGCTGGCGGACATGCCGCTTTCAAAAGATGCGGTGCGCACGGCGGCTGACCTTGCCGTGCTGAGCGATGACGCCTTCGGCATGGTGGTGAACGAGGTTGTTGACCCTGCCCATGCCAAATATGTGGGGCGGTTCATTCCCGCCGATCCGGCGCGGCAGAAGGCCGCCATGGATGCGCTGGCCAAAGCCGACCCCGCCAATGAGGACGAAGCCGCGGTGCTGGTGCGGCGCGTGGCCGAGGCGGAGCTGGTGAAGGCTGAAAATGGCGCGCAGGGCGACATGTTCGGCACCGGTGCTGAAAGCACGGCGATTGAGGAAGTGAAGATCGTGGCCGGCGCCATCCGGGCGCTGCGATCAGACGCCAAGCTGTTCGCGCGCGTGTTCCGCGAGGCTGACCGCATCGAAAGTGCTGGCTCCACGGTGGCGCGGCAGGAAAGCCAGGATGCGGCGCGGCGCGCCGAACTGGCCGCGCTGATGGTGGAAAAAGAGGCCTTCCGCGCCGGGCCGCTGCGCGATAGACTGAAGCAACTGGCAATCGAGGTGAAGAATGACCGGCAATCCCTGGGACAGGCTCGCACAGCATTTCTCGACGAACTCTCCCGAACGGATTTCCGCCCTGATCAGGTCCGGGCTGATGCTGGCGGAGGGAGCGGCGGCGGAGAGCCTGCCGCCCCTGCCGCCCGTGACACCGCCGAACCCGGCGCCGATGGAAGACCGCAAACCGTCCTGACGGGGGCGGAGCGCATCAGCGCTGCCGAACTGGCCCGGCGGCGCGCCGCCGAACCCCTGAGGCCCCAAGCGGCCCAGAAGCTGACCATGGAAGACGGGCTTTTCGGCGATGGCTCGAAGCAGCCAGATTTTCTTTCCGCCGCCGCCGGGCTTCATACCGGCTCAATAACCCGCCAGCCCATGGGCATTGGCGGCATGGCGGCCAACCCCGCCTTCACCCGGTTGCAGGACATTGCCGAGCGCCTGGGCGAGGCGCTGAATGTGGTGGCGGTGCGGCAGGGGCGCCTTAGCGCCAAGGTGGGCGGCAAGACGGCGGCCGGGCAATATGGCACCAGATCAGGCGTGATCCGGCTGAAAAAGGCCGATGATTATGACGTGTTCGCGCATGAACTGGGCCACCATGTGGAAGCGGCCATGGGCAAGCCCCTGAAGCAGTTGATGGCCCAGCATGCCAGCGAACTGACGCCCATGGCCTATCAGGGCGCGGACCCCAGGATGCTGGTGGAGGAAGGCTTCGCTGAATATATGCGGATGTTCGCCACCAACCCGCTTTATGCGGCGCGCGAGGCCCCGGCCTTCGACAAGGCCTTTCGCGCCTATCTGGCCGCCGATGCGCCGGATGCGCTGAAAGCAATCGAGGAGGCCGCCGCCGCCTGGCGCGCCTGGAACGAGCAGCCTTCCGCCGATGTGGTGGCCGCGACCGTGGTGACGGGCAAGGAACCGGGGTGGTTCGCCAAGGCGCGCGCCGACATGGCCAGGCATGGGCTGGCGGGCACCATTGCGCAGCGGCTGCATGGCATTTACGAAACCCGCTTCGACACCATTCACCCGATGACACGGGCCGTGCGCGAGCTGGCGCGGATTTACAAGCGCAACACCGGCGGCAAGCTGCTGGAGCTGCGCGATTTCGACAACCCGGCGAAACTGATCCGCACCGCGCGCATGGCGCATGGCGCGGGGCACCGTGACGTGCTGGAAGGTGTTTCGGCATACCGCGCATTCACACCGCAAGGCCCCAATCTGCGCGATGCGCTGGTGACGGCGCTGGGCAAGCCCAATGTGCTGTCTGGCTGGAACGATGCCGCCTTCCGGCGCTTCGGCGCCTATCTGTGGAGCCGGCGCGCGCTGGGCGAATGGGACCGCTTCGACCAGGGGCTTATTCCCAACCCGCCGGACAAGCTGACGCGCGGCGACCATGCCATGAATGTGGCGGAGGCTGAAAAGGCCTTCCCTGGCTTCAAGGCCGCGGCGGACATGGTTTATGAATGGAACCGGCTGCTGTGGACTAAGAAGCGCGATGCCGGGCTGATCACCCATGAGCAATGGGAAGAAGGCCTGAAAATCCGCGATTATGTGCCAGGCGTGCGCGCCTTCGACGCGGCGGGCGATGCCGCGCCGGGCGGCGGCGGCAAAGGGTCTCTCAAATCCGGGATCGTGAAACGCTTCCGGGGGTCGCGGCGGGACGTGATCAACCCGTTCGAAACGCTGGTGCAGGACGCCTACCACACCGCCGAGGCCATTGCCCGGAATGACGCCATCAAATTCCTCGACAGGCTGGCGCTGCAGGCCGGGCCAGGCGGTGGCGCCATTGCCGAGCGCATTCCATCGCACCGCATGAAGGCCACCATGGTGGACGCCATCGAGGCGGTGGAGGCGGCGGCCAAGCAGGAAGGCATGGCCAAGGCGGACATCGTGGCGCTGCGTGACCTGCTGGAAGGCCTGCTTGGCGATGAGAAGGCGGCGATCTTCCGGCCCGCCATGATCAATGAACAGGGCGAGCCGATTGTGTTCTTCCGGGACGGCGGCGAGCTGAAGGCGCTGCGGCTGGCGGATGGCGATTTCGGGCGGCAGATGATGACGGTGCTGAGCGGCATGACGCCGCCCGTCAAGGACATGTTCCTGGAAACCTTCGTGAAGACCGCCGCCATCGGGCGGCTTGGCGTGGTGACTGATCCGGTGTTCATGGTCAAGAACGCCATCCGGGACATGGTGCAATCCATCCTGTTCTACGGGAAGCCATTCGAGCGCGTGGCCAATTTCGGCCGTGGCGCGAAAGACGAACTGTTGCAGCGCGAGGCGGCCCGGCAATATGCGGCGGCGGGCGGCGTGATGGGCGGCGTCTATACCCAGACGGTGGGAGAGCTCCGCTGGGGCCGTGACATGAATGCGCTGCGCGTGATGGGCTGGCGGGCCGGGCAATTCACCACGGTGGATGGCTTCCTGCAGGCCACCGAATTCAGCGAAAGCGCCATGCGCTTCGGGCTTTTCCGCACCTTCTTCGACGAGGCCAAAGGCCGTGGGCTGGATGACAATGCCGCCATCTTCGAGGCCGCCTACCGGGCGCGCGACCATGCGGATTTCTCGCGCCACGGATCCCGCATGGTGACGCTTGGGCGGCTCATTCCGTTCTTCCGCGCCTCGCTGGTGGGTGTTGACAAGTTCGCGCGGCAAACAGTGGTGCCGCTGCTGCGTGAGCCGCTGACCACCGAGGATGCCCGCGCCCGCGCCATGGCCATGAAAAGCTGGGCGATGATCGGCGGCGCGGTGCTGGCCTGGCTGCCCATTCACGCCATGATGGCCGATGATGAATATTACCGCGAGGCCCATGCCCAGCGGGCGCGGAATTTCGTTTTCCGCTACGGTGACAGCTACATCACCATACCAAAGCCCTATGACCTGGCCGTGTTCTTCAACTCGGCGGAGGCCATCTGGGATGCTTTTATGCTGCAAGACCCGCGCGCCGCCGCCCAATGGGTGGAGGCGCTGCGCACCACCGCCATGCCGCCGGACATGCTGCAAGGCAACCCGCTGATGAAGACGCTCATCGAAATGCGCACCGGAAAAGACATGTTCACCGGCAATGACATCGTGCCGGAGGACATTGCCGGGCTGGAGCCCTTCGCGCAGGCAACCGAGCGCACCAGCGCGCTGGCAACCGCCATCGGCGAGGCCATCAACAAGCCGCCGGTGTGGGTGGATCAGCTGATCCTGAACGGCTTCACCTCCATGGGGCGCGCGGCGTTGAGCCTTTATGATTATGCCGCATCCGACAAGCCCATGCCGGGGTGGGATGACACGGTGATCATTATGAGTTTCATCAAGGATGCCTCACGCGGGGCCACCTCATCCCGCGCCTTTTGGGACATGGTGGGCGAACGGAACGGCAGCCTGGCCACGGCGCGCCGCACCTATGACGCCCTGGCGTCTTCCGGTGATGCGGCGGCGGCGGCCGAGTTTCTCGCGGGGCAGGATGCCACCACCCGCAACTGGATTGCCGCCGGGACGGTGGACATGGCGGCCCGGCGCATTCACCCCTTTCAGCGCGCGCGGGACGCCGTGGCGGCCATCAGCAAGCTGCGGCGCGATCTGGCCAGCCCGGAGATCGACACCGCCACCGGCCCGGTGACGCTGGGCCGCATCGACCGTGGCGCGGCGGACGACATTCTGAGCCAGCTGCAGTTCGCCGAGGCACGCAATGCCCTGGTGATGATGCAGGTGCCGGGCTGGCAGGACCGCGAGCTGATCGAGACGGCGGGCTTTTTCCGCGAGCTGGCGGCGGCGCAGCCGGACGTGGCCCGCGCGCTGGCGGACCGGCTGGCCACGGCCCGCGTGCTGCCGCTGGACGCGGTGGAACGGCTGTGGCCGGAATTCGAGCAGCGCCTGGCGCGGGACGGCTCCGCCGCCATGGTGGCTGACCTGGCCGCCCAGGCCAAGGGGGCGGGCTTCGAGGCCAATGGGCAGGCCATCAAGCGGAAGCAGCGGGCCGCCGTGCCCGGAGAGGCTGTGGCGCCCGCGCCTTGACGGGCATCTGGCCGGTTTACCTTGCGGCCATGAGCGTGACCCTGCCGATTTCAGCTTCCACCCGCCGCATGGCCAGCGCAACCGCGACGGCCGGGCAGACGGCTTTCCCCTACACATTCCCGCTGATCAGGGCCGATGACATCCGCGTGCGGCGCACCCGCGCGGGCACGACGGTGACGCTTTCAAGCACGGATTTCACGGTTTCCGGCGTGGGCAATGCCGCCGGCGGCACGGTGACGCTGGTGACGGGCGCCCTGGCCGGGGACATCATCGACATTGACGGGCTGGCGGGGCTGGACCGGGTAACCGGGGTGACCTCGGCGGGGCGGTTTTCCTCCGCGCAGATCGACAGGGACTTTGACCTGGCCCTGATCCGCGACCAGGAACTGCGCCGGGACGTGGGAGATTTGCAGGCCGCGCCCGGCATTGCCGCGCTGCAGGAGACGGTGGAAGATTACATCGGGTCTTCGCTTGTGCAGGGGCCTGGCATTTCGCTGGTTTATGATGACACCACCGGCAAGGTGACCGTCACCAATATTGGTGTGCCAAACGGCGGCGACGGCAATGTGGTGGGACCGGCGTCGAGCGCGAATAATAGGGTCGCTGTTTTTTCTGGAACAACTGGAAAATTGATTGCGGACAGTGGAGTTACGATGGTGGGCGGCGCCGTCGGCATCGGCCCCGCCACGACGCCG
>Ga0315903_10011888_pt1 | contig 10202 bp, 13 predicted proteins | sample LakEriMetagenome_7_FD_203524 | JGI IMG/M metagenome (GOLD analysis project Ga0315903, IMG submission 203524) | Freshwater fungal communities from buoy surface, Lake Erie, Ohio, United States - Buoy 2 MA119 | ecosystem: Environmental > Aquatic > Freshwater > Lake | place: USA: Lake Erie, Ohio... | reverse complement strand
GATGCCACTGGGCATTTGAATGTCCGCTCAGTTGAGAAGACCTTGCGTGAGGCGGGTCTATCAAGAAAGGATGCGACCACCGCATCTTTGGTTTTCAAGCGTGCAGTTGACTTGCGTGAGGCAGTCATCAAGCCACTTGATAAAACGCCAAGTCAGAGTGATTCTGATGCGGTGGCACTGGAAGCCAATGCACTCCTAGAGGCTCTTGCCGCACGGGAACTTGCAAAGGCACTCGACAAACGCATTCAGAAAGGAATCGCAAAATGAGTATCGAAAAAGTACTGGAGAAAGTTGATGCAATCGAAGCATCCAACCTGTCCAAAATTGAAGAAGTAAAAGCAGAAGTCGCAACTTCGGTTGAAGCCGCCAAAGCAGACATCGAAGAAAAATTCAACGCACTGGAAGCAAAAGTTGCTTCTATCAATGTGCCTGAAATTATCCGTGCTCCTGCTAAGACCATTCGTGGTGAAGTAAACCGCATGGTTGCAGAACAACTCCGCAACTTTGCCAAAGGCAATGGTCGTGTGCAGACCGAACTCAAAATGTTTGAATCTGCTGACCAGTATGACGCATACATGAAGGAAGCATCTGCTCTGACGGGTTCTGGTGCTGGCATCGGTGGTCGTACTGCGTATGACCCTGTGTTCCACCGTCTGCGTCTTGCTAACCCCATGCGTGGCACTTCCCGCAATGTCTCCACTGATGGTGCAACCTATCAGTTCCGTGCCAAGACGGGCAATGCTGGTCCTGCTTGGGGCTATGCAATTCAGAACAACGGTGCGGCAACGACTGAAAGCACCAGCATTTGGCAGTTGAACCTCAAAGACCTGAATGTGCAGTTCCCCATTCGTACTGCCGCTCTGGACGACATCGATGGTTTGGAAGCCAATGTGGTTGACGATATGCTGGTGGAATTCTCACAAGCAGAAGGTGCTTCAATGATTTCCAACAATGACCAAGCAGGTTCTACCACTACTTCTACTGGTGCAACTGATGGTCTGCGTGGTCTTGATTCGTATCCCGGTGCGAATGCTTCCTACGCTGGTGGCACTATCTCGACTGCCGCTTTTGGTTCATCGGGCACTGCCGCTTCGGATGGTATGCACTCCATCGCCACTTATGACCAGTTGACCACCAACGGCTTTGGTGCGGTAAACAATGTCTCGTTTGAAGACATCATCACTTTCCTCCATAGCCTGCCGCAACAATACTGGAGCAACGGCAATAAGTTCATCATTTCGCCTCTGATGCTTGCTGGCATCCGTGGTCTAAAAGATGACAACGGCACTCCTGTGTTTGAGCGTATGTCTCCGCTGGTTTATGAAGGCATCGTTGGCAAACTGCTTGGCTACGATGTGGTGGTTAACGCCTACCTCGACAGCCCGATTGCCTCTGGTGCATCTGCTGGCACAACTTCGTGCTACCCGATGTACTTTGGTGACTTCAGCCGTGGTCATACCATCGTTGACCGTCTGAATATGGTTCTTCGTCGCTACGACCAAACGCAACCCGGATTCATCACCTTCTATGGTGAGAAGCGTTTGTGCTCGAGCGTGGTAGACCCGTTCAGCATCATCCGTTATCGTTCTACCGCAACGGGTGCTTAATCAGGCGAGGGGGGCTTCGGCTCCCCTCTCTTTAACGAGAGGATTCAATATGACCGCACAAGAAAAACTTTTGGAAGGCATCAAACAGTCACTACTCACTGGTGAGCGTGTGACGATTGACCTGCGTGAGGCTTCGACCCTTACGGGTTCAGGTCTTGATGTCGGCGGTCGTACTCACTTCGATGATGTCTTTGCCCGTGCCCGTCTCGCAAACCCTTTGCGTATGGGTGCCCGTATCATCAAAACAGAAGACAGGTCTGCTGTGGCTTTTGTTGCTAAGACAGGTAACGCCACCAATCAGACCAACCCGTGGGGCTACACCTTTACCCCCAACTCAGGCACTCCCAACACTGCCACCAGTTTTTGGCAACTGCCCACCCGTGTGGTGACGGCTCAGTTGCCTGTCCGCATTGCCGCTCTTGACGACATCAATGGTCTAGAGGCTGGTTTGGTTGAAGACATTGCGATGGAATTTGCACAAGTAGAAGGTGCATCCATGGCAATCAACGATGACCAAACAGGGTCAACCACCACCACTACAGGCGGCACAGAAGGCTTGCGTGGCTTGGATATGTATGTCTCTGGTGCAACCTCTGCATTCGGCACTAGCGGCTCTGCAATGACCAATGGCATCCACACCATAGCCACCGTGTCACTTGGCGGCACTACCATCACTTACAACAAAGTGGTGGACATTGCGAATGCCCTTCCTGCTCAGTATTGGGCACGGAACACTGTGGCATGGCACATGACCCCGACCATGATTCAAACACTTCGCCAACTCAAGGACTTGCAAGGCTTGCCTCTGTTCTTGGAATTGGGCGAACCCGGAGAGGGCGGTGCTGTCGGCTCTATCTTTGGCTGGCCTGTGATTCCGAACTCTTATCTGTCCAACACCTTCCCTATCTATTTGGCATGCTGGGAATGCTTCCTGACGATTGCTGACATTGAAGAAATGAGCATCCAAATGATGGAGGAAACTGCACCCGGATTTGTGACCATGTTCTGCGAAAAGCGGCTTGTGTCTACTGTCCGTGACCCGTTTGCGGGTGTCCGTGCATCTGCCGCTTAAGAGGTGACCCATGCCTGTAGAAAACATGACGCTTGCCCCGTTTTATGCGGGCAATCGCAACCCTTACAACTACGCCAAAGTGGAGCAAGTTTCGAGGGATTTGGCTACGGCATGGCTGACGCTTGACGAAATCACCCAGCAACTCAACCTGTTCCAAGATGAGAGCCAAGACCAATACCTAGAGTCCATCGAACTCGCTACTCGGATGGCGATAGAAGATTTCTTGGGCATGGCAATTTTCCCGACTACATGGCGCACCTACTATGCCAACTTGGGTGTCTACAACACTCAGTGGTTCTTGGATTTGCCAGAGGTGGGGCTTGGTGCAACTGGTGTGACCATCAACAAGGTGGAGGTCTATACGACTTCCAATACTGTGCCCGTCACACTGGCAACCACAGCGTATTCGTATGACCCAACGGGAAACCGAGTGATTCTGAACCAGTTGCCAAACAACTTGAACCAGAACATCGTCAACCCGATTGTGGTGACCTACACTCAGAACACCAGCATCATTGCTCAGTACCCCGTCATCAAACAGGCAGGTCTGATGCTCTTGACGCACATCTACAACAATCGCTCCAACACCACCGACATGAATCTCAAGGAGATTCCGTTTGGTGTGGCGCAGTTGCTTCGCCCTTACAAGCCTCTGGTCATGTGATATGGCAATCGTCCGCTACGAGAACCTCACCGTCAACAATGTCACCAATGGTGTGAGTTCCATCGGTGAGCAGACCACGACCATTACGCCGTGGTTTGAGACTCGTGGGCTGGTTCACGACATTGCCAACAGCCTGAGAATTTCTGAGCGGTATCGGGCTTACACTGACTTGGTGAGCATCACTCTGAACTACACCCCCAACATCAAACAGATGGTGGATGACCAAGACGCATACTCTATTACTTGGCGAAACAGGGATTGGCGAATCACGGATGTTCGGGAGTCGAATGACCGTCAGAAAGCCACCTTTACCTGCTATCGCAATGACCCTGTGGTGCCAGTATGAGCGTACAGCAAAATCCCGTCGATTATGCGGAGGCAATACAGGCTCAGTTGACCACTACGGTGGCTCCTGTCCCTGTCTATGCGGTCTTTAACCGCAACTTTGCCACCCAGCCGAAATTCCTCACTTGGCAGTTGAGGAATGTCCACCAGCCCGTTTATACGGGTCAAATCCAAAGCAACAAAGGCATAGATAGACCTGTCTTTCAGGTATCCATTTTTGCCCAAAGTATGCAGGATGCTTTCTCTATTTCGAACACTATATTACAATCTCTCCATGGTTATTCAGGACAGTTTGGTGGAGCGTCAGGGTTCGTAGTATCGAAAGTGGATGTGGATTGGCTCTACAACACCTACGACAACGAACTCGGACTAAACCAAGTCATTCTGGACTGCACCTTGGATATTCCGACATAAGACACGATTGACCAACTCATTTTGAAAGGAACGAAAAATGGCACTAATCAATAAAGTCATGCCGGGATATTCCGCAACACTGTGGATGCAGGATGACGCAACCCCTACGCCTTTGACTGACGCTCAACTGGCAACTTGGACAGGTCAAGTCGCTGACATTATTGGCACTGCCGCTGGCGGTACTGGTACTGCTGGCTACGCTGTGCCTGTAGAGGCGATTCCTGCTTTCGGTGCAGATGATGCGTTTGCCGCTTACTCAGTGGCTGGTGCTCGCACTGGTGCAAAAATCACCACTCAAAACCAAGTCACTTCGCTGACCATCACTGCCGCATGGAATCCTGCTGATGCCGCTCTATTGCAGATTCGTGCTGACGGCTACAGTGGCACAACCATTCGCACCTATGTGATTGCTGTCTACGATGGCACGAACACTGTTGCGTATGCGTTCAACGCCCGTGTCGGTGGTTTGCAGTGGGATATGTCTCCTTCTGCTGAAGGCAAGTTTATCTTCACCGTTCACCCAGTTGGAGGCAACTCTTACGGCTGGTCTACTAACCCATAAAGGAAGCCCCTTCGGGGGCTTTTTTACACGATGACGACAATACAAAACAGCAACGACCTGCTTTCCTATCTAGTGACCCTCGCACAGACGGGTCAGAAGAATTGGTTTGGATTCCCGCAACAACGCATTGCGGGGATTCACCTCGCCTACGAAATCTCCAAGATTCATGCAGACAAGATGTCGCCTGAAGAAGTGGTCGATTATGTGGTGCGGCTCAACAACGCCATCTTCTCCAAACTATTAAAAGGAAACGCAGAATGAGTATCAGCAAAAAACTCGGCAAGAACATCCAGCAAATCAGTGACGAACTGCCTGTCCGCAGAATCACTGTTGACCTTGGAGAGGTCAAGTTTGACCTTCGGGTTCGTGTCCCTCTGAAAAAACAGATGGAAGAAATCACGGCTCGCATCCTGTCTCCCAATCCTGAAAAGGTAGAAGAAATCTACCAACGGCTTGCATCCCCAATGCGTCAGACTTTGCTTGACGGTGGTGAAGACTTCGTCAAAGCACTGAATGAGAAAAGCAAGACAGTGGTGATGACTGATGATGACCTGCTGGTGGATGGGACTTCGGTGCGGCAAATTGCCCAACTGCAAGCGATGGAGGAATTGAAAGTGGAGGAATACTTCCACTTGCTACTCTCTGAAACCAACGAACCTGTGACGGAAACCTACGAGCAAATCTTTGCTGAGTTCCCTGAGTTTGTGGTCAAAGAGATTGTCGATGCTATTCAGGGCGCAATTTCCCCTGACTACCGAACGACAAAAAAAAACTAAGGAGAAGTCTCCGTAGGCAAGTCACCGCCGCTTTGATTTTCAATGGACATACGGAGAAGTCAGTCAGTGAAATTAGTGAGGAAACTTTTACGGAGATTCAAGTCATGTATGCAGACGGGATGCTTGGCAACAGAGCAGTCTTTGACTCTATAGCCCCTCTGACGGCTGGTGTTTTCAATTACATCCGTCCGTCAGGCACTCCCGCATACAAATCAAATGACCTGTTTCCGTGGATTAACGAATACTGGCAAAACCCTGACAATGAGCCGACACAAAATGAGCAGGTGAGCAACTCCCTGCTGGGATACATTGCCCAAGCGAAGGGCTTTTCAAAAGAAAGGTTCAAGCGATGAGTGAAGTATTCAAAATGGAAGGCTTTGACCAACTCATCAAACAGATGGATGAGTTGGGTCAGGAGATTGGCAAAGCCAAGACAGACCGCATTTGGCGCAAGGCAATGGCGTATGCCATGGAGCCTGTGCTTGAGGATGCCAAGTCATTTGCACCCAAAGACACAGGTGAGATGGCGAACCGCATCTACATGAAAGTCCACCGCCCAATGGCTCGGGACAAGCAGGGGCAACGCTATGCTGGTGAAGCCTATCTTGCTCGGGTCACAGCAAGCCCCATTCGCTCAGACTCAGTGCTGAACTACACAGTCAACAGCAAGGGCAAGTTGCGGGCAACATGGTCAAACAAATCACCCGCTCCCGTATCGCAAGAGTTTGGCAACGCTCACAACGGTGCAAAACCATTCCTGCGCCCTGCGTTGGAAGTTAACATCTCCCGAGTGGAATCTCGGCTTGGTTGGTCAGTATGGCAAGCCATTGAAGACATCGCTGAAAAGCGCAAGAAAGGATAAGTCATGGCGGTCATCGGCTCACTAACCGTAAAACTTGGTCTTGTCACGGTCGAGTGGGACAAAGCGACTGCCAAAGCCAAGCAGGAGGCTAAAGACCTCCAAAGTGCCTTCGCCAAACTTGGCGTAGACATGAATAATCTCAAGCAACTGTTTGCCAACCTTGGTGGTGCGGCTGGCTTGAGTGTGGCAGGGCTTGCGGCAATGAGTGCCGCCATCTTTGACATGGCTGGCAAAATGCAAGACCTTGCTGATGCCACAGGGGTCAGTGCTGGAAAGATTCTTCAATTCCAAAATGCACTGATGCTGGCTGGTGGCAAGGCTGAAGATGCTCAGACCATTATTGGCACACTGTTCTCAAAGATTGCCGCCGCCCAAGATGGCAACGACACTGCCATTGCCCAGTTTGAGCAGTTGGGCATCTCATTCGCTGAGTTGAAGCGGCTCTCTCCTGACGAAGCAATCAAGCGGGTATACGAAGGCTTGTCCCAAGTAGGCAACTCGTATGAGAAGGTCAAGAACATCAAAGAATTGCTTGGCAAGGCTGGTCTTGGAAAGTCAGTAGATGACATTGCCAAAGCCTTGCAGGGGTCAACCAAAGAGTTTGACCGTCAGGCTGAATCGCTGAAGAAGTGGGATGCGATGGGTGACTCCCTGACGCAAACCATGTTCAACTTGAAGATTGCCATTGCAGAGTTGCTGGCTCCATTCACCACTCAGAAAGTGGCAACTGTTGACCAGTTCAAAGCCGCCATTATTGCGATTGGTTCAGCCGTGGTGGTTGGGCAAATCTTTAATCTGGTTGCGGCTTTTAAGGCATTCAATACTGCACTCAAAGGCACTATCTCACTTAGTGTGGCTTTGCAAACTCTCAAAGGTGGCAAAGGCTTGGCAATGGGTGCGGCGGCTATTGCGGCTTACGCAACGGCAATGTCTCAACTTGGTGGTGAAGAAGAAGAACCCAAAGGACCATACGCTGAAGGCAAACTAGAGCGTCAAGGAGAAGCCGCTCCAGAAAATAAAGAGGAACTAGGCGGCAAAGAAGGCGGCAACCAAGCCGCCATGATGCGAGAAAAACTCAACCAAGTCAAAGAGCAGTTGCGGTATGACTTGCTACGCCTTGACTTGCAAAGAGCCATGCTTTCGGGCAGTCAGCATCAACTCAAAGTGGCTGAGAGTATTGCTCAAAAAGAAGAAGAACAATCCCGAGCAAAGACTGACCGTGCCCAAGCCCTTGCCAAAGAGAACCTGACGGCAGAGCAACGGGGTCTTATCGAAGAAGAATACAAGTTCAAGATGCACCGTGCTAATGAAATGCACCAAGCACGGGTTGACTTGTTGAACGCTCAAAGAGACAAAGCAAGAGAACTTGGCTACCTTGAAATTGACCAAGCAAAGGCTCGCAACATCCAGACAGAAAAGAGCCTGAACCTAGAACTTCAAAGGCGTGAAACCACAGAAGGTGAATATGCACGCAACCGTGCCCAACTGCAAATGGAGCAGAAGGTCATGGAGATTCAGCATGAGCGTCAACGCTTTGAACTAGAGAATAAAGACATCAACAAAGAGAGTTGGGAATACAAACAGGCAATTGCGAAGTTCGCCGAGCGTGAAAAAGCAGTCATGGCTGACTACAACACGCAAGTCAAAATCATCAACCAAGAAGAACAAATCCGTCTTGAGTTGCTTCGCAAAGAGTTGGATTTCATGGTCAAGCGAAATGACCTGATTATTCAAGCCGCTCAACTGGAAAACAATGCTCGCAACATGACTGAGTTTGATATCCGCAGGGCACAGCAGGGCATTGACCTGACCATGCGCTTGCGTGACATTGAGCAACAGCGAGAAGTGTTGCGTACAACCCGCAAAGACACTAACAGTGAGGAATACCAAGCAGAAGTCCAGCGATTGAACAACATGGAAAATCTTGCTCGGCAAGAGGCAAAAATTCGCTTAGAAGGTATTGCACTTGACGAACAGGAAGCCATGTCTTGGTCGGCTGGCTGGGAGGCGGCGTTGCGTGACTTTGGCAAGAATGTCCAAAGGTATGGAGATGTGGCTCGCAATATGTTTGACTCAGTGGTTGGCAACATGAACTCTGCCATCGACAACTTTGTGCGGACAGGCAAGTTATCGTTTAAAGACCTTGCCAAATCAATCATTCAAGACTTGATTGCTATCCAACTCAAAGCACAGGCGGCTTTCCTTCTCAATGCGGCACTCAAAGGCATGGGGTTTGCTGGCTTCACTGCAAAAGCAGGTGGTGGTGCAGTGTCACAGAGCATCCCGTATATGGTGGGCGAGAATGGTCCTGAGTTGTTTGTGCCTCAAGCGGGGGGCGCAATCATCCCAACTCAACGCTTGGGCGGGGACATGGGCATGGGCGGGCAGGTAATCAACTACAACGGACCTTATATCCAGAACATGAGTGCTATCGACACACAGACGGCATCTCAGTTCCTTGCAAAGAACAGAATGGCAGTTTGGTCTGCCAATCAGTCAGCAACAAGGTCACTCCCGCAATCGAGGTAAAAAATGAGTCTAACTACTATCCTATCTATCTCGGAATCTGTGGGCATCAATGACCAACGCTTTGTGGGTCAGATGGTGTCCCGCAACCAGCGTATCAGCACTTCAGAAATCATTACGGTAGTGCCGTTTGCTTTTGACATGAAGCCCATGAACTACCTGCGTTATTCCGAGAACAGGTCACTGCTAAATTCCTTGCGTATTCCTGACAAGGCTTTGGAGCAATACCTCAATTTTGGCTCTACAGGCTGGGTCAACTACATCAAGTACCAAGGGGATATGACCAGTGGTCAGATTGCTTCTTGCCAATGGCAAACCAGTTCGGCGGCAAAGAACTTGGTGCTGGGCAACTTGCCATCTATTGCATCAAGTGACTACATCGTCAGGGTGGGTGATTTTTGCCAAGTGGGGCGGTATGCCTACATTGCCACAGCAGATGTCCAGAGAGGCGGGGCATCAACTGTCACCATCCCTGTCCATCGCAACCTGATTGGCACGCTAGCATCACCTGTGGCGGCAGTCATTGGTGAATACGGCACAACGATTTCTTTGGGTGGGGCATCCTATATTGGAGTCACCTTTCCCGTCATCTTGCGTGACTACCCGACCTACACTTTGATTCCGATAACCAATGACTCGTTCATTCAGTGGGCGGGGTCATTCAGTGCTTTTGAGAGTGTGCTGTGAATAATATCCCACCAGTTCAAAACACGAACAACATTCGCTACGCTGACTTTGTGCGGGTCACAAGTCCAAGTGGCACTTATCGCTTTGCGACAACAGCCGCCCCATTGACTATCCCTGCGGTAGATGCCAACCCTTTCTCAGCCCTCGGTGTGCTGGTCAAAGTGGGTGACGCTCAACGGGACATCAAATCCACTGCCAATGAAACCACTTTCTCATTGGTGGGCATTGACACTGCCATGCTTGGCTTTGTCTTGGGACAGCAGATTAAGGGGTCACAGATTGAGGCATGGAAAGGCTTTTTTGACACTAACGGCAACCTGATTACGACAGGCGGCACAGGTGGTCTATACCAGTTCTTTAACGGCTACATCTCGACCTTCTCAATCACTGAGCAATGGCTTGAGGAAGCACGGCAGTTTGTCGGGGTCATTTCGGTAGCGGCATCATCTATTCAGTTGATTCTGCAAAACCGCATAGCGGGGCGATATACCAATGACAACTCATGGCAATTCTTTGCTCCGGGTGACACCAGCATGGAGCGGGTGGCGTTTATTACGACTATCAACTATCCATTTGGTAAAGACACATGATTCGTGAAGCCAACCGATACGACAAAGACGAAATCATTTCCATGATGAAAGAGTTTCGTGACTCTGCTGACTTCATTGAAGTGCTGGCAGAGGACAA
>Ga0315903_10011882_pt1 | contig 10206 bp, 7 predicted proteins | sample LakEriMetagenome_7_FD_203524 | JGI IMG/M metagenome (GOLD analysis project Ga0315903, IMG submission 203524) | Freshwater fungal communities from buoy surface, Lake Erie, Ohio, United States - Buoy 2 MA119 | ecosystem: Environmental > Aquatic > Freshwater > Lake | place: USA: Lake Erie, Ohio... | reverse complement strand
CTGCGGGCTGCGTAAAGCAGCTTGAGCCGTGGATCCATGTTTAGATACTTGTTGATCTCGCAATGGCGGCAGCGCGACAGGCGTCCGACGCCAAGGATGTCTTTCTTGGCGCGCTTGGTTGGCGCCAGTTTGTAGAAGTCAGTCTGCGGCTTGTGTTCACCGCAGACCCTGCACTTACGCAGCACTGGACATTCGATTACCACGTGCTGATCGCTGTGCGCTTCCATGTATTTGTAGCAGTGCAAACGTAGATGTAGCTTGCATCCCAGCAGATCTCACCAGCGGTGCCAGTATCAGTTGCGGATGCAGGGGTCTTAGCAGTAGCAATTCTAATCCGGTCGCCGTTCACCTGAAGCAATGCGCCACCGCTGTCCGAGCTGGTACCAACTAAGAGCCTGCCGCTGGAGTCGAGCCTCATGCGCTCTCCCCAGCTTGAGCCGTTATACGTCCAAAAGCCAAATTGCGATGCTGCGCTATTTGTGGCAGCAATTAGCTGAGTGAGACCAGCCGTAGAAGTATTTGTGCCAATTCTGAGGCCAGTGTTATTCGCAGTGGCATCTGCAAACTGAGCAACGTTGTAGCCCCAAATCGTGGAGTCAATTCCAGTTAGTTTAGTTTCAATAGGGAAGGCAGGCGAACCAACCCCCACGCTCACATTCCCGCTTGCATCCACGAACAACCTGCCAGACCCAGCAGTGCTGATGGCTACTGAGTTTGCGGAAGGTAGATAAACCCCGTTTGTTGGAACGGTGCTGCTGGTGGGGATGAAGCTGGCGGCGGTGCTGGTGCCAGTGGAAGTGCGGTTTTGAGCGCCGAAGTCTGGACTGATCTTGGTGCCGGCGATGGCGGCGCTGGCGTTGATGTCGGCGTTGACGATGGTGCCGTCGGCGATCATCGTTGAGGTGACACTGCCGGTATCGCCTGTGCTAACCAGCGTTCCCGTTACGTCGGGCAACGTCAGGGTGCGGTCCGCACTAACAGATGCCGGGGCCTGAATAGCAATAAAGTTAGTCCCGTTAGCGGTCGTCTCTCGGAAACGAACCTGCTGATGGTTATCCATTACCAGCGCGCCGGTCATCGTGTCGCCGTTCACATCGACGAACGTACCGGACTCGCTGCGCCATGCGCTGCCGTCCCATACCTTGAACACATAGGTGCTGCCGCTGGTATCCAGCCATTGCTCGCCTACGGTGTTGCCTGTTTCGCCACCACCTGCCGGGCTGACGTTTGGCGCTGTGCTGCCGACGTGCACCGGGCCAACCTTGACTAGCGCACCAGCCGAGTCCTTGAAAAATAGACCGGGGCTGCTGGTGTTGGTGTTGATGGCAATCTGACCATCAGACATTGAGCCAGGTAGCGGGCGCTTGTTTGCGGTGCTGCTACGCAGGTGCTGGAGAGTCATTCCTTAACGCCTACTGGCCGGAAGTTACCCTTACAGCTTAATAAGTACCGTCGCTGTAGTTCAGGTTGCCTGCGCCAATCGCCACGGTGGTGTCAAATGTGGCGACGCCAGTTACATCCAACGTCCCTGGGATATCGATGTTGCTAGCCCATTCCACATCAGTACCGCCGGATGCAGTCTGCAGCAGTTGACGGGCTGTGCCATTTGCCAGCTTGCTGACGGCAATCTCAGCCGTAGCCGAGATGTCAGCATTGACGATGCTGGCATTACCGGAAACCAGCACGTTGCCGCTTTGATTCGGCAGCGTGATCGTGCGGTCAGCAGTTGGATCAACGACGGTTAACGTCGTTTCGTAGTCGTCGGCTGTGCTGCCTTCAAAGATCAGGTTGGCATTGTTCAGCGTCAAGCTGCCAGTCATCGTGTCGCCCGCTTTGGCGACCTTTTCTGTGTCTAGCTCTTGGATTGCAAGCTGAACATTGGTAGCGAGGATATTGCCAGCAGGCGCAAAGCTGACGTTGGTGGCGATCTGCGAGCCAATGGCACTAGAAACGTCGATTAGATCCCAACTGGCGCCATTGGACAGGATCATGTCCGGCGGCGCCAAAGCCTCCGCAGGTGCGTTGCCGGTGCCGGTGCCGGAGTCCGATACGACTAAGTAGTACTGCCTATTGACGCTGGACGCGGCTGGCAGCGCTACGCCTGCAGCTAAGCCCACTGCTGCACCAGCAGTTGTTACCGATGCAACTTGGTTGATGCTGGCGTCATAGGTGCCTGCATAGATCAGCTCACCGGAGATGATCGTTACCGGCAGCCATGCTGAGCCAGACCAGATGTAGAGGTCTTGGTTGATCTCGTCGTAGAAATACTGGCCCTTGAAGGATGCGCTGGGGAATACAACATTGCCGCCAGTGTCAATGGCGCCACCGAATAGCACGGTGGATTGGTCGGCAAGTTTTGGTGCTGTAATGGCACCAGTGCCGATCAAAGATGCACCAAATGTGCCGGTTGTGATTTTGCTGGTATCTAGCGATGGGATGTCACCTGCGGCGAGGTTTGTCGATCCAGTGACTAGGCCGCTGCTGTTGTAGGTGATCTTTGTTGCAGTGGCGCCAGTAACTGTATTGGAAATACTGAGTACACCAGCGCCATCTGCAGACAGCCCAGTACCTACAGAGATAGTGCCACGGACTGATGTTGTTGCAATCGGCAGTTGAGTGCCAGTCAGCAGCGGAATATCTGTTGCAGTAAGTGCCCTGAAACTTGGAACGGCGCTGCCGCCAGCGGCGGGGCCAGCAAGAACCGTGTTGGCAGACTGTGCTAGAAACTCACTACCATCTAGATCATTAGCAAGCTTGGCTGCAGTGACATTGCCGTCAAGGATCTTGGCGGTGGTTACTGCATCGGATGCCAGCGCAGTGGCATCTACAGCGCCTGCGGCGAGTTTGGCAGTGGTTACGGCTCCATTGGTGATCTTTGCTGTAGTTACCGCATCGCTAGCCAGCTCAGATGCGCCAACGCTGCCATCGGCAATCTCAGATGCGCCGACTGCTCCAGTAGCAATCTTCGCTGCGGTTACCGCGTCATCAGCAATTTTTGCTGTGGTAACTGCTAAGCCCTGGATTGCTGCTGTATCTACCGCATTGTCTGCAAGCTCACTGCTACCTACAGCATCTGCAGCAATCTGCGCTGCTGTAATGGTATCTGCTGCAATTTGAGTTGCGGTTACAGCGCCTGCAGCCAGCTTGGCGGTTGTAATTGCGCCGTCGGCAATCTTTGCTGTTGTCGCGGCATTGCTAGCAAGTTGAGTTGCAGTTACAGATGCGGAAACAAGCTTGGCACCGTTGATCGAGCCATCTGCAAGGTTGAGCTTTGTATCCGCAATCGTGCCATCAGCGATCTTGGCATTAGTGACGGCACCATCGCCAAGTTTGGTGTTGGTTACCGCGCCAGTAGCAATCTTTGCCTCTACGACCGCTGCTGATGCAATAGCTGCGCTGTCTACAGCGTCATCAGCAAGCTCACTAGCCCCAATCGCGCTTGGCGCAATCTGGGTGGCCGTGATTGTGTCATTGGCGATCTTGGCGGCTGTGACAGCTAGGTTGGCAATTGCCGCGGTATCAACAGCGTTGTCCGCCAGCTCAGACGAGCCAACAGCGTTCTCTGCAATCTGCGTAGCAGTGATGCTGCCGTTTTGAAGCTTGGCGCCAGCAATGGTGTTATCAGCAATTGCGCCAACGCCTGCAGTTACGACCGCAGCAACGGTGATCTTCTTGGTTTCTGCCGTGCTGACATCGGCAATAGGCAACACATCAACGGTTGCCTGGGTATCGGCGGCTAGCAGCGGATTGAGCTGCGTAATCTTCTGATCAGCCACTGCTAAGAAACCGTACGCTTATAGCTTAGTTTAGGATGGCACTTCCAGAAGAATGCCGAACCCAGACTCCTGCAGCACTTTGTCCTGTGGATCTTGCTCTTGCAGCAGATAGCCCGATGGCAAATCAAACAGCAGTCGGATGGGCCCAGTGGTAACAAAGCTGATCTTGCTATGAATGGGCTGATCAGCTATCAACTCAGTTGCCACTGATGTGATCACGCAATCGGCTGCGTAAAACAGTTCTTTTCGCGCTTCTACGGCATCAATCAATGTGCCAATAGGCACGGTGTTCGTGCGCTTCATCAAAAATACGCCGGCAAACTCAGCTCCTATTTCTTGCCGCAGCGCTAGCTGGTGCATATATACCGCAGACTCTTCCGTGCCAATATAGTCAGGCGATCCGCCACGCCATGTTGTATCAAAAAAACAATCAAGCTCGCCGCTGCCAGATACCAGCGTTGACATGCGTTGCCTGAAACTGTCCCCAAGACTTGTGTACTCTGCTGTGTCTCGGTCAGTGTTCAGCATCCAGCTCACCGTTTGAGCTAGATAAGCATCATCTTTTGACACCACTTCATAGCTGACTCGGTAAGACGCCGCCGGTGTCGTCAGGGTTATTGCATCTGCAACACTGCCGGTTAGCGCTTTCTGCCATGTAGCAAAAAGCCTGATGCCACCAACGCTATCGACGTTGACGTACCACTGGCCGTCGTTGCGCCTGGTGCTGTCCGTCCATCCACTTGTCGCCACGAAATCCAGTAGATCTGTGGTCGGCACACCGCTCTCGTCGACACGCCTAAACCACACGCGATCACCTGTGATCAGGTTGACCACTCGATCCTGCAAGCCAAAACGCTTGGCTGTCACATCGACATCAGATGGAGTTAGGCGGCTGTAGACACGCTCAGATTGCTTGCGCCCGATACGCAAGCCGCCAGCTTCGCCGATCCAGATAGCCATCAGATCAGATTTACGGCCGTGAGCGGGCCGCAGACGGTGAAGTTAATGCTTGCTTGAATGATCTCACCGACAGTCGCGGCAATCTCCACGCTGGTAAGCGCACACTTGAATTGCACAGCCCTAGTAGTGCTGCCACCCGAGAATCGAAGCTCCAGCGTGTGCGTTGGCTCTGTTGGTGTCCGCGTGGTTCGCAAAAGGTCATCCATGATGGCGCGACCTTCAATCAAGTTTGATGCGTTTTCGTAGTAAAAAACGGTGGCCGTGCCAGTAAAAGACTGCACGCCGTAAACGTAATTACGGGCAAAGTCACCAAGACTGGTGGTTTCTAGCGTGTCAGCGTTGGCCGAAAAGCTCCAGTCGCTGACTCGCGCCACTTGCACGTTGTCAACCAGTAAGGAGCCGTCAATACCGGTGTACTGCTTAGCCATGCGCCGTGCGTACTGAAGTCTTTAGTCAATTGTAGCTGTGAGTCAAGTTCTAATTGCTAGCAAGGATACAGAGGCATTGCCAATGCCCGGCGCCGTCCACTCAACAGTCGGAGCAGCCGAATAGCGCCACTTGTAGCCGGATGGCGTCACACCGCCGTAACTCGACATGCCAGCAAAGATATCTGCTGGCAAATCAAATTCTTCGTACGTGCCCTTAGCCGTGGCGTAGTGATTTGTAATTAGCAAGAATACCGCTTCAGTGAGATTCTGAAAGCCAAGCGACAACGTAGCTCCAATTGGATTGGGGCCAAGTAGTACGCGGGCTTCGTAGCCTGACAATGCTGTAAAAGACTGCACAGGCTGTGAGCCGGGCGTCCACGTCCGCGAGGATGGCTTAATGCTTGGAAAAGATGCAACGGTCATGATCAGATGCCGATAAGCATGTCCAGCGCAACCTGACTAACGCCAGTGGCTGTCGTTGGAAAATGAGTTGCTTCTACCCTAAAGGCACCATCGGCGCCTTCGCTGACGGCGTCCACTTGATAGAACACGGTCTTTGATTCGCCTGTTGCAAGGCTAGATGCGTAATCCCAGGTCACGCTGATAATGTCAGTCGGCACTAACGTACCGATCAAAGCTGTTGTCTGAAAGCTGATTGTATGCGTAGTTAGCTTGCGGCTAGCAAGGATATAGCGACCTATCAGCGTGGCGTGGTTTTCCGTCGTGCAGAACTCTTCCATGTCATACTGTTCAAACGGTCCGTCTATTGCTGTTCCGGCATAGCGGACTTCGTTTGTCTTCGGCGTGCCATAGACCGATTCGGTTTGTGACCGCCAGGTCATAAGAGCGCAGAACGGTTTGCGTTGATTGATGTCGATGTATTCTTTCTGATATGTTCCAGCAACTACGTTGCTGTCGTTGAAAACAAAGCTAGGTGTGATGACTGACGTGCTCACATTGAACAAACCATCGAGCGGCAATGCAGGCTTAAGCGCAAACTTGCCGTTGATCTGCACAAATCGCAACAAGAACAGCGGCGCAACGCGAGTTAAATAATCGCGGAGGTTGACGCTGTTGGCTAGTACGCCGTTAAAAAACAACGAATACTTTGAGTTGAATTCTTCTGCGCCTTGGAAAGAAGGCAGATCAATCAACTGCGTAGACACCTTGCTGGCGTTCTTCAACAGGTAATAAGCAAGATCTGGGAAGCTGCAACTGCTGCCGGTTCCACCCAGAACTCGCTCAACTTGCACGCCATTGCGGACAAAGCATCGTACTTGCTGCTTATAGATTCCGGTCTCTGCGTTAACGGCATAGCGTCCTTTTACGGCCAATGTGCTCATGCCGGCAAATGATCCGCCGGATCCAGCAAACAGCGGTAGGTTGGTGACTGCGCCAGGGATAAATGGCGTTGTGATTGTTGTGGTGACTTTATAGGTATAAGACAACTCCGAGAATACCAAATACGCAGGATTGGGCCAGTAGCCGCTAAATGACGTATCAATGGTTAGCGTAAAAGTTACGGGCGCGCCAAAAGAAAACGATGCGCTGAAATCAGTGCTTTCGGTCAGGCCGCTGCCGTCAACCAACGTGCCATTACTGCGTGCCGCCCAACGATGAAAATAATTGACTGCAGCATTAGGGCTTGTTGTGATTTTGGAGTTGCTAAATTTAAATGCGGTGCAGCCAGTAACGGTAACCGTATAAGAGTTGCCAGAGAAGCTAAACGATACGTTTGTATCTGCGTAGTTATAGGTCTCCGTATTTGTCGTCGATGTCGCCGGCGTATCTGGCCCGATTGATGACAACGTATAGTTGTAGCCGCTTGTGGGCAAACTGCCGTATGCGTTAGTGATGCCATAGCCGGATAGTGTGTTGACCTTGATTGGTCCTTTCCACACATCCGATTCCGCAATGGCTGGAAGCTGGCCATCGCTGACTACAAGGCCAAACGCAAAGTAATCGCCGGTATTAGCGTTTTCTTCGACGCCGTAACGCGCGGCTGGCGGAGTGATCCACGCGCCGCCAACGCCACCAGTCTGCCTGCAGAACACAAAAGGAATGGAGTTGCCTGTTGCAACGATGCGCTGCTGCGCTGTAGCTCCCTGCTCAACCGTGAGCAAAGCTGCCAGCTCATCCTTGCGCAGGTTGGTGGTGATCGGAGCTGATGCGCTTTGCGGCGCGATGTAGTTCGGATTGCTTGTCATATCTTGGGCGGCTCTCCGATCAGCGTAGTTGTGAATTTGCGCGGCGGCGCCTGGGCTTCAACGGGATTCAGGCTAGATCCAATCTGGATCGAAATTGACGCCTCATTCTGGCTTGCGCTGATCAGCTCGCCAATATAACTGGCAAATAACGTCTTGGCTGTCGGTGGGGATCCGCCTGCAGTAGGCGCAAAAGAGTAAAAGCTCAGCTCTACAAAGTAGCTATTGGTTAGACCAGCTTCAATTAACGCGATGATCTCGTTGCTAGGGGCAAAGTCCACGTTGAGGCTTTGCTGTCCTCCTGTGGCGTTAGAGACAATTGCGTCGACATTGAACGGGTAAAACGTGTGACTATCAACAGTCGAACCAGGCCAATAGCTTTGGTAGCGGGCGACGACGGTGCTGTAGTCAGATCGCCTGAAAGTTAGAAAGCTAGCAATGCCAATCGTCATCGCGCTACCCCAATAGTTCTACGAAGCGACGGATTGCTTTGCAACTGACTTAGTACAGCGTTTGCACCCTGACGGGCTGCCGTGGATGTTGCCTGCTGCAAGTCACCCATGGTGACGTAGTTGGTGCCATCCATCTGAGTTACCGGGCCGGTTGTGATGTTCACTTGTGGCGCGGCCATGTTTGTGGCGCCCACTCCATAGCGATTGATTCCATTCTGCGCATACGCCGGAGCTGGTGCCATGGTGCCAATTCCAAGTTGCTCTAATTCACGCAACGAGCTTTCATATTTCTGGCGTTGCTGTGCTTGCAGATATGGCCGCTGAAGTTCAGCAATTCGCATTTCTGCGTCTGTTAAAACAGCTTGAGATCTGAGTGGGTCCATGATCTGCATTGCTTGATTAATTGCTGATTGCCAGATTGCCCTCCCTTCTTCCTGTAACACAACGTTTGAAACTGCATAGGCGCCGCCAAATTCTCTGCCGCCATAAGCGCCACCTAGGTTGCGAATGCGGTCAGCTTCTGCCGCAGACCTAGCCATGTTTGCGGCCAGTTCAAACGATTGAATTTTGGCTTCTTTCAACGCTGCTGCGGCTCGAATATATGAATCAGTGGCGCCTTCTGCTCGAATGGCAGTTTCATACTCTTGCTTAGCTTGTGCTGTTTTTAATTGGCTAATTTGCCCTGCGATAACAGCGCGCTTTTCGTCTGTAGTCGCTATTGATAGATTGATCTCTGCTGCTTGCTGCTGCATTGATCGAGCTTTTTCTGCAAACTGCGCATGTTGCTCGGAAGCTTTAGCTACTTTTGCTTGGCTTTCAGCTAATGCTTCGGTTGCAATGGCTTCTTGCTCTTTTTGTTGCGCGATTTTATCTTGCGTCTGCCGCCTTAGTTCTTCGCTATAGCGAATCTTTTCCGCAATCTCGGCTCCTTTGCGATCTTCCTCGACAATTTGAGATTTGATTTGGTATTGCTCTTTAGTGATTTTGCCATATTCCAGCTCAAGTTGAAGCGCGGATTGCCTCTGACCATACTCTTCTTCAACTTTGCGCAGCCTTGCATCCGCGGCGCCAACTGTATCGTCGCTTGCCTCTTTGATCTTTACTTCATTATTTAGTTGCTTTTCTCTTAGCGCCGATTGATCGCTTAGCGCATCTTTAGCTCTTTGAAACTCGGCATTTAATTCTTTTTGCTTTGCTTTTGCATCTTCAATTTGAGGCGGCAAGCCTGAGTATTGCTTGACTGTTGCTGCGGCCGCTTGTGTTGCCTCATCTTGCTTTTGCTTGAACTCGCCCACCTTGTCGTTAGTCAGCCCCAGGAAGCCAGCAAGGCGCCCAACCTGCTCAGCGATGAATTGAAAGACAGGATTCTGCGATAGCGCCTTGAAGCTATCAATGACAAATGCAAGAACCTTCGAGAAATTGCTAATGACAACAATGGCATTCTCAAAGCCCTTGATCATGATGCTTTGAATCGCTACGCGAATAGCGTCAAAGTCAATGTCTTTGAATGCTGCTTGCAGTGATGCAATGACAGGCTGGATTGCTTCATAGACCTTGGGAAAGATCACATTCCCCAGATAGCTCCACCAGTCGGCAAGCATCTGCCCGACAGTCGCCAAACCCTGAGCGCCAGCAACAACAGCAGGTGCAAAGACTTGACCGATGCTGTTGAGCAGTTGATCCGTTACCTGCCGCAGGTTGTTGAATGTCTGCTGTTGTGCTGTCAGCTTGTCGTTTAAGTTTTCGGATGCACCTGCTGCACCGGACAATGCCTCGTACAAGACTTGGCTTGTGATCTTGCCGTCTTGCGCCATGCCTTGCAGCTCACCACGGCTCTTGCCGGTGGTCTGCGCAATTGCGTCAAGCAACTGCGGCATCCGCTCAGCAACAATGACAAACTCATCACCGTTCAGCTTGCCCTTGCCTAGTGCCTGGCTGAGCTGGAAGAATGCGCCCGCTGCTTCTGCGCCAGCAAGACCGGACTGCAATGCAATGGCATTAAAGCCTTGATAGATCTGGCCAGTCTCTTGCAGGCCAAAACCAACGCCCTTCAATCGACCGTAAACATCGGCTAGCGCTTTGGTTGACTCTGTTTGCGTCAGTCCAAATTTTGCCGACGTATCAGCCGCCAGCGCCATTGCGGCGTTGAACTCGTCTGTGCCGCTGGTGAGGTTGCGTAACCGCTGCTCTGCTGCGCCACGCTCAAACGCAGTGTCTAGCCCAGCCTTGACGGCAGTCAATGCCGTTGTGATCGTCAGCAGCGGGCCAAGCGCAGCCTGCAATGCACCGCCTAAGCCCTTTGCGCCGGTTGCTGCTGCGTTAAAGCCGCCCTGTACATCAGTGGCGGCGGTCTTAACGCGGTTGAGCTGCTGGATCGCGTTGGCGG
>Ga0315903_10011881_pt1 | contig 10206 bp, 9 predicted proteins | sample LakEriMetagenome_7_FD_203524 | JGI IMG/M metagenome (GOLD analysis project Ga0315903, IMG submission 203524) | Freshwater fungal communities from buoy surface, Lake Erie, Ohio, United States - Buoy 2 MA119 | ecosystem: Environmental > Aquatic > Freshwater > Lake | place: USA: Lake Erie, Ohio... | reverse complement strand
AGACGTGAAACCCGAGTGGCAGGGGTAGATTCAAAAAAGATTCCTTACCCCCCCCCATCCCGAGGGTTGCGACGCTCAAAGGCGCGCCCATGTCCACCTACCCCAAAACCCTCAACCCTGATACAATAGCTGAAAACCCTCTGAAACCCTCATAACCCTCTTCGACCCTTGGAAAATCAATGCTTGAACCTTGTGAGGGTTTGCCAGTTTCTAGCGACAAAATGAGGCTCACCCTCACGCAAGACCGCCGATGCTCCCCAAATATGGCATCGTCCCGAGAGGGTCGTGAGGGTTGACGCTTCGCCCATCACAATCAAAAGAGGGTTGCGCACGCGGCGCGGGAATGCGCAAAGCGCATGAAATCGTCCGCCTGCGGCGATGCTGGCGCACACGCGGGAGCGTCCCGAGCGGTGGCGACCGCCGCCGTGGCCGTGGAGATTTAACCGCGATAGTCGTGATCGCGGCGGCTCCCGTCTCAGCCTTCCTCGTCCTTCACCTTCTCGACCGCCAGACGGCGCGGATTGGCCCCCGCCACGTTCGTGAAGCCCCACACGCTGCCATCCTCCAGCCGGAAATGCCGCTGATTGAGCTGCTTCTTCAGCGCGATGCCCATCGTCGCCATCGCCTTCGAGCTCATATACTCCGCCGCCGCTGCCACCGTGGCGGGATCGACCTTCGGCGCATCGTCGTCGCCCTGCCACATGTCCAAATCGTCCACCGCTTCCGTGCTCGCCGACTTCTGGGGCGCTTTGAAATCCTTGCACGCCAGCACCGCCTCGATGCTCGTCTCGGGATACAGGCACTTCTGCACCTCCTCCAACCCGTGACGCCGCGCAATGCCCGCAAACTGCTTAACCAGCACCTCAAAGCTCCGCCGCTCGCGACCATCCTCATCGTAGCGATGCTCTGCCACCGCGATCTGCGCCAGTCGTTGGTAATCGCGGCTCTTCTTATCACCAATCTCCTCGTTGCCACTCTCCGCCATGCAGTCCCATTCCTTCTGAAACACCTTTCCCACATGCCACACCACCGCCGGAGCAAACCGCGCCCAGCTCTCGAAGCTCCCCAGCAGCTTCCCCGGCTTCAGCTCACGCCCAGCCGCATCCCAGGCCCGCAGCATGCTCCAGCACGCAGCTAGCATCATCTGCCGGTTCGTCACATCCGCCCAAAAATCCGCGTCGATGATCTTCACGCCCTTCGGCAGCACGCGATCCGTCCCGGCCATGGGGTTCCAAAGATCCGCCATGAGCGAGCGACGACGTAAATCCGGGCTTACCGTGATGTTGTTGCCCGATCCCAGCACCATCGTCCGGTTCACATACTGCTCCACCTCCTGCGAGCCCATCTTGCGGATCTCATGCGTATCACCCGCGATGAACACATCCAGCAGCGCCGTCTTCACCTCTTTCCCACCCCAATCGATGTTATCAAAGTTCACATACGGCATCCGCGCACGCGCCACCGAGTCCAGATACTTCGTCAGCTCCTCCTCCGCATCCGGCAGCAGCGTCTTCACGCTCTGCGTGCCATGCACCGCCCACGAGATCAGCCAGGTCAAGAGGGTCTTGCCGCTCTCCTGAATGTTCGCGTTCACAAAAAACGCCGGAGCGCGTCCGCCATAGCAGCCGCGACCATACATGCTCACCAGCCCCGCCAGCCAGATCGCAAAATCCCGCGAGTGATTCCGCCACGCAAAATGCCGCGTCAGATCATCCAGCCACATCACCGCATCGCGCACATCCATCTCGCGGTCATAGTCCACATCACCCATCGTCCAGGTCTTGCTCCGCTCATCATAGCCCTTCGGGCAAAGCCGCATCACACGATGCCCGCGCTCATCCGTCTCCTCATCGAGCACCGGCAGGCTCACCCGATTGATGTTCACCACCTCCGGCAGACTCCCGAGGAAATCCTCGGACGACAAAATCACCTGCGCCATGTTCGCGGAGAGATCGCCATGCACCGTAATCACCTTGCCGGTGCGAGCCCCATCCCCATCCACCTCCTGCTGCATCGCTTTCAGCAGCACCACACCGCCGCCTTGCGCCGATGGCAACCAGCTCACCAGCCCATGCGGCTTCATCGGTTTGAATCGCTCCTCCGTCGCACTCCAAAACACCACCTCGCCACCGCGACGGAAAAGCAGCTTCCTGCCACGCAGCGCATCCATCACCGCAGGCACATACTTCTGCGGCACCGGGCGACTCTTCTCACCGCCCACAAACACCTGCGGCGGCACCAGTGCCTGACCTTCAGGCAACGGCACACCCGCCCCCTGCATCAGCGGCCGAAAAGCCGCCGCCATCCGATTCACCGGATCATCGATCACCGCGTCGTTGCCCATGCCCATGGAAGTTTAAAAAGTTATCTGGTTGTATTGAGGGTTGCCCCCATGCCCGCCTGTCATTTGCAAAAAGAACCACGCCCCGCGCTCGCAGCGCCCACCTCCCACCTCCCACCGTCACTCCGGTCAATGCCGTCAATGCGGTCACCCATCTGCCCACCCCACCGCCGGCCTCTCCCCGATGCACTCCCCATGTGCCGCCTCCGGGTTGTAGTAAAGCAGCCGCTGCTTCCGCGGCCCGTGATCGAAAGGCACCAGCTTCCCTTCCTTCATCTTCCCCTCACGCATCGTATTCGGCAGCCGCATCGCCGCCGTCGGATTGCTCAGCGCCTGCGGGTCAAAACCCAGCTGCGTCATAAACTCCCGCGCCCCCGTCCGCATCTGCGACCACTCATCGTAGCTCCGCGCATCCACCCGCACCAGCGCATGCAGACTCCGCCCCGCGCTGCTTGTGATCGCCACGATAGGCAGCCGTACCTGCGCCAGCGCATTCAGCCATAGCGACTCCGGTGCCTCATCGCTCTCCCACAGCATGTAGCGATAGTGCACCACGCTCGATCGCGTCCGTCGGCTCAGCCTCGGCGGACTTGCGCCCTCCACGTTGTGCCACTTCCCATCCACCGGTTGGATCAGCATCACACAGCCCTCGCGTGAACCACTTGGCCCGCTCTTCACCCGCCGCGCCGTGATCCCCGGCTGCTTCCCCAGCTCAAACCACTCCCCGCGCCAGCGCATGAAATCCCCCACGCTCCGCATCGACGTGAAAATCATCACCCGGTCATCCTTCGCATACAGCCCGTCAATAAACGCCCCCGTGTCCAGCGACCACGGATCACACGCACTCCGCGCACGCAACCAGGCATAATCACACGTCCACTCCGCCCGCTGCACCTTCTTCAGCAGCTCGCCGTTAAACACAATCTTCTCCTTCTTCGGCGGCGCGATCCACACCGGAGCCGATCCGTCCACCCCGCGATCCTCCAGCATCCACCCGCGCGGCTTCGTATGCACCGCCCGCGCAGCCGAGTTCATCTTGTGCCGCAGATCCCGCTCCGTCCACTTCGGATTGCACCGCTGATTGAACTCCATCATCACCGTCATCGCATCCACGTCATTCAGCGCAAACCCATGCACCAGCGCACACGCCACCCGAAACGTCGCCGCATGCCCACCTTGCCCCGAAATCGCATCCGGGCAGCTCTCCACATACTTCCTCGCTCGTTCAATGATGGTCATAGTTGTTCTTCGTTCGTTGTTCACGCTTCAGCGTGGGTTTGGGTTCTTCGTTCTTCGTTCGTAGTTCGGGATTCATCCCGCCTCACAGCATCTCAAACAGCACCCCCTGCCGCGTCGCGTTCGCCAGGTTCTCACACGCCGTCTTGAAATAGCTCTCCTTCAGCTCCGCGCCGATGAATCGACGCCCCATTTGCAGCGCACAGTAGCCCTCGCTGCCGATGCCAGCGAAGGGCGAAAAGATAACATCATCCTCCGCGCTCCACAGCGTCAGCGCCCGCTCGATCACATCCAGTTGCAGCGGGCAGATGTGGCGCTCATCCTTCGATTCACTCGCCTCGCGGCCGTTCAGCACACGCCCTTGATCCACCGTCATCCACACCGGGCTCGCCAGCTCCTGCCAGCGATCCAGCGGCAGCGATTCCACCGTGTGCGTGATCGGTTTCGGATTCACCCCAGGCTTGCGAAACACCAGCAGATAGTCCGCACTGCCCACCCGGCTCTTGCTGCTATCCGTGCGCAGCGTCTTGTAGAGCAGCCCGTGCGCCTTCGTGCGCTGCATCTCCGTCACAGGATCTTTCCAAATGCACACCCGCGAATGCAGCAGCCATCCGCGCTCCCGAAACGCACTCGCGATCGCCCCGGAGAAATCCTTGAACTCGATATCGCCATCCTTCCACTTCGTCGCCAGCAGATCACAGCAATGCACCGCGCACTCACGGCCCGGCATCGTGATCCGCATCAGCTCATCGATCAGGTAGCCAAACTGCTCCATGAATCCCTCCATGTCCTTGCAGTTGCCCATGTCCTGCACGTCCGACGAATAAGTGAACAAATCCGCAAACGGCGGCGAAAAAACCGCCATCCCCACGCTGTTGTCCGCCAATGTTTTCGCCACGCGCACGCAGTCGCCGTGATACATCGTCCAGTTGTCGCCGAGTCGTTGTTTGATCTCTGTGTTCATAATCGTGATGTTGGATTGCCCTGCCAAAGTCTCCTTCGTGAAGCGCATCAGCTCGCGCATCGTGTTGTGCTGCTCCGTTTTGCGCATGATCGCTGCCATCACGCCATCCTCTGTGTCCGCTTGCACGATGTAGCGCCGCACCGTCCGCTGCTGGCCGAAACGATGGATGCGCTTGCCAGCCTGGTAAAATCGCTCGTAGCTGTGAGTCATCCCCACGTAGATGTCGTGGCAGCAGTGCTGCCAGTTCAGCCCGAATCCCGCGATGCTCGGCTTTGTCACGATCACCCGCGCCTGCCCCGTTTGGAAAAGGTGCATCTTCCGCTCCTTGTGCTCCGGCTTGTCAGATCCCGTCACCTCCACCGCATCCGGGATCGCCAGCGCCAGTTCGTTGCTCTCCTCATTGCTCTCCGTCCACACGATGAACTGCTCCGCCGTCGCATTCACGATCTTCGCCGCGGCCTCCACCCGCTCCTTCATCGTCCGCCGCATCTCCTTGTGCAGATTCGTCGCCGACGTGTTCGCCGTGCGGAAAAGCTCAAAGCCATCATCCGCCCGATGATCCACATGCACCGTCACGATCTGCGTCTCGATCGGCGGCAGCTCATAGCCCTCATCACTGAATCCCAAATCGCTCGGCTTGCTCACACATGCCGCCCAGGACGAAACCCACCGCCAAAACGCCTCTTCGCTGTGCCCCTTCAGCCTCCACGTCCCCGTGTCGAAGGTGTCGTTAATAAAATACGTCGCCAGCATCTCCGCCGGCTTGCAGATGCCCAGGAAGTCCGCGTGCTGGCCCAGCTCCGTGAAATCATTCGGCGCAGGCGTCGCCGTGCAGCACAGCCGGAATCGCGTCCCTTCAAACCGCTTCGTTAGCAATTGCCGAGTCTTACCCGTGAATGATTTCAGGATGCTTGATTCATCCAGCACCACGCCGCCGAACGCCACCTCATCAAACTTCTCCAGCCGTTCATAGTTCGTGATGCAGATGCCCGCGCCCTTCACCTCCTCCGGCTCGCGCACGTGGCGGATCGTGATGCCAAACTTCTGCCCCTCCGCCACCGTCTGCTCAGCCACCGCCAGCGGGCACAGGATCAGCACCGGCATCTGCACATGCTCCGCCACCTGCCGCGCCCACTCCATCTGTTGCAGCGTCTTGCCCAGCCCGCAGTCCTCAAACAAAGCCGCACGGCCCTGCTTCAAGGCCCACCGCACCACTATCTTTTGCCACTCAAACAGCGGCGCATGGATCTCCAGCGGCTCAAAACCCGCCGCCTCCACCGGCCGGATCTTCCGCATCACATAATCATCGTATCTCAGCTTTCGATCACTCATAAAAAAAATCTCCGTTTCAGGTTCCCCATTGATTCGCTTCGCTCCCCTTCGGGCTCACTTCGTTCGTCTGTCTCGCTTCGCTCGGCTCCTCATTCTTCATTCTGGTTTCCTCATTCCCGCGCAGCGGCCACCCCCAGCGCCCCCTCACACTCGCTCAGCGCCTCCTCCATCTCCTCCGCGTTCCCCTCGCACAGCGCCAGAGCCGCCAGCGCCAGAAAGCACCAGCGCAGACCGCGACGCCGCTCATTCTCATCGCGGTTCAGCTCTGCCTTCATCACCGCATACACCTCCGGCGGCAGCACCGCCGCCAATGCCTCCCACTGCATCCGCATCAGCGGCTTCCACGGCCCATCCGCCCGGATCGCATCCGGCTTCGACAGCAGCGCCGCGAGCATCGCCTTCCAGCGTTCCATATCATACACAAACGGCTCCACATCTTCCGCAGAGCCTTTTACCATTCCTCCATTCTCAGTTCCTCCATTCTCAGTTCCTCCATTCTCAGTTCCTCGATTCTCCGTTTCCCCATCCATGGAGGAATGGGCCAGAATGGTGGAAGGGGTCAAAATGGAGGAATGGCCCGATGCCCGCTTCCCGCGTCCCATCCTCGGCACCTCCGCCCCCTTATCCGCCTCACGCACCGCCTTCATCGGCACCAGCACCAGGTGCTTCGCGCTGATCGCCATCGCCGGCGCCACAAACACCGGCACCCCATACACACCCGCCAGCCCGCCCCAGGTCAAAGGCTCCGCCGGATTCATCAGCTCGCTCGATTCGATGTATTCCTCCGCCCGCGCATAGGCACCCTGCGGCAGCGCATCGCCCATCACATACTCATCCCGATCCTCCCACGCCACGATCTGCGCCCCATCGTGTTTCTTCCGCAGCCCTGGCGACATCTTCGCCCATTCCTTCTCCCACCGCATCGGCTTGAGGAATGCCTCTTGCAGCAGCACCTTCGCCTGCGCCCCGCTCATCGGCTGGCCCGTGATCTTATCATGCAGGATCATCTCCAGCGCCTCCTCCTGCCGCTCCTTGCTCGCCAGTTGACGCATCAGGTCCGCCACCTCCAGACTCACCAGCCCCTTCCACACCGCCTCCTGCACGCGATGCGGCAGCGTCTCCAGGTCCAGGTAAAGCTGCACCGTCTCCGCGCTCCGATGAAACACCTGCGCCACCTCCGCGCTCGTCCGACCCAGCCGCACCAGCGTCCGCGCCGCCATCGCCAGTTCGCGAGCATCAAACGGATCATTCCCATTCTGGAGCGAAATCAGAATCTCCATCGCCTCCGCATCATCCAGTCGGCCGTAATCCTTCACCCAAACCTCAGCGATCCCCGCCCGCAGCCCCGCCGCATGGCGACGATGCCCCTGCATGATCGTCCGCACCCCATTCCGGTCAAACACATGCAGATCCTCCCGGATGCCCTCTTTTTGCAGCACCGCCGCAAACTCCGGAATCCCCCGCAGCTCCCCGCCCCGCGGATTCATCTCCCACGGCGTCAGGCTCATCAGCATCACTTTCTCTCTCGTTGGTGTCATCGCATTCATCGTTCGTTCTTCGTTGGTTTGTTGTTCGTCTTTCGTAGTTCACGGTTCGCTACGCGGCTTCGCAGCAGCGTGCTCTGAAATCATCGTCACTCCGGTCACTCCGGTCATTGAAGTCACCTCCAGCACATCCTCCCGCCCCAGCAGCCGCATCATCTCCGCCTGCTCCCACTTCCGGCGCAGCACCTCCTTCAGCTTCTCCGCGCTCAGCCCCGCAAACTCAGCCCGCACCGGAATCCCCTGGCGGATGTCCACCTCCACCGCCTCCTCATCACGCCCGTGGCGGTTCTGCTTCCCCTTCATCGCCTCCGCCAGCGCCTCCTTGCAGTGCGCCGACTTCATGAACCAGAACTTAAACGCCGGAAACGCCTCCCCGCTCGCCCGCGCCATCCGCTTCTCCAGTTCATACGGCCCGCGCTGAATCGCCGCACAGATCGCGCTCCGCACATTCTCCGCCGCCAGACCCACCGCATGCCCGATCGCCTCAAACGACCGCGCAATCACCGGCCTCAGCGCCTTATTGCTTTGGTAGCAATACACCCACGTCAGAGCCGCCAGCCCCACCTCCCGCGCGCTCCAGCCCTTCCGCGTCATCAGCGCCAGCATGATCCGCCCCGCCTCCGGCTCCCACGCCACCGCCGGGCACCGCACCATCGCTGCGCGAGCCCGCGCAAACTCCGCCTGGCCGCGCCACAGCTTCGCTGGAGCCATCTCCGGCGCATTCAGCGCCGCAATCACCGCCACCCGATCCCGAATCACCTCCACGGATGCCGCCTCAAACGTCACCGCCATAATCACCGACATCAGGCACTCCGCCTTCGCACGGCTCCCATCCATTCCTCCATTCTGGCCCATTCCTCCATTCTCAGTTCCACCATGCTCCTCCTCCGCCTCACGGCGCATCATCACCTCATCCGGCGCGAGCCCATGCAGCGAGTCGAAGCCCAAATCAAAAGCCTCCTCCTGCGCCACATCGTGCAGCTCGTTGGTAAAGTGATCGTGTCTCATGGTATTCGGTTCTCAAAGTCTCACTGTCTCATGGTCTCATTGTCCGATGGTCTCCCCCTCCGACGGCTCCCTCTCAAACCGCACACGCTCACGCTCCATCACCGTCACCAGGCGACGCCGCTCCTCCTCCACCTCCCGCAGCTCCCGCGCGCTCGTCATCAGGTTCACGCTTGCCAGCCGGAATTGCAGCGCCAGCACCTCCAGGTCATCCGCGCCCATCTCCTCCGTCACATCGCGCTCCAAGATCGCCCGAGTCCGAGCAATCACCCCGCGCTGCGCATCCTGTGCCCGGTTAAACTTGATCTCCGGCTGCATCAGCCAAGCCTCATGTGATGTCGTCGTTGTCGTGCTCATAAAAAGTTTGTGGTTCAGGTTCTCAGTTCGTCATTCCTCATTCGTCATTCGTCCTTCCGCCGCTAGGCGGCCGGATACTCCCCACTCGCGATCCGCTCACTCACCTCCTGCACCTCGCGGAACGCGTAATACACACTCCCGCCCTCCGGCTTCCGCGCACACGGACGCAACCAGCCCGCCCGCATCGCATCCTCAAACACCTGGCGACGCAGGAACTCGATCACCTCAGCCTGCGCCATGTGCGAAGGCGGCGGAAAAAGCGTCTTTCGTTTCAGCTTCAGGCTCATGCCGCCACCTCCTCAGTCGCACATTGTTCACGCTTGAGCGTGATCCGCGCCTCGTCACTCCGGTCACTCCGGTCAATGCAGTCACTCCTCAGTCGCCCCGCCAGCGCCACCATCTCCATCAGGCTTGTCATGAAGAGCACCTTCTTCCACCGCCAGCGCACAAAGCGATCCACCGCCGTCAGCCCCTGCTCACTCAGCGCCAGATCGCGCAGCAGCTGCAGATCCACCGTCGTCACCACCGCGATCCCATGCCGACGCAGCATCACCCGCATCGGATCTTCCCGCCCGTCGCCCGCGTAGGGATCAAGCTCCTCCGCGGCATCCTCCGCCCGTTGACGCCTCACCGCCAACACCAGCACCAGCACCAAAAGCAGCAGCGCCGCGCCACTGGTCAACACCTCACCCATCGTCCATCCATTTTCAGTTCCTCCCTTTTCAGTTTTCAGTTCCACCATCTCAGTCATCCCAGGTATCTCAGGCATGGAAGAACTGAGAAAGGAGGAATGGGCCAAAATGGAGGAATGGCCCAAACCCGTCTCCGCCTTCGCCGCCGACCAAGCCCAGCCGCACAGCGCACTCAGCACCATCATCCGCAGCATCGCCATTCCACCGCGCACACGCCGCCCCATCGGCGCGCGCATCGTCACTAAAGTCACTCGGGTCAGTAAAGTCATAAAAAAATCAGGTTCGTGGTTCTTTGTTTCGTCATTCGTCCTTCTGGTTTCGTCATTGCGCGCCCCGCGCGGCCCCCATCCACCCCCGCAGCTTGCGCAGTGCCCCCGACGCAATCTGCTGCACCCGCGTGTAAGTGATCCCAAACTCCTCCGGCAGCTTCCGCAGTGGCACCCCATCCCAAAAAGCGCGGCGCAGAATCTGCATCTCCCGCTCATCCAGGCGCGAAAGCAGCGACTGCATCTTCACGTGCGCATCTTCCTCCACCCACTCCGACTCCACCGGCACCGTGAATACCGCGTGCATCGTGGTTTCGCTGCCATCGTCACCAAACATCGGCGCATCCAGCCGCATCTCACCCACCCACCAGAATTTTTCATTCGAAGGCAGCTTCACGATCTGGCCCATCCGCATCACCCATCGGTGCATCCGCGTCCGGATCGCCCGGCCCGCATACGAAATGAACTT
>Ga0315903_10011877_pt1 | contig 10208 bp, 2 predicted proteins | sample LakEriMetagenome_7_FD_203524 | JGI IMG/M metagenome (GOLD analysis project Ga0315903, IMG submission 203524) | Freshwater fungal communities from buoy surface, Lake Erie, Ohio, United States - Buoy 2 MA119 | ecosystem: Environmental > Aquatic > Freshwater > Lake | place: USA: Lake Erie, Ohio... | reverse complement strand
TGTATTCACCGGCAGTCAAATCGGATGGATTGTTTTCATCTGTTGCAATTGTATTCGGTGTCCAGTTATAGATGTAATCCGGTGTTCCGTTTTCAACTTCAACCAAAATAGATCCATTGCTACCTCCAGGGCTTGAAATGTTGTAAGCGTTGGTTGCAATGCTGAACTCACTCAATGTAATACTTACCGAGAGCGCTTCAGGAGCGCTTATCGAGAATGATGCTGTTGTATCACAGCCGGATGCATCGGATACAGCCACCGCATAATCGCCGGCAGGCAAGTTGGCAATTGATGACTCAATGCCAATTTCGTTAGCATCTGCGTCGGTCCATGAGTAGGTAAACTCCGGTGTACCTCCGCTAGTAGTTACGCTTACAGCGCCTGTGCTGTCACCTCCGCATAGGGCATTAGTGATAGCAAGTTCAACTACCAATCCGGTTGATTGCTGAATATTAAAGCTGAGTTCATCTGAGCAGCCCAGCGCGTCGGTTACGCTCACTGAATACAAGCCGGCACACAAATTTGTTAAGTCTTCTGTTTGCTCATTGTTAGCCCATTGGAAGATGTAGCCTGGTGAACCACCGGTAATCGTAATGTCGATACTACCATTACAAGCTCCGCAGCTGGCGTCCGTATCAACTCCACTGATAGCGAAAGGAGCATCAGGCACTTGAACGTTAGCCGTTGCAATTGCAGGGGGACAGTTATTCGCGTCGGTTACGGTAATAGTTAAATCGCCGCTTTCTGTTACGCTGACGCAATCGAGGTTACCACCGTTACTCCAGTCATAGGTATATGGCAAAGTTCCGCCTGTAACAACGGCACATGCACCTGCTGTTCCGAGCGCGCAGTCACCATTGAGTGTTAACGTTACGCTTAATACACCCGGATCCGCGATGTTGAATACTTCTTCATGCGTACATCCGCTTACCGGATCGTTCACATTGATGGTGTAATCGCCTGCGCACAACTCAGAAAGGTTTGCTTCAGCCGATGTAGATCCATCAGGTAAAGTCCATTCAAATGTGAACCCTTCATTGACTCCATTTACGGTCGTGAAGATTTGAGCATCACATTCACCCGAGCAGCTAATTCCTACAATACCGGGATCAACTGAAATTGGGGGAGGTGCAATCAATTCAAACGTGAGTGGTATTTGACATGAGTTAGCGTCAATTACTACCACATCATAGATACCTGGTCCTAGGTTCGATTGATCTTCAGCTCCTTCTACTACGTTATCTCCTTGCCAGTCGAACGTATAAGGTGGTACACCGCCGCTTACGGTGAGATTGATGAAGCCATCGGTGCTGTTGAAGCAAGCTAGATTAAACTCATTGTTAAATTGAGAAATTTCACTGCTAACGGTCAACGGTAACTCCGGTTCAGTTAACAATACACAGCTCTGCACGATACAGGCGTCACCGTCAATGACATTCAAGCAATATTCGCCTGCAGGTAAAGAGCTGATATCTTCAGATAGAGAAATAATGGCTCCTGAAGAATTTGTCCATGAAATATCGTATGGCAATGAGCCACCTGAAACACTTCCGTCCACCGAACCGGTTGAATCACCGGCACACTGAATGGTAAACAATTGATTCGGGTCTTGAATCAATATTTCAGTTAAGACTACTAATTCCTCGGGACTATCTATATCTAGCGATGCACTGCTTTCGCAACCATTCGCATCAATAATGGTCAGTTGATGGCTGCCTTGGCAAATACCGTCAATCAAACCGGGAACAACAGCGTCTACAGCTATGCCGTCAATTAATACAGTGTAGGGAGCCTCACCACCGTCGACCGAAACGGTTGCTGTTCCGTCGCAAGTGTTATAGCAGCTAGCCGCGGTAGAAGCTTCTATAATAGCCTCCGGGCTAGAAACATCGGTAATCTCGTAATCAAACGTTTCCTGACAACCATTAGAATCGGTTACAGTAAGGGTAAATGATCCGGCAGCAAGACCGCAAAGGGTTGATGCATTCGGAGCGTTTGCCCCAATATTACCGGTCCATTCGTAAGTGATAAAGGTGCTGCTACCTCCTTGTACGTTAGGGGTAATGCATCCTTCATCGCTTTGGCAGGAAATATTCTGAATAATCGCCGGAGATTGAATTGAGTCAGGCGGAATCAAATCGAAGCATGTTGTTGCCAAACATCCATTGGCATCGGTTACATTGATACCGTATGATCCTCCCGGAAGATTCGTGGCGTTTGGAGCATTCGGGTCGTTACCATAGAGAGCAGGATCAATATCCGAACAATCATTGATCCAGTCATATAAGTAGTCGAATGGAGCAAAGGCGTCCGGATCGGGAGTACCGCCCGAAACAAAAACAGATATTGCGCCGTCGTTTGAGTTGTGGCAGCTCAAGTTGTAGCCACCTTCAAACTGGGAGGTTACGACTGTTAGTTCCATTACTTGAGGAGCGTCTAGAGTTATGGTCTCAAGAATATTGCATCCCGTAACCAGGTCGGTTATGCTCACAGTGAATGTGCATGCAGGTAGGTTATTTACGTCCTGTGTTGTTGCACCAAAGAAGAAGCAAGCAGGCTGCGGTATCCATTGATATGAGAAGTTGCCGCTTCCGCCTGTTACGTTAATATCGATGCTACCGTTGTTTTGTCCAAAGCAGGTTGGGTTTATTTGAGCTACCACGTCAACTATGATAGGGTCTGCTTCGGGAACGGTTAAGAATAAAGTTTGTTCGCAGTCTCCGTTGCTAATCAGAACAGAGTAATCGCCGGGACACAATCCTGATACGTTTTGTGTAGTGGGTGCAACTCCTGTAAACGGACCACTCCAAGTGAAGGTGAAATCGCCGTCGACCGGATTGCCTCCGCCGCCGCCTCCGCCTCCGCCCGCAGTTTCAACCTGGAAGATTGAAGCTGTTTCAGCACCGCATGAGTTGTCGTTGATAGGCGAGTTGAAGCCTATTGGAGTAGAGTAGCTGGCACTTAAAACATTGCCGGAGCCGTCAACGTCAGAAAAAGTCAACGTCGCGTTCGTCAACGCGCCTACGTCAATACTAACGCAATCGTAGATTTGAACAGCCCATCCGGGAGAGTTAGCATCACAACCTAAAATTGGATCCCAGTTAATTTGATTGCCGTCGGTAAACGAGCCGAATGTTCCGGTAAGTGGAGTAATTGCTCCGCATACAGTGAATGGGGTTGTATTCGCACTCGAAAAACAAAGATCAACAATGTCATTTCCTCCATTGCAAGAGGTACCTGGATTAGGAGAAAGTAATATGTCAGGACTGCCGCAGCTTGGCGGACCTACTAAATGGAAAGCTAAATCCGATACATAGGTATGCGTTGCCGTGAAGCAAATCTGGATATTAGATGAAGCGCTCAATGGGAAAGGCGTTACGCCGCCTCCCGAACCATCCGAAAGATTGATGTTTATCGAGCCATCACATAATTCAGGACAAGACTCCGCCGCAACAGTGCCTGTAGCCACGAACGCATCATTCTGTCCAATGTTAGTTAATGTAGTATCAGCACATCCTAGTGCATCAGTGACATATAAAGTATAGTCACCTGAATCAAGGTTGGTAATATCTGCAGTTGTGCAAGGTGAGCAACTTGGTCCATTCCATGTTGTAGAATATGGCTCGCCTTGTCCGCCCGTAATTGCTGTTACTTCAATCGATCCCAATGAAGCAGAAGGGCTTCCGCAAGGATTGTTTATCACATCCAATGTTACATCGATTGAAGGGACACATTCCAGAACAACTTCTTCAGTAACGGAGCAATCGTTTCCATCTGTAACTGTAAGTGAATAGCCACCACAACCAACTCCTGAAAGATCTTCTACGTTAGAGACTACTGAGCCCGTGGCTGAATTTGTCCATTCAAATGTATAGGGAGTAGTGCCCGCGCTGGATGTTACATTCACATATCCATCATTGCTATTCGGACAACTTACGTTGAAGCCGCCGGGGTAAAGAGAAATTTCATCGATCGTTACTTCAAGCGGATCAATCGGTTCGTTGATGACAATGGTTACACTGCCAGCGCTATTGCATCCGTTTTGATCGGTAACGCTCACTTCGTAAGTACCACTTCCAAGATTGGTTGCTACTGGACCTGTAACCGCAGCGCTGTGACTCCATGAGTATGTGTATGGGGAACAGCCGCCTGTTGAGGCAACGCTTGCTTCACCGGTTTCTACTCCTGAGCACTCAAGGTCAACCGATCCTACCACCTCTATAGCAACTACAGAGGGTTCAGTTAATGTGTAAGAATTGCTGTATTCGCAGCCGGTTGCATCGGTTAAGGTCAACTCGTAAGTTCCTGCGCAAAGTCCGCTTACATCGGCAGATGAGGCTAGGAATCCTTCGGGGCCTATCCATGAAAAGTTGTATGGTTCAACTCCACCGGTAACCTCCATATTAATGCTTCCGTCACACGCACCATTACAAGAAATTTGGTTACACGCAAAGTCCGAAAGAGTAGAGGATGCGGTAAGTTCATTCGACTCGATTACATCTACGCAGGCGGTATTTTCACAACCGGCAGCATCCGTAACGGTTACACAGTATTCACCCGCCTCTATGCCTGATAGACTATCGGCAGTGCTTGTGAATCCATCAGGACCTGACCAGCTATAGGTGTAGGGCTCTATGGCATCGCGCACAATCACTGAAATAGTGCCGTTGGCACCACCTTCGCAACTAATAGGAGTCGCAGTTAGTTCAACTGCAATGCTAGATACATTGATTGTGATTTCGGCAGAACCTGTGCACTCACCAATTGCGGCGTTGAGCGAATAGGTTGTAGCTTGCGTTGGACAAACCTCCGCAACAAGAGCATCGTCATCCGTGACGTTGGCCGACCAATCAAAAGTCGTAATTGGAAGATCGGGAACTACACCGGTCAGCGTTACACAATTGCCTACACATGTATTTGGTTCATCTGTTGTAAGCTGGACATCCAGAAAATCATAAATGTAGAAATTAATACTATCTGCCGCGCCGCTTTCAAGACATAGCGGATTGGCTAAATAAATGGTAATGTATTCTTGGCCTTCAGGTATGTCATCAAAATCAGGGATAATATTGAAAGTGACTGATGCCTGATTGGGAGGGATGGTAACAGAATTTTGAGCAAAAGGAATTCCATTTCCGATGGTAGGTGTATAATCAACTCCGTTGGTTGCTGAGCCACCAACCCAGTAAAGGACATCTGTAGGTTGATCATCTACAATCTGACGTGTAAATGTTATACTTCCGTTGGAACAACCCTCAACCATATAATCCAAACCGTTTGAAGTAGCCGTAGATACCAAAACCGGATTGGATTCAATGGACTGAATGAATACCCCTGAATCATATACGTGGTCTGTACCATCAGCGATGACAAGTTTCAAGTGGTATGTTTCGCAAGGGAATAGACCGCCCACCTTAGCAGCAAGGTTCCGTGTAAATCCGTCGTATTGTACAAATTGTCCCAATGGGTTTTGGTTGTTGTAATAAAACGCTTGATTGGTCAAGGCGTTGATGGTATTGATGGACACAACTTGACCTGTTGTTGGTATCAATGCAATGTTCACATCCGTGCCAATACCGGGACCACTGATGTAGAAACCGAATACGTCATTGAACTGAGATCCTACCCATTCATTGTACTCCTCAGAGGCAAATGTGTATTTGAATTTGAGTGAGTCTCCTTGAGGAATGATGTCAAACTCAAACATAGTCGCATCATAAGTGGTGCGATCCTGAGCCTGATTGAGAAGAGCACTTCCCGGGCAATCATTATCAAAATAATCACAAGTACCTGCACTGGTAGAGCAGTTACCAATAGAATTATTGGGTCCGATGGCGTAGAGCGCTTTACCTGTTGTTAGGAGAAGTCCCTGCGAGTTTCCTATTTCAGTGCCGGCTGCTTGGTAATATCCATAGCTGCTGTCGCATGCTGTAGTGGTAACGTTGGAAATTTGCACCCCCGTACCTACAAGGTTTTGCACCATTTGTTCCGGTGTCAGCGAGACATCCACAGTCAATTGTGCTTGCACTCCTTGAAGGGCAATTAGAGAAGTAAAAGCGGCAAGGAGATTTTTAAGGTTGAATCGTATCATAGTTGATATTAGAAAATGCGTTATTGAGAGAGTTTCAGTGTGCTTAATTACCTGTACGCGCATCGAGGCAGCGTTGGTCAAAAGCATTGACTTGCTGACCCTGCGGCCACTCCAGGGCATCCAGGCCGCTGAGAGTCGCCAATTGTTTGAAAGCCTGTGCATCGGAATTTGCGTTTAATTTCTTTACGCAAATCACCTTTGCCGGTATACATGCCGTTTCAATCAGGAAGTTCCCATCTGCTTTCACCGTTTCATGTAATTCAGCATACTTGTTGAAATCGAGTGTTGCAAACTCAAAGAAAATGTGCTCAGCCTGTTCAGGAGTGGCAGTCTGGGCGAATGCGTTCATACCCCAGAAAAGGGCACACGCAGTAATTAGACTAATCTTATTCATAGCATTTAGGGTGTTTCTTCAATTATAAGCGCGGTTGCTTACTATAAAAGGTGCAAATATGTTTCAAAAAAAGCTAAAATAAAGAAAAATCCTAATAAGATGACGAATGTTAAGCGTTTGTGTTGCCTGCCTCGTTGAATTTATGTTGTCGCAGAACCTCGTAAAGAATGATACCGGATGCAACGGAAACATTGAGTGAGGACGTTTTGCCTATCATGGGTATGCGTACGATTTCATCTGATTTGCGCAATGCTTCGGGAGAAATTCCTGACTCTTCAGACCCCATAACAATGCATGTGGGGTCACTAAGCTTTATTTCATAGAGCTCTTTTCTTGTTTTTTCCGAACAAGCAATTACTCGAATACCGTTGTGTTGAAGAGACTCAATAGCATGCATAACTGATTTGACTCTGCATACAGGAATATTGTAGAGAGCACCGGCTGAAGTTTTTATCGCTTCTTCGTTTATCTGTGCACTTCCTTTTTCCGGTATTAAGACAGCGTGCGCACCCATGCACTCTGCATTTCGGCAAATCGCACCGAAGTTGCGCACGTCTGTTACACCATCGAGCATGATGAGTAGAGGTGTTTTACCTGTTTCAAAAACTTGAGCGATAATATTCTCGAAATTTCCAAAGGTGATGGGAGAAACAAAAGCGATAATCCCTTGGTGATTTTTAGAGGTAATGGAGTTCAGTTTTTCCTGAGGAACATATTGGAAGGGTATATTGTATTGTTGAATGAGCAATTTGGTTTGTTGTATGATTTCTCCCTGGAGTCCTCGCTGAATAAGCACTTTATCAATTTCGCTACCTGCCTGAATAGCTTCCTGAAGAGGGCGAAGGCCTATAAGCATCTGATTTCGCGCTGGCTTTGATCTCTGATTGCTGAAGTTTGAACTTTTCTTACGCGGATGGAAATTCATGTTTTGATTCCTGTGTGTATTTGTGCGGCGAATATAGCGGTCTGTGCAAGCATGATTATGGACGGAATACTGCTGTTTTGAGCTCAAATTCCGGATGCGGAAACAAATTTTGAAATTATTTTGAGATTTCTTACGTCTGACAGTCAGCTATTAACGAGGGAGTCGGATATTTTTTTTCAATAGGCACTTGCGCGAATGAAAAAGATGAGTACATTTGCACCCGCTTTTGAAAACAACAACGTTCTTTGGCAAGCATCAAAAGCAGTGTAGTTAAGGGTTTCGGAAAAATTTTCAATTAAAATGAAAATAAATTTGGAATCAGTGAAACGACCACAGTATGTTTGCCGCCCCAATTCAAAAAGTGAAAAGGGAAAAGTTGAAAAGTTCTTTGATATAATGCAGCAGCGAACAGGTAAATTATTTTAAGAAGCCAAGAGATTAAACATCTTTACAATGGAGAGTTTGATCCTGGCTCAGGATGAACGCTAGCGGCAGGCCTAACACATGCAAGTTGAGGGGCAGCATGAATAATAGCAATATTATTTGATGGCGACCAGCGCACGGGTGCGTAACACGTATGCAATCTGCCTCGTACTTGGGCATAACTCCGAGAAATCGGTGCTAATTCCCAATAACACTATTGAAGTGGCATCACTTTATAGTTAAAGTTCCGGCGGTACGAGATGAGCATGCGCCCAATTAGCTAGTTGGTGAGGTAACGGCTCACCAAGGCTACGATTGGTAGGGGTTCTGAGAGGATGATCCCCCACACTGGTACTGAGACACGGACCAGACTCCTACGGGAGGCAGCAGTGAGGAATATTGCGCAATGGACGAAAGTCTGACGCAGCCATGCCGCGTGAAGGATGAAGGCCCTATGGGTTGTAAACTTCTTTTGTACGGGAAAAAACGCTCCTACGTGTAGGAGCCTGATGGTACCGTAAGAATAAGCACCGGCTAACTCCGTGCCAGCAGCCGCGGTAATACGGAGGGTGCAAGCGTTATCCGGATTTATTGGGTTTAAAGGGTCCGTAGGCGGGCCGATAAGTCAGTGGTGAAAGCCCATAGCTCAACTATGGAACTGCCATTGATACTGTCGGTCTTGAGTACAAGTGAGGTTGGCGGAATGTGTGGTGTAGCGGTGAAATGCTTAGATATCACACAGAACACCGATTGCGAAGGCAGCTGGCCAACTTGTAACTGACGCTGAGGGACGAAAGTGTGGGGATCAAACAGGATTAGATACCCTGGTAGTCCACACCGTAAACGATGATTACTAGATTTTGGCCTTATGGTCAGAGTCCAAGCGAAAGTGTTTAGTAATCCACCTGGGGAGTACGTCCGCAAGGATGAAACTCAAAGGAATTGACGGGGGCCCGCACAAGCGGTGGAGCATGTGGTTTAATTCGATGATACGCGAGGAACCTTACCTGGGCTTGAAAGTTAGTGACCGCTCCTGAAAGGGAGCTTTCCTTCGGGACACGAAACTAGGTGCTGCATGGCTGTCGTCAGCTCGTGCCGTGAGGTGTCGGATTAAGTTCCATAACGAGCGCAACCCCTATCTTTAGTTGCCAGCGAGTAATGTCGGGGACTCTAAAGAAACTGCCCGTGTAAGCGGTGAGGAAGGTGGGGATGACGTCAAGTCATCACGGCCCTTACGTCCAGGGCGACACACGTGCTACAATGGTAGGGACAGTGAGTTGCAAGCCAGCAATGGTGAGCTAATCTATAAACCCTATCTCAGTTCGGATCGAGGTCTGCAACCCGACCTCGTGAAGCTGGAATCGCTAGTAATCGGATATCAGCCATGATCCGGTGAATACGTTCCCGGGCCTTGTACACACCGCCCGTCAAGCCATGGAAATTGGGAGCGCCTAAAGTCGGCCACCGTAAGGAGCTGCCTAAGGCGAAACTAGTAACTGGGGCTAAGTCGTAACAAGGTAGCCGTACCGGAAGGTGCGGCTGGAATACCTCCTTTATAGAGTATGCTTTTTAATTTAATTTCCTGTTCGTTCTGCATTACCATTTTATTTTCAGTCCTGTAGCTCAGTTGGTTAGAGCACTACACTGATAATGTAGGGGTCAGCAGTTCAAATCTGCTCAGGACTACAGATCAGGGCTAGAGCAACGCGCTGCATCCTGAAGTAAAATGGGGAATTAGCTCAGCTGGCTAGAGCACCTGCCTTGCACGCAGGGGGTCAACGGTTCGAATCCGTTATTCTCCACAGTTTTAGAGTTCCACATTGGTGGAATCTCGCTAAGTTCTTTGATATATTGATAGAGTTTAATAGATTTAATAAGCAATTAAGGGCAGATGGAGGATGCCTTGGCTCTTGTTAGCGATGAAGGACGTGATAAGCTGCGATAAGCTGTGCCGAGGCGCAAATAGCCCGCGAAGCACAGATTTCCGAATGGGGCAACCCTCATAGTTGAAGACTATGAATCCGAAAGGAAGCATACCCGGGGAACTGAAACATCTAAGTACCCGGAGGAAAAGAAAATAATAATGATTCCCTTAGTAGTGGCGAGCGAAACGGGAAGAGCCCAAACCAACGATGTTTCGGCATTGTTGGGGTTATAGGACCACATTTAGCGCTGTATACGAATCTGGAAGAGGTCTGGAAAGTCCTACCATAGCGGGTGATAGTCCCGTACAGAAGCTGCGTACAGTGTGAGTGGTATCCTGAGTAGCGCGGGACACGTGAAATCCTGTGTGAATTCGCCGGAACCATCCGGTAAGGCTAAATATAACAAGAGACCGATAGCGTACAAGTACTGCGAAGGAAAGGTGAAAAGAA
>Ga0315903_10011876_pt1 | contig 10208 bp, 8 predicted proteins | sample LakEriMetagenome_7_FD_203524 | JGI IMG/M metagenome (GOLD analysis project Ga0315903, IMG submission 203524) | Freshwater fungal communities from buoy surface, Lake Erie, Ohio, United States - Buoy 2 MA119 | ecosystem: Environmental > Aquatic > Freshwater > Lake | place: USA: Lake Erie, Ohio... | reverse complement strand
GTTTGGATTGGAGTTCAGCAAGCGTTCATGCAGACCATGCGCGGGAGCGAGCAGCAGCAAAGCCAGGTGGAGTTCGAATGGGTATTTCCCGACGATCCACCTCAGAGCCATATCTTTGCCGATCGGATCGCTTTTCATCGCGTTTTAGGAAATTTAGTCTCCAATGCGGTGCGCTACGCACGCAGAACGATTTGCATCCGGGTCTATCGCGTGCCGACTCCCCCTGGCAAGACCGATGTTGGCCAAGTGTGCTTGGAGGTCCAGGACGATGGTCCGGGGATTGCGCCGGAGGAATGCCAACGGGTGCTTGAGCCGTTTGTCCGGTTGGAGGGGGCGGGTCGAGTCGGCGTCGGGTCCCAAGGATCGAATCACGCAGGATTGGGATTGGGGCTTGCGATTGTCGATCGGATCCTAAAGCAGCACGGCGGGCAGGTTAGGATCGACCGGGGGAGTTCGGGAGGGTGTCGGGTCCGAACGTATTGGCCTACGACTGGGGTTTGAGTATGCTCATAGGCATTGCAGAACAAAAAACCGAGGAGGGGACAAAAGGTCCCCTCCTCGGCAGCCACTTCCCTGACCGGCCCTACACACACGAACACATGAGCCGACCAGAGAATTGCGCTTTGGAACCGATTTGAGTTCATTAAGCCCAAATCGGTTCCAACTTTTCTCCCAACCGTCCTTATGAAACACGCGATTGCTGAATAGAACAGCCGTCGCGGCAGACTGGCGTAGAGCAATGCTGGTGCCAAAGCCCCGATCAAAACCGTTTTTTATCCGAGCCTTTTTGGAAGACTGGGTTTTTTGCAGGTTTTGATAAGGTTTCACGGATCGATCCATCATGATGGGGCGACCAAGCCGAGCAGGTCGACTTGAACGACTCGGGTAACTCGCAGAGAATCCCGGTGGCTTTGGATCTCAGAACAAGTGTCCATTTCTCAAATTGCGAATTGTTAGAACCGCGAAAGAGACTCAAGAGGCGATGAGCGTTTTTTCACTGGGCAGTTGGTTGACGTTGATTCCTGTAGTGCATGGCAGTGCGGCTTATGCCAGTGCGCTTCGCAAGGAGTTATTGAGTCGATCGTTTGATGCGTTGGCCGTGCCGTTGCCGGAGTCCTTTTCCGAGCAGGTGATCCGAGGGGTCGAGAGGTTGCCGGCGTTGTCTCTGGTGGTTCGAAGAAATGCACTCGGGCAAGATGGTATCGAGGAAGCTGCGGGCTGGGAGCAGGAATTGCCCGAGGCGATGCCTCGGGGGACTTATGTTCCGATCGATCCATGTCAGGGTGTGATCGCTGCGATCCGCATGGCCTTAGGGGAGCGGATTGCGATTGAGTGGATTGATAGCGAGGGGGATTCGATCGAGAATCATTCGCCGGTGATTGCTGATTGCTATGCGATACGCCACACAACGCTTGAGCGTTTCTGCAGTGCGATGTTGCCGGCCATTGGGCCGCCGAGTTTAGGGTTAGGGAGTTCCTCGATTCTCGAGCGGATCGAGACGATGGCCCAGAGGATTTTGGCGATGCGTGCTCGCTATTCTCGGATTGTGGCATTGTGCCCGCTGGAGACTTGGCCTTGGCTGCGAGAGGCGATCGGCAAGGGTCAGGAGAATGCGGATAACCGGGAGGGGGTTGTGGGCGAGGATCGCGAGGATACACGTCGGCAGGACGCACCGATGGCTGAGCTTTATGGGGTCGATCCGCGGAGTTATCTTTTTATGCTCGGTGAGTTGCCGTTTATCACGGGGCTTATCGAGCAGGCTCGTCAGGATTTCGAGGATGACGATCGGGTGGTGGCCGAGGGGCTCAAGGAGTTGTTTGTCACGGCCCGGAGTTCCTATCGTCAGGAGCTTGGGAATCGCGCTCGGCAGATTACTCCTTTGTTGATATCGCAGTGTTTGAAGTATGTGCGGAATCAGACGTTGCTCGATCGTCGGATGACACCGAGTTTTTATACATTGGCCAAGTCGGCTCAGCAGATGATGGGCGATACGTACACGAGTCACTTGGTCAATTCGGCGACGGAGTATCGATTTGACAGTTACGAGCAGGCGGATGGATTAGAGACGATCCGGATGGGGATTGGGGTAGGTCAGTTGCCTGGCACGGGTCCGACGGCGTTGGTATCTCGCTTGCCGGGTCCACCGATGCAGTGGCATTCCTTGGAGCTTAAGCGGCCCGTGCAGAAAAAAGATCAGCGTCGTTGGGAGAGCCGTTGGAATCCTTACATGCAGTGTTCGTGGCCAGAGGAGGACACGCAGATCGAGAGTTTCCGCAATCGGGTTGCCGAGCGCGCGCGTCAGATCCTAGGAGCGGATTTGGCCAGGACCGAGAAGTTCACGACGAGCATTATGGATGGGTTGGATCTACGTGAGACGTTGCGGCATTGGTATGACGGGTCGTTGTATGTGAAGGTCAATCCGCCGTCGGTCGGGCAGGTCAACGTGACGGTGATGATCTTCGATCCCGAGCCGGATCCTCGGGAGTATTCTTGGAGAGCGACATGGTTTTCCGAGCATCCCGACGAGTCGACGTTGGCCTTCTTCGCCACTCCTTTTCATCGACAAATGATTGGGCCTGGGATCGCGATGGCCAACTATGGGGGGTCGATGTTCATCTATCCGCCTAGGCCGATTGTCGACATTTGGCAAGACGAGCGATTGGACTTTACCGACACGCTCGAGCAGCGGTTGGTTGCGGCAGCATGTTTGCATTCCGAATCGCGGCATGTGGCCTTGATGAGTCCGACTCCGCCGGGTCAGGTTCTCAAGAAGATAGCCAAGCGGTATTCACGCAAGTTGGTTTATGTGCCGCTTGCGCATTTCTCGGACAGTGTGATTCAGCAGTTGAGGATCTTCCATGTTCTCAATGGTCGACACGTGCGAAGTTACGCGGCGAACTTTATCCGCAAGTCCTGAGGTCCGGCGCAGCTAGCGTCAGTTCGGTTTGGAGTTTGGGTATTGGAAGAAGCCTTGTCCGGTTTTGACACCCAAGTTGCCCTGGGCGACGAGGGGTTCGATGCGAGCGATCAGGGGAGCCCATACCTCGTCGCCTTCGACGAACCGAGCGTTGGACATTGTCTGGAGCATCAGGTCGAGTCCGATTTGGTCCATGATGCCAAAGGGACCGACGTTCATTCCGGTGGCTTTGGTCCAAGCCAGATCGATGCTTTGAGGGTCGCTGACACCTCGATCGAGGAGTTGCAAGGCCGAGAGGAGGACCGATTTGAGCATGGCATTGAAAAGATAGCCGCTGTTTTCGACGGTTTGGACGATGGGGGTTTGTCCGATTTTTCGAGCCAGTTGGCTCAGGCGTTCGAGGGTATCGGGGTGGGTATCGGGACCGGCGGCGACATCGACCAGGGTGGCTTTCCAGATTGGGACATGGAAATGGAAGTGGGCATAGCGAGCCGGGTGTTGGATGTGTTTCGAGAAGGTCGAGGGAACGAAGTACGAGCTGTTCGAGGCCAGGATCGTTTCGGCTGGGAATGCTTCGGAGAGTTGTTTGAGGAGTCGACGTTTCAGGGCGGCTAGTTCTGGGACGCTTTCGAGAACCAGATCGATGTGGGCAAGTTCGGAAGCGCGTTCGAGCAGTGCAGGGAGTTCGAGGAGTTCGAGGTTCGCTTCGATTTGGGCTTGGGAGCATTTGGGCCAATAGCCTTCGTCGCCAAAGGGGCCGAGGTTCTCAAGGATCCAGTTTTTGGAGGCTATCAGGGGTGCTCGGTAGGGGTCGCACAGCAGGACCTTTAGGCCGTGCGAGAGCATTTGGCCCGCGATTTGTCGGCCGGTCCAGCCTGCGCCGACGATCGCGACGGTTTCGCGATCCGAGGCCGAGGGGTTGATCGGAGAGTTCAGGGGGGACGATTTCACGGGTAGGGTAGGGGGGGCTTCGAGGTGGATTTCGGGGGCTATTTTGGGCGGAAGTCGGCTTTGGAGATCGAGGAATGGTGGATTTTGGGTTCGATTGGAGCCGATGGGAGGGATTTACGATTGACGGAACTGGCAGATCCGTTGTAATTCTCTCCGTAAAGGGTCGGCAAGTAAGGGGTTAGACAGACTCCGCGCGTCCCGATTTGAGAAACCTTGCGAAATTCTTTTTAGTGGCCGAAGGTCTGCGTCGTTGCGGATCTGTGGGAAATTTGGTTTTGCCGCCGAGTTTTTTCATGGCAGGATTTCGCTCATGTCTGGACTTCCGTGGGGTAACCCTTGGACTTCCGGGAATTTGAAGGAGATAAGCGTGGCAAACGAGTTAGTAAGCAAGTTGATTGAGGCAGGTGCGCACTTCGGACACCGAGTGAGTCGGTGGAATCCCAAGATGGCACCGTATATCTACGGCCGCAAGAATCTGATTCACATTATCGACATTCGCGAGACGCTTCGTGGGATGTTGCGAGCCAAGAAGTATTTGAGCCAGGTGGCCCAAGGTGGTTCGCTGGTGTTGTTTGTCGGGACCAAGCGTCAGGCATCCGAGGTCATCCAGCGAGAGGCGACCCGATGTGGGATGCCGTTTGTCAGCGAGCGTTGGCTAGGAGGTTGCTTGACAAACTTCCGAACGATTCGCGATCGGATGGGTCGACTTGAGGAACTCGAGACGATCATGAACAGCGACAAGCTCAATGGTTATTCCAAGAAGATGCAATCGGCCTTGAGCCGCGAGTATCGCAAGATCTATCGAAACCTCAACGGGATCCGCACCCTGAACCGAATGCCAGAGTGCCTTGTCATTATCGATCCGAAGAAAGAGAAGAATGCGATTCGCGAAGCCAAGGCTTTGGGGATCACGACCGTCGCCCTGATCGATACCGACTGCGATCCATCGCAAGTCGACTTGGTCATCCCCGGCAACGACGACGGGATTCGCTCGATCGATTTGATTGTCAAGCAGCTTGCTGATGCTGTATTGGCTGGCAAGTCGGAGAATCCTGAGTTGATGAAGACCGTCCCGCAGTCCGCACCGGCTTCGGCAGTCAAAGACGCCGTGAGCGAAATGGCAGCGATGGCTGAAAAAGAAGCCTTGGGCTAACGCATTCGATCCATGCTAATGAGCTAACAATTGGAGAAAAAAGATCAATGTCGAATATTTCCGCAAGTGACGTAGCCGAGCTCCGCAAGCAAACCGGAGCTGGCTTGATGGATTGCAAGAAGGCGCTACAAGAGTCCAGTGGCAACTACGAAGGGGCACTTGAGTATCTGCGCAAGCAGGGCCGCAAGGTCGCCGATAAGGTCGCCGATCGGGACACCAACGAAGGTTGTGTTGTCACGGCTTTGAACGACACCAAGACCACTGGTGTTGTTTTGGCGCTCTGCTGCCAGACCGACTTTGTCGCCAAGAACGAAGGCTTTACTTCGCTGGCCGCCCGGCTGGGCAAATTGGCTTTGGACAACAACGTCGAGAGCGTCGAGCAATTGAACGCTCTGCCGATTGATGGCATGAGCGTAGCCGAGAAGCTCGTCGAGCAGACCGGCAAGATCGGCGAGAAGCTCGTCGTATCGGAGCTTTACCGGCTCAGTGGAGACAAGCTCTCGAGCTACATCCATGCCGGCAGCAAGATCGGCGTTTTGCTTGCGTTCAAAGATGGGGGCAAGGCAGGGTCCGACGAGTTCTTCCGAGGCGTGGCCATGCACATCGCAGCGATGAAGCCATCGATTCTGAATTTCTCGGAATTCGATCCTGGATTCGTCGCCACCGAGACCGAGTCGATGGCCGCTCGGATCAAGACCGAGAACGAAGACTTGGCCCGTCTTGGCAAGCCCTTGAAGACCGTTCCGCAGTTCGTCAGTCGATTGCAGTTGACCCCAGAGGTCATGAAGGCAGCCGAGGACGCGATCAAGGACGTGCTCAAGGCCGAGGGCAAGCCCGAGAAGATTTGGGACAAGATTGTCCCGGGCAAGATCGATCGGTTTGTTGCCGACAACACCCTTTTGGATCAAGACCGCTGTTTGCTCAACCAGTTTTACGTGCTCGACGAGACCAAGACCGTCGAGGCGGCCGTCAAGGCTTTTGCCGACGCCGCGTCGATCGTCGCGTTCCGGCGCGTCGCGATCGGTTAGCCGTTTATCCCGGTTTAGTCGGTTAGGCCGGTTTGATCGGCTTGTGCCGGGAATTCCGGGTAAGACAGGACTGGGACACGAAGAATCAAAGACCCTGGGGTTTGCAAAAGCCCTGGGGTTTTTTTATTTGCGGGGTTCTTTGGGAAATCCGGTCCGAATTTGAGTACAATTCGGCGTGTTCATTGCTCGAAGCTACAGAACAATGAGTCACTGCGTTAGGGATTCATGGCGGAACGTAAAGGGAAATGCACAATGATGCGGACCACTAAACTTCGACGACCTTTGGTTTTCCAAGCCGCATCGGTTGTTTTTTCGGCCTTGGTGCTCTTGGTTGGCTCAGGCACCTTCTGGGGCGTTTCAGGTTCCGGAGTTCGGGCGATTGCGCAGGACGAGGCTTCGAAGCCCAATCGCAAGGCGACGGTTCCGGTTCAGACAGAAAAGATCGATAAGGCGATCGAGGCCAGTTGGTCCGATGCGGGGGTGCGTCCTTCGCCTCTCGAAGACGATTTGAAGTGGTGCCGTCGGGTCTATTTGGATGTGATAGGGCGCATACCGAGTTTCGAAGAGATGTCGGTGTTCATGAAGGACAAGTCGTTGGATCGCAAGTTGAATTTGGTGCGACGGCTCTTGGAGGACGATCAGTACACCGAGGAGTATGCGAACCATTGGTCGACCGTATGGACCAATGTTCTTATCGGTCGCAACGGGGGAATGGAAGAGCGATCGCTGACGAGTCGCCCGGGGATGCAGAAGTACCTGCGCGACAGTTTTGCAAGCAACAAGCCTTACAACACGATGGTCCATGAGTTGGTCACCGCGACGGGCTCGACCAAGCCCGGTGCGGAGAACTTCAACGGTGCGACGAATTTCTTGGCGATGAAGGTCAACGAGGAGAACGGGGTTCAGGCAACGGCGGCGGTATCTAAGATTTTCTTGGGGTTGCAGGTTCAGTGCACGCAGTGCCATAACCATCCGTTCAATCAATGGAAGCAGCAAAAGTTTTGGGAGTTCAATGCGTTCTTCCGTCAAACGCGGGCTCTGCGTCGCTTTGTGCGAGGGACCGACGACATCGACCACATCGAGTTGGTCAATGAGGATTTCTCAGGAGAGGGTTCGCATCCGGACAAGGCCGAGATTTACTACACGCTTCGCAACGGGGTGGCCAAGGTCGCTTATCCGGTTTTTGTCGATGGGACAGCCGTAGGCAAAAGCGGGTATGTCTCGGAGGTCAACCGACGCAGCGAGCTAGGGGACCTCATGATGGAGAGCGATTATCTCGACAAGACGATCGTCAATCGCATGTGGGCGCACTTTTTAGGTTATGGCTTTACCAAGCCGATCGATGACTTGGGGCCTCACAATCCGGTAGCCAACTTGGAGCTGTTTGAGACCTTGGCCAAGGATTTCCGCGAGAACAGTTATGACCTCAAGCAGTTGATCGTCTGGATCACCTTGTCGAAGCCTTATCAGTTGACCTCGAAGATGACCAAGGACAACGAGTCGGACGATCCGACGATGGGAGAGATGCCCAAGTTCAGTCACTTCTATACCCGTCAGATGAGCGCCGAGCAGTTGTATGCTTCGTTAGCGGTTGCCACTCAGGCCAATCGCAAGGGGAATTTGGAGGAGCAGCAACGGCGTCGCGAGGAGTGGATGCGTCAGTTTATCGTCGCGTTTGGTACCGACGAAGGGGATGAGACGACGACGTTCAACGGATCGATTCCTCAGGGGCTCATGATGTTCAACGGCGATTTGATCCGCGCGGCGATCGCGTTGGAACCCGGGACTTGGCTCCATCAACTCAGCACGGGCAAGGGGACACCGCAGGACAAGGTGCAGTTTTTGTTCATCGCCGGACTCGGTCGCAAGCCACGTCCGGAAGAGTTGTCCGTCGCGACGCAGATATTGGTCGCGCGCAAGGGCGAGGTCGGGGGGATGCTCCAGGACATGTGGTGGGCGATCCTCAACAGCAACGAGTTCATTTTCAACCACTAAAGGTTCTTATCTAGAAGAAGGTGTTTTGCTATGTGGAATCGATTTTCAACACCCAACGGGATGTCCCGTCGTCATTTCATGTCGCACATGGCCGGTGCAAGCGCGATGCTCGGCAGTTCGCTGTCGCTTGGGCACTCGCTCCGAGTCCATGCCGACACGCTCAAGAAGAACCGTAAGTCCTGTATCTTGTTGTGGATGGGTGGTGGTCCATCGACGATGGACATCTGGGATCTCAAGCCAGGTACGGACAACGGTGGACCTTTCAAAGCGATCAGTACCTCCGGAGACGTTCAGATTTCCGAGCACATGCCGCTGATGGCCCAGCAGATGCATCACATGGCGATTGTCCGATCGATGAGCACCCGCGAAGCCGACCACAACCGGGGGCGTTACTACATGCACACCGGGTATGTTCCCGATGCGAACGTAGACTATCCGAGTTATGGGGCGGTTATGGCCCACGAGTTGATCTCGCAACGACCGGATCTTGAGATCCCTCCTTTTGTCGCTGTGGGTGGGGCGAGCGAAGGACCTGGGTTCCTAGGGATGTCCTGGGCACCCTTCAACGTCACGAGCAACGGTCGGGTCCGCAACTTGGAGATGAGCGTCGATTCGGATCGGCTCAACCAACGCCGGATCGCCCTTGAAACAATCGAAAATTCCTTCATCAGTCAAAACCGAGGCGGAGTGTTGGAAGACCACCGCAAGGTCTTGGGCAAGACGTTTGATTTGCTCACCAGCAAGCAGATGGAAGCTTTTCAAGTCGACAAAGAGCCCACGGAGGTCAAGGAACGCTATGGCGTAGGCGGGTTCGGCCAAGGCTGTTTGCTTGCGAGGCGTCTTGTTGAAGCCGGCGTCGCGTTTGTCGAAGTCGACTTGGGTGGTTGGGACAACCACCAGAACATTTTCCGAACCCTCGAAAACGATCGCTTGCCGGTGTTGGACAAGGCCATGGCGGCCTTGACCTCCGACCTCGACGAACGAGGGCTCCTGGAAGACACCTGCATTGTTTGGATGGGTGAATTCAGCCGAACTCCACGGATCAATGGCGATGCGGGGCGAGACCACTGGGCCCGAGCCTGGAGCGTTGTCGTCGGTGGCGGCGGGATCAAGGGAGGTCAGGCCATCGGTGCAACGAACGAGGATGGGACCGAAGTCGACGGCGAGCCCTACTCCTCGGAGGACGTGATGGCGTCGGTTTGCCACTCGTTGGGAATATCCCTCGAGACGACCTTCACGAGCCGAAGTGGTCGTCCGATGAAGATCGCCAACAGCGGCAAGCTCATCAAGGGGCTATTTGCTTAGTGTGCGCGACGATCTGACCAATCGCTCCGATGGTTTGGAACCTGGTTCTTGGGACCCCGAGAAGCTCATCGCTGAGCATTACCTCGGGGTCTGGAGATACTTAAAAGCGATCGGATGCCCGATCCATTTGGCAGACGATCTAGCGCAAGAGACTTTTGTTGCGGTTCTGAGAAAACCCTTTGAGTTGATCAATCCACAATCGACATCGTCGTATTTGCGACGCGTCGCGTTCCACCTGTTGCTCGAGTACAAGCGGAAGTTTGGTTCGACCGGATTGACCGATCAAGCCGAGATTCTCGATCGGTACTGGACCCGGTGGGCTGGATCCGATGTCTCCGGGGATCGGGTGCTCGATGCGCTCGGAGAGTGCTTTCAAAGGCTTACGGCAAGAGCCCAAAAGTCTTTGAAGATGCGATTTGAAGAGCGAGCATCGCGCGAGCAGATCGCCGCCGATTTGCAGATCAGCCAGAACGGCGTGAAGAACTTACAGCAACGGGCCAAGGCCCAGTTGAGACAATGCCTAGAAGAGAAACTCGGAGCGGTAGACCGGTAGATCGATGAGCAGTTTTGAGTTTGAGAATTCGAAGCGACCTGAGGACCCCGTGCTCGATGCGATGCTCGATGCGATGCTCGGAGAGTGGCTCGGGGGAGAAGCACACAGGGGCCAGGGTTCCTCGAAGGCTTTCGATCCGGGCGAGATGTACCGCTCGGTTCTCAAGCGATCTGAGGCGAGTGTTTTTACTGCCGAGCAGCATGCGCAAGCCGTATCGAATGCTCAACGAGAAAGCCTCGCAGAGGTCTTGCCAAAAGGCTTGCCAGAAGTTGTGTCAGAGACCGGACAAGACCGATCGCATGGAGC
>Ga0315903_10011868_pt1 | contig 10212 bp, 8 predicted proteins | sample LakEriMetagenome_7_FD_203524 | JGI IMG/M metagenome (GOLD analysis project Ga0315903, IMG submission 203524) | Freshwater fungal communities from buoy surface, Lake Erie, Ohio, United States - Buoy 2 MA119 | ecosystem: Environmental > Aquatic > Freshwater > Lake | place: USA: Lake Erie, Ohio... | reverse complement strand
CCATAAAGCTTACCAGAATAGCGCTGATACAATTCATTAAAGGCAGTCTTCTCCCCTTGACGAATCGCTAACATGAGCTCTTCATCTGAGAAATGAGAAAAACCTGACTTCAATCCACGCATAAATCCTTTATTTCTTCGGTCTGATTTTGTACTTCTTATTTTCGATTTTGGAACGTTTTTCCTTGCTTTTGTCAGTACTTAGTGTCTCTACAGTTAAAATCATTGGCATATAATTTTGCCTAAGCGGCGAAATTGTTTCATCCGGCTCTTCACCGCAATCTAAATATGAAAAGGAGTCCAAAAATCGCTCATTATTCAACAAAACCTGTGCTTCATCCAAGGTATTCGGATATAAGAAGACAAGTCCGTTTGGAACTATATCTTGTTCAAATTGGAACAGATATTCCCTTGGAATGGTCATGGAAAACGCAAATTTTGTGGCAGGATTAATCCGTATGAAATCCCCCAGGTATGTGACATCGACTGTGGGTTGAACCGGTATGGAATAGCCTTTTTTAAGTAATAAGGCTCGATATTGCTGGCTTTGTAATAAATCCAATGAAATGATATCAATGGAATTTCTTCGCAAAGCAACTTGTTCTTGAAAGGCGCTGTAGGTGTCCAGTGTTCCGTGTGTAATAAGCGTAGTATTCTCAGGTACCGATTTGATTAGATCAATGGCATAACAAGTCATGGCATCGGGAATCAAACGCAAAGATTTCATCTTATTTAAGGTATTCAAAACTGTTAAGGTATCTCCAGTAACCAATGAATTAGCAACCTTTAATTTTAACCCTTCAGGGTGATTTGGATTCAACCTCAAGGCCTCATTTAATTCTGGCGCCCGATCTGAATTGTAATTTCCTTGGTCATAGTATAAAATGTTTGCTTCAATCTGTTCCGAAGGCGTTTGAGCCAAGCCTTTTAATTTAGTTACGGAATGTTGGAGTTGTAACTCATCTACGTCGGATGCAGATCGGGACCTTGAATTACTTTTAAGCGCGACTTTCTTTGACTTATAGACATCGGCTTCTTTTTTAAAATTATTCTGCTGTCTAACTTCCGATTCGTTCAATTGATCTACATCATCAGCGACAGGAATCTCATCCCTATACATATTTTGCAACTGTGCGCTATCCAAAACAAGCGTTGTTGACCCTTGGTTATTAAATAGTTTCCCATTGGAAACACCATTTGATTGCGGAGGTTGAGCCAGCGAAAAAAAAGCGATACAAACGCTAAATAAAATAAGTAAGTTTTTTTTCATAACAAGTCCCACTACATCGTTAAAAGGAAAAAGTTCATTTAACGAAGTTAAGTATTTACCCTAGACAAATAATATGTAAGTTTGTGCGTTAAGTCGAACGTGAAAAATCTAATTTATTTTCTGGGTTGCATCTTGATCATTCTTGGGTTTATACCCTTGAATTCCTGCAATAAGATGAAGGGGTTCTCTAAGGAAAATCTAACATTTTCGGTCGACACCATTGTTTTTGATACGGTATTTACGACGATTGGTTCCACAACAAAACAATTTAAAATCTTTAATCCTTCAACTAAATCAGTTCAGATTGAGGAAATCGAATTAATGGGCGGTGATCAATCTCCATTTCGCTTGAACGTTGATGGTGAAAAAGGAACATTTTTAGAAAACATGGTAATGGAAGGAAAAGATAGTCTTTTTGCTTTTGTTGAAGTTACCCTTGCTGCAAATTCCCAAAACCAACCCTTGATTATTGAAGATTCTATTCGATTTAGGACAAACGGGAAAGACCAATATGTTAAACTTGCGGTATGGGGACAAGACGCATATTTTCATTACAAAGACTTAAATGAAGGGATATGGCCCAATGACAAACCACATGTCATATATGGATATGCAGCCGTAGACTCTGCGAAATCATTAACAATTCAGGCGGGAACTCAAGTCCATTTGCATAAAAATTCAATTCTCTATGTTTATAAAGGAGCCTTGAATATTCAAGGAATGCAAAACAACGAAGTGGTTTTTCAAGGAGACCGCTTAGAGTCAATGTATAGCAATGTGGCCGGACAGTATTATGGAATATACTTTCATGAAGCGCTACCCTCAACCATCGATTATGCGATTTTAAAAAATGGAACAGTAGGCGTGCATTTGTATCATGAAGACCCAAGTAATACCGGCTATACCTTAGAGTTAACAAATACACGGATTTTTAACACCTCAAGGTACGGGGTATTTATTTATGCCGGGGCGAAAGTAAAGGCAGAGAATTGTATCATATCAAGAAATGAAAGTCATGCATTATTGGTGTTAGAAGGCGGAGATTTCAATTTTAATCACTGTAATCTTGTGGGTTACGGTACATCTCAAGTTCCAGCGGTAGGAATAAGTAATTACTTTTACAATGCAGCAAACGAAACGACAACCGTTTCATCCATCAATGAAGGGGTGCTGCGTAATTGTGTAATTGCGGGGAATCTAGATTATGAGTTGGCTATTGATACGATAAGCGCCCCGGGAGTTACTATAAATTTCAATATCACCCACAGTTTGATACGCAGTGAAACTACCTATAACGATCCATTCTACTCGAATATCATTTGGAATGAGAATCCATTGTTTGAAAATACAGCGCAAGGTGATTTCTTATTTCTTCAGAACTCTCCATTAAACGGAGCAGGGATTAACACCGCAGTTTTTACTGACATTTTAGGGAATTCAAGAAATAACCCACCAGACATTGGAGCCATTGAATTGCCTTAATTGGGCATAAAAAAATCCCGCAATAGCGGGATTTAAACTATTTCTATTGTCTGATACTACTTACGCCGTAGCATTCATATTATCCAACACATCCATTACACTTTTAACGGCTTCTGCTGACTCATTTAGAAGCGCTTTCTCTGCGTCATTTAAATCTAATTCAATGATTCGTTCAATTCCATTTTTACCCAATACCACAGGTACTCCAAGATAGATATCTTTCAATCCATATTCTCCGGTTAACCATGCGCAAACTGGGAAGATTCGTTTTTGATCACGAACAATTGCCTCTACCATTTGAGCTGCAGCTGCTCCTGGCGCATACCATGCAGAAGTTCCAAGCAATTTAACGATTTCACCACCACCAAATTTAGTGCGCTCAATAATCTCATTCAATTTATCTTCTTCAATTAATTCAGTTACAGGAATACCCGCAACCGTAGTGTATCGAGGAAGTGGAACCATCGTGTCTCCATGTCCACCCATTAATACCGCTTGAATATCCTTTGGTGAAACATTCAATTCCGTAGCAAGGAACGCACGGTATCTGGCCGTGTCTAGTACTCCGGCCATTCCAAATACTTTCTTTGAATCGATTTTCGCATTTAAGTATGCACAATACGTCATAACATCCAGTGGGTTGGAAACAACCACTATGATTGCATTTGGAGAGTATTTAACTACATTCTCCGTAACTGTTTTAACAATACCTGCATTCGTAGCAATTAAATCATCGCGCGACATGCCCGGCTTACGAGGTAACCCAGAAGTAATAACCACCACATCCGAATCTTTAGTCATGGCGTAATCATTCGTGGATCCAATGGTTCTTGAATCATACATGTTAATTGGCGCAGTTTGCCAAATATCAAGTGCTTTACCTTCAGCAAAGCCTTCTTTTATATCCAATAAAATAATTTCATTGGCAATTTCACGTGAAGCTAACACATCTGCACACGTTGCTCCCACATTCCCAGCACCTACAACAGTAACTTTCATAATTTCTCTAATTAACGGTTTGTAAATTTCCTTTGCGAATTTACGACAACTGCATTAAATTTAGCTTCTCAAAACAAAAAATGTTTGCTAAATATAATTATTGAGGCAACGACATTAAAAACTATTACGTTAACCTATAAAAGCCCTTGGAAACTGTAGAACTTAAAGAACTTGTTGCAGCGTGTGTGCGGAAAGAGCGAAAGGCCCAACATATGTTCTTCAAAGCTTACTATGGGAAAATGCTTTCAGTATGCCTGCGTTATATTAAGGATCGGGACAGTGCTCAGGAAGTAGTTCAAGATGGTTTTATAAAGGTCTTTGATAAATTGGAATTATTTGACTTCCGCGGCTCAATCGAAGGATGGATGCGTAGAATTTTTTCGAATACTGCAATTGATGCGATTCGAAAAGCAAAACGAAATCCGTTTTTGTCTGACCAAGACAATGACTTTAAGGTGCCAGCTGAAAATGCCATGGAGGAGCGAGAAGCCTTAGAAGAATTACAGGTTAAATATGAGGTTGCCATTGATTGTATTGATCGCTTGTCTCCTGCATATCGCACCGTATTTAACATGTATGTGTTTGAGGAGTATTCTCATAAAGAAATCGCTGAAATCTTAGGAATTAGCGAAGGAACGTCAAAATCCAACTTAGCAAAAGCTCGAATGAATTTGCAAAAAATGCTAGAAACGAAATATAAAAAAATCCAACACTGATGGATAAATTAGATGACATATTTAAAAAAGCAATCGAATCGCACACTGAACCGTATGATCCAACTGCTTGGGAGGCTCTCGAAAAACGCTTAGACAGCCAATTGCCTCCTAAAACAAATCCATTCAAAAAATGGGGACTTCCAGGTGCCGCATTGGTGATTGGAATCTCTTTTGCTACCTGGTATTTTACAGATTCTTCAACTCCTGTATCTGCTCCTATTTCTCCAAAAACAGCGACCATTAAGCAGCATAAAACCGAGGTAAAAACGCATGTAAATCATTCGAAAAAGAAGGAAAAACAACATGAAATCGCAATGCACGATGAATACCTTGAACCGCTGCCTGAATGGAAAGAATCAACTATTATCGATACCGAAGCAGAACCTGTATTTCATCAACTTCAAAGTGTTTCATCAACGATTGATGAATTACCATCCAAAACACTTGAACTTTTAGATAACCCAAAACCAAAAGAACTTTTTACATACAACCCACTGGTTTTGCCTACCTGTGCCGGAGTTTCTTCAGAATTGAAAAACACGAATGGATTTGAGATTACATTAAAAAGTAACAATTTGTTGCTTTCAATGGAACCTAATTCTTCGTTAAAACTTGAATTGAGTGCTGGAACCATTGAAATTATAGACCCTAAAACGGGCGTAATTCTACAATCGAATGTGATTGCCGGCCCCAAGGGAGATCTTGTTATGGATGAAATGATTTATGAAAACGGCTTACCTGTTCAAGGCATTCATGTAAAAACAGAAGCCACTGTGCGATCCATACGCTACGGAAAACAAATTAAAGAGAATACAGGGAAAGATCTAACCCTTCATTTATTTGATAAAGGAACAACCTTGGTGCATATTGATTTAACGGATGATAACGGATGTACCAATGAAATCTCTGGATTAATCAATGTGTCAGAAGACTATAATTTATTAGCGGTGAATGCATTTGAGCCTTCTTCGCAAGATTCACGCAAGACCACATTCATGCCTTATGCGCTAACACAACGAGCCACGCCGTTCCGAATGATCATTATTGATCCTAATGACGGCGGGATAGTATTTGAAAGCACTGACGCAACATTACCATGGGACGGAATTGATCGACGATATGGTAAGATGGGTGATTCAAATAAAGCCTTTGTTTGGAAAGTAACTCTATCTGAACCTAAAGCTGGTGAAAAATCAGAATACATGGGCACCGTAGTGCGCATGTAATAAATCACGCTAAGAAATGTTAAGTAAGGATTATTCTTAGGGATAATCCTTATTTTTGTTTAATCGCTTAAGGCGAGGTTCAATATGCAAGTGATTAAGCGCCTTCCAACTCAATTAGCCAATCAAATTGCCGCTGGCGAAGTGGTTCAACGTCCTTACTCTGTGGTGAAAGAATTGATGGAAAATGCCATAGATGCAGGCGCAACAGAGATTTCGCTAAACATAAAGGATGGAGGAAGAACCTTAATATCCATTCAGGACAATGGTTCGGGCATGAATGCAGAAGATGCATTGCTATGTTTTGAGCGACATGCCACAAGTAAAATTGACGCCATTGACGACCTATTCAAATTAACCACGATGGGATTTCGTGGGGAGGCTCTTGCTTCCATTGGTGCCGTTGCGCATGTATCCTTAAAAACCAAGCGAGAAGAAGCGCTCACTGGGGTTCACATCAAAATGGAGGGTGGAAATATCGCAATGAATGAGGAGGTGGTTTGTTCAAAAGGTACCTTGATCGAAGTAAAAAACCTATTTTACAATGTACCCGCTCGTCGAAATTTTTTAAAATCAGACTCGATTGAATTTAATCACATTGAAGATGCATTTTTATATATAGCTATCGCACATCCAGAGGTGAGTTTTATTTTGCATCACAACAGTCAAGCTATATACAATTTAAGTGCTGCAAATTTAAAACGTAGAGTTACCGATGTTCTTGGAAAAAATGCAGGCGACCGTGTATTCCCAATAGAGTCTGAAACAGACATTGTGAAACTCACTGGGTTTATAGGAAAGCCAGAAACTGCAAAAAAAACACGCGGGAGTCAATTCTTTTTTGTTAATAAACGTTTTTTTAAAAACTCGTATTTTAATCACGCCGTATTGAAAGCGTTTGAAGGATTGATTCCGGAGAAAACACATCCTACGTATTTTATTTTCTTGGAAGTAGACCCTGCAAAAATTGATGTAAACATTCATCCAACGAAAACAGAAATAAAATTTGAAGAGGAACGCTTCATTTATTCAATCCTGCTAAGTACTATCCGGCAATCATTAGGTATGTTTAATCTGATGCCAAGTTTAGATTTTGAATTAGAAACCGCATTTGATCTTCCAGCTGGTTTTAATAAGCAACCCATTGTAGAACCAACCATTCAAGTGGATCCTAATTTCAACCCATTTAAACCGCAAGCCCATAGTGGTAAATCGAATGGTTTTTCGAAAGGAATTAAGGAGCAAGGATTTGGTTCAACTACACCAAATGAGGCGGATTGGCAATCGTTTTATTCGATTAATGAAACCCCTTTACCTGAACAACAAGAATTGCCAGGCATAGCCGATGTTCAATCAGTAGCTGATCTTTTATTGGTGGGACGATACATCTTTACACCGGTAAAAACTGGAGTAATGATGATTGATTCCAAACGGGCGATAGAAAGAATCTTATATGATGAGTGTATTGAATCCTTTGTAAAGCATCCCTTGAATCAGCAAATGCTATTATTCCCTATCGATAAACCCCTTGAAAAACAAGAAGTGCGCATTGTTTCAAATCATTTAAAAACCTTTGAGCAACTTGGGTTTAATATCTCATTGGAAGAAGAGGTATTACACATTTTTGGTGCTCCCGAAATATTACATGAAAATGGTGTTGTACAATGTCTTGAAGAATTAATTGACCGTGTAGAATATAGTGAGCAACATCAGGAAGATGTGGCGCATTCACTTGTGCTACAAATGGTGAAACATGCTGCTAGATATCATCGAATAAGTAATAAATCAGAAGCTGAACTGCAAATTCAACGCTTATTTAGTTGTCCTGACCATACCTTGAGTCCATCCAATGAGCCGATAATTCAAATCTTGGCTTTTGAACAATTAAACCAATTGATAAAATAACTTCATGTTAAACAACATTCCTCAGGTTACTAAAAATTTACTGCTCCTAAATATTTTTGTTTTTATTCTAACATTGATACTTGGAAGCAAGGGGGTAGACCTCAATCAGCTGTTAAGCACACATGCCATTGGCTCCCCATTATTTCAACCATATCAAGTAGTTACACACATGTTTGCGCATGCCGGTTTTTTGCATTTGCTAATGAATATGTGGTTGTTTGTTATGCTTGGGGGATATTTAGAACGCTTATGGGGGCCGAAACGTTTTTTTATTTTCTTTTTACTGTCTGGATTTGGGGCGTTTTTACTTCAAAACGCGATAAGTGCCTACCAACTTTTTGATTTAAAGGCTAAGATCGCTGCTTCAGGCATTGATATTAGCACTATAAACTATTACATTACGAACACGTCTAGTATTCAAGAAAGTTTATCTGAAATCAACAATATGGGTAACATTAGTCAGTCACAAGCAACCTTGATCATCGACTATGTTATGCAATCAAATTCCTCTATGCTCGGAGCCTCCGGGGCTGTATTCGGCGTACTTGCCGCGTTTGCCATTTTGTTTCCTAACCAAGAGTTCATGCTGTACTTTGCTATTCCGGTGAAAGCGAAATATTTAGTCGGTGGATACTTTATTTATGAGGTATATCTATCTTACCAAAACAATCCAAATGACCAAGTTGCGCATTTGGCTCATGTAGGTGGAGCAATAGCAGGTGCGCTCATTGTCTTATATTGGCGGAAACGTGATCGAACTAATTTTTATTGATTTTACATGATGCAACGCAGTATTCTCGAAGAAATTAAATTCCAATTGAATAATGGTAAAATGACCGTGCGCTTAATTATTGTGAACGTTATCATTTTTGTAGCGGTTTATATTCTTGGATTAATTGAAGGCCTCTTAGGAAGTTCTAATATCGGATTAAGCCTCTTCACTTTTCCTACGAGTGTTTTAGAATTCGTAATAAAACCGTGGACACTATTCACAAGTATTATTGCCCACTTTTCCCTAGGGCATCTTTTCTTCAATATGTTGTTTTTGTTCTTCGCAGGGTCAATGTTTGAGCAGGTTTTTGGCGGGATAAAACTACTACTCACCTATGTTTTTGGTGGTATTATGGGGAACTTATTCGAACTAATTGTTAGCTTTCTTTTTCCAGATTTCTCCCCTCCACATTATGTAGTTGGTGCAAGCGGCGCAATTATGGCTATCTTTTCAGCAATTGCCGTGTATAGGCCTCAAACACCAATTTATTTGTTCGGTTTAATTGCTATTCCTATTTACGTGCTCGCCTTGTTTTTTCTAGCCAAAGATTTAATCGGTCTTGGTGCTTCTGATGAGATTGCACATTTCGCGCATCTGGGTGGCGCATTTTTCGGATTTCTTGCTGTTCAAAATATTCATAGCCAATCAAATATGTTAAATCGAATAACGCGGTTGTTCGAAAGAAAACAAGGGACTGCACCGCGTAAAAATGCGCGCTTTAAAACAGATGAAGTATTTAATGCAGAGAAAAAAGCAAAACAAGAACGTATTGATGAAATACTCGATAAAATTTCTAAATCGGGTTATGAATCATTGAGCAGAGAAGAAAAAGATTATTTATTTAACCAAGGGCAAAAATGAAAGTCTTTGATCGAATCCTACAACTTGCCTTATGGATCACAAGCGCTTTGCTTTTAATTTCATATGCAACCCCATTCTTTCATCCGGAAAGTATTTCATGGCTTCCTTACTTCGGTTTATTATACCCCATCTGGGTCTTTGTAGCCCTTGGTGTAACAATACTTGCATTCGTTCGGGAAATTCCATTTAAATATGTTGGCGCGTTTGTTTTATTCATAGGATTCTCATTTCATCTTAGATTAATTGCACTTAGTTTTTTCAGTAATGAACCCACAGAAAACTCAATAAAATTATTGTCTTACAATGTAAGACTTTTCGGACTATATGACGAAAGCACAACCGAAAGTAGAGACCATATCTTTAACTTAATTCGTTCAGAACAACCGGATGTGGCATGTTTTCAAGAATATTATCGACAAGACAAACCCACAACCTTCGAAACATATGATTCCATTCGAATGATTTTAAATTCTGTTGATTATCATGAGCGAAGTGCGCATAATGAACGAGGAAAACGAAATTTTGGAATTGCTATCTTCTCTAAATATCCCATGATTGCTCGAGGGGATGTCATGTTTGAAAGTCAAGGTACCATGGATTTTAATTATTGTATTTTCGCGGATGTTGTTTGTAGAAAAGACACCGTCCGGATTTACAACGTTCACCTTCAATCGATACGATTAAGCGAACCAGGGTCTACCCCAGCAACCGGTACCTTATCGATTTTAAAGACCGGAATTAAAAAAATGAATAATGCCTATATAAAGCGTGCTGATCAAGCTAGAAAAGTGATAGAACATATGGAAAGCTCACCCTACCCTATCGTTGTATGCGGTGATTTCAACGATACCCCGATGTCATATACTTACCATCAGTTTTACAAAAAAATGACCGATGGATTTCGAGAGGCTAGTTTTGGACTTGGCGCGACCTATATAGGTCGAATTCCTGCTGGAAGAATCGATTATGTATTCCATACGGATGA
>Ga0315903_10011867_pt1 | contig 10212 bp, 7 predicted proteins | sample LakEriMetagenome_7_FD_203524 | JGI IMG/M metagenome (GOLD analysis project Ga0315903, IMG submission 203524) | Freshwater fungal communities from buoy surface, Lake Erie, Ohio, United States - Buoy 2 MA119 | ecosystem: Environmental > Aquatic > Freshwater > Lake | place: USA: Lake Erie, Ohio... | reverse complement strand
ATGTAAAAATTATTTTGTGTATATCTAATACCCATATTATAAGAGATTATATAACATTCACATTATAATATCTTCCCATATTTTTTTCAATAATAGATCTTTCTGAAGAACCAACATAAGTTCCATCAGTGTGATTTGAATTATCAAAAATGATTAATTCTTGAACTTCATGATTCATAAATGGATTTGATCCACTAACATTAAAAGTTGTTCTTGGATATAAGTGATATGAAATTGCCCCTGCAGATCCATTGTAATAACCTCTACCATAACTGGTAGTAGTATATGTACTAAATGTTGCAATTGGAGAAGAAGTTGTTTCATAGTCAATAAATGAAAAAATAGATTTTCCATTATTCCAACTATTTGTAATTTCAGTAGAAGTAATTGATCTAAACCTTTCATCTAATGTACCAGCAGGAGGTGTTCCAAATGGATAAGTAGTATTTGCACAACTTTGATAGGGAGAGACTGCCATCCTCATTGTAGGTACTAATGCTAAATCACTAGGTGGTCCAGCAATATAATACATTCTAAACCCATACCATGATACAGCTGCTCCAGCAGCACAAGTTGTACCATATGTAGTTCCATCATATGCTCGTTGTGTTGTAGATCTAGTTAAGTTAGTTTGAGCAAATATATTAAAATTAGATGTACTATTAGAAAATGTTGTAACTAATTTTGTTATTGCTGTAATACCTTTTGTAGAGTTATTAAAAAAATTATCACTATTACTAGTTGAATCACTAACATACACCTGTAATTGAGAGGGATATGCAGTATTAGTTGGTGTAGTAACAGGTTGTAAACAAAATTTACCTGAGTTCGTACTGTAGCTACCACCTTTATAAATATGAGGTAAATCGTTTAATGCTTGAGTGTTGGTAAATGTTATAGATTGAACACCTAATCTTAAACTTAAATATCTATTATTACCAGATTGATCATATAAGATTCTACATGAAACATCTCCATTGGTATCTAAATCTTTTAATCTAATCAAGTTAGTATTTAATGGATCAAATTCATTACTTTGATTGAATCCAATATCATAAGCAAAATATAAATTACCAGTGTACGTTCCACCACTATTTGCAATATTTCCACTTAAGGTTATGGTATTTGTTCCAGTGTTAACATTTGTAATAGTTCTTATTGTTCCAGCAGAAGATGTACTCCTATCAGTATTTCCATCATACACATATACAAACATTCCTGTATATAATAAAGTAATTTTTCCAGATGGAATATTTGTAATAGTATTTGTATTTTGTACACATGTTCCAGTAATAGCAGTTCTAGTTTGAGCTCTTAAACAAGATCCTGCATAACTGTTTTTTAATTTTCTAAAACCATATGCAACTAATGGGGTGCTATTTACTTGATCTAGTGGTAAAGCATATCCCGTTGAAAATATCATTGATCTTCTTAGTGACATACTATTAGATTTGATTTATAGAATATACAACATTGTTTGCATCAATACAAGTAAAGAAAATAACATTTGTTTGTGTGGTAGAATAGTTTCCACTACCTGATAATTTAGAAAGAGTTCCAGTAGCTGCACTAATAGTTGGCACTGATCCAGTAGCATGAGTTACAATATGTGTAACACCTACCTTAGCACTTGTTATACTTGTTGTAATGGTTCCTGTTTTTGGAGTACCTACACTACCATAAATAGTATCTGTTCCAGAAAAAGTTAAAGCTACTGTTCCAGTACCACCTGCTTCTGTACCAGCAGTGATGTTTAATTTTGTACCTAAATCTGAACTAGCTACAAATTTACTACTACCAGTATTCCATTTTAAAATATCACCATTTTGAATACCAGCAAGATCTACATTACTAAGAGAACCAACGCTACAACTATTTAATAATGAACATGAAAAAGTAAGAGCAGGGGATGAAGTTGACGATCCCTTACTAATAGGCATATTATTTACAATATTTTCTACAAGATCTTTTAAAGATATACCATAGTTAGGATCACAAACAATGTAATCCTTCCTTAAATAAACATTACCATCAAAACAAGACATAGGTTAAAATTAGATATTAATTTTGGTACTAAGTACCACTCTTATGATTATAAGAGATTACTAGATGTATTAATTATAGCAAAATAAAAAAGGGAGCCGAAGCTCCCTCTTTTAATATTTAGCATAAATTATTATGCAAATTCAGTAGTAGTACCAGGATATTGAATTGTTACAGCTGATCCAAAGATAGTATCTAGATTAGCAATAGTGGTAACAAGTGTTCCAGGAACTGCAATAATAGATAACTGAGTCATTGGTTGAGTGGAAGTGTAAGCAAATGTTTCATTAGGCATATACTCAACAAAATACAATACATAAGGTCCAGCATAGTTTACTTTAGCTTGTATAGGATCCATTACTAAAGCATTATAACGAACACCTGTAAATTGTTGCTTATACTTCAAAGCATATGATTGATACTCATGAGCAAGATACTTAACCTCATTTTGCATCAAGTTAGGGAACTTCATTTCACCTTGTGGAGCATAAGTAGTACTAGTAGTATTAATCCATACTGCATCTCCAGCTGCGCTAATAATTGCATTACCAGAAGCACCAGAAGCAATTGATTGAACTAAAGCGTTAATTGCAACAGCTCCAGAAGAAATAGATCCAGAAGCAGTACGATCATAAACAACAGGAGTTTGAGTGGTAACACCAGAGTTAAGTGGTTGACCAGATCCAGTAAATGCCAATTTCTCATGGTAAGGACCTTCTTGGAAATAACCATTTAATTTAACTGAGTCAAAACGGAATGGGAATTGAGTGAGGTCAGCAGAGTTGAAGAATCCAGTTTGCTCAAGAGCTTCAGTGATTAAAGAAGCAGAATACCAGAATCCAGCACCAGTAGTTGAAGTGTTGTCATAGTTTGCAGAAGCAGCAAAAGTGATTGAAGCAGCAGCATTTACAGCTTGAAATGCTTCATGCCAACTAGAATAAGCAGTAACATCAACTACAGCATCTGGTGTAATACCACCTTGTGAAGCAGCCAAATAACTAGGAAGAGTGGTGGAATCAGAGAATACGATACATCTTGTAGCTGTACCAGCAGTACCTCCAGAAACAACATATGATAATACAGCATGTACTTTAGCCAATTTATCAATTGTTTTATCTTCAGCAAATTGTTTTACAATACCAAACAATGCAGAGAAAGGAGCATAAGCAGAGTTAGTAGTTAATACACCAGTGGTTGGATTAAGATAGTTATTAGATGCCAAAGCAGAATAACCTCTCAAATATCCATATGGAGAAATTGTATTAGCTACAAAACTTCTCATACGTACAGAGAAAGAATATTCTTTATCAACATCAATAGTTAAACCTCCACTAATTGCACCAGAAGTACCTACCAATGAATAATCAGTAGCTGTTCTTACATTTGCAGCAGTTCCACTATAAAATCCAATAAAAGTATAAGAAGCAGTACCACTAGCTACAGTTCCACTAACGTGAGTTGGTGCAGCAGCAGCAGTGGTGCCAGAACTAGCAACAACATACAATCTGTTAGGAGTAGCAGATACATAATAATATGCACCAGCAGTAACAGCAGTAGCAGTAGTTGGAGCAGCACCTGCAGTAGCAGTTAATGTAGGTTGAGCAATGCTAGATCCAAAGAACTTCACTTGACGTGTGTAGTCATCAGAACCAATTAATTTACGTACAGAAATAAGATTCTTTGCGTTAATTACACCAGTTTTGATCATACCAAGTTCTTTCTCGATATCATCTGTGTTATCCAAAATTTGTGCAATTTGGATAGGTGTAGCATTTGTCAAAGCAGTTGTTCCAATAGTTGCTGTTGGATTTGCAGCAAAAGGATTCAACAATGCCAATCTACCTTTGATTCCGTATACAGAAGATGCTGTACCTAAGTCAACAGATCCTGCTGCAATACCGTCAGTAGCAGTTGAATCTGCTACTAGAAAATGGGTTACTCTAAAGTCCATTTTTTTTAAATTTATTTGTTAAACAATAAGGGTTATTCGTTTCGTTGTTGTCTTGACTGAGAGAACTGTACTTGACCTTGATCTAAAATTGACATTGCTAATTGCTCAACAATAATATCTAGTAATTCATCTTCTAAGTGTACAGGAAATTCACAATCTATCGTCTGCGAATCTACACCACCTTTTCTATATCCTCTAATATCAATTTCTTTTGGTAAGCGTATATAGTCCAAATATAGCTTATTTAACTTACAAGTTGGATCATGAAAAATTTCAATTTGATCACTTGCAAAAGTTACTAATTGTTCTTGCCAATCAAATGATGGTCTATAGTTATAGTCCTTCATAAAGTTCTCTAAATCTGTGCGTTTTACAAGATAATTTCTAATCCTTCTATCCGTACAATTATCTCTTGTTGCACTACACCAAGACTTAATATAAAACATATAATCTAAAAGGGGTTTTGTATCAACGTAATATCCTTGTACATCATGTTGTTTAATATCTACAGGAACATTACTTTTAATCAAAAAATCCAAATCATCGTATCTTTTTCTAAATGATTCAAAACCCATTTTATAAACATTGTTCAACCCCATCTTTCTCTTAACTAAAATAAGTTGAGCAGAATTAATAGCCCTTACCTTATCTGGTAATGATATTTTAAAATTATCATTAGTACCAGCCTTATTAAGGTATTGGTCAATTCTTTTAGAAAGATGTTCGGATGAAATCATTATTATATAGAGTTAATATATTTTTTTAGTTTCTCAGCATAAACAATATATAGTTCTTGTTTAGCTGGATCTGCAAATGCAATTTCTAACTCTTCAAATGAATTAGCAACTGGAGGACATGTTTCACACTCTCTAATAATACCTGCACCAAATCTAACTAAAATGCTTTCATTGATACATGCTTTTGCTAAATACTTTCCATCCAATACTTCATCACTTACTTGAGTGAGAGATAAGAATTTTTGTACATTCTTAAGATCTCCATCTTTAATATAATCATCTAAAATTGCATACACTTCATCATCACTAGTTTTGTATGTAACACCTAAATTATCAATGATGATTGCAATCTTCTTTCTCTTAACACCAGATAATTTTTCAAGAGCTACAGCTGCTTTATTCTGTTCTTTCTTTTTATTTACTTTAAGTTCAGTTTCTTCAATTACATTTTCAATGTACCAAACACAACGAGGATCACAATTTCCTTGATCCCAGTCTTTCAATGATCTACAAATTTGAGGGTGTTTAGACAACCACAAGAATGTAATGTATTGATCTGGAACATCTAAGTTAAATACATTTTCACCATCTACTAGTCCATAACCTGTTGGGGTGTTTGGTTCTTTTGGATTAGAAATATTTCTGTAATAATCTGAACGAGCTCCTAATTCTAATCCTGTAGATTTTTCTAGTTTATCTCTTAGTTTTTGGATTCTATCTTGTTCATTCTTTCTTTCCTTATCATCTGAGATTTTCATAATTTCAGATGCTTCTTCATCTAAACCTGTCCAGTACTTCTTAAAATTCAAATCGTAGTAAGGAGTAATGGTAAATTTGGTTGATGGTACTCTACTTAAACCAGCTTTCCTAAGAGAACTTGATAGTGTAAACTGGTGTGCTCCCCCACTTCTTGGAATGGGTTTAATTTTTACAATTCTAGCCATATATAATTTTTTTTGCTAAGTTAATCAATAATTCTAAAAATAGAAAGGGGGAAACCCCCCTTTCTTAATTTTCAGAGATTATTAGAAGCTTGTTTCAACTTGTGGTTGTTCTTTGATGATTACTGTACGAGAAGGATCTTCCAAGAAAATACCTACACGATCTTTCATCCACATAGTGTACCAAGGATTTCTGTGTGCAGATTGCATACCTTGCATAGAACCAAATCCAAATGGAGATACAGTACCTTGCTCATAACCCCAAGTCATTGAAGGAGCACCTTTGTGACGAATCTCACGGATACGTTGAGGAGCAGTAGCATCACCTTCAGTTGATACATCAAATACCATGAACATAGGAGCAGATTTCTTACCAGGACCATATTCCATGTTACCCATTGGATCATCCAAAGCAGGCATATGCTTGAAACTAACTTCACCAGTTTCAGTGGTGATGAAGTGGTCAAATGCATAACCCAAACCAAGATTCATAGAAGGCTTGTTTTGAGAGATACCATGCAACATACCAGCAGTAGAAGGATCAATACGGAAACCAGTGTTGAACAATTCTTTTTGCAAAGTGTTGTTGATCAAGTCCATACCAGCTTCGTTGGTGTAGATCATAACCTTTCTTTCAGAGAAAGACTTTCTACGATAGAACATATCACCAAATACAGTGCGAAGCAAGTTTACACCAAATTCACCACGGTTGTAATAAACCACGTTACCTTGCTCCATTTGCTCGTACAAACCAGCACCTACCAAAGTGTTAGATTGTCCAGTTTGTCCAGGAACAACACCTGATCTACCCCAAATCAACTTGTTAACTTTCATGTCAAGCATTTCTTTCTTCAACATCAAGTCGATAGTTTTAGCCCAACGCAAGTCAACCAACTGCTCTTTACCAGTACGTCCAGCAGTAGTTTTACCAATGAAGGTAATGTCTTTAGCATTTCCTTCTCTATCCTTATTCAAGTTAATAGAGAATTTCTTACCATTAGCATCTACCAACTGACGCATTTCAGCCCATTCAGTAACTGTGTGCTCAACACCGAAAGATTCACCCAAAGTGTGCATCACTTCAAGTTCTCCATCTGTCAAACCAAGTCCAGAAAGCTTAGTATCAAATTCACCAATGATGTTGTCAATCTTGAAATATTCAACACCAGGTTGCAAGTAACGAGAAGGTACGAAAGAATCAGCATCACCACCAGTAACAGTGAAAGTATACTTATGTCCTTTTCCATAAGGAACTGGATCCATAGCAACTACCAATTGAACACCTTGGTCAATGCGGTGAGCAGTGATACGATCACCATGAACAAACACCTTTCTGTCAAATACCAAAGAGAACATAGTACCTTGAACACCAGGCTTAGAAATTGCAGAAGCCAAGTTTTCAATGATCTTTGGATATTCAACACCCTTACGGATTTTGTAGGTGAATGAATCAGAGTGAGTAGTCAAGTAGAATGGTTCTGCTGCACTGATAAGATTCAAGAAATCATTAGAGTACAACTTGGTTTGGTTGAACAACTCAATGATGTCTCTGTCATAACGCTCAGGAGCATCCATGTACAAAGAATACAAGTGATTACTATCTGTAAATTTACCGATAGCATTGCGATACATTGAGGAGGTTTCTCCTACCACGTATCTTTTTGGAAAGCCAATACTGTTTGCCATTGTATTTATTTATTTAAAATAAGTTTTTTAATCAAGAAATCCACCTCTTCCAGATGGAGTTTGTGTTCTTTTTTTCTTGGAAACACCAAAATCCCAAGTCTTCTTACGCTCCTCTTTAATTGCCTTCTTAACAGCTTTTTCAACTCTTAAATCAGATTTTAAAAATTTAGCTAACTTAAGGAGTTTAACTGGGTCTTGTTGAGCTTCAACAAAATCCTTATACATTGCTGTTACTGGTTTACCATCTACAGTACGATAAGGAGTTTCTACTAAGTATTCAACTAGATCATGTGTGTCAGTGTTGTCAAATACAATCTCATCAATTTGTCCTTGAGTGACTGCTTGCTTAACTGCATTTTGAATACTCTGAGTATAGATCATTCGTTGTTGCTCATGCTCATACTGTTTTCTCTGTGCCTCTTGCAATTCATACTGTTGTTTTGCCTGATAATATCTAACAAGCTTTGATTTAGCTTGCTCTGCTTTTTTATCTAATTTATTCAACCCTTTTAAATCATTGATTTCTTCTTGGATTTCATCAATAGATTTATCAGGTTCAACTAATCTGAAGTATTCATACATGATACGTTCTTGATTAGTTTCTGTGTTAATATCAAAATTTTGAACCAGCTCTTGAGATTTCATTGACATGAAATACTCTTCTGGGTCTACACCATTTAAAAGAACTTGCTCTAAAAAAGATTTAGTCCTATCACCATATTTAGAGATTGCTTCATCTAAATACTGGTTAGCTACTCTTTTTACATTATCCTCAAACTTAGTAACAAATGTATCTTCTGTCCATTCTATAGGTTCTTCATCATCATCTTCATCTTCTTCATCCTTTTGGAAAATACCAATGCTCTCTAAGTTTTTAGCCATCACTTCAAAATAGTTAGGCTCACCATCTTCTTCTTCATCTTTCTTAGATGATTTCTTTTCAACCTTCTTTTCAGGTTTCTTAGTATCTTCTTCTTCCTCGTCATCATCATCTTCACTATTGTAATCTTCCAATAGTTCATCAATAGATGATTGAGTGTCTAGAAAAGATACATCTTTCTTATCATCCTTTTTCTCATCTTCCTTACTAGGTTCATCTTTTTGTACAGATTCATCATCTTTATCAAGAATCTCTGTACCTCCTTCAACGTAATCTTGCAACAAGGTGTTAGCATCAATTACTGTGGCTCCTTCAATACCGAGGTCACCTAAAAAATTTTCTTTTGTACTCATAATTATAATTCAAAATTGTTATACTTTTTTTCTTTTTTCAAATATAAGTTGAAATTTGATTTCATTACTCAATTAATTTATCGCATTATTTCTTCTCTCCTGATACTGGATTTTTTAATGCTGTTTGAGATTTGATAATATCAGCCTCTCTTTTTGCTTCAATCTCTCTTGCTTTTAATTCGAGTTCTTTCAACTTCAATGATTTTTGATTCTCTGAAACACTTCTTCTTTCCTCTAACTCTCTACCTCTAATATCTAAATCACCTAACATTGCGCTATATTTATTGTTCATTTCTTGACTATCAGCAGGGTTTGGATTATCTAATCCTGCTTTGATTCTAGCAACAAGTATATCTCTTTCTCTATTCAAGTTTGCCTCTTCTTTTTCAAATGCTAGTTTATCATCAGCAATCTGTTTCATAGTTTGCTGTTGTTGTTCAGCAATCTGTTGCTGTTGTTGCATTTGTTGCTGTTGAATCTGTTGTTGTTCAGCTTGTTGTTTCTCCTTCTTCTGCATATCATCTTTCAAGAACTCTCTAATATCAGAGATAGATTGAGAGGTGTTGATCAATGTAGTATAGTAAGGGTGAAGCTGATTTTGTGCATATGCCATAGACAACTGTCTAATCTCTTCAAGCTTACGCTTATCTTCAGAACGATTAGATACAAAGATTTGTAAATCCCTCATCTTTAAATCTTCTGTATTTACTTGTAAAAATACATCATGTAATTCATGATCTACATAACTAATAGTAGATGTGGGTTTTTGAGTTTCAATGTATTGAGCAGTGTCAATAAGTTGTTGATATACTAAATTCATACACTCCTCGTGTGCACTAGTAATAGGTTCAGTTTGAGCAAATGATTGAGCCATACCTTGTTGGATACCAGTTGCAGTATCAATACCTTGTACAGCACCTAATCTTTGAGGGGTAAAGCCTAATAGCTCCCAACATTGTTGCTTAGCCCAACTAGCTAATGAGATACGTGATTGAATCTCTTGTGTACGTGTAAGATCAAGTTTAGCAGATTGATTAAAGCTACTTTGACCTTTCATATTTTCAGGGGAGTCATCCAAAGGAACAATCCCCATTTCTTTCATTAAAGTGACAGTTTTTTCTAATGCATTCTCATCTGTCATATCTTTATACTTTGGTAACTGACGTAGGTTTAACAACACTGCTACACCCACCTCTTTCTCAAGTAAGAGATAAAGTTGATTCAAACAAATATTATAGATAATCTGGTAAACCTTCATGTGGTCTACAATAGATTTTGGAATAGTATTCTTAGCTCTGTAGAATGTACCAATCATTGGAGGTAACTCCAAATGTCTTAGTGGACTTACTTTGTATACAGCTCTACCAATTCTAACACCTTCCCACCATTCATTAACATACTCCCATTCAACTTTTACTCTAGGATCTTTCTTATCATATTCAAAATTCTCATCAACAATTTCAAGTTGTTCAAAACCATCATCATCAATGAAGTTTACTTTACCAATTTTTCTTTTAGATTTGAAGTAAGATACAATAACAGTGTAACGTTGGTTACGTGTTTCATAACCTAAGTAACCATCAGGTGAGTATCTATTACCAGCAGGATCGTATGTATCAAG
>Ga0315903_10011866_pt1 | contig 10212 bp, 9 predicted proteins | sample LakEriMetagenome_7_FD_203524 | JGI IMG/M metagenome (GOLD analysis project Ga0315903, IMG submission 203524) | Freshwater fungal communities from buoy surface, Lake Erie, Ohio, United States - Buoy 2 MA119 | ecosystem: Environmental > Aquatic > Freshwater > Lake | place: USA: Lake Erie, Ohio... | reverse complement strand
ATCTGGATCCAGAACAACGTGCCCTACGCGCGCGTCTACGAGGATGGGTTGTTCCAGCCGCCGGACCCGGGGCCGAGCAAGGCGACGCACGTGCCGAAGTCGCGGAGGAAGCGCGTCGCCGGCACGATCCTGATCTCGGGCGGGTTCCACGTCAGTGCGCCGAACGGCATGCTCGCCGACGCGGTGCAGCAGGTCGCCGAGCTGGCGCGGGCGGGGCAGCTGTGACGGTCGCCGCAGTCGAGAACGCACTGCGCGTCGCCGCCTCGAATTGGGCCGGCAAGAACGGCTTCGCGTTCGCGTGGGACAACGGACCGGTGGTCGACCCGACGACGGTGCCGACGCTGGTCTGGTCGTTCCAGGTCGCCGACGAAGCCCCGCGCACGCTCGGCACCGTGGTGGCGCGAGGCTCCGCCGTCGGCACCGTCTACCTGCCGGCCGGCCGCGGGGCATTCGCGCTGCTGCAGGTCGCCGAGAACCTCCGCGACACGCTCGCCGGGAACTCGTTCGGCGGCGGCACGGTCGAGCCCGACGTGCAGATCGGCCAGGTGCAGCGCGACGGCACCAGCGTCGTCGTCGAGGTCTCGTTCCCGTGGGAGCTGGACGAGGCGCGCCGAATCGTCGGCCCGATCGGGCTCCAGGGCGAGGCGTCGGAGTCGCTCGCCTACCAGGCGTTCCGCGAGCGCTGGGACGCGCTGGTGCGGCAGCCGCTCGGCCTACGGTCGCTCTTCGACGACTCGCCGCTGGACGCCACGCTGGCGCCGCCGTGGTGTCTGGCCAGCTGGCGCACGCTGGCGCCGGTGCAGCTCGAGGGCGGGTTGCAGCGCGTGCCGGGGCGCGTCATCGCGGCGCTGAACTACCCGCAGGCGACCGGCGTGCAGGCAGCGAACACCGCCGCACTGGCAATCGAGAACGCCTTCCATCAGTGCACCGTGCGGGGCGTCGTCTTCGGGACGCCATCCACCAATCGCGTGGGACGCACACCGCTGAACACCTGGCAGACCAACGTGCGGCTGCCCTTCCACTACGACGTGAGGATCTGACCGATGGCCGTGAAGAAGAACATCACCCTGGGCTACTACAAGGAGGGCGCGAACAAGGCGGCGCCCAACTTCACCAACACGGCGGGCAACCGCCTGCGCCTGCAGCGCCAGGTCAACTCGGACCTCGGCACGAACCTGCAGAGCGACCGCTCGAACGAGATCCGCAACGACGGGCAGGTCTCGGGCAGCGTGACGACCGGCGCTTCGGCCGGCGGCACGATCAACGGGCTCTACAGCCTCGACACCTACGACGACTACCTCGCGTCGATCCTGTACGCCGCCGACGTCAACGACGCGGGCACCGGGCGCGAGGACGGCTGGCGCCAAGGCGGGTTCACGCCGCTCGCCGACATCCTCGCGATCGCCGGCACAGTGACGTTCCAGTTCGCGGACGGCTCGTTCAACGGCACGTTCCTGCGCGCCCCGGCGGCCGGCGAGCGCATCTTCGTGCGCGGCTTCGGCAACAAGAACCTCGACACCGTCTGGGTGGTCGCCGCTGGCGCCACCACGTCGAAGATCATCGTCGAGAACGACACGGGCATGGCGACGGTCGCCGACTACGCGGGAGTCGCGGCCAACGTCGCGGCGACCGCTGTCACGATCACGCCGGTGAAGGGCTACACGCGCGCCGGCACGTTCCAGCGCCCGTTCGGCCTGGTGCCGATGTACTCGGACACCGAGGCGGCCGGCACCTCGGGCACGACCGGCCTGAACGCCGTCGACTGGGCGCTGATCCGCAAGAGCATCCCGACCGGCATCCAGATCGCCGTCGCGCCGGGCACCGCCGGCATGACGATCAGCATCCCCTTCCTGTCGTCGGACGAGGTCATCATCGAGGACGCCACGTCGGCCTCGAACCAGAGCGCGTTCCAGATCACCAACTGGGACGAGCTCGAGCCGCTGAACAACAACCCGCTGACCAACGCGATCCAGAGCGTGCTGATGGTGCGCCTGCGCAAGGTCGGTGCGGCCGTCACCACGGCGACGCGCGTCGACCCGCAGTCGTTCAACATCAACGTGACGAACGGCTCGACCGAGGTCACGGCGACGCGAAACCTGGGCGCGATCGAGGTCATCGGGCCGTCGGTCGGCGCGACGATCGCGCTGTCGCTGCTCTACGTCGACCCGACGTTCCAGAAGGCGATGATCGCCGAGGACCGCTACGAGGTGGAGATCGCCATCGGCGACTCGGACGGCAAGGCGCAGCTGTGGCGCTTCCCGCGCAACAAGATCACGAGCCAGCGCCCGAACCCGGGCCTGAACCAGCCGGTGCTGCAGTCGCTGACGTGCGACAGCGAGCCGGGTGGCGCGGGCTTCATCGGCACCGGGCGCACGATCGAGATCCTGAGCAACTACCTGCGCGCCGTCTGAGCGCGCGGGTTCGCTGGTGGTGCGCGGCGCTGGGTAGCACGAGGGAATGACCGATTCCCCCGAGACCGTTCCCGCTCCCCAGGCCGCGCCCGCCCCCGCGCTGCGCCCCTTCGCCTCGCTGAAGGTCGACCCGCAGAAGGTCGCCGACGGCGTCTGGATCCGGCACCCGGAGGCCGACGACCATCTGCGCGTCCGCCGCCTGTGGTGCGCCCAGCACCTGCGCGCGATCGAGCAGGCCGCCATCGACTACGAGGCGAAGAACGGCCAAGGCACCGCGCAGACCGCCGAGGGCAACAAGCACTGCGAGGCGGTCGGTCTGGCCACTGGCGTCATCACGAACTGGCGCCTCGCCAAGGACCCGACGCGGCCCTACGACGCCGCGGCGATGGCAGCGCTGCTGGTCGAGCCCGGCTTCGACGACCTGAAGGCATGGGTGATGCTTGAGGCCAGCAAGCGCGGCAACTTCCGGCCGGCGGCGATCGCGGGAAACTGACCGCGTTCCTGCGCTGGTGGCGGGTCAACCATGCCTGCATCGAGGGCATGGAGGCGCTGGAACGCGACAACGCGGCCCGAGTCGCGCGCGGGGTGCAACCGCGCCGACTACCTGAAGAGTGGGTGAAGCGGCCGCGGCTGCGCAGCCACGAGGTCGTGCTGTGGCACGAGTTCCTGTCCTTCGCGGCGTTCTGCGGCGGCGACCCGCGTCCGGCGGATCTGCTCGCGTGGTTCGCCATGCGCGACGTCGACCGTGGAGAACAGGCCTGGATGGCTGAGGTGTTCTCGGCCCTGTCGTCGGTCGTCCGCGAGCGAGCAACCCCATGACTGAGCAAGTCCCCGGCATCGAGCTGTTCCTCTCGTCGGAGAAGGCCGTGCAGGGCGCGGCCAAGTTCCGCGACGCGGTCGAGAGCGCGGCGCAGGCCGTCGAGCGCATCGGGCTCGTGGTCGACAAGCTCGACGGGCTACTCGATCGCGTCGGTCTCGCGGCTAAGGGCGCGGTTGCGCCACTGAAGCGGCTCGGCGACAGCGCGGCCGAGATCGGCGCGAAGCTCCAGCAAGGCGGCGAGCAGGCGCAGCGGTTCGAGGCACGCATGGGCCGGCTCGGCGGCACGCTCGGCGGAGTCGCGCGGCAGTTCGCGCTGCTGCTCGGCGCCGCGGGCGCCATCAGCGGCATCGGGGCCGCGATCTCCGCCTTCGCCGACTACGAGGACAAGCTGCGCATCCTCGGCAGCATCGCGGGCGCCACCGGTGCCCAGTTGCAGAAGCTCGAGGACGCCGCCGTCAACCTGTCGCAGAACAGCCGGTTCACGCCGCGCGAGGGCATCGACGGCCTGACCGAGCTGAGCCGCGCCGGCCTGTCGGCGCAGGACGCGATCACGGCGCTGAAGCCGACGGCGGATCTCGCGCGCGTGGGCCTGCTCGGGCTCTCGGACAGCTCGGCGATCGTCACCAAGACTCTGACGCAGTTCGCGCTCGGCGCCGACCAGGCGTCGCGCGTTGCCGACGTGCTGGCGAAGGCCGCGAACTCGTCGAACGCCGACGTCGGCACGCTGGCCGATGCGTTGGCGAAGACGGGACCGGTGGCGCGGCAGTTCGGCGTGTCGCTCGAGGACACGGTCGCAGCGCTGGCGAAGCTCGCCGACAACGGCCTCGCGGCGAACATCGCCGGCACCGGCCTGCAGCGCGTGCTGATCCAGCTGCGCAGCCCGACCGAGGAGGCGCAGCGGGCGCTGCTCGGGCTCGGGCTCACCGCCGAGAAGATCAACCCGGAGAAGGTCGGGCTGACCGGCGCCCTGCGCAACCTCGGCGCCGCCGGCCTGTCGGTGCAGGACTCGGTCTCGCTGGTGGGCACCGAGTTCGCGTCGCTGCTGACGATCCTGACCGGCTCGGTGGGCGCCATCGACCAAGTCGGCGCCGCGCTGCGCGACAGCACCGGCGAAGCGGCGAAGCAGGCGGCGGCCGGCGCCGACACGCTGGCCGCGGCGTTCGCCGACCTGCGCGGCGCCAGCGAGCAGTTCGCGGTGTCGGCGGGCCGCGGCGGCATCGGCCAGGCGCTGACCGACATCACGCGCACCGGCGCCGAGGTGATCCGCGTGCTGGCCGGCGACAAGAAGGCGATGGAGGAAGCGGGGGCGGCGGCGAAGCTGCTGGCAACCGGCCTGCAGCTGGCGACCGTGGCTGGCGTCGCCTTCGCGGCGGCGAAGGTCGCGGGCGTCATCGCGGGCGTGGCAAACTCGCTGAAGGCCGCGACGGCGGCGACGGTGGTCTACGAGGCGGCGACCGGCCTGGCCGCGGCGCGCGTCGGCCTCGCGACTCGGGCGTTCGCGGCACTGACCGCAGTGATGCGCGCGAACCCGTTCATCGCCGTTGCCACTGCGATCGCGGGTGTCGTGACCGCGCTGACGGTGTTCGGCGGCAAGTCCGACGAGGCGGTCGACAACCTCGAATCGCAGCGAGCCTACGCCAAGTCGCTGGAGGAGCAGTACCGAAGCCTGGCGGAGGCCGTTGGTCTGGTTGCTCGCGGCCCCGGCGAGTTCTCGAACCAGAGCGACGCTGCACAGAAGCTGCGCCAGACCCGCGACGAAGCGCAGAAGCTGGCGGCGGCCCTCGAACTGGCTGGGGAGAGCGGTCGGGCACCGATTCAGGCGATCACGGCATTCGCCGAACTCGATGCGGGGGCCGCGAGAATCAAGCAGCTGATCGACCAGCTGCCAGAGCTGGAGAAGGCTGCGAAGCAAACCGCCGAGGAGGTTCGGAAGATCACGCTGAACCAGCTCGCTGTGAACGAGCCGAACGTCTCGCCGCGGCAGGGCGCCGACCGTGGCGCGCAGCGCAGTCAAGCCATCCAGGCCGAGCAGGAAGCGGCCAAGGCTCTGGCGGCGCAGCTGAAGCTGATCGCGGAGGCCGAGAATTCGCTCGGGATCGAGACTGACGCCGCGGGCCAGAAGGTGCTCAAGCAAGTCGAGGGGCTGGAGATCCTCCGGCGGATCCTGGCCGATGCCGAAGATCGCGCCAAGAAGACCGGTCTCGCGCTGGAGAAGCTGGGCGAAGGCAACCAGACCGACATCAGCAGCGCCGTTCGCGCGCTGGTGGCCGAGCGCGAGCGCGAACTCGAGCTGGCCAAGCTCACCGGCGCCGAGCGCGAGAAGGCGATCCTGATCGCCGAGGCCGAGAAGCGTGCGGGCCAGGGGCTCAACGACGCGGAGAAGGAGCGCCTCGGCACGCTGGCGCAGTCGATCGTTGCCGGCGAGGCGCTGGTCCAACAGCGGCGGCGCGAGAAGCAGGAAGCCGAGAAGGCCGCCGAGCTGCAGCGCGAGCTGCCGCAGAACCTCGCCGAGCTGCAGAAGCGCTACCAGGACGAGCTGGCGATCGCGCAGGAGACCGGGCTGCAGCGGGAACTGATCCGCGCCGCGGTCGAGGCGGAGAACGACGCAAAGGCCATCGGCCTGGCGCTGGACACGGAGGCCTTCGCGCAGCTGAAGGCGCAAGCGGAGGAGCGAGCGCGGCTGGCGTTCGAAGAGCGACAGCAGAAGCGCGAGTCGCGCGTCGACCGCCGCCAAGGCGAGGCGCTTCGGCAGCTGGAGCAGGAGGAGCAGCTGCTGCGCCTCAGCGGCGCCGAGCGCGAGAAGTACCGGCTGCAGATCGAGGCTGAGAACGAGGCTCGCCAGGCGGGACTCGTGCTGGGCACCGCCGAGTACGCCGACTACGTGAAGCGGAAGACTGCCGTCGGCGAGCTCGCGCGCGCGCAGGAGCAGCTGGCGCAGCTCGGCAGCCAGTTCGCGGGCGCGTGGACCAACGCGCTGGAGCAGTTCATCATCGACGGCGGGCGGGCGCGCGACGTCGCGCGGGCACTGTTCCAGGACCTGCAGCGGCTCGCGTTGCGGCAGACGGCGGGGATCGGTCTGAACCAGCTGTTCACGCAGGGGGCGCAGGGGCTGGCAGGCCTGTTCGCTGGCAGCGGCCCGACGCAGAACGGGCTGCCGGTGGCGCCAGGGTCGTCTCTGCCCGACCTGAACGCGCAGCTCGGCTACAACCCGCTGGCGCCGCGTCTCACCGGTGGCATGATCCCCGCGATGGTCGGCACCGTGATCGACCAGCCGACGATTCTGCAGCGCGGCGGCAGCGCCTACAGCGTCGCCGAGGGCGGCAAGACGACGCCCGAGGCGATCTTCCGCCTGGCGCGCGACGAGCGCGGGAACCTCGGCGTCGCGGCCGTCGGCGGCGGGGGCGACACGATCAACATGTCGTTCCCCGGCGTGCGGAACGCCACCGACGCGAAGGCGATGCGGTCCACCTTCGGGCAGCAGGTCAGGGCGATCCGAGCGGGGGACAAGCGGGGCCGCAGAGGAAGGCGGCCGGCCGGCGAGTGAACGGCACCATCCGAGCGGGGCTGTGCTCCCTCCCGCTGCACTTCGCCCACCCGACCGGCACCCGCCGCCTACCGGCGACTGCGATCGTCGACACCGGCTGCACGACCTCGGCGATCCGCCCCGGCATCGCGCAGGCCCTGGGGCTTCCGGTCGTGGGCGCCACGCAGGTCGCCGTCGCCGGCCGGCCGTCGCTCCGCTGCGAGCTGGTGAAGGCGCAGGTCATCCTGCCGTCGGGCGTGACCTGGGTGCGCCGGTTGACCGTCGCCGCGATGGACCACGACATGCTGTTCGGCATGGACCTGCTCGCCGGCGGCGTGCTGACGGTGGACCTGGTCGCGGGCCGGTGGGAGTGGCGAACCCGCGAGTGAGCCGGCGCGCGGCCGCTCTGCTCGCGGGCCGTGTCGAACTCCTACGATTCGGTCCTCCTGCCGCCGGGTTACGCGTACGGCTTCGCCGGCGGCCCTGACTTCGAGACGCGGATCATCCCGACGGACGGGAGCGAGTTCCGCCTGCAGATGCGCGAGGACCCGATCTGGTCGTGGTCCGCGCTGCGGCGCAACTTCGGCGCCGACGCCGACGTCAGCTCGCTGATCGACTTCTTCCTGGCGCGCCGCGGTCCACTCTACGGGTTCCTGTTCCTCGACCCGCGCGACTTCTCGACGTTCGAGAACCACACCGGCGAGCCGACGCCGCTCGACCAGGTCATCGGGTTCGGCGACGGCGTCGCGACCCGGTTCCGGCTGCGCAAGCAGTACCGCGACCCGGGCGGCATGACCGCGCGCGACTTCCCGCGGCGCGTCGTCCCGATGCTGGGCACGGCCACCGAGTCTGTCGCGAAGGTGCTGAACGTCGACGCGGGCGCCGACATCTCGCCGCGCGTCTCGGTGGACGGCACGACCGACACGGGTGCCACGTGGCTGCCGCTGTCGCAGGAGGTCGTGCTGTCGTCGCCGCCGGCGATCGGCGCGCAGGTCACGTGGGGCGGCTACTTCGTCACCCCGGCTCGCTTCGACGTCGCCCCGGGTCAGGGCCTCGAGGCCACGATCTCGGGCTTCCGGGCCGACGAGGCGCCGTTCCAGGTGCGCTCGCTGCCGTTCACCGACCCGGTGCCGCTGGTGCCGGGCGGCTCGCCGTACGGGCACCGCCTGCGCGCGAGCCAGGCCAGCAACTTCGAACTGTCGGGCCGCGACGCGTTCCTGCACGAGGTCCAGGCCACGACCGCGATCTCGGGCTACCTCGACGATCTCGACAGCTACCCGACCGGCGGGCCGCACCTGCTGCTGGTCAACACCGGTGGTTCGGCGACGATCACCGTGCGCGACATGTTCGGGTCGTCGGTCGGGACGGTGTCGGCGGGCAGCCGCGCGTGGCTGTTCGTGAAGGAGGACGGCGCGGGGAACCGCACGCCGCTGCTGCTGTCGTGACCAACCCGACGCGAGAGCAGGCGTTCTTCGGCGGCTGGCAGACGCGCTCGGTGGCCGGCGGCACGCTGCAGTGGGGCCCGCCGCACTGGCGCGTGCAGGAGATCCTGCCGTCGGTGCTGTCGACGCTGATGCTGCCCACCGCTGCGCGCGCGGGGCAGCGCGGCGTGCCGCTGTGGGTGCTGAACCGTGGCACCGCGCAGCTGCAGGTGCGTCGGCCGAGCGACAACGCCGTGGTGTGGACGCTCGCCGCCGGCTCCGCGGCGTGCTTCATGCTCGGCTCCGACTGGCTCGGCTGGTCGCTCGGCTCCGTGCAAGTCGGCAGCGTGTTCCCGGCGCTGCGGTACACCGTCGAGGTCTCGGCCAACACCGCGAACCTGAACCTGCTCGAGCGCGTGGTCGCGCAGGGCTACAGCGGCGCGCAGCCGGCGGTGGTGACGTGTCGCGTGCGAGCCGGCGCCGCCGTCGGGACCACGAACCGCCTTGAGCGCGCGTTGACGACGGGCAGCACGTTCGGCGGCGTGTCGTGGGCGGCGGGCTCGTTCGCGCTACTGGTCGTCGAGGCGAACGCGATGGTCGGCGGATGGGGCGGCGGCGGCGGTCGCGGCGGAGCGCCGGGGACCGGGGCGGCGACCGGCCTCGACGGCGAGAACGGCGGCCAGGCGATCCGCGCCGAGATCCCGCTGCGCATCGACTGCCAGGGGCTGATCTTCGGTGGCGGAGGCGGTGGCGGCGGTGGTGGCTCGTCGACGACACAGCTGACGGTGGTGGGCGGTGGCGGCGGCGGCGCGCGCGGCGGCAACATGGCGACCGGCGGCGTGCTGCTCGGCTCACCAGCCGGCGGCGCGACCACGCCGGCGGGGACCGGCACGGGCGGCGGGCCGTTCGCGGTCGGCGCGGGCGGCCTCGGCACCGGTGGTGGCGGTAACGGAGGAACTGGCGGCCTGGCTGCCGGCAACGGCTTCGCGGGCGGGGTGTCGTCGACCGGCGCGGCCGGCGGCGCTGCAGGCCTCGCGGGTGCGGCGCTCAGCTACCTCGCCGCCGCGGGCGCGCCGACCATCCTCGCCGGCGGCAGCAACATCCTCGGCGCCACCGTCGCGGAGGCCACGTGACGCTCGTCGGCGACCACTTCCTGACGACGGCGCAGATCGAGTCGCTGCGGCCGCGCTGCACGTTCACCGACGCCAACGTGTGGAGCGTCGAGCGCACCGACGGGCAGGTGAAGCGCTTCGCCTCGCACGACAAGGTGATCCGCTTCCAGGGGCAGGACTACATGCCGCTCGGCCCGCAGGCGAGCGACATGGAGCACGCCGAAGCCGGCGGCGAGAGCGACTTCGAGATGGTGGGGTTCCTGCGCTCGGACACAATCCGCGCCAGCGACATCCACGCCGGCCGCTACGAAGGCTGCCGCGTCGTGCACCACGTCGTCGACTGGATGCGGCCGTGGATCTGGCACCGTAGGCACGTCTGGTGGGTGCGCGAGATCAACGAGAGCGGCGGGCTGTTCCGCGCGCAGGTGCAGGGCGTCGAGCGCTTCCTCGTGATCCCGGCCGGGCGCCTCTACGAACGCGAGTGCGACAAGGTGCTCGGTTCTGGCGAGTGCGGCGCGCTGCCGCGGGCGCTGTTCGGCGCCACGGTCGAGGTCGTCGCGTCGGCCGGCGCCACGATCCTGGGGCTGCCGCACAAAAACATGGCGATGCGCTTCACGACGGGCTCGTGGACGTGGTCGCCGGCGGTGCGCGATGGGCTGCTGGCGCAGGGCGAGGTGCGGTGGACCACCGGCCCGAACAAGGGCACGACGCAGCGCATCGGCGAGCACGTCGGGCGCGAGATCACGCTCGAGGAGGCGACGCCGTTCCCGATCAAGGCCGGCGACGTATGCGCGGTGTTCAGCGGCTGCGACGGCACGCGCAGCACGTGCGACGGCGACTACAGCAACGGCGACAACTTCGGCGGCCAGCCGTTCATGCCGTCGACCGAGGACACCTACAAGAAGCCCTCGGAGGTCTGATGCCG
>Ga0315903_10011864_pt1 | contig 10214 bp, 24 predicted proteins | sample LakEriMetagenome_7_FD_203524 | JGI IMG/M metagenome (GOLD analysis project Ga0315903, IMG submission 203524) | Freshwater fungal communities from buoy surface, Lake Erie, Ohio, United States - Buoy 2 MA119 | ecosystem: Environmental > Aquatic > Freshwater > Lake | place: USA: Lake Erie, Ohio... | reverse complement strand
TGGCCCCGCGCGTCTGCCGCTGATGGTAGGGAGTACTTCCCCGAAGTGTAGGCAAGGGCAGGCATGGTGTGCCGGAACGAGTGCGGCGAGAGTTGTAGTAGGTAACTAGGTGAAAGAACCTTGACAACTGAATAAGTTAGCTGTGCTGAGATAGTTTGCACGGAAAGCCTAAGGCATAGCTAACTGTTCTTCATAACAGGCATCGTCACAAGATGGAACTAGGGGCGCGAGCGATCCCCCGAGCACACTACGGTTGCAACCCGACCGGCTAAGTGTGCACGATGCCGAACTTGTCAACGTATACGTTGTCAGCTGGCACCTTTAACTAGGTGACTGGTTGGCATAAAGAACTGATCAGTAGAGTCGTTCTCTACATTTAGCGACGCAACGGTATTCGTCACCGTGGCAAGTGCTAGTTACAGAGTTCAGTTTGTCTGCCTGCAGGCTTTGTCCAGAGTAACTGTCCTTAGTGCAGGTACGCTGGACACAGTTGTGAGCGAACCTCACCCGGTCGTTGTCCGGCGATGGCGGTTCAATCCGTGCAATAGGTGGCAATCTGTACTCTGTAACTAACACAATGCGTTTAATTTAGTTTGGAGCAGCAGTTCCTAACTGTAACAGGGCGGAGCCTGTTAACTACTAGCTTTGTCCAGGTTAAGTATTGAGTTTGATCCAGTAGGATCATTCTTGATCACAGACTAGATTCTCTCCCCGAGCCACGCGGTTCGGTGAGGGATTCTTCCCTCTTTGTTGTTAGCTGCCAGCCATGTAGCTGGTGAATGTTATGAGCAAGCGTAAAACTTTTGATGTGCAACAGTTCCGAGTTTTTGTCAACAACTCGCTGGTACTTGACTACAGCGACGAGCAAAAGGAAGGTTTAATCACTGCACTTGAGCACGTCTTAATGACGACGGGTAACTACAAAGGATTCCGTTACGTTTACACCGATAAAGAACGGCCTTGTCTGAATGATCCCAAGGATGGCAACGTTTGCAATCCTAACTGGACACGTCGTCATGAACTATTCCGTAACTACTTCTAACTGATCACTGTAACTAACACCCTCGCAATCTCGTCATGATTAAGTTTGAACTCTGGACTGCAGTCCCCACGATCTACTGGCTAACTGCAACGATTAACAATGTACCTCTCGGACGCATCGCAAGGAACATGAACCTAGAGGATAAGTACTCTGTCGTTGTGTACAAGTTCAAGGGCAATGAGATTGTCAATGAATCTATCGGCGAGTTCTGCACAGTTATGGAAGCCAAGTCGGCGTTACTTAGCCAACCCATTGGTGAGCTGCTAAGTGTCGGCTGATCTCTTTAACTGATTCTCTCCTGTAGCTATTCCCGGACTGCACAACAGTTCGGGTTAGTTACATGAGGGGTTCTCCCTCATTGTGTTAGCACTCACCTCTTCGTGAGGATTGTTATGACTTTAACTCGCAACACTGAGATCATTGCGCCACGCGCTGTTGAGTACTTGTCAGGCGAGGAGTCTGGCCTGTTTACCTACGAAGACTTGCAAGACATTGCACTGCGTGGTTGTGCATGTATGGCACCGAATAAGCTCGCGTATTATCACGATACGTGGGACTTCTTCATTGAGTTTGAGGATGAAGTAGAAGACTTCTTCTACGATAAGTACGGCGACACTTGGCTAGATAAGTTCTCCAACAACAGCACAAGTGTTCGCGGCATGGTTAATCACATGGTGTGGATCTTTGTCGACTCCATTGCCAAGGAGATCACAGGGATCAAATGACTATCATCCCGCTAGCGCGGGGCCAACTCACACAATTACAACATCAACATCATGGCACAGATTCAACACTACTGCGCACAGAATGATCGCAACGGTAACCCTCGCCGTTGCTATGTATTGCTGGATCACGGCAATCCTATTGCTGCGTGGGATGAACAATATTATGGGCACGATGCTGTGCCTGGTGTGTGGCGCAACGATGCCTACCACGCCGAACGGATTAACTGCACAATCGCAAAGTACAAACAACTACTGCGCACACTTCCCTCACCTAACTGGGCACACGATGTCCCCGGTTATTCACATCTACGCACACTCGGTTACTGATTATGTACGACACCGAACTTCTACTAGATCGTGAGTTCATGCGTCGCATGATTCGAGCATACGAACAAGATCTGTTGATGTTAGTTGATCACGACGATCCACATCCTGATCATGCGCAAATCATGGATCACTTGAACATCCTGGAACTATTGCGCCAGCAAACATTCTCGTCCTTCCAACAAACCATCACGTTCTGATCATGTACGAACCTAACCTCGTCTTACTTGATTCCCACGGTGTGTACATCCCGCAAATATATTGTGAGGATGCAGACGAACACTGGGCTAATTGTGTCGGCGTCGACTACGAAGACGTGCTGATCTGTCGGGCTGGCCCTGATCACGGTTGGTATTGGGAAGCATGGCAAAGCATCTTAGACAACGCCAGCATCGTTAGCGATGGTGTAACATGGCGGCTGCATCAGGATGGTGACCTTTGGGAAGTGCCCGACGGTTACGAATGGCCTGATGCTTGAACCTGTCCCGCTACGCGGGGCGCCCTCACACAACACCTAACCTCTCACCTAAATCACAGTGAATCACTTTCCTTACGATCTGTACAAACTGGACAGTCACTCTTTGTCCTACCACGCGCTCGCCAGGTACAAACAGATCCTGCGCGATGAAGTACTACCTTTCGATGTACTCGATCGCATTGAAGACGAGATAATCCCTGCACTCGAAGCGATCATTCTTGTGCACGAATCTCTCTAATCTTTAACTAACCAACGACAGGACTCACATCATGCGTAAGATCGAACAACAGATGTTGGACGCGATCCGCGAACGTCGCAACTGGAAGTGTGGCAACACAGAAGTAGCCGCAACAGTATTTACCCACGCCAAGAAACCAATCGACCGTGTGACTATTTATCTACACGGGTACCCAATCGCAGTAGTTACACCCGACACAGTTACCGTATCCGACTGCGGCTGGCAGACACCTACAACGAAGAGTAGGCTAAACGCTTTGCTGCGTGACTTGTGCGGCGCTGGTGTTTACCAGAAGGATAAGAAGTGGTATGGATACGCAATCGAAGAGACTGAGTGGTTGATTGAGAAGTACTCACGCCACGTATTTGTTAGAGCCTAACCAAACAAGGAGCTGATACCTAACCCAGCCAACCCACCTAACAGTTCTGGTTTGTTAATGCCAGGCGCGGATTCTCCACCGGGTCCGATACCTGGCACACCAGCAAGTGACCCGGCGATACCTAAAGGCATCCGCCCAACTAAACCAAACGGACCGAAGTTCTCGTCGACGTACTTGCTAAGAAACTGAGCAGCTAACTGTTCCACTTCAACCTGAACCTTTGCCTAAGTCTAACAATGCCTTACTACGTTCAACGGCGAGACGACACCAACACCGTCGAAACAGTCGACGAGATCACAGACTCAAAGGAAGCTTATCGTGTGGCTCGTGAGTATGGCTTAGCTGATCCCACGGCCCGTTACTACATAGCGAAGAAACCCTGTAAAGCATGGCTTGAGAGTTAATGCCTCTCCCGCTTCGCGGGGCCGCCGCATAATGTAACTTCACAATCACAACAGTCATGAAACGTCTTTTTGTGTTGCTTCCTTTCATTGTATTGTCTCCGATGCAAGCTCGAACAGTAAGTGCCACCGTGTATCACGATTGGTATCACAATCGCACTACTTACTGCGGACAGACGTATCAACATTGGGGAGTCTCAGCGGCGCATCCTTGGTTGCCTTGCGGCACAAGAGTCAGAGTTACTCACGGAAGCAGATCTCTGACTGTCCCCATAACGGACCGTTGCGATTGCAACTCGATTGATCTATCCGCCGGCGCTGCCTATCGGTTAGGCATACCGCTCGATGACACAAGGAGGGTACGTATAAGTTATTGATTCAAGCAACCTGCAAATTTTCTCGATTCATCTGATGATAGTCCCCCACCTTTCTTCTCCATGCGCTTCTTCAGAGGCACTGTTGGACTTAATGCCTCCGAGACTACTGCAGCAATTTGTTGAGTACCAACTGCAAGAAAGTCCTGAACTAGATTGGGAGCCAGAACACATCAAAGCTGCTGCAGAACTGTGTGATTACGTAGACATGACGTACGGACCCAGTCAAAGTAAGAGCGCACTCGTAAGAGCTGCTAATCAACTTCGAGCACACCTTTCCATTTAATCAGATGACTAACACACGACTAGGGTATTTACAAAAGCAAATGGTTTCGTTCATGCGTAAGAATATAAGCCTTTACGGCCCGGCTATTTCGCACGCCTTTTGCATCCACAGCGACGCAGCGTCTCGCAGAATTGCAAGCTCATTGGAGAAACGAGACATCATTTATATTGACCGAGCCTACGAGATGTGGGAAGTTCGTCCCAACCTCGACCATCCGGTATTCAATCAGTGAACACTATGGCACTTATCGTTGTAGGCAGTTTCTTGTTTGGTTTGGGGGTTGCAATGAGAGCGCCCGTTTTTATGATCCTCGGCATGGTGATGATTTTCTTTAGAGCTAAATAGGTTGCGTACGCCATAGCCGCTCAGCTAGTCTGGGCGGCGTGCCTCTATTTATCAATGACAACGAGTGAGAACATCTTCTATCAGGTACCAGCACACTGGATAGACGCACTGATAAAAGATGACTTGAGTGTATTTGAAAGACTACCTCAGGAGAGACTCGCCTTTAGCCAATTAGTATCCAACTTCATAAACGGAGGAACAATTCTCTCGGTAGGCCATTCGTCTTATTTCAGCAAACATCACGATGCTAGACCTTACGGTATGTTACCATGTGATGTAGTAGATGTTAAAGTCTCCTACGATTACTAACTGTCGGGGGTCTAGCTTTCTGGTGAAAGCAGTGTGCTCATAACACACAGAAGAAGGGTTCGATCCCCTTGGCCCCCATTATCAACACACAATGACACAACCTGCGTTCATTAACCCTACGACACTAGGGATCTGTCCTGCCTGTAACCAGAAAGAACAAGTAACAATCGAATCACGAAGGACAAAGGAAGGCTATACGCGAAGACGTAAAGAATGTCGTAAGTGTAAACACAGAGCGACAACGTATGAAGTCGATGAGTCTTTCTACTCTTTAGCTAAGGCTATTGTGCCCGTTGCGTCAAAGCTTGCTGAGTTGATAGCAGAAGCACCGAAAGGAGATCTGTGCAGCACTTGTTTTTACAACTACGGCACGCGTTGCTCGCATGAGATTCCTGAGTACGGAACAGACGAAGCGGCAGACTGCATACTGTACCTAGCTAAATAATGGAGGTGCCTAGCAAATTACGTTAAGTTTAAAGATCTCATAAAATCTTTCTAACTAGACGTTGTTTATGTACTTAACACCTGTAACTAATCAAGAGATTGTGTGCTTTATGCTACCGTGGCTCTGTCTTTAACGACGCCATGAAAGAGTCTAAAGAACTGCAGAGCTTTGATGTTTTCAGCAGGAAAACAGGCGCGTGGAAGTTTCTCTGCGCAATAGAAGCGTGCTCTCCCACGGAGGCCAAAGAGATCGCTATGCGCGAGCATCGCATACTAGGCTGGAACACCGTCAGCGTTTACCCAACTAAATGAAACGCACCTATTTACAGGATCCGTACAGAGCGCTATGATTGACGGGCGGCACCGGCCCTGAACGTGGTGCTCTTCCTTTTTCTCTGATCACATGACCATCAAACTCCCCTCGATTCTCAAACTCGCCGACACAGCAGCTACTGCATGGAGCGAGTGTGACCTAGCCCTCACTCAAGTTAATGAAGCTTTCGGCACTCCCTTCGAAGCTGCCCGTGACAACTTGCTGGCAGACGTAACGCAAGCAGACGGCGAAGGTTTTGATCTCGGCTTGTTTAGCGGGGCTGACAGTAAGTTCAAGTTCCCTCAGTACAAAACCAACATCGTCGTGCGCATCTCCCGCAAGCCCACGCCGCATGACAAACTGCAGAAGCTCGCTGACAAAGTTTCTGATCTTGAACAGCAGCTCAAGCTCGCCAAGCTTAAGCTCAAGCAACAAGCCGAGCTCCTCGTACAAACAGGAGAATGTGATCAGGTCACTGACAAAATCTCGCTTGCTTTCACCCGTCTCAAATGAGCCCCAAAGTAACTAACGCGGCAGCCTTCCTGATTGCTTCGATCGGGATGGCTTTCGCTTTCCTAGGTGCAGTCGGCACCGAACCAACTTTCACTGCGCATCATCAGCACACAGATCAATCTTACGAAGAGACAAAACGATGAATCATTACTTCCTCGCTTGTTCCATTTCCGGCACAGTTCGTCAGAGTGTACAGATTGCATTTGACGACCTTAAATTGCCGGATCAAACGATCAAAACTCTGCGGGAAAAGAACACAGTTTCTATCCGCCCTTCACTCTCAAATGCACTGAAGCATAAACTCGATGAACTGCGAGCTATGCAGCGGGAACTTTACGATGAGTGCACAATTCATTTCGGTGACTCCCATTTTGTTACCGAAGGTTATTTCTACAAAGCTCACGAATACATAAAGGACATCAAGTATTCGGCTGAGAGAGCCAACGAAGAACTGCGTGAGCTTTGGGATCAAGAGTATGCGGCGTGGCAAGAAACTACGGAGAACATCCTTCGTCCTTTGTTTAAAGACGAGAAAGAATACGATCTGGCCTTCTTGGCATACATGAAAGTATTTCCAACGAAGGCTGCTTATCACGCTCCGATTCGTGTGTCAGTAGTGGGTCCTCTCCCTGTGATGCTAGAGGCGGCAGACGAACCAATCGCAGGGGACATTAAATCGTTGCTTGCCTATGAGAACAACATCAACACGGCTCAAGTTCTCGAAGCAGCCAAATCTTCTGCCGCCGATCGAGCACTCACTATGAGTGCTGAACTTCTAGACGATCTTGATGCTCGCACGATCACAAAGATAGGTAAGCAGCAGACTGGTTCTGACAAGAAGCGCGGCAGTTGGGAAATCACAGCTAACAAATTGAAGCTGATCAGTGATTCCGTTCCCGGATTTGATCAGCTCTCTGTGTTGGCCACGCGGTTGCTCGAATGCGGCAAGCTCCTCACTTCTCCCGATAAGTCAACCTATCGTCAAGCACAGCAAGAGTTTCAAGTCATTCAGACCGCCATCCGGGAGGAACTGGAATCTATCTGCAACAACAGAGACGAATCCAAAGGGCTTGAGAAGCTTAAGCAATCTCTCGCTCTTTCATCTAAGTACAAAACCCTTTGCGAACGAATCAAAGGTGCCGAAAACAATTCGCATCTAAACCTGCTTGTGTCTGAGGCAAACGTAGAAATTGATGTGTACGAACAGCGAGCTAAGAACCTCCGTCGACTTATCGAACGCCGCAAGGAACTTATTTCAGCAGCTAACGAAAACCTCGAAGAACTCATCACCGACATCAATCAACCAAATCCAGAATCAATCGCATGTGATTTTTAATGACACGCACTCTCTACGTAATTAAAACAGCACAAGGTTATTTAGCGGCTGACGGTTCATCTACAACAGATCCTTTTGAAGCAATTTCATTTGTCGATTTAGATACTGCAGGTGTACGTGTTCGCCAAGCAGCATCTCATTTAGCTAAAGATGTAATCATCTGCCCGGTTCAAGTTCAATTCCCCAAACCAATCAAATGAACAACACTCTTTTTGCCAAGCTTCAGAACTTTCGCGGCGCTCTCAATGCGGCCACGCTCGAACGAACCGACGTTATCGACGGATTGCTGAGCTGCTTGCTTTCGAAACAGAATGCTTTTTTACTCGGTGCACCAGGCACAGGCAAGTCTGACCTAGTAAGAAACATCTGTAAAGGCATTACCGGCGTCAATTACTTTGGTTACCTGTTGACTCCGACCACTGATCCGTCGGAAGTCTTCGGTCCAGTGGCCGTAACTAAGCTGCTACAAGACGAATATCAGCGTGATATCAACGGCTATCTGCCTTCAGCACACGTTGGATTTTTGGACGAACTCTTCCGTGGTTCTTCCGCAATTCTAAATTCTCTTTTGACTCTACTGAACGAGAGAACTTTCAACAACGGCAAAAGCACTATCATCACTCCGCTGCAGAGCATCGTCGCCGCTACCAACAGCTGGCCGGAGGAGGAGTCGCTTCAAGCATTTAGCGACCGTTTCTTGTTCCGCCCCACGGTGCATACGCTCAAGAAACCGACTTCGAAGCGCATTCTCGATCAATGGGCTTTGGGTATCGAGCAACGTCCGGAGGTGGGCGAACACATCACGCTCAAAGAGCTCAGCGCTCTTCAGGACGAGGCGGCGAAAGTGAAGATCTCCGAGGAGTTTTTAGACAAATTCAACAGTGTATGGGAGCTCCTATCGCAGCGGGGCATTTTGATCAGCGATAGACGTCGGGTTCAGATCCTCAAGTTCCTTCGGGCTTGGGCGGTCGTCCAGGGCGACGATACACTGCATCCGGAGCATATGCACGGCAGCGTCGTACACATCGTTTACACGAGCTCTGACGATCAACAGGTAATCTGCGAAGTTCTAGAGCAGGAGATTCCCACGGCGGCCAAACTGTTCGCGGACGCAAAACGAGCAACCTCAGGGGTTATGGCTGAGTTCCAGGCGACTGTGCACCGCAGCCGTGCAAACAATCTGGAAGGTCTAAACGAATATGTAACGATGCTGCGCAAGTATCACAAGGATGTGAACACGATTAAGGTGAAAGTGGACGAGCTACTAACGAGCGACCGTACCAAGATGAGCGCATCCGAGCGCATGAACGGCGTTAAGCTCACACAACAGCTTCAAAACAATCTGGACTCTATCGCCCGCGAGATCTCGGAGATTGCACAATGACGCCTCAAGACCACCCGATCACCCCGCCGCCTGAGCTGGTGCGTGAGTGGGCGACTACTAACGGAACTAGCTACGAAGACCTTTTTGCTTTGTGTCAAAACATCGCCACCCAAGCCGCTCGCTGGGGCGCTGACCAGGAGCTGGAGGCGTGCTGCCAGTGGCAAGACACCTTCAACTACCAAAACGCTGGCAACCTCCTCCGCGCCGCCCGCCGCCCCAAGCCGCCGAGCTTGAAGGAGCAAAGCCTTGCTCTAATTGACAAGATCCAAAACAACAAAGAAATGTGGCAGATAGACGACCTTGATGTTGTCCGCCGCGCTCTCGAATCCTTGCCCGATTAGTCAACATCACTACCATGCCCTACTTCACCAAAAAGCCCGTTCAGATTGAAGCCCGCGAGCACACTGGAAGTGCGTCTTCTGCGGCAGGGCTGATTAAATGGATCGTTGACCAAGGAGGAGAGGCCAGTGCGATTGGCGAGTTTCTGCTGATTGAGACCCTTGAGGGGACGCATCGAGCCAACCCCGGCGACTGGATCATTAAAGGAATCAAGGGTGAGTTCTACCCATGCAAGCCTGACATCTTTGCCGCTACTTACGACCCCTCTTAGTCCGATCAACTAAACACCATGTCTAAACTTTTACCCTCTGCTCACGCAGTATTGAATGCGCTCATAGCAAAGTGGGAAGCCGATCCTTATGAGATGGATGTGGTAGCAATTGCTGCCGCCATTCGTGCTACTGCGGAGCAAGCACACCCAAAAGCTCACATTGAAGACATTGACTACGTTCACCAGAGTTATGTTGATGGGTGGAAAGATGCTCTTGATGTAATCCTTGCCATCGCCGACGAGCTTGAAGCCCTTTAGTCAGACCCACTTCTTTTTACTAAAAATGACACAAACACGTCGAGAGTTCTTACGTATTGTCGAGAATCAGCCGCTGACTCTGTACTGCAGCGCACTGGCTGACTTTCTGTGGGACGACTTTGTCCGCGAGCAGAAACCCAGCGTCAACTACTTAATTAACAACTACGAGATTGTTCAACTGAGCCGCTTCGGTAAAGAAATTTTCGAACGTCTGTATAACGAAGATCAAGTCAAATGGCTTGTCAGCGAACAAGACGTCGAGGACTACTTCCGTGCTGTGTGCGACGGGATGCCCGCAAAGCTCCCTGAGAATTACCGCCCGGAGAACGGTGTGTGGTTTGCGGTCATGGATGAGCTGACCAACGCCGCAGGCTGGCCTCTTTTGCTGCACCGCTGCGTGGGCGATCAGTTCGCCTCAGGTAACAACGCAGTGATGCTGCTGAACGAGCTTGCCG
>Ga0315903_10011863_pt1 | contig 10215 bp, 10 predicted proteins | sample LakEriMetagenome_7_FD_203524 | JGI IMG/M metagenome (GOLD analysis project Ga0315903, IMG submission 203524) | Freshwater fungal communities from buoy surface, Lake Erie, Ohio, United States - Buoy 2 MA119 | ecosystem: Environmental > Aquatic > Freshwater > Lake | place: USA: Lake Erie, Ohio... | reverse complement strand
AGGATCTTATTCAGGAAGGGTCTTGAAACATTCAGAATGTCTGCGGCTTGCTGTGTTGTTAGTTCTTCATCCATGGGTATCAGCGTGAATGGCTTACCCTCTGACATCACCGAGAGGACCTTCATCAACACATTGAATACCGCTCGAGGAATTTCGATTGCTTCACCATCACCCTCGCGCTGCAAGGTGACGCGAGATTCCGGAGCAATTTCGCGAGCCAGTGTACGGCTAAACGCTTTTGCTTTTTCAATGTCTTTTTCCGATGGCACGAACGGCTCGTCGAGAACTGCCATTTCAAACTCCTTTGATGCTAAGTTGGCCAATTCCGTGACCATCAAACTCCTCTTCCAAAACAGTAAGTCATTGTCGACTGGGAGGCAATAGACGAAACAGTCGAAACGTTCGAAATTGTCGAATTGCGTCATTCTCGTTGGAAGAACCGGCCCACCATCCCCCACAAACGCGGCAGAATCACCAAAAAATACCGTAAAAACCGCATGCAACGGATTCTTCGACCGTCCCTCTTGACCGCCGGGTTATATCTCGTCTTGCTTACTAAGCATTAAACGCTAGCAAGGCGAATCTACCCTGATACCCGGCGAAAACCATGGCTCCCTCTGCAAAATCCTTCGGGAAAGTCCTCCGTGAGCGACGACTCGCGTGCGGCTTTGGCCTGCGCGAATTTGCCCAGTTGGTTGGCGTGAGCTCCACCTATATTTCTCAGTTGGAGCAAGAAAACATCGATCCTCCCACTGCGGAACGCGCCACGAAAATGGCGGAGATCCTGGGGGAAAACGCCGACCAATGGGTGGCGCTCGCTGGCCGCGTACCCGACGATCTCGAAGGGATCATCCAGAAGGAACCGATCGGGATGCCGGCGCTGCTGCGTGAGGCGAACGGCCTGACTGCAGAACAGCTCAAAAAGCTCGTTGCGCAAGCCAAGAAGATGAAGGGCGACACGTGATGAGCAACCAATTCCTGGTAGTCGATCGCGAAGTCCCCTACCTCCACATCAGCCAAATCGAACTCGAAACCCGCGCTCTGCTGAAGAGTACGAGTACAAATTTGGTCGTAAGGTCACGGCACCGATCCCGATCGACAGCATCACCGAAATCCATCTGCAATTGACGTTGGAATTCAAGGATATGAAATCCTTGTTTCCATTCGCGGATGTGCACGGAGCGATCTGGTTCGACGAAGGTATCGTCGGCATTGAGCAAAGCCTCGCGCCCGACGTCAATCCTTTGATGCTCGGTCGATATGGCTTCACGCTCGCCCATGAGACTGGACACTGGTGCCTTCATCGCCAGCTCTACCGAGAGAATCCCAACCAACCGAGGTTGTTCGACAACGGGCTGCGGATGCCCGACGTCGTGTGCCGATCCATCGATCGCAAGAAGCCTGTCGAATGGCAAGCCGATGCATTTGCAGCGAATCTGCTGATGCCCAAGACGATGGTACTTCAAGCTTGGGCGGAGTATCACGATGGCGATGATCGGGAAGCCGAAATGGTAACTCTCCGTCCTGCCTACGAGCACAAAACCCTCTCCATTCGAAACCGCTTGGCCACAACCGCTGCAGAACGGGACTCCGCGATCCGCGAAGACTATGCAGCACCCCTTGCCGAGCACTTCAGCGTTTCCAAGGAAGCGATGCGGATTCGCCTTGAGGAACTGGGATTGTTCGTTGAGCGTCGTCCCCCGTCGCTGTTCTGATATTTTTTTACCCAAAACGCTTACTGCTTACTAATCATGCAATGCTGTCAAAAAGGAGCAAAAGAAGATGGCCACGTTCGACTTGAAGAAACAACTCACGATTCACGACCGAGGACTGCTCCGGCAGCTTTTGGGGAAGGAACCGTCCATGCAAGGTATCGATTGGGGTGCGATGCCGAGGAACAAGATCGATCCCCTGATCGCCGCGTGGGAGGAACTGGAGGACGCCCAAAAACGCCACTACCAAGTCGTCCTGCAAGACGTCCAGCACTTGGCGGATCCCAAGGGGCAGAGAGTGCTGATCGAAGAACTGGAATGGAGGCATCCGGGGAGCTTAGTGCAGTTCGCCGCTCTGTTGAGTCCTTCCGATAAAGCGCTCTGGGCTTTTCTGAAAGCCATCTGCAGCATTGCTTGTAGCCACTCTCCCGCAATCCAGTTCGCTAGCATTCCGGCGTGTGAGGATCCGATACAATGCATGTCCCAGTTTTATTCCGAGCTTGAGAAGCTGCTAGACTTACGTTACTCGCTAAACTTTTTATGTAGGTCGATGAGTGGTCCGTAGTTTTTGAGATCCGCTTCCTTCATGGCTGCAATGTACTCACCTCGGATCGGGCTTTCGGTATCACGCAGGTCGGTGGCAGGCCAAATGGTCACCGGTTGGTCGTGTTGCATCAGCCAGATGTTCGCCAGGAGTCTTGCCCACCTACCGTTGCCATCCTCAAATGGATGTACCCAAACCGCGCGATGATGAAACTCGGCCGCGGTTGCAAACACAAGTTCGCCGGTTTCGCGGTGTCGCTTCTCTGATTCGATGGTTATGACGCCGAGTTCAGCAGTAACAATGTTCGGACTCACGCCGATGTTCTTGTGGGTAGTTCTAATTTCTCCCGCCCAACTCCAAATCGATCCCAACATCTCCCGATGCAACTCCAGAAGCCAACCAAAGGTAAATGGAGCGAGTTTGTGGCTTGGTTTGCTCAACAAGTACTTCTCGGTCACTCGCAGTATCGACTCGAACTCAGCTTCATTGAGTTGTCGACGGTTTTTGATGGTCTTGATTTTCAAACCCGACCCATCAAAGGGCGTGTCGTCGTCTTTGCCGGCTGAACCAAATGGATTCACGGAAGGCTGCCGCTGATTCTAGAGAGTTAGGAAGCCCAGAGCTTTCGACTGGACGATGAGATTCGCGCCTTGGTGGCTTCAAGATGCTCTTGTGCCGAAGCTGCGGAGACGGCTTGGGATTCTAAAGCTACGTTTCCCTGCGTAAGCGCGATCAACCGCTTCGCCTTCTGCGTAGCGATGGAATCCTTGAATCCCTTGGCTGGAATCGCCAACAAATCCATCTTCATACCGAGTGCGGAAAGAACGGCTTGCAGATTGGAAACGGAGTAATGCTCATCCTTCCCTCCGAGAATGCGAATCACAGTTGCCCGTGATACGCCACTGCGGCGAGCAAGATCGGAAATCGACATCTCGAGTTCGTTAACGCGGCTTTGTAGTAACGTAGATAGTGACATGAGTTAACAATCGATTGGGACTTCAAGTGAGAGACCGAAAGAACGGACCCCACTGGTATTGTTTCATACATGGAACAAAAAGCAAGAAAAATCCGCCGGAAAGACTCGCGGGTTACGATACGTAAGTTCATTCATAAAAAGAACTTGCGGAGAATACTGGTGTCTCGCGAGCGGTTTGGAAAGAGTTCGGTTCGCTCGTGGGCCACCGACTCTCTGAAGTCTCCAAGTTAGGCAAGCCGTAGAGCAGCTGTGTTCGCCATCGCAAGTTGTACTGGTTCGCTGCGCATTACCGCTACGGTCGGTTTGGCGAGTCACCGATGCCGCTGGGCAGGTCTTATCGACAAGTTGTTCAGGGCGGAGGCGACCATCCAACCCTAGATCGGCTTGAGCGAGTCGTTCATGCACCGGGTAGGAAGTTACGCCAATGGTTTGGAGAACCGCATGATCCGAAACGTGAAAAGGATAATAGGAAAAGGCATTGGAAGTCTCAATTCAGCATCTTGCGGATAATGATCTACATGATGTCTATGTCGAGTATCGATCGCGCAAGCGTCACCTAGCCGCAAACCAGTCCTTGGACAGAACGCGACAAGCCGACTTGGTGATCTCGTCGAGCCCCTCCGATTGGTCTGATAGGTAGCCGTTGATCCGCAACGAAGCTATCCCGTGCACCATGGCCCAGACCAGACGCGTCCGGAGCGTTGTGGTTTCCGAGTAGGGGGCCCCGTTGGGTTGAAAGATCTCCGCAAGAGCCGCAAACGAGTCTCGAGCCGCCGCTTGATGCTCCGGCCCCACCTCATCGGGCCGGATTGGACCGCCGAACATCAACTGGTAGACCGCAGGCGATTCAAGCGCCAATCGTACGTAGGATATCGCTGCCACCTCCAACTGAAGTCGAGGCGAACGCGGATGCTTCGCCGTGGCCCGCCGCGTTGCCGCCGCCAACTTCTGAAATCCCTCGGTGCGAATCGCCAACAGCACGTCAGCCTTGGAGGCAAAGTGTTTGTAGGGTGCCTGGTGGCTCACGCCGATGTGCTTGGCGATATCGCGCAGACTCAGCTCCGCAATGCCCGATTGCTCCAGCATCTCCTTGGCCGTCTCAATGATCGCCTGCTCCAAATCGCCATGATGATACCTGGTTCCCACGATGCTTCCCTTTCCTGCCCCCAAAAAACTCTGAGCTTCCCAAAATTCTAGCTTTAAATGTTGACAGCAGCAACATTTGCCGATAATTTTTATGTAGACGCTGTCAACTTTTATGTCGCGGATGTGGGGCAGACGGCGGAAATACCCAGAAACGTGGCCGAGAAGTAAGGGGAAATCGAGATGAACGACACGATCCAAGCAGACCAGTTGATGGGAAAATCGCATAGGGTGCCGACCGGACTAGGTCAGTTGCACGTCGTGGAAATTGGAACTGGATCGGAGGCGATCGTGCTGTGGCCGTCGATCTTTACCGACCATCACATCTACGATGAACTTGCCCGGCGGTTGTCGGATCGATTTCGCTTCTTGTTGATCGATGGTACCGGGCACGGTCAGAGCGAGGGGCTGGTCAAGGGCTTTACGATGTTGCAATGCGCTCAAGCGATCGAGACCGTGATGGACGTTTTTGGTCTGGAGGCCGCAATCGTGGGAGGAACATCGTGGGGCGGGCTTGCCGCTGCCGAGCTCGCCTTGGTATCGCCCGCGCGCGTAAAGGCGGTGGTTTTGATGAACACGCCGATGGAGATCGACGAACGATCGCCGAAGTTTTCCGCCCGCATGATTGCCGCGGGAGCGCGCTGGATGCTCGGCACAAGCGCTTTTCGCAGAGGCGTGGCAAAAAGCTTCTTCTCGGAAACCGCCCTGCTTGCGAATCCAGGCTACGCGCAGCATTTCCACGACATGCTCCGGTCGGTCGAAGCGGCTCCGTTGGCAGCGGCTGTCCGGTCGGTACTCCTGCGCGGCAAACCACTGAAGGCTCGATTGAACGTACTGTCTATGCCAGTATTGGTTATCGCAGGTAAAGCTGATGCGATGTACCCGATCGAAAACCAGGCCCACGCCGCATCGCTGGCACCAAACGGGCGTTTCGAACCCGTCAATGGCAAACACATCTCGGTCCTCGAAGAGCCGACTGCGGTTGCGGAGATCCTTCGAGATTTCGCGCAGGAAGTTTTCGCTAGCCAGTGATGGGAATTCGCGGGGGCACTCACCGTGCCAGTCGGGAACTCGACGGCACGCGGGAATCGCTTTCGACCGTGTTCCAACGGCGACGCTCTGCAGGAGCAGTTGAGGACAACTGCTCTACGGTTTTGGATTCGCAAAAAGTTCAGCTCAGGATCTCGCTCACGAGCCGGCCATGGACGTCGGTCAGGCGGTAGTCGCGGCCTTGGAATCGATACGTCAAGCGCTGATGGTCGATCCCCAAAAGATGAAGAATCGTCGCGTGCAAATCATGAACGTGCACGAGCCCTTCGGTTACCGAGAATCCTAATTCGTCGGTGGTTCCATGAATCAACCCAGGCTTGATCCCGCCGCCGGCAACCCACATGGTGAAAGCGTCCACATGGTGATCGCGGCCGGACGATTCCCGGACTTCACCCATCGGCGTGCGACCAAACTCGCCTCCCCAGACCACCAGCGTTTCGTCGAGCAATCCCCGACGCTCCAAGTCTAGGAGCAATGCCGCGGAGGCTTGATCGACCTCCAAACAGACTTTGTCCAGATCCGCGTTGATGTCTTGGTTCTTGCCTCCGTGATGATCCCAATCGGTGTGATACAACTGGACGAATCGAACACCGCGTTCTACAAGCCGTCGGGCCAGCAAGCAATTGTTTGCGAAGGAACTGGTACCGGGTCGAGCACCGTACAGATCGAGCGTCTCGGTGGTCTCGTCATCGATCCGCATTAATTCCGGGGCCGACGACTGCATCCGAAAGGCGGTTTCATACGCGGCGATGCGCGTCTGAATCTCCGGATCAGAGACTTCATCGTAACGCATGCGATTCAGGTCGTTGGTCGCGTCGATGAAACTCTGCTGCAAACTGTTCGAAATCCCTTTCGGATTGCTGAGGTGCAGGATGGGGCTCCCCTGACTGCGCAGCGGCACTCCCTGAAACTTTGATGGGAGAAATCCTGCGGACCAAAGCGTGTTCCCGCCTCGAGGTCCGCGCGGGCCTGATTGCAAGACCACAAAACCGGGCAAACTCTCGGATTCAGTACCCAGCCCATACGTGACCCACGAACCGATGCTCGGCCGACCAGGGGCTTGAAAACCGCAGTTCATAAACAGCTTCGCAGGACCATGGTTGAAGACGTCGGTCTTCATCCCCCGAAGCCAACAAACCTTGTCGACAATGCGCTGATGATGAGGAAGGAGCGAACTGAGTTCCATGCCGCACTGTCCGTAACGCTGGAATTTTCGATTGGTCCCCATCAGCTTCGCATCGGCAGGCAAGAACGCAAATCGACGCCCCTTGGTCAGGCTCTCCGGTGGAAGCTTGCCATGGAATTCTTTGAGGACCGGTTTGTCTTCAAACAGTTCCAGCTGGCTCGGACCACCCGCCATGAAAAGGAAGATCACATTCTTAACCTTGGGAGGCACATGGAACTGGCCGATCGCTCCGCGAGGAGTTGTCGTTTCCTGTGCAAGGCTATCCCGCGCGATTAGCGACTTGAGTGCCAATGAACCGAACCCAACCCCGGCCGCGTTGAGAAACGCTCGGCGACGATGATATTGCAACAGGTCGGATGGGGGATCGCTCATGGCTCAGTCTCGGCTCACGAATTCATCGGTATTGAAGAGGACACGAGCGACCTGTGCATCGGCAGCACGGTCGATCTCCAACCCGCCAAGGCTTTCGAGTTCGTTGGGGTTTTGGCCATAGTATTCTAAAGTCGACGTATGGAACTGACAAAGACGATCCAGCTCTGAATCGCTCGGAGCACGGCACCAGGCGAGCCACACCATGCGGCGAATCCGTTCCTGTGCGGAAAAAAACGTTTGGTCGGAATTGGTTGCCAGTGGTGTTTGAGTCAGCTCGCGTTTCGCGCGATCGGCGAGTTGAAGTGACAATTCCCAAAACACAGGATCGTTCGCCAGGGTGAGGGCCTGTAGCGGAGTGTTGGTCCGACTGCGACGGGTGCAGACGGTGCTGAAGTCTGGGCTATCGAAGGTCGTGAACAACGGATAGGGGGCACTGCGGTAGAACTCCGTGTACATCGTCCTGCGATAACGATTCTCGCCGGTATCTTCCGTCCAGTTCTTGACGGTTTGCGTGAAGTTATAGACGCCGGTCGGTTGCGGAGGATGCACACTCGGGCCACCGATGCGCGTCGTCAGCGCGCCGCTGGAACACAGGGCTCGATCCCGAAGGATCTCAGCATCGAGTCGAATGCGCGACTGACGAGCCAACAGGCGGTTGGCCGCGTCGATCTCCGCAAGATCGGACCGCCAATCGCTGCTTTGCTGATACGTTGCCGACGAGACGATGCGATAAATCAGATGTTTCAGCGACCAGCCCGACTCGATCCAATCGCTGGCCAGCCAATCGAGCAGCTCCGGATGGCTCGGCGCAGAGCCTTGAAGGCCAAAGTCGTTTTCGGTTTCGACCAGCCCCGTGCCGAACAGTTTCATCCAAACCCTGTTCACCATCACGCGAGGAGTGAGTGGGTTTTCGGATGAGACGAGCCACCGAGCCAATTCCAGCCGATTGCTCATGGGAAGATCCTTGCCATCCCGAAAGATCGATGGAATGGACGGACTCAACGGACCGCTGTCCTGGTCAGGGCTGAGAAAATCGCCTCGCAACAGCCGATAGGTTGTTGGCGGTTGCGGGTGATCCCGGGAGACCATTTGCGCGACGGTTTTGCCTTGATTGGGTAAACGCCGACTCAGTTCGGCGATCTGCGCCTTGAGTTCTTCCAACTTCTGTGTTGGGGTCGGTTCTTGGACGGGGAGTGGACTGGTACTCTTGTCCAGTGCGAATCGACCAATCAAGTAGTCCTTATTGATTTCGTGCATCAGGTAGACTTCCAATGGAGCATCCGTCGGGGCGATCGGGCTTGCAAGAGCAAAGACCGCGGAGTGCGGAGCATTCATCTTCAAATCTGGTTTGGCTTGGACTTGAGCCGCATCGGTGTTGATCGCCCACCCGGTCTTTGGATCTGAATCGATTGCATGAGCGACCGGATACTTGGGTTGCGAGTGATCCGCCCATGCATGTTGGAAGGGTTGCTTGATTTTGTTGGCGATGATTTGGATTTCAGAAAGAACAAAATTGCCGTTGCTCGCCTTGCCGGGCCCCTTTTGGGGGAGCGATTCGTCCGTCAGGGTACGGAGTCGCACGGCAGTGATCGGCTTGGCCTCGTTGCCCGTGTGGACGAATTCGAATGTCAGCGTCGCATTGCCTCGAACTGAATCAGGCACGAGCACCGAGCCATCGTCGAGCGGGTTCAACACCGAGGATTGCTCCCCGTCGATCCCAACAGCGTGTTGGATCGAGACAGGCTCCCACGAGAGTTCGGGCTCGGGGGCTTCGTTTTGTTGCTTGATTCGAGCCTCGAGTTCTCGGAGTTGAGAGTTGAGCTGTTGTAATTTTGAGAAATCGGCCAGAACAGATTCGGGGAGGCCAAAGACCTCCCCTTCGAGAATATCGATCGTCGGACCAGCGGCGTTGCTGTCCGAGCATGCGTTGAAGAATGCGTAAAGTCGATAGTAATCGTCGATGCTGATCGGATCGTATTTGTGGGTATGGCACTGGGCACAACCGACGGTCAGCCCCAGCCATACGGCACCGGTCGTATTGACGCGATCGACGATCGCTTCATGTCGGTATTGATCCGCTTTAACGCCTCCCTCTTCGTTGATCATCGTGTTGCGGTGAAACGCACTGGCGATGAGTTGGTTCTTGGTCGGTTTGCTAACCTTGGATTCGCTCTGCAACAGATCGCCAGCAAGCTGTTCGACAGTGAATTGATCGAACGGCATGTCGGCGTTGATCGCTGCGATGACCCAGTCGCGATAAGGCCACATCGATCGCGGGCCATCGATCGTGAATCCGTTGGAGTCCGCGTAGCGGGCTTGGTCGAGCCAGAATCGTCCCCAGCGTTCACCGAACTGAGGGCTAGCCATTAGGCGTTCGATCAGCCGATCGATTTTGTCGGGTTGATGATCCGATTGGATCGCTTCGACGTCCTCGGGGCTCGGGAGTGTTCCGATCAAGTCCAGATACAAGCGTCGAACGAGGGTGACCGTATCCGATTGGGGAGCAGGTTCCAGTTTGCGCTGCGCGAGTTCCGATCGGATCCAGCGGTCGATCGGGTTGCTCGCAAGCCTATTGGTCGAGGAGTTGGTTGAATCGGCAAACTCAGGAGGTGTGGGTCGTCTCAGCGGGGCGAACGCCCAGTGTTTCTCGTAGCGGGCACCTTGGGCGATCCATTGTTCGAGGACGGCTTTCTGGGTTGCCGAGAGAGGTTTCTTGGTGGCTGGGGGCGGCATGATCTCATCGGGATCCTCCGAGAGGATTCGGCGAATCATTTCGCTGGCTTCGGGACGACCAGGAACGATCGTTGGGGCGGCCCGATTGGGATCGACGGGATCGGATGGAAGGTCGAGTCGGAGGTCTGCTTGTCGACTCTTGTCGTCAAATCCGTGGCAAGCGAAGCAGTGGTTGGCCAGGATCGGCCTGACCTCCTTTTGGAAATCGACGGGTGGTTGCTGGTAGGCAAGCAGTCGGTTTGCTGAGCAAATCAACACAGTGGTGGTCAGGACGATTTGTATCCACATAATCCACGCAGGCGCTTACCAGGATGGCGGGTGACCTTTGTCATACCGCAGTGTAATCCAACCATCGGCTTGTGCGAAGGGATTGGCCCCGATTCCAATGCACGCACGCGTGGCGGGATGGACGTCGGAAGCCTTCGCTGAGGTACGGGCGGCACGCTCGAAAGCCGTCAACCACCTAGAGCGCAACGTCGACATACTCGCGTTGACGCAA
>Ga0315903_10011860_pt1 | contig 10217 bp, 8 predicted proteins | sample LakEriMetagenome_7_FD_203524 | JGI IMG/M metagenome (GOLD analysis project Ga0315903, IMG submission 203524) | Freshwater fungal communities from buoy surface, Lake Erie, Ohio, United States - Buoy 2 MA119 | ecosystem: Environmental > Aquatic > Freshwater > Lake | place: USA: Lake Erie, Ohio... | reverse complement strand
GGTCGAGCACGCCCGGCCGCAATTGATGTGACTTTGCTGACCCCAGTAACCATGGTGGTCTTCGTGATTCTGGCTGCCCTTACGGTTCTACTCCTAATTGCAGACATCGTTAATCCAGTCATACTTAATCTTTAGCACAACCCGCATTCTTACGGCACAATAGCGCCATGGTTGATCTAGGAATCCCAAGTGCACCTCCTGCCACATTAAGCCCGCGCCGAAAGACGCGCCAGATGATGGTGGGCAAAGTTGGCGTTGGAAGTGATTTTCCGGTCAGCGTGCAATCAATGTGTACAACTCTTACGGCAGATGTGAATGCAACCCTGCAGCAGATTGCAGAGTTAACAGCATCTGGATGCCAGATTGTTCGTGTGGCAGTTCCAAGTCAAGATGATGCTGATGCGCTGGCTCAGATTGCTAAGAAATCACAGATTCCAGTTATTGCAGATATTCACTTTCAGCCTAAATATATTTTCGCTGCCATTGATGCAGGATGTGCTGCAGTGCGTGTTAATCCCGGCAACATCAAGCAATTTGATGACAAAGTAAAGGAAGTTGCTAAAGCTGCAGGAGATGCAGGAATTCCAATTCGTATTGGTGTGAACGCTGGTTCATTAGATCCACGCCTTCTAGCAAAGTATGGCAAGGCAACACCTGAAGCTTTAGCCGAGTCAGCTCTGTGGGAAGCATCATTGTTTGAAGAGCATGGTTTTTCAGATATTAAAATCTCAGTAAAACATCATGACCCAGTAATCATGGTCAATGCATATCGAATTCTTGCTGCTAAGTGTGATTATCCATTGCACCTTGGCGTGACTGAGGCAGGACCTCTTTTCCAGGGAACAATCAAGTCAGCAACTGCCTTTGGAATTTTGTTAGCAGAGGGAATCGGCGACACTATTCGTGTTTCTCTTTCAGCGCCTCCAGTTGAAGAAGTCAAAGTTGGAATCTCAATTCTTGAATCGCTTAATCTTCGTCAACGCAAACTAGAAATCGTTTCTTGTCCTTCATGCGGACGTGCACAAGTTGATGTGTATACATTGGCTGAAAAAGTGCAGGCAGGGTTGCAAGGAATGACAGTTCCACTTCGCGTTGCTGTTATGGGCTGTGTTGTTAATGGCCCAGGTGAGGCACGTGAAGCAGATCTTGGTGTTGCATCAGGAAATGGCAAGGGCCAGATATTTGTTAAGGGTCAAGTAATTAAGACCGTACCTGAAGCCCAAATTGTTGAAACTTTAATTGAAGAAGCTATGAGATTGGCCGAAGAAATGGAAGCCGCTGGCGTTGCTTCAGGGCAACCATCTGTTGATGTTCGATAGGCTCACTCCATGCTAAAAATGTCTACGCTCTTTTTGCGTACGCTGCGCGATGACCCAGCAGATGCTGAAGTTGCTAGCCATCGTTTATTAGTAAGAGCGGGATACATTCGCAGAATTGCAGCTGGAATTTATTCGTGGTTGCCACTTGGAGTTATCACTCTTCGCAACGTTGAAAACGTTATTCGCCAAGAGATGGATCAAGCAGGTTTTCAAGAAGTTCACTTTCCAGCACTTTTGCCACGCGAGGCATATGAGGCAACCAATCGTTGGGAAGAGTACGGTCCATCCCTATTTCGCCTTCAAGATCGCCGTGGGGCAGATTATTTATTAGGACCAACACACGAAGAGATGTTCACTTTGATGGTTAAGGGCGAGTATTCATCCTATAAAGATCTTCCACTTTCTATCTATCAAATTCAAACGAAGTATCGCGATGAAGCGCGACCACGTAGTGGAATCATTCGCGGGCGTGAGTTTGTGATGAAAGATTCATATTCATTTGATATTGATGATGCTGGTTTAGAAAACTCTTATCAAAAGCATCGTGATGCCTATGTCAGTTGCTTTAATCGCTTAGGAATGAAATACAACATTGTTAAGGCAGTCTCTGGCGCTATGGGTGGCTCTAAATCAGAAGAGTTCTTAGCTCCATGTTCAACTGGTGAAGACACATATGTGCTTTGTCCTAAGTGTGGCTTTGCTGCAAATGTTGAAGCGATGGTTACTAAAGTTCCAGCCGGTGATGCATCAGCCACACCTGCACTTGAGGTATTGAACACTCCAAATACACCAACTATTGATTCACTCGTTGATCTGATGAATGAGAAATTTGGTGGGGGATATACCGCCGCTGACACTTTGAAGAACATTATGTTGATGGCAGATGGCACGCCAATCGCTGTTTTGGTTCCAGGTGATCGTGAAGTTGATTTGAAGCGCCTGCAGGAAAACCTAGGCGGCGTTCATGAACTTCGCGTATTTGAAGAAGCAGATTTTGCTAAACATCCTTCACTTGTGAAGGGATATATCGGACCACAAGATGCCGCTAAATCTGGAATTAAAGTTCTAGCTGATCCACGTGTAGCACCAGGAACTGCATGGATAAGTGGTGCAAATAAGAAGGATCACCACGCCCGCTATGTTGTTAATGGTCGTGATTTCATTCCAGATGCATACGTTGAAGCAGCTGAAGTTCGCGCAGGAGATAGCTGCCCAGAGTGCAACACTGAAATTATTATTGATCGCGCAATTGAAATTGGTCATATTTTCCAACTTGGTCGCAAGTATGCAGAGGCCCTGAGCCTTACAGTCTTAGATCAAAACGGTAAATCTCAAGTGGTAACCATGGGTTCTTATGGAATCGGTGTTTCACGCGCAGTTGCCGCTATTGCTGAGCAGACTAGCGATGAGATTGGACTTAACTGGCCAGCAGAAATCGCTCCAGCCAAGGTTCATATAGTTGCAACAGGTAAAGAAGATCTTCCATTTGATACTGCTCTTGATATTGGCCAAAAGCTTGAAGCATCAGGAATTACTGTCATGCTCGATGATCGTCGTGATGCAAGTGCTGGCGTGAAGTTTAAAGACGCTGAATTGATTGGTAATCCAATTATTGTGGTTGTTGGTAAAGCGCTAGCTGAAGGCAAAGTCGAAGTTCGTCTCCGCAAGAGCGGGGATAAGAGTGAAGTTTTACTTGCTGATGCAGTATCAACAATTGCCAAGTTGCTAGCCTAGAAAAGTGTTTGCTGACTTAACGCTTGCCACGGTTCTTTTTCTCATCTTTGCATCATTTTTCGCTGGATTTGTTGATTCAATCGCAGGTGGCGGGGGATTAATTCAACTTCCAGCTCTTTTAATCGGTTTACCTAAAACAGATACGGTCACAGTTCTTGGCACCAACAAATTGGGATCAGTTTTTGGGACAACAACGGCAGCAGCTCTCTATCGCAGGCAGATAAAGCCAGATATTAAAGTTCTTGTAGCGATGGCGATACCAGCATTTATTGGATCTGCTATTGGGGCATCTCTGGCCTCGCGTATTCCTACACAATCTATGCGCCCGATTGTTCTGGTACTACTTATCGTTGTTGCGATTTATACATGGTTGAAGCCAGATTTAGGAAAAATTGAGTTGCTACGCCATGCATCCAAGCGTCGAATTCAGATAGCAGTAGCTGCCGGATTAATTATCGGTTTCTATGATGGAATCTTTGGGCCAGGCACGGGCTCATTCCTGATGTTAATTTTGGTCGCATCCCTTGGGTATGCCTTCATCACTGCATCTGCAATTGCAAAGGTTGTAAATGTTTCAACAAATGTTGGAGCAATTATGATTTTCGGTTTAAATGGAGCCATTATTTGGAAGCTCGGATTGATGTTAGGCGCTGCCAATGTTGCTGGGGCAATCATCGGTTCACGCCTTGCTATTCGAGGTGGGTCAGTGCTGGTGCGCAAGGTTTTCCTCATAGTTACCGTGGCTTTAATCATAAAAGTAGGAATTGATACTTTCTCATCTTTCTAGTTACAATTGACTCACAACTTAATAAGAAAGCAGAAATACTCATGGCGCTCAAGGATTCATTGACCGAACTTCTCACCCCAGCTGTTGAAAACGCGGGATTTTTCTTAGAAGAAGTTCAAATACAAAAGGCCGGTAACCACAGCACTGTTATATGTGTTGTTGATGGATTAAAGCCGCTCAATATGGATGAAGTTACTTCAGTTTCGCGCGTAATCTCAGAGCTTTTAGATAATGAACCCGCATTGGGTGATAACCCTTTCACACTTGAAGTCACATCTCCTGGTGTTGATCGCCCACTTACTTTGCCTCGCCACTGGACGAAGAACCTCACTCGATTAATCAAGATGACTCTCAACGATGGAACGGTGGTCACTGCAAGACTGGGTGAATTTAACGATACCCATGCCCAGTTAGTTGAAAACATTAAAGGGCGCATGAAAAACCATGAGATTGCCTTTGCAGATATCAAGCGCGCTGTGGTTGAAATTGAATTTAATCGAAAGGATGACAACTAATGCATGTTGAGATGTCAGCCTTAGTAGAACTTACCAATGAAAAAGGCATTCCCTTGGAGCAGTTGATTCAAGCAATTGAGGTTGGTGTTCTTACCGCCTATAACCAGACCGATGATGCTAAGCGGCATGCTCATGCTGTTTTAAATCGTGAGTCAGGTGAAATTCAAATATTAATTCCTCAGTTCAATGAGATCGGCGAGAAAATCGGTGATGAGCAAGATATGCCTGAGGGTTTCTCCCGCGTTGCCACATCAACAGCCAGACAAGTAATCAAGATGAAGATGCGTGAAACCAATGATGCATCAATCGTTGCAGAGTTCACTGCCAATGTCGGAGATGTTATTTCTGGTGTTGTTCAGCAAGGCCGTGATCCAAAAATGATTCTTGTGAACCTAGGCCGATTTGAAGGGCGCATCCCGCCACAAGAACAAGTACCGGGTGAGGTTTATAACCACGGTGATCGCATTAAATGTTTTGTGGTTGAAGTAAAACAGGGATTAAAAGGCCCTGAGATCATGTTATCTCGCAGCCACCCAGCACTTGTGAAGCAGTTATTTGCTCTAGAAGTTCCAGAGATTAATGATCGCATTGTTGAAATCATGGCAGTTGCACGCGAAGCAGGACATCGCACCAAGATTGCGGTTCGCTCTCACCGAGCAGGAGTTAGTCCTAAGGGTTCACTCATCGGACCAATGGGTGCTCGTGCTCGCGCAGTAATGGATGAATTACATGGTGAGAAAATTGATATTGTGGATTGGTCAGAAGATCCTGCAACATTTGTTGGGCATTCACTTGCACCAGCAAAAGTTGCATCCGTTCAAATCACAGACCTAGCCGGGCGCTCTGCCAAGGTGGTTGTGCCTGATTACCAACTCTCACTTGCCATCGGAAAAGACGGGCAAAATGCACGCTTAGCGGCCCGCTTAACTGGCTGGCGAATCGATATTCACCCAGACAATCCGATTGAGGCTTAAGGCCATTATGTATTCAGGCCTTGGGTTCGATACCATGGGGCATTGCTTTAACCGAAGAAATGGATAAGAAAGATATGAAACTCAAATGAGCTCGTTAGAACTATGAGGTCGTACAACTAGGGCTTGCATGTGAAGTTTCATGCGGGCCAAGACAGGGGAAAAAGTGTCAAAGGTCCGCGTACACGAGTTAGCAAAGCAACTCGGTATGGAGAGCAAGGTTGTCCTTGCAAAGCTCCAAGAAATGGGCGAATTCGTCCGATCAGCATCATCGACAGTAGAAGCGCCAGTTGTGCGCAAGCTCATCGAGATGTATCCCGATGCAAAACCTGCAGAGGAAAAAAAGCCTGTCAAAAAGGCTGCAGCCAAAAAGGCCGCGGCAAAACCTAAGAGCGAAGTAAGTGCTGAACAAGCTGCGGAGTTAGCGGCAGAACTAGGCGTTGATATCAACGCACTTAAAGCACAACAAGAGCGCGTTGAAGCAGCAAAGGCAGAATCTGCGAAGACACATGCTGCAGAAGCAATCGCTGAAGAAAAATCAGAGCTTCCAAAACCTGCACCACGTCCAGGTAATAATCCATTTTCTACTGGTGGCGCAGTTCCTCGACCACCACGTCCAGGAAATAACCCATTTTCAACTGGTGGAACAACACCACGTCCACCACAACGACCAGGTGGTGCACCACAACGTCCTGGAATGTCAGGACCACGTCCAGGTTCAGTTCGTCCAGGATTTGCAGCACGTCCACCAGGATCTCGTCCACCAGTAGGTGCAGGTTTTCCTCCACGTACTGGAGCGCCATCAACTGGTGCACCAGCATCTCCATATAAATCAAATGCAGGTGGAGCACCAGCAGGTGGTCCACAACGTCCAGGTGGCGGTCGTCCACCACAACGTGGCGGTGCAGGCGGAGCATTTGGAAAGAATGCAAGTAAGAAGTCAGGACGTAAATCTAAATCTAGAAAAGCATTGCGCGATGAATTCGACAATATGCAAGCACCACAACTTGGTGGAGCAGTTGTTCCACACGGTGACGGTAAGACTCCTATTCGTATGCGTCGCGGTGCTTCATTGGCAGATTTTGCAGACAAGATCAATGCAGATCCAGCAGCGTTAGTTGCAGCACTCTTTCACTTAGGTGAGATGGTTACAGCAACTCAATCTGTTGATGCTGATACTTTCGAAATTCTTGGCGTTCAACTTGGTTATGACATTCAAATTGTTAGCCCAGAAGATGAAGACCGTGAGCTTCTACAAGGCTTTGATATTGATTTAACTGATGAGCTCAGTGATATTGATCCAGATACATTGGTTGCACGCCCACCAGTAGTAACGGTTATGGGTCACGTTGACCACGGTAAGACTTCGCTTTTGGATGCAATCCGTAAGAGTGAAGTTATGAAATCTGAAGCGGGTGGAATTACTCAGCACATTGGTGCTTATCAAATTCACCATGACCATAACGGCATTAACCGCGCAATTACCTTTATTGATACACCAGGTCACGAGGCTTTCACAGCTATGCGTGCTCGCGGTGCCAAGGTAACTGACATTGCAGTTCTTGTTGTGGCTGCAGATGACGGAATCATGCCTCAGACAATTGAAGCGTTAAACCACGCTCAAGCAGCCGATGTTCCAATCGTTGTGGCAGTTAACAAGATGGATAAAGAGGGTGCGAACCCAGATAAGGTCCGTCAGCAGTTAACTGAGTACAACTTGATCGCAGAAGAGTACGGCGGAGAGACAATCTTCGTAAACGTCTCTGCTAAATCAGGACAAGGCGTTCAAGATTTGATCGAATCAATTCTTCTTACAGCCGATGCAGCAATTGATCTTCGCGCTGTTGCAGATGATTCTGCTCGCGGTGTGGCAATTGAAGCTCACCTTGATCGTGGCCGTGGTCCAGTTACTACTGTCCTCGTGCAACGTGGAACGCTACGAATTGGTGATGCAATTGTTGCCGGTGGTGCATTTGGTCGCGTTCGTGCGATGTTGGATGAGAATGGTGATTCAGTGGAAATCGCTGGCCCATCACGTCCAGTTCAAGTACTTGGTTTCACATCTGTTCCAAGTGCTGGAGATACATTCTTAGTTGCCGATGAAGATCGCACCGCTCGTCAGATCGCTGAAAAGCGTCAAGCTGCAGAGCGCAATGCCCAACTTGCTAAGGCACGCAAGAAGGTCTCACTTGAAGACTTTATGGAGCAATCCAAGATCACTACTCTTAATTTGATTCTTAAGGGTGACGTGAGTGGATCTGTAGAAGCCCTAGAAGAGGCATTAATGCAGCTAGATGTTGGCGCAGAAGTTGACCTTCGCGTTATTCACCGTGGTGTTGGTGCAATTACTAAGAGCGATATCACGTTGGCATCTGCTTCAACTGCAGTAGTGATTGGCTTTAACGTTAAGCCAGAACCACAGACTGCAATCTTTGCTGATCAAGAAGGCGTTGAAGTTCGCTTCTACTCAGTCATCTATCAAGCAATTGAAGAGATTGAACTCTCACTCAAGGGTCTGCTCAAGCCAATTTATGAAGAAGTTATCACTGGTAACGCTGAAGTTCGTGAGATCTTCAAATCTTCTAAGGCTGGAAATATCGCAGGTTCACTTGTTAAGGATGGAGTCATCCGTCGTAATGCAAAGGCACGCATTTTGCGTGGTGAAACCCTCATTCTTGATAACCTCACAATCGATTCACTCAAGCGCTTTAAAGATGATGCAAATGAAGTCAAAGAAGGCTTCGAATGCGGAATTGGTCTTGGCAATATGAAGGATCTTCAAATTGGCGACACCATTCAAGTCTTTGAGATGCGCGAGAAAAAGCGGGTATAACAATGGCAGCATCACACCGCAGCCAAAAGGTTGCAGACCGAATCAAAGTGATTGTGGCGCAGTTGCTTGAGACAAAGATTAAAGATCCACGTCTTGGCTTCGTCACAGTTACTGATGCACGCGTAACTGGAGATCTCCAACAGGCCTCTGTTTTCTACACAGTCCTTGGCGATATCGACCAACGCGCTGCAACAACTGCTGCCCTCGAGAGTGCGAACGGTGCAATCAGATCAGCCTTGGGGCGTGAATTAGGTTTGCGTATTACACCAACACTTGCCTTCTTTGAAGATGGATTACCAGAGAGCGCTAAAGCACTTGATTCATTGCTTTCAAAAGTACATGAATTAGATGCTGAGGTAGCTGCACTTCGTGCGAATGCAACATATGCCGGGGGAGAAGATCCATATAAAGCTCCTCGCGTTATTGACGAGGATTAATCATCGAGCACGGATTTCTGGTTGTAGATAAAGAACCAGGTATGACAAGCCACGATGTTGTGGCTATCGCTCGGCGCGCACTTGGTACACGCAAGGTTGGCCATGCCGGAACTCTTGATCCGATGGCTACAGGTATTTTGGTTTTAGGGTTCAACAATGGAACGCGCTTGCTTCAATACATTACAAATGGCGACAAGACCTATGAAGCAACTGTTGTTTTAGGTGCTGCAACAGTCACAGATGATGTTGAGGGTGAAGTCATTTCACGCGCGGATGTCTCAGCAATCACTGATGCGCAAATTGAAGTAGAGATGGCAAAGATGCGTGGAACCATCATGCAGCGACCTAGTTCTGTATCTGCCGTTAAGGTCGATGGCGAACGAGCATATGATCGCGTGCGAGCAGGAGAAAGCGTTGAACTTGCTGCCCGCGAAGTAACAATCTCTCAATTAAATATTAAAGAAGTGCGCCGAATTGAAAATGCGATTGAAGTTGATATTGAAGTGACTTGTTCTGCTGGCACATTTATCCGCGCCATTGCTCGAGATTGTGGAAATGCACTTGCAGTAGGCGGACACTTGAATTCTCTGCGTCGCACACGCGTTGCTGGCTTTGGTTTAGATAAATCCATCTCTCTAACAGCCCTTAAGGCGGGGGAGTTTTCAACCCTTGGATTAGTAGATGTCGCACGAACAACATTTAGCGCGCGTGAGCTGGCACTTGATGAAGTCAATGAACTTTCCTTTGGTCGCCCGCTCAGTGCTAACCCAGATGAAGCTATCTATGCAGCAATTTCTGGTCAAGATCTGATTGCACTGCTGTGTAACAAGGATGGTTTAGCTAAGCCCATCGCCGTATTCGCGGCAGCTAACTAGGTCTGAGAGAATAAGGCCATGAGCGTTGTAGTCATTGGAGTCTTCGATGGTGTCCATAAGGGCCATCAAGAAGTACTCAATCAAGCAAAAAAGATTGCTGGTGATGAAAAGATTATTGCGCTGACCTTTGATCCACACCCAACAACTGTTTTTGCACCTGATCGTGCTCCAACTTTGCTCACCATTTTGACTGATCGGATTGAGCTACTAAAGATTCACAACGCCGATCAAGTTGCCGTAATGAAATTTACTCCTGAATTTGCCGCTATGTCACCAGAGGATTTTGTAAATAAAGTTCTAGTAGATCAGCTTGGTGCAACAAAGGTTGTAGTCGGTAAGAATTTCACGTATGGATCAAAGGCTGCTGGAAATGTTGATTCACTCAAAGCACATTCCGAGTTTGAAACAATCGTTCTAGATCTCGAACCCTCTGAGGGAGAAGTTGTTTCATCCACTCGGATTCGCAAGTTAATTGTTGAAGGAAATGTTGAACTTGCACGCACACTTTTAACTAGACCACATCGTTTGGATGGAATCGTGGTTCATGGTGAAAAGCGTGGTCGGGAAATTGGTTATCCAACTGCAAATCTGGGAGATCTTGAAAATCAAACAATTCCAGCCGATGGTGTGTATGCAGGATGGTTAACTGTTGGCATTGATAGATGGCCTGCCGCTATTTCAATTGGAACTAATCCAACTTTTGATGGAGTCCGAGGCCGCCAAGTTGAGGCATATGCAATTGATCA
>Ga0315903_10011856_pt1 | contig 10219 bp, 6 predicted proteins | sample LakEriMetagenome_7_FD_203524 | JGI IMG/M metagenome (GOLD analysis project Ga0315903, IMG submission 203524) | Freshwater fungal communities from buoy surface, Lake Erie, Ohio, United States - Buoy 2 MA119 | ecosystem: Environmental > Aquatic > Freshwater > Lake | place: USA: Lake Erie, Ohio... | reverse complement strand
CCACGGACCCAAGAAATCAAAGTGGCGTATTTCATTCGGCATAGTCTTAAACCACCCGGTGTTTTGTAGTGTCAGAATTAGGCATAAATGACATACTGGCGTTATAACTTGTCTTGATATCGATCAGCCTAAACCCTGTAGACCGCGCCAAAGCAGCCTATCACCCAAGTTAGCCTCGATCCGAAGTTGAATGATATCAGTCACTTGCGAGCCGAACAATGATTTTGGGAAGTGAGATCGTTGATTGCCATCGGGAGGGTGCCCGGAAACGGGCATCCCTACCCGATTCATCGGTGACCTTGGTTTAGCGTTTCCAGTTCATGAATGTCTCGCCACCAACACCGCATTCCATTGTACACGTTCCAGTCCGTTGCCGTCGTCGAGTCGTGGACATTGTCGTTCGTTTTGCAGCGGATCGATTGCACTCGCGAAAATGATTTCCAAGGCAGAAGCCTCGCATTCCAAATGGTCCGAACTCGCACGCGACCAATCGGTGAGATCAAGCCAGACGCGAACATAGCGCCAATACACATCCGCGCAGTACTCTCCTCGGCACAGACAATTCTCATCATCCCACGGGAATTGGCCCCGAGTTGCCAATGATCAGTACGAAGAAATCGATTCCAATCCGGAAGTCTCTCAAGTTCCCATAGCTTTCCGCCCGCCTCAGTCATGGCGTAAAGGTCACCCTTAACGTAGCTTCGTGTCTCAATTCGCCAAAGCGGTCCTGTCTTGTGTTGTATAAGACCGCGAACGACCAAGGAAGTAAGCGTGGATTGCAACGCCTGATCATCTAGCCCGTGCGAGTAGGGGCAATTCATGTGAAAGGAGTAGTCGACCATCCGCAGATGATGAAACGCCAGCGTTTTGTCGAAGAGGAAATCGAACAGCAACAGTTCGTCGCTCGTAAGCTCAGTTACGTTGGTTCGGTTTGGATTCTGCATTCTGGTCGGGATCAATATTCCAGATAACGATACGCATCACCGTGGTAGCGGAAAGTGATGCTCCATGGTAAAAACGGCCGATCCGCGACTTCGGTGCATGCGATGGTTAAGTGACTTTTTTGCGATGCGTCAAGAGCGCCCATACCGCGACAATCGCCGCAGTTGATAACGCCATTCCGGAGCATGCGAGAGGTGGATAGTATAGCACAACTTCTGACGGATCAGGGCCGTGCGTTCTGATCTGATCGCTCCAAAAGGAATTGTTGATTGCCCAACCAGACATCGAAGCGAGAAGCTGAATCAAAATCGCAATGGCGTATTGCCGTATGAACGAGAAGGCAAGCGCAAGTCCAATTGCCGCGCAGATTAGCGTACACATAGGCAGTGATATCAAACCAGCCTGTTGACCGTATGTCAAGATTGATTCAATCGTCGTATCGCGGTTCTCAAAAATGGTTGCAGCAAATAAGTAACCTGTGAATCCGGCGATACCACCAACGATTGGGAGGGCTATGAACGCCAACGTCGCTATGGCAGATTGTGACGACGCGGAAAGTGGAGGCGTGAAGTAGCGCTCAAGAGTGGCGGGCGATCGATACGGGTTATCGTCATGCATGCTGTTTTGTCACGTAACTTGTTTTTAAACGGATCAGCCTAAACTCCGTAGACCGCACCAATGCAACCTATCACGCAAGCTAGCCTCGATCCGAAGTTGAAAAATATCAGGCACTTGCGAGCGGATCAAGAATTTTGTGGAGTGATAGGATGTTTCGGTCTAGCAATTCTGAATCGAGTGACCACAAGAGCATTCCCGGCATCTCTGTTTCGGCAGTGAATACCATTACCATTCGAACTCACCTAGTTCGAATCCTGCACCTCCACTACAAAACCACATGTTTTCCCTGGAAAAACGAGGGTTCGAGGACCACTCTGGCGACTCACTGGACGACTCACCAGGGACCAAGGCAGCGCACAAGACGACGCAGCACCTGCAGGCATGGACATGCATGGATAGGCAGGAAAGCCAAAGCAATTGGCCAGAAATGCGAAAAACCCTGGGAAAACCAGGGTTTTACCAGCGGAGAGGACAGGATTCGAACCTGCGGTAAGGAGTTAACCCTACGCCGAATTAGCAATCCGGTGCTTTAGACCACTCAGCCACCTCTCCAATTCGATTCGCCTTGAAACCCGCTTGTATCCTCGGACCCCGTGACGACCTTCCCTGAATTTTCGCATATAACGGTCTAATTTGCAAGATGTCTCGCACGGTGCAAGATCAACGAAAAAATCTGATTTTTCTACAAGGATCTGGCTTGCTACCTACAAAAGCTTCGCCACGCCAAAAAACGGAACCGTAAGCAAGCCAGCGACAGTACAAGGCTAACCTATTGGCACCACGATTCTTATGAGATCCACACATGATTCAAGCTTAGGCCTCTTGATGTTCCGTTCATGATAGAGACGTTCACTCCGCTGCTTCCTCGTTGACACTTCGGGTTACCGAGTTTAACGAAACCTGCGGAGCTCCTCGGGAAATTTTGATCAGCGTCCTTACACCTCAATCAGCGTTTATGAGTGTTTATTAGCGGTTGTCTTTTCCGATCGATTCGGAGGACGACGAGCCCGACGGATAAAGCGCAACGACGTTGGCAACTAAGATCAACACTCCACCAAGAAGCAAACTCCATGTCACCTGCTCGTTTTGGTGCTCAATCCCCGATACCATCGTGAGCAATCCAGGTAAAAACAATGCCCAAGCCGATGCAAAGACGGGCTCTAAGCTGTAAATCACTGCCGCTTGGGACGCACTCACGTACGGCTGGTACTTGTTCATCCAACCAAAGGCTAACATCGAACACAATACGGCCAAACCCACCAGCGATACCAAGAAAATAGGACGCATCGAGAGCCCAAACCAGTCCCACAGTGCCATTTGAGGGACTCCAGTTTGACCCTTGAGGGATGTTCCCAAGATCACTCCCACGGTGATCCATCCCAATACCGCCGCTGTCAAAAACATGCTCGGCGTTACGGCCACCGAATTGATCCGCTTGCCATAATGATCCAAAAACAAAACCTGGAACGCAAAAAAGACCGACCCGAGGGTCGTTAGCGTGTCGCCCATGGTCCAGCGATCGGCCGCGTCCGGAGCCAATCCAATTCCGGAAGGTGTTTGTACCACCAAACCCGTTAGAACGACGACTCCAACGACCGCTAGAGCCGTACCGAACACCATCCATTTGGTCGGATACTTGCGAAAGATCAACGCTCCAAACAAGGGTGTAAAGACCGCTGTCAAACTTGTCAGAAAACCACTTCGCGAAGCTGGAATAGTCGCCAAACCAATCACCTGCAGGACCAGTCCGCAGTAAAACATCAGTCCAATGTAAAAGCCCGCAAGCCACTCCTGACGCGTCGCGCGGCGGATCAGGGAATTCCAAAAGATGCCTAGCAAAACCAGCGCTAAGGTAAAGCGAGTGGCGATCATCCATGCCGAAACGATCACCCGAAACGCCGTGCTTTGATTCTCGTGCTGCAGGCCAAAATGCAAGTCGCTCATCTCGTTGAGCACTTTGACGACCGGAAAGGAAAACCCCCACAAAGCATTGACGACGACCAATGCAATGACAGGAATCCAAGGAAAAGACTTGCGATTGTCCATGCTTGCCACTAGCTACTCGCTGCCGAGGCTAGTCGCTCGCATCGGACCATCGTGTCCATGCTCTGAGTGAGTATCTGCTCGACGCCGGGGGAGTAGTCGAAGACCTCGACGCTTACCCATCCCTTGTAGCCAATCTCCTTGAGTGCCTTGAAGATCGGCCCCTGATCGACTTGGCCCATGCCGGGTCCGAGTTTGTTCGGATCGTTTGCGTGAAAGTGGATCACCCAATCGCCATTCTCACGGACGATTTGATCGATCGGAGGGCCTTCGCTACTCATGGCTTTGACGTCCAAGTGCAATCGCACGTTTGGACTATCGATGGCCAGGATCATCGCGCGAGCTTCGGATGCATGATTGAGAAAGTTTCCTTCTTGAGGCCCCAGCGGTTCGATCGCCAATCGAACTTGTGCTGATTCCAGTTGCTCTGTGAACTGCTTGATCACCTCGACGGCATTTTCCATGGCTTGTTCATGGGTCATCGGCGGGCTGAAATTTCTCTGAAGAGGGGAACCTAAAACCATTACGTTCCCACCAAGATCCGAGCACAATTCGATGAGGCATTTGAAGTAGTCGGCGGTTTTGTTTCGAACAGCACGATCGTCGGTGGTCAAGTGAAAACCTTGGGTCTTTGCCAAGAGCCAGTGCAAGCCGACGATCGACATCCCGAGATCTTCGACCATCGCACGGTACTCACGCCGCGTTTGCTTAGGAATCTCACGAGCATCTAGTCCCAATGTAAACGGAGCAACTTCAACACCCGTGTACCCGAGTTTCTTGGCGAGCTCCAAGCCGTCGCGGTGCGAGGTTCCTTCAAATGTTTCGTTGCAAATCGCATACTTCATGCGGCTGTTCCCTTTTGATGATTCATCCAGGACTTCCCTAAATGGCACTTTATCATTGATCTTCCATTCTAGCTGTCAGGCCAGCAGCGTTGGATCCCAAATCGTCTTGCCTTAGGGTGATTTACTTTGGATTACGCAGGAATTACGATACTCCCAGGCGATCGCCATCCCTCCTTTGTTTATCCTCCCTCAATGTAAGCTAGCCATGAAAGCCTCCTGGATTCTGATTGGTTCTTCGATTTGTTCGCTCTTTGGTTTTGTTGCCTGCGTGCAAGCCACCGAGCCAAATGCTCCCAAAAAAATCGTCTTCATCGCCGGTGGCAGGAGCCACGATTTTGGATCCCATGAACACTATGCCGGTTGCCGGATCTTAGCCGATACGGTCAAAAAGACCGTTCCCTCTGTGGAAGTAGAGGTGCTTCGCAATGGTTGGCCCGCAGATGATTCGGCTCTCGATAAAGCCGATGCGATCGTGATCTATTCCGACGGCGGAGGTGGACACCCCTCGCTGCCCCACCTGGATCGGATCAACAAGCAGACCGAACGGGGAGCGGGGCTTGTTTGCATTCACTATGCAGTCGAGGTACCCAAGGATCGCGGAGGTCCTGAGTTTCTCCGATGGCTTGGAGGATATTTTGAAACGAACTGGTCGGTTAATCCTCACTGGACTGCCAAGTTCGATAAGCTTCCTGAGCATCCGATCACACGAGGCGTAAAGCCTTTTGAAACTCGGGACGAGTGGTACTTCCACATGCGATTCCGAGAGAACATGCAAGGTGTCACGCCGATCCTATCGGCGATCGCTCCGGATGAAACGATGAACCGTCCAGACGGGGCACACAGTGGCAATCCAGATGTTCGTCGTGCCGTGGCCAAAAAAGAACCTCAGCATGTGGCTTGGGCTTCTGAAAACCCAAACGGTAGTCGAGGCTTCGGTTACACCGGCGGTCACTTCCACTGGAATTGGGGCAGGACCGAGCCGACCCGATTGGTTGCCAACGCAATCTTGTGGGCAGCGCATATCGACGTGCCTGCTGAAGGTGCTGTGGTTGAGAATCGTTCCGCTTCGCAATTGGTCGAGAATCAAGACGAATCGGTTCCAGGGAATTTCAATCCGGCTGGAATCGCCAAGGAATTCGGTATCGCACCGGGCGAAAAGTCCAGTTCTTCGGCCAAGCCCAAAGGCAAGGCACTATTCACCTCCCCACTGCTGACGGCTAATACTCCTGGCCACAGGGTCGACGCGGATGTCGATGTTCAAGGTGTTAAGAAACTTTATCTGGTTGTATCGGCAGGCGATGACGGATTTGCTTGCGATTGGGCTGACTGGGTCGAGCCAAAATTGGTGACCAAGTCTGGCGAAAAATCGCTACTTGACATGAACTGGAAATCGGCCTCGGCCGAGTGGGGTGATGTACGCAAAAACGCCAATGCCGGAGGTGGACCACTGAAGGTTCTCGACAAGGTTCTCCCCGGGATCGGTACGCATGCCAACAGCACGATCGTTTTTGAACTTCCTGAGGATGCGCTTCGACTGAAAGTTGGCTGCGCGTTGGATCAAGGCGGTGTAACGCAAAACAATGGATCTTCGACTTCGGTCAAGTTTCATATTGCCGCCGAAGGTCTTCCTCCTGGGATTGAGCAAGGCTCTTCACCCACCGAAGACCGTTCTCCCGAAAGCGCGGTTTCTGGCCTCAAGATTGCCGATGGGGTGGTTGCTACTTTGGCCGCCTCGGAGCCCATGCTCAAAAGTCTGACCAATTTGGATATCGACCATCGAGGTAGAGTTTGGGTGTGCGAGGTGGTCAATTACCGGCGGCACAATGGCGAACGGCCTGAAGGGGATCGTGTGCTGATCTTGGAAGATACCGACCAAGACGGGGTGATGGACAAAACGAAGGTGTTTTACCAAGGTCGAGATATCGATTCGGCTTTAGGGATCTGCGTCTTGGGGAATCGCGTTCTGGTCAGCGCCGCACCTTATGTTATCGAGTTTATCGATACCGATGGGGACGATGTGCCGGATTCGAAGCGTTCGATATTGACCAAGACGGGTGATCCTCAGCATGACCACTCCGTACACTCCTTTGTGTTCGGGCCGGATGGAAAACTCTATTTCAATTTCGGAAACACTGGCCATAGGCTCTGCGACACTGATGGCAAACCGATCCTGGATCGTTGGGGCCGTGAGATCAATGACTCCGGAAAACCCTATCGGCAAGGGATGGTCTTTCGATGCAACGAAGACCTCAGCGATATGGAAGTCCTGGGGCATAACTTCCGCAATAACTACGAGGCTGCCGTGGATTCCTTTGGAACCATTTGGCAATCGGACAACGACGACGATGGGAACCGAGCGACCCGCATCAACTATGTCATGGAGTTTGGGAACTATGGGTATGTCGACGAGATTACAGGTGCTGGATGGCAAAGTGAGCGAACCAACTGGGAGTCTGAGATTCCCCAAAGGCACTGGCATTTGAATGATCCGGGAGTTGTACCGACGATGCTCATCACCGGTGCGGGGTCGCCCACTGGGATCACGGTTTACGAAGGCCAGTTGCTTCCAGAAGTTTTTCGCAACCAAGTTATCCATTGCGATGCTGGACCGAATGTCGTGAGGGCTTATGTGGCCAAGAACGAAGGTGCTGGTTACTCAGCCAGGATCGAAAATCTCGCTGTAGGCGAAACAGACAAATGGTTCCGCCCAGCGGATGTTGCGACCGCTCCGGACGGATCGATGTACGTAACGGATTGGTACGATCCTGGAGTCGGTGGGCACAACATGCAAGACATGGAGCGAGGCAGACTCTTTAGACTCGCTCCGGAAGGAACCAAGTATGCCGTTCCTAAGTTTGATCTGAGCACGGTTCAAGGTGCAGTGGCGGCTTTGAAGAATCCATGCAATTCGGTTCGATATCTTGCTTATCAAGCTTTAGTCAAGATGGGCAAGGGTGCAGAGAATGAACTCTTGGAGATGGCCAAAGACCAAAACCCTCGAATGAGAGCTCGAGCGATTTGGTTGCTGGCAAGGGTTCAAGGAGCATCGCCGGCTTTGGGACTGGCTTTAAAAGATAGCGATCCGAATGTTCGAACCGTGGGGATTCGATTGGCACGGCAAGCGAAACTGCCAACGAAGGATTATTTGCCAGCGTTTTTGAAGGACTCCTCACCGATCGTCTTGCGTGAAGCGGCTTTGGCCCTGCGAGAGGACAAGTCCGAGCAGATGCCTGGGTATTGGGCGGATCTAGCGAGCCGATTCGATGGCGAAGACCGTTGGTACCTCGAAGCCTTAGGGATCGCCGCGATGGATCGTTGGACCGACTGTTTGACTGCCTATAAATCAGTTGCCAAGGACAAGACGACTACCGATGCGGCTCGTTTGATCGCTTGGCGCGGCCGCGGTTCGGAGGCTGCGTCGATGATCGCTCAGTGGCTTGCCGACGAGCGAATTGCCGGGACGAATCGCCAAGCCCTTCTTCGGGCCACGGACTTCCAAAGTGGCGAAGATCGGCAGCGGGCCGTTAAAGTGTTGCTGGATCTTAAGGATCCGGCGCTTGTGCTCGATGGCTTGATGCGAGTCGATGGTATCAACATCAACGAGAGCCCTCGGCTCTTGGAGTTGGTTCGGCAAGAGGTCAAGAAAATGGGGAACGATCCGGCCCAACTGAAGTTGCTGCAAAAACTTAAGCCACTTGGAATGGAAGAGCATTTGCTTGGATTGGCTAGTGCTTGGGGTGTATCGACACAGTCGCTGCAAGCGTTGGATTTGGCTTTGGAGATTGGAGGATCCGGTGCGCTGGGCCAGCGACTGGCAACTAGGCAACCTAACGACGACGCCTTGGTTTTGTCGAAGGTGCTAGGTCTGAGCAATCGCAAGGAAGCGGCGAACTTACAGATGGGGATTTTAGATTCGGAATTATCGCCCAAGCCGATCAAGGTCGAGGCCGTTTTAGGGCTCGCACGCAACAAGAACAACCATGCTTATTTGATCGAAGCGGCAAAGAGCGATCGTTTGCCTGCTGAGAGCAAGTCTTTGTTGGGGCCGACCTTGAGGGCTTCGGAGGTTCCAGAGGTTCGATTAGCTGCGGAGGGTTTGTTTCCGATGGTCAAGACTTCTCAGAAGCCTTTGCCACCCTTGGATGAGCTTGTCAAAAAACGAGGCAATGCAGCCAATGGTAAGAATGTTTACTTCGGCGCAGCGACTTGTTCACAGTGTCACATGGTTGGCAATGACGGCAAGAATGTCGGGCCGAGTTTAACGGAGATCGGCAACAAACTCACCCGCGAAGCGATGTTCGTATCGATTTTGGCACCGAGTGCGGGTATCAGCCACAACTACGAGGCTTACACGGCCCGCACGGATGATGGGGAAGTCGTCACAGGACTTTTGGTTTCCAAGACGGCGCAGGGGGTGACGATCAAAGATGCCAAGGGAATCGAGCGCATGATCCCTGATGGGGATCTTGAAGAGTTGCAAAAGCAGGAGAAATCTTTGATGCCAGAGAACCTTCAGGAACTCATCAACGAGCAGGAGCTAGTCGATGTGGTTGAGTATTTAATGACCTTGCGAAAATAGGACGTTGCAGTCACTGTTCGACGGCTGTCCATTGTTCAACGGTTGTCCATTGTTCAACGGTTGTCCTCAACCGTTGGCCGACAAGCGTAGCTTGGCGTCGCTTTACAGCGCCCTCAGACTCGCCTCGCAAGCTCGGCAGAAAAACGGCTGAGGACAGCCGTTTAACAATGTTGGCCGACAAGCTTTAGCTTGGCGTCGCTTTCCAACGCCCTCAGACTCGCCTCGCAAGCTCGGCAGAAAAACGGCTGGGGACAGCCGTTTCACAATGTTGGCCGACAAGCGTAGCTTGGCGTCGCTTTCCAACGCCCTCAGACTCGCCTCGCAAGCTCGGCAGGAAAACGGCTGAGGACAGCCGTTTTACAATGTTGCCCGACAAACTTTAGTTTGGCGTCTTTGAAGGGACCCTTAAGACTCGCCTCGCAAGCTCGGCAGAAAAACGGCTGAGGACAGCCGTTTAACAATGGAGGACAGCCGTTTTACAATGGACCATTGACGACAAGCTTTAGCTTGGCGTCGCTTTACAGCGCCCTCAGACTCGCCTCGCAAGCTCGGCAGGAAAACGGCTGAGGACAGCCGTTTAACAATGGAGGACAGCCGTTTAACAATGGAGGACAGCCGTTTCACAATGGAGGACAGCCGTTTCACAATGGACCATTGACGACAAGCTTTAGCTTGGCGTTGCAGGCGGGCTTTTAAGAGATCAATTCCCGCTTCAAATCTTCGGCGTTGTCGCAAATCCTCTCGGCACCCGCTTCGCGAATTTCTTCGACCTGTCGGAATCCCCATGACACTCCGATCGCGTAGAGTCCCGCCGACTTGGCTGTCTTCATGTCGGTGTTGGTATCTCCGACATAAGCGACCCGTAAGGGATTCTTGGACAACTGCGATGCTATCCATTTGGCTGAGGTCGGATCCGGCTTGCGTGGAAACCGCTGGCTGTGACCAACAACCTGTTCGAATGCAAGATCAGGAAAAAAACGCTCGACGCAACGCTTGGTGAAATGATCAGGCTTGTTCGATAAAACAGCCAGCTTTAGTCCACTTTCCAAAGCTTGTTCGAGCATCGTGGTGATACCTGGATAAGGTTTGGTTCGACGATCCCAGCCCACATCGTAGCACCCCTGGTAGATCGCCATGCACTGGGCCAAAAGATCTGGATTGTCATTTGTCTCTGGCAGAGCCCTTTGGAACA
>Ga0315903_10011851_pt1 | contig 10221 bp, 9 predicted proteins | sample LakEriMetagenome_7_FD_203524 | JGI IMG/M metagenome (GOLD analysis project Ga0315903, IMG submission 203524) | Freshwater fungal communities from buoy surface, Lake Erie, Ohio, United States - Buoy 2 MA119 | ecosystem: Environmental > Aquatic > Freshwater > Lake | place: USA: Lake Erie, Ohio... | reverse complement strand
AAGGCAAAAAGGTAACATGACCTGTTTCATTGACAGGAGCCCGATAATTGCTGTTATCGGTGGCTGCTACGGCCAGTGAGGTTCTTCCATGAAAGGCTTTGCTAAAGGCTACAATCTTTTTTCTGCCAGTTGCAAAGCTGGCTAATTTGAGCGCATTTTCGTTGGCCTCTGCACCGCTATTGCACAAGAATAGTTGATAGTCTTGTTTGCCCGATACATTGCCAAGTAAGAGTGCAAGTTCTTCTTGTAAAGGGATGCGTATGGAGTTGGAATAAAAAGAGATTTTTTCTAGTTGCGCTTCTATGCGTTGCACCCAATGCGGATGCCCATGGCCGATGCTAATTACGGCATGACCTCCATATAGATCTAGGTATTCTGTTTCTTGATCATCCCATACGCGAGACCCACGGGCTCGGGTGATGGTAATATTGTGCAGTGGGTAGACGTCAAATAGATTCATCTTAAAAGAAATTGGCTTTTAATTGTAGTCCGGTTGTTTCGGGTAGACCAAAGGCCAGATTCATATTTTGTACGGCTTGTCCAGAAGCTCCTTTAAGCAGGTTGTCGATAACGCAGTGTACTACCAGGTGATTATCTTGCTGCTCCAATTGTAATAAGGCTTTGTTGGTGCCCACTACTTGTTTGAGTGAAATAGGATCTTTACTGATGGTTACAAATGGGGCTGCTGCATAGCAGGACTCAAAAAGTGAAGTAGCCTCTTGCAGGCTGTGCGTGGTGCGCAAGGTGGCGCTAATAAAAATGCCTCTGGTAAAATTGCCTCGCCATGGCACAAAATGAACCGACACAGCTCTGCCGGCTACTGATTGCAGTTGTTCGCCGATCTCGGCAAGATGTTGATGGGTTAGTGTCTTATACGCCTGAATATTATTAGCCCTCCAGCTGTAGTGGCTGGTTTCACTAAGTGATTGCCCCGCTCCGGTTGAACCAGTTATGCCGGTTACATAGGCTTCTTGTAAGTTGCCGGTTTTTGCCATTGGCCATAAGGCTAGTTGAATAGCAGTGGCAAAACAACCAGGATTGGCAATACTTTTTGCGGTAGCCAGTTTGTTACGATGTATTTCGCTAAGGCCATATACAAATTGACGATTACCCAGTAAAGCCGCACTGCCTAGTCGAAAATCGTTTGTAAGATCAATGATACAAATGCTTGGGTCGAACGAGTGCTCCGCTAAGAACTGTTTTGATTCGCCATGACTCAGACAAAGAAAGAGTACGTCGACCGGGCTGTCAAAGTGCTCACTAAACAATAGAGTAGTAGTGCCTAACAGGTCTTGATGAACAGTATGTACGGGTTTGCCTGCCTGGCTGCGGCTGTATATAAATTCGATACTGGCATTAGGGTGTCCTAGCAGCACGCGTAGTAACTCTCCGCCTGTGTAGCCGGCACCACCAATTATTCCTGCTTTAATCTTTTTCATGAGCTGCAGATTGAACCTGGTGATAAATGCTTATCTGATTACCGAAGATGCGTGTAAAGCCTCGTACATCTTGTCCGGTAAAGCCACTGTTCATCTCTCCGTATTTTCCAAATTGGCTGTTCATTAGGTCGTATGGACTCTCAATGCCAGTTATCTGAAAGCGATAGGGAAATAAGTTTACAAAAACCTTACCACTTACCTGCTGCTGGCTACTTTGTAAAAAAGCTTCAATGTTTCGCATTATAGGATCGAGAATTTGTCCTTCGTGCAACCAGTTGCCATAGAACAAAGCCAGTTGATCTTTCCATTGTAATTGCCATTTGGTAAGCACATGTTTTTCGAGAGCGTGATGCGCTTTAATAATAACTAGGGGAGCGGCAGCCTCAAAACCCACTCTTCCTTTAATACCAATTATTGTGTCGCCTACATGAATGTCTCTTCCTATGGCGTAAGGCCCCGCTATGGATTGTAAGGCTTGGATGGCCTCTGTAGGATGGGCGTATCGACGGTCATTGATCTGCATTAACTCTCCTTGTTCGAATGTTAGCTCTACCGATTCGCTGCCACTGCGGCTTAGTGGGGTAGGCCAGGCCTCTTCGGGTAGCATGCCATTAGAAGAAAGTGTTTCTTTTCCTCCTACACTGGTTCCCCAAATTCCTTTATTGATGGAGTAGAGGGCTTTTTCGGTGTTAATTTCTATCCCTTGCTTTTTTAGATAGGCGATTTCTTGCTCGCGGCTCAACTTTGCGTCTCGAATGGGTGTGATGATCTCCATCCCTGGTATCATAATCTGAAAGATCATATCAAAGCGTACCTGGTCGTTACCGGCACCGGTGCTACCATGGGCCACGGCATCAGCATTGATATTTTTTGCATGTGCTGCAATTTGTAGGGCCTGACTAAGTCGCTCTGCCGATACCGAAAGTGGATAGGTATTGTTCTTGAGTACGTTGCCGTAGATCAAATAGCGAATGATACGATCGTAATACTCTTTTACTGCATGTACCGTGGTGTGCGTGCTAACACCCAACGAGTATGCATGCGACTCGATCCGTTGTAACTCCTCGTCGGTAAACCCTCCGGTGTTTACAATAATACTGTGCACCTCACAGCCTTGTTCTGCCACCAGATAGCGCACGCAATAGGTGGTGTCGAGTCCACCGCTAAAACCTAGTACCACTTTTTTTGCCATGGTAAATGAGTTATGGGGTTACTTACTGTTTAAACAGGTGATGTAAAAAGCCAATGGCTTTGCTGCCAGTTTTTCGCTCTTTCTTTAAAAAAGGTTGTAGCAATTTCCATTGTTTGAAACGGAGCAATCGTTCGAGCACTGTTTTTTTCTCTTCGAAAAAACGCTGGGTCTCTTCGGGGGCATAGTGGTTGCCTGGATCATAGAGCATAGCCGTGCACATACAATTTTTGCGGTCTTTGCTCATCAAGATCTCGTAGTTGACGCAACTTTTACAACCGGCCCAAAAGGCCTCGTCTTGCGTTAGTTCTCCGTAGGTGACAGGCTCGTATCCGAGCTCACTATTGATCTTCATAACGGCCAGCCCGGTGGTAAGACCAAAGAGCTTGGCATGTGGATACCTTTCTCTGGAGAGCTGAAAGATCTTTTGTTTGATAGCTTTTGCCACCCCGCTCTTTCGGTAGGCGGGTGCTACAATAAGACCACTATTGGCCACATATTCTCCGTGACTCCAGGTTTCGATATAGCAAAATCCTACCCACTCGCCCTGCGGGGTGAGGGCAATTACAGCCTTTCCCTCTGCGATCTTTTGGGCAATGTATTCGGGTGTTCGTTTCGCAATACCGGTGCCACGCGCTGCTGCTGAGGCAGCCATTTCGTCGGTGATGGTAGTCGCATATACGGAGTCGGCCGCAGTGGCCACTCTAATGAGCAGCGATGTATTCAATTCAAATGGTCCGTTAGAAGTGGGGGATCACCAGTCCAAAAAAAATTGCGGGGGGATTTTTTCACTGACAGGGACCAGGGTGAGGGGTTCGTCCTGTCAGCAAAGACGGGTCGGCGATTTGAGAATGGTCGTCAGGTTTATTTTTGTCATAGCAGCAGTAGCGATAACGAAAAACAAAACTACAGTTTTAATTTATTTATGCGCCAATTTTTTTAAGGAACATACAGGGCAAACAAAACAGGTCGCTTATGCAGCTCTGGAATATCTTTTCTCCACTGTTCTACCGTGCGGGTTTTAATCCATTCGGCACTTCCTGTAAGGTCGGCAGCAATACAAAGCTGGGTGGCTGGTTGTAAATGTTTGAGTATTGAAACTAACAACTGGTTGTTTCTATAAGGGGTTTCTATAAAGAGTTGCGTGCATTTTTCTTTGGCGGCGTTCTGCTCTAGTTGCTGTAAGGTCTTTATACGTTCGCGCTCATCAATGGGCAGATACCCCACAAATTGAAAACGCTGTCCATTGAATCCACTGGCCATTAGCGCCAGTAGAATAGAGCTGGGTCCTACCAGTGGTTTAACGGTGGCGCCATGCCGGTGCGCAAGTGCGATCAGCTCCTGTCCCGGATCGGCTACACCCGGACATCCCGCTTCGCTCACAATGCCGATAACATCGCCAGACTGGAGAGCTTTTAAAAAAGCAGCTGCTGTAGCAGGCTCGCCGATCGTATGCCAGGTATACTCATCAATGACCATCTCTTTCCAGCACTTCTTAAAATAACGTCGGGTGGTTCTTTCGTTCTCTACAAAAAATACTTGACAGGATTTAATTGCCTCGGTAACATAAGCGGAGATCACGTTAGTCTGCTCGCTGTCGAGCGGGGCGGGTATCAGATATACGGTGGTCATGGTTTTTTTACCTGGCGAACACTCAGGGTAGCAGCTATGATGGCATAGGCGGGGGCTAGCCAAACCATCGCGTGCATGGCAAAGAAAATAATTCCGTTGCCAACGGCCAATCCTCTATGTTGCGACGAAAATAAAAGACTTTCTTTAAGCGTAAATCGATTACGGGCAAAGGAATAATCCAGCATCGATACACCATAGTAATACGATTCGAGAGCCAGCGCAATTAACGGAGTGATCCAGCCTGCCAAGGGTACCAGCGAGAGCAAGATCAATCCCATAAAGTAAAAGATCTGTTTACCGGCATTGCGAACAGCTAGTCGGATGCCTCGCTTGGCATCTTCTTTTACATCGGACCAGCTAAAGGGATGCTCCTTGCCATCTAGCAGTGCTTCTGTTTTTTCACTCAAATAAGTAAAGGCAGGAGAGCCTATTACCAGCAGCATATATTTGAATAGCGAGAAATAAAAGATCATCAGCACCAGCCGCAGCATCATTCCGTTCATTACAAATAAAAAACTGAGCCACTCGTTGCGTTCTTGCTGTAGCCAGTTTTCGATACCTAGTTGTTCGCTCATCCAAGTAACGGCCTCGCTCGACGATCCGGCAAAAAAGTAAAGGGAAGTAACCACCAATACACTGTAAACGATGCCTGGCCATAAAATTTCGCGCAGCAGCCGGTGCGTCCGAATAAACTGGTGCGCTTCTTGCCAGGACCGAAATGCAATGACGATCTCTTTCACAGGGTTAAAAAATTTATTTAGGTCAGCCGCTGGTTGCGGATCAAAACTTGGGACAGTTAAGTCTCTTTAGACTGGGGTCGGAAGGCTGCTTGATATAGATCAGCGAAATTTCCATGCCTCCGCGCGTGTTGGTAGCTGGTCTGAGCAGCGAGGTATTGGCATCGTAGCTGGCACCGAGGCGGAGCCCTTTGAACTCAAGGCCTACATATGGAATAAAGGCATCCTTGAGTCGATACCAACTACCCAGATACACATTAACGGGATCGTCTTCGTTGCGATTTACGTTATAAGAGAATGCGCCACCCACGATGGTATTGGTGGCTTTGGCCTGCATACTGTGATTGGCCGCTATATGAAAATAGTGATAGCCACCAATAGGAATGCGTCCACCGGCCTGCAAGGTGGTGCGGGTATTGAGAATGTACTGCCCGCCCTGAAAACTTTCTTTGGGTCGGTTGAGGTGATACATGGAGGCTCCCAGATAAAAATTATTATAGCCATTGGTGCTGCCGCTATACAATAGTCCGGCACTCAGATCGAAATAGCCCATACTGAGTTGTTGGCTATTGAAGATTTCACTGGTTACACCGGTAAAGCCCAGTGGCGTAAGTTGGTCGGCAAAGATCAGTTTACTTACATCTAATCTTTTATTGATAAAAGCGCCTTGAAAGCCGACGCCCACCTGGTGTAATCCATCCTCGTCCATTCCTTTGTGGTAAGAGAAAGAAACACCTGCATAGTTGGTAGTGAGTACTCCGTTTCCGGCTACATCACTCATAGCTAAAACACCCACCCCCATGTTGTCGGTAAGGGGTATTCGGTTAGGTAGTAATCCAAAATCGACTGATATCGTTTGGGTAACAAATGCGTTTTCGATGGTTGGCCATTGGTTGCGATAATTACCGGCCACTCGAATAGCTCCGTCAAACTTACCGGTCAGGGCAGGGTTTAGGGTAAGGGGAGAGGCAAAGAACTGCGAAAAATTAGGGTCTTGCGCTTGGGCAGAAATGCCAAACGCAACTACTACGGTCAGGGTCAATATGATCGATCTCATCGACATTCAATAACGCAATAAGGGCTTCGGGATTGCATGGCTATCCCATTTTACTAATTTTACTTTACAGCCGAAGGGGAAAGTTACGGAATTTCAGCGAGTTATTAGCTCTGAAGCTTGGGACCAAAGGCCAGGTCGCCGGCATCGCCCAGGCCGGGTACTATGTAGCTTTTTGCAGTTAGCTCATCGTCAATGTCTCCGCACCAAATTTTAACATACGGAGCCTGTCGGAGAAGGTTCTCAATACCGGCCGTGCAAGCAATGGCCACCACCACATGAATCTCACTGGGCTCTCCTTCTTCTTTTAGCTCTTGAATGGTCTTGACCAGAGACGCACCGGTTGCTAGCATGGGATCCGCAATAATAAGCACGCGTCCTGTTAGCTCGGGACTTGAGGCGTATTGCAGGCTGATCTCGAAGCTGCCGTCGGGGTGATGTTTGCGATAGGCGCTAATAAAAGCGTTATCAGACTGATCGAAATAATTGAGTAGTCCCTGGTGCAGAGGCAGACCGGCCCTAAGGATGGTGGCTAGTACAGGATAATGCTGCAGTACTTTTTGAGTAGCAGTACCCAATGGGGTCGGTACTTCTTTTTCAACAAAGGGCAGGGTCTTGCTAATCTCGTAGGCAGCTACTTCGCCAATGCGTTCGAGGTTTCTTCTAAAACGCATACGATCAGTTTGCACCGCGGTATTGCGCAACTCACTGACCCAATTGCTGACCAGCGAATGAGACTGACTAAGATTAAAGACCATACAACAGTTTTAGGTAGAAAAGCTACTTTTACAAATCTACAAAATTCACTGCATGGAATATCGCGCTATTGGACTGATGAGTGGCAGCTCCCTGGATGGTCTCGATATGGTATATGTTACCTTTTTGGAGCAGGGTGGGCAATGGAGCTTCACGCTCGGGGAAACCGAGTGTGTACCCTACTCAACAGAGTGGATCGAAAGATTGCGGAGTGCGACCGAACTCTCCGCCAGAGAATACTGCATGCTTCATACAGACTACGGTCGTTGGTTGGCGGAGCAAGTCAATGCTTTTATTGATCGTCATCAGTTGCATTACAAGGTGGCCGTGGTGGGCTCGCATGGGCATACCACGTTTCATTTGCCCACTCGGCATATGACTGGGCAATTGGGAGATGGCGCTTCGTTGGCGGCACTTACCGGACTTTCGGTAGTAACCGATTTGCGGGCCATGGATGTGGCCCTCGGAGGCCAGGGTGCGCCGATTGTTCCTATTGGAGAAAAGTACCTGTTTAAGGATACAGACTTTTTTTTGAATATCGGTGGTATTGCCAATATCTCCTATGTCGGTGAGCCCTATGTGGCCTTCGATATTTGTGCGGCTAACAGGGTGCTCAATATGATCGCTGCGCTCAAAGGACTAGAGTTCGATAAGGGAGGAGCACTGGCGGCTTCGGGAACGGTCGATCAAGTCTTACTAAAAAAACTCGAGCAGCTACCTTATTACCAATTGCCCTATCCTAAGTCGCTGGCCAATGATTTTGGAACTGATGTAGTATTTCCGCTGGTGCAGGCCTCGGGGCATTCTGTATCGGATATGATGGCTACTTACGCCAAACACATTGTTTTGCAAATAAGCACAGCTATACAAACACTGCTGGCCAAGCGCGGTGGTACTAAAGAATCGACGACGCGCTTACTGGCTACCGGTGGCGGGGCTTGCAATGATTTTCTTATCGCACAGCTTCGCGAGTCATTAGCCCCGCTGGGCGTAACTGTCGAAGTACCTTCGCTCGATATTGTACAGTATAAAGAGGCGCTCATTATGGCATTTATGGCCGTGTTGCGCTGGAGACAGGAATATACGGTGCTTTCTTCTGTTACCGGGGCTTCTCGCGATTCGATCGGCGGTGCGCTGTGGACCGGACAGGAGGCGTAGTCGGTAAAGTTCGGAACTTAGAGTCCCAAGTAGAGTTTAGGGCGAGTATCAACTTATTCGTCGGGTGCGTTGCTGCAATAGCAAGATCGCCTCTTCTTCGCTGCTGAACATGTTATCGATATTAACCAGCCGCGAAGCTAACTTATCGTAGCGTTTGGTCATTAGCCACAAAAAAATATGCAAATAGTGAATCCCTTCGAAGGTCAGAATCTTTCGGCTGGCCATCTCGCTTTTTCTCTTGAGAAACTCACCCGGAATATCGGTGTAGTGTAGGGCAGGTCTTTCGTGATGAATAAAATGATAGCCATCGTTCCAGCAGGTCTTATTGTAGGGGGTGTTGATACAGTTGATCGTATTATCTTCTAAATTGTCGGGGTTAACAAAAGCATGCTGGGCCCAGTTACCGAGCATCATTACTATGCGGGCAAATACAAAGGGGATAATAAAGACAAGTAAAGTGACCGACCAATTGTACCAGGTCATCAATGCGCAGAAAATATAAAAGGAGATTTCGCCCGCTGTGAGCCGTACGTAGAATTTTTTTCTGTTGCGGCTAAAGAAATACAAAAACGTATCCCGAAATCCTAGTACTAAAAAGCGCAACACATACTGCAAAAATCCTCGTAAGCTATCTCGCTGGTAGCGCAGCGTGCTGCTGGCATCCTCGTCCATGTTATTTTCTACGTGATGCATGCCCATATGGTGGGCAAAATAAGTTTCGGGCGTATGACCAAAGAAAGGACACACGACCCAAATGACCCAATGTTGCAAGAAGCTTACTTCTTTCTTAAATAATTTGCGATGACAGATACAATGGAGCATCAGTCCAAAGCGGCCCTTAAAGTACAATTGAGCAATATAGAAGTACAAGGCATAGGCGATCCACCATAGTGGTCCTTGCAATAGCGGTGTGTACAGCAAGATGGCAAGTGGAATAACCAACACATGAATAGCCGTAAGCAAGTGAATAAATGGAAGATCCCTGCTATCGTTGATATAGCGGAGCCAAAACTTTTCGTAACGGTTATACCGTAACGGTGTCTGGTATGTAGGGTCGAGCAATTGAGGAGGCAGGGGTCGCATATGTTAGCACTTCAAAAATAAAGGCTTTCGGTAAATGGAGCCGCTTTGTTTAAGGGAACGCCTTAAAAAGAAAACGACTACTTAATCTTTTTTCTTTTCGATAGTGCGTACAGGGGTGGTGGCCCCGCCGTCTAGATGCAGTGCTACGGGTTGATTCGACTTCCAATTTCCGCGGGTAAAATCGGGAATATCCACGGTTCTGGACTTTTTTTCTGCCGAGCGAATGCTCAGCGGTACAATAGAGCTCCAGGCGGCGGCATCATATACATCCTGATCGAGTGGAAGTCCGTTGCGTAAGCAATCGATCAGCCTCCAGTCCATAATAAAGTCCATGCCTCCGTGTCCGCCTACCTCTTTGGCGATGTCTCCGATATGTTTGACTAGCGGAAGGGTATATTTCTCTTCGAGCTTTTTTTGTTCCTCTGGTTTTAGCCAGCTGTGACCAAATGCGATGCGGGCCGGGCCGGGCCATTTTTGCGCCATGCCTTTAGTGCCGCTTAGCAAATGGATACGCGAGTAGGGGCGGGGGGTAGATACATCATGTTGTAATAAGATCGTCTTACCCTTGACCGTTCTAATGATAGTATTGCTCATGTTACCCCGATAAGAGCTATCTGCATAGGGTGCAAAGAAAGGATCGGCGGCGGCTTTTTGTTTGGCCAATGACGAGAGGCTAAAGTCTGCGGTACTCATGCTTACCAGGTGCTCCATTACATCTCCGCGGTTAATGTTCATGCACTGCGCCACAGGCCCCAAACCATGGGTTGGATAGAGATTACCTTGCTTACCTATATTAAGTTTTAGCCGCCACATATCGGCATAGGCCTTCTTGTTAAAGAGCCAATCTTGAGAGAGGTCGTGTATGTAAGCACCTTCGCTGTGTACGATCTCTCCGAATAATCCTTGCCGTACCAGATTAAGGGTAAGGAGTTCAAAGAAATCGTAACAACAGTTCTCGAGCATCATGCAATGTCGTTTCGTTTTTTCCGAGGTATCGACCAGTTGCCAGCATTCATCGATTGTTAGGGCAGCAGGTACTTCGGTGGCAACGTGCTTTCCCTGTGTCATGGCATAGACGGCAATGGGCGTGTGCAGGGTCCAGGGCGTGCAAGTGTAGATCAGATCAATCTCGGGATCTTCGCACATTTTTCTCCAACCATCTTCTCCGCTGTA
>Ga0315903_10011848_pt1 | contig 10223 bp, 9 predicted proteins | sample LakEriMetagenome_7_FD_203524 | JGI IMG/M metagenome (GOLD analysis project Ga0315903, IMG submission 203524) | Freshwater fungal communities from buoy surface, Lake Erie, Ohio, United States - Buoy 2 MA119 | ecosystem: Environmental > Aquatic > Freshwater > Lake | place: USA: Lake Erie, Ohio... | reverse complement strand
CCCGTGAACTCGGTGATCTCGGCGGTGCTGGGACGGGTCGACTCGCCCGGCTCGGCGCAGTCGGCGGGCGCCGTGGCGGCATCGTTGCGATGCGCCAGGACGAGGCGGGGGATGATCTGGGATTCTATGGCGCGCAGCAGCGCGCTCTGGCCTTCGTCGCCAGATTCGCGTTCGCGAGCGGATTCATCCGCCATGACCGACCCTCTCCCACCGGCTCGGAATCGAGATGTCCCGTGACCGGTGGGGGTAACCCCACCGACACCATCTCACATTTAGACCCGGAGCTGTCAATTGTCAATCTAGGTTGATGTAAAATCAAGTTGACACTATCAAGGTGTCGTTCTAGATTCCGGACTGGCTTTCCTGTGGCGCGAGCAGCCATGTCCCATGCCAGCCGGGCGTCCGCCGCCCGCCCCCTTTACACCCCCGAGGAGCGGGTCCGTCGGGACCGGTCGCCTTGGACCCTCGTGCAGGGCGTGCTCGCGCCGCTGCAGTTCCTCGCGTTCCTGGTCAGCCTCTGGCTGGTGCTGCACTTCCTGCGCACCGGCGAGGGCGCACAGGCCGCGACCGTCTCGGTGCTGGTCAAGACCGCCCTGCTCTACGCGATCATGGTCACCGGCGCCGTCTGGGAGCGGGAGGTGTTCGGCGTCTGGCTGTTCGCGCACAGCTTCTTCTGGGAGGACGTGGTGAGCATGGCGGTGATCGCGCTGCACACCGCGTATCTCTGGGCCTGGCTCACCGGCGCGCTCGACCTGCGGGCGCAGCTGCTGCTCGCGCTGGTCGCCTACGCGGCCTATGTCGTGAACGCGCTGCAGTTCTTCCTGAAGCTGCGCGCGGCACGCCGCGCCGCCGCCCTGGCCGACGCGCCGGTCGCCGCCGCGGCGGCGGACCTGGCCTCGCAGCCGCTCGGTTCCCGGTCATGAGCCGCCTCGCGCAATGGGCTTGGAACGCCCGGCTGCTGCCGTTCGCCGATGCGGCGAGCGATGACCTGCCGCTGCCCCGCCTGCTGCGGCTCGCGCTGTTCCAGGTCTCGGTCGGCATGGCGCTCGCGCTGCTGAACGGCACCCTCAACCGGGTGATGATCGTCGAGCTGCATGTACCTGCATGGCTGGTCGCGACGATGGTGGCGCTGCCGCTGCTGTTCGCGCCGTTCCGCGCCTTCGTCGGCTTCCGCTCCGACCACCACCGCTCGGTGCTCGGCTGGCGCCGCGTGCCCTACATCTGGTTCGGCACGCTGCTGCAGTACGGCGGCCTCGCCATCATGCCGTTCGCGTTGATGGTGCTGAGCGGCACCGGCCAGGTGCAGCCGCCGCCCTGGCTCGGACCGACCGCCGCCGCCCTCGCCTTCCTGATGGTCGGCGCGGGGCTGCATGCGACACAGACCGCGGGGCTCGCGCTCGCCACGGACCTCGCCCCGACGCCGACGCGGCCGCGTGTGGTCGCGCTGATGTACGTCATGCTGCTCGTGGGCATGGTCGGCGGGTCGGTGGCCTTCGGATGGCTGCTCGGCGGCACCTACACGCACCTGCGCCTGATCCAGGTGATCCAAGGCGCCGCCGTCGTCACGCTGCTGCTCAACGTCGTGGCGCTCTGGCAGCAGGAGCCGCGCGACCGCGCTCGGGCGCAGGCGGCACCGGAGGCAGCGCCGCGGTTCGGGGCCGCCTGGCGCGACTTCACCGCACCGGCTGCGACCCGCAGGCTGTTGGCCGCGCTCGGGTTCGGCACGGCCGCTTTCAGCATGCAGGACGTGCTGCTGGAGCCTTACGGCGGCGAGGTGCTCGGGATGCCGGTCGGCGCGACGAGCCTGCTCACCGCGCTCTACGCCGGCGGCGCGCTGGTCGCGTTCGGCCTCGCCTCACGCCGTCTCGGCCGCGGCGCCGACCCGCTGCGCGTCGCGGCGCAGGGCACGCTGGTCGGCGTGCTCGGCTTCGTCGCGGTGGTGTTCGCCGATCCGCTGCACTCGGCGACGCTGTTCCGCGCGGGCGCCGTGCTGATCGGCTTCGGCGGCGGCCTGTTCTCGGTCGGCACGCTGCTCGCGGCGATGTCGCTGCGCGAGCGCGACAACGGTCTCGCGCTCGGCGCCTGGGGCGCCGTGCAGGCGACGGCCGGCGGCCTCGCCATCGCGGGCGGCGGCGCGGCCTGCGACGCCATCGGTGCGCTCGCCGCCCAGGGCGCGCTCGGCCCGGCGCTCGTCTCGCCGGCCACCGGCTACATGTTCGTCTACCACCTCGAGATCCTGCTGCTGTTCGCGGCGCTGGTCGCGATCGGCCCGTTGGTGCGCGCGCGCCGCGCGACGGCGCCGTCGGGCGCGACGCCCGCAACGGCGCCGGCCGGGATCGGCCTCGCGGAGATGCCGGGGTGAGCGGGTTTTTCTTTGGGGGTCGTGATCAGTCCGTCCGAGTCTTGAAACAGGGAGAGCAGTGACATGGAATCCAATGCGTTCCTCGAATACGTCGACACCGCGCAGGTCGCGCTGTACGGCTTCTGGGCCTTCTTCTTCGGCCTCATCTGGTACCTGCACCGCGAGGACAAGCGCGAGGGCTATCCGCTCGACACGCACCGCGTCGACCGCGACGGCAACCCGGTGACCGTGGAGGGCCTGCCGCCGGTGCCCTGCCCGAAGACCTTCAAGCTGGCCGACGGCAGCACGGTCGAAGCGCCGCGCGCCAGCGCCGCTGACCGCCGTCCGATCGCGGCGCGGCAGGTGGGCTGGGACGACCGCTACGGCCCCGATGTGGGTGCGCCGCTCGACCCGACCGGCGATCCGATGAAGGACGGCGTCGGTCCCGCCGCCTACGCCGAGCGCGCCGACCAGCCGGAGCGCATGCTCGACGGCTCGCCGATGATCGTGCCGATGTCCTCGGTCAGCGGTTGGTCGGTCTCCAAGCGCGACCCCGACCCGCGCGGCATGACCGTGGTGGGCCTCGACGGCGCCGCAGCCGGCAGCGTCACGGAACTGTGGGTCGACAAGTCGGAACCGCAGATCCGCTACCTGCAGGTGGCGCTCGAGGGCGGGCGCTCGGTGATGCTGCCCGCGGGCTTCGTGCGCTACGACACCAAGGGCCGCAAGGTGAAGGTCGCCTCCATCACGGCGGCGCAGTTCGCCGGCGTGCCGGGCATCGCCCGCGGCGACCAGATCACCAAGCTCGAGGAGGACCGGATCATGGCCTACTTCGCGAGCGGACATCTCTACGCCGTACCGAGCCGCCTCGGTCCTTTGGTCTGACGTTTCCCGGGGGGGATGACGATGCGAACACCAGCGACCTTCGCCGAACACGACTCGGAACCGGTCCGGGGACTGCCCGGTCCGCTCCCGCCCGGTGAGACCCTGCTCTGGCAGGGCTCGCCGCGGTGGTGGTCGCTGGCGCTCGACGCCTACCGTGTGCGGGCGCTCGCGGTGTACTTCGCCGTCATCGTGCTGGCGCGCGGCGGTTGGCTGCTGGCCGACGGCGCGACGCCGGCGGCGGCGCTCGCCGGCTGCACCGGACCGGCGGCGTTCTCGCTCGTCTGTCTCGCCCTGCTCGTCGGCATCGCCGCGCTCTCCGCCCGCGGCACCGTCTACACGGTGACCTCGCGCCGCCTCGTCATCCGTCAGGGCATCGCCCTCTCCAGCACCCTCAACCTGCCGTTCTCGGTGCTGCGGTCGGCGGACCTGCGCGAGCGGCGCGACGGTACGGGCGACATCTCGCTCGAACTGCTGCCCGACCATCGCGTGTCCTATCTTTGGCTGTGGCCGCACGTGCGGCCGTGGCGCTGGACCCGCCCGCAGCCGATGCTGCGCAACCTGCCGGACGCGGAGACCGTGGGCTCGCTGCTCGCCCGTGCCTTCGCGGCCGCAGGCGGTCGCAGCGCCGTGCGGGTCGACGCCGCGCCCGACGCCCGCGTCCCGACGACGACGCCGGCGGGAGCCGCGCCGTGAGCGCCACCACGGCCGGCGGCATGCCCCGACACGCGTTGGTCGGGGCGTTGATGCTGGTCGTGGGCGCGATCCTGCTCGCCGCCTTCGGGCGCAGCGTCGGTGCCGAGTCGCCCACGGCACCTGTGGCCGTCGTCGCGTCGTACGACGTGCGCTTCGTCGACCGGCCTGACGGCTCGCTCGATGCCGTGCTCGCCGACGGGCGCCCGCTCGGCACGCTGAGCGTCGCCGAGTCCGGCTTCACGCGCGGCGTGATGCGCGGGTTCGCACGCGGCCGTCGTCACGCGGGCATCGCCGCCGACGCGCCGTTCCGGCTCACCCGCCTCGCCGACGGCCGCTTCATCATGGAAGACCCCGGCCAGACCATGCGCGTCGAGCTCGACGTGTTCGGTTCGGCCAACGCCGCGATCCTGGCGCGCATCTGGCGCGCCGGCCACGCACTCGACGCGCGCGCCTCCGGGTGAGCGCCATGGCCATCGCGCTCACGGTGGCGCTGTGGTGGGGCTCGACCGGCCTCATCGCGCTGCTGGTGCGCCGCGGCCCGCGGCATTTCCCCGCCCTGCTCGCCGTCGCCTCGGTGGTGGCGGTGCTCGGCCTCGCGGTGCTGGTGGTCCTGCGCGACGCCACCGATGCCGCGGGCGCCGTCGCCGCGTTCTGCGCCGCGCTCGCGCTCTGGGCGTGGATCGAGATCACCTTCCTCACCGGCGCCATCACCGGTCCCGTGCGCGCCCTGCCGCCCGGCATGCCGCGCCGCGGTTGGCGCCATGCGCTCGCCGCGTTGACCGCGATCCTGTGGCATGAGCTCGCCATCCTCGCCGTGCTCGCGGCCGTCGCGCTGCTCGTCGCCGGCCATGCCAACGTCATCGGGCTCGGCACGCTGCTCGTGCTGTGGGCGCTGCGCAGCAGCGCCAAGCTCAACCTCTTCCTCGGCGTGCGCAACCTCGGCGAGGGTTTCCTGCCGACGCATCTCGCCCACCTGCTCGACCACCTGCACCGCCGTCCGATGAACGCGCTGCTGCCGTTCTCGGTGCTGCTCGGCGCGCTGCTCACCGCCTGGCTCGCGGGCCGCGCGCTCGCCGCGACGCTGCCGGTCGAGTCCACGGGCTACACCCTGCTCGCCACGCTCGCCGCCCTCGGTGTGCTCGAACATCTTCTGATGGTGCTGCCCGTCGCTCCGGAATCCCTCTGGGGCCTGCGCACCGCCAAGCCGCTGCATGCCGTCCGCTCGGGCGGCAACGCCAGCACGGAGAACCGCCATGACTGACTCCGCGACCTCCGACGGCCTCGCGCTGCTGCGCGCCATCGACTCCCCTGCGGACCTGCGCGCACTGCCACCCGAACGGTTGCCGGCGGTCGCCGACGGGCTGCGCGACTTCCTCGTCACGACCGTGGCGAAGAGCGGCGGCCATCTGGCCGCGGGCCTCGGCACGGTGGAGCTCACCATCGCCCTGCACTATCTCTACGATACGCCGCGCGACGCGCTGGTATGGGACGTCGGCCACCAATGCTACCCGCACAAGGTGCTCACCGGCCGCCGCGACCAGCTGCCCGGCATCCGCCGGCGCGAGGGCCTCTCCGGGTTCCTCAAGCGCGACGAGAGCCCCTACGACGCGTTCGGCGCCGGCCACTCGAGCACCTCGATCAGCGCCGCGCTCGGCATGGCCGCAGCGGCCCGCCGCCTCGGTGAGCCGTCACGCGCGGTCGCCATCATCGGCGACGGCGCGCTCACCGCCGGACTCGCCTTCGAGGCGCTCGACCATGCCGGCGACACCGGCGAAGACCTGCTGGTGGTGCTCAACGACAACGGCATGTCGATCTCGGAGAACGTCGGGGCGCTGTCGCGGCACCTCGCGGCCCACGGTCGCGACCCGGTCGGCGACGTCGACGGTTTCTTCGGCGCGCTCGGCTTCGCCTACCGCGGCCCGGTCGACGGCCATGACCTGCCGGCGCTGCTCGCCGAGATCGGCGCGCTGCGGGACCGACCGGGACCGCGCCTGCTGCACGTGGTCACGCGCAAGGGCAAGGGTTACCCGCGCGCCGAGGCCGAGCCGATCAAGTACCACGGCGTCACGCCGTTCGATCCGTCGGTCGGCATCGTGGCCGGCAAACCGACCGCGCCGACCTACACGCAGGTGTTCGGCGATTGGCTCTGCGAACTCGCCGAGCGCGATCCGCGGATCGTCGTCATCACCCCGGCGATGCGCGAGGGGTCCGGTCTGGTCGCCTTCGCCAAGCGCTTCCCCGACCGCTACTTCGACGTGGGCATCGCGGAGCAGCACGCCGTCACCTTCGCGGCCGGTCTCGCCGCGCGCGGCCTGCGGCCCGTGGTCGCGATCTACTCGACGTTCCTGCAGCGCGCCTACGACCAGCTCGTGCACGACGTCTGCCTGCAGGGCCTGCCGGTGACCTTCGCCATCGACCGCGCGGGGCTCGTCGGACCCGACGGCGCCACCCACAACGGCAGCCTCGACCTGTCCTTCCTGCGCTGCGTGCCCGGCATGACCGTCATGACCCCGTCCGACGCCGACCAGCTGCGCGCCATGCTGCGCACCGGCATCGACGCCGACGGCCCTTGCGCGATCCGCTATCCGCGGACCGCGGCCGCGGGGGAACCGCTCGCGCGCCGCGCTGCGCCGCCGCCCGTCGACGGCGAGGGCGTCGCCGACGGCGCAGGTGCGCTGCTGCCGCGCGCCGTACCCATCGGTCGCGGCGAACTGCAGCGGCGCGGCTCGGGCATCGCCCTGCTCGCCTTCGGCACCCTCGCCCATGCCGCGCACGAGCTCGCCGAGATCATCGATGCGACGGTCATCGACATGCGTTTCGTGAAGCCGCTCGACGAGGCTCTGGTGCTCGAGGCCGCGGCGACGCACGAGCTCTTGGTCACGCTCGAGGAGAACGTGGTCGCGGGCGGCGCCGGCACCGCGGTGAGCGAACTGCTCGCCGGCCGCGGCCGCGACGTGTCCGTGCTGCACCTCGGCCTGCCCGACCGGCCGCTCGAGCACGGCACGCGCGAGCAATGCCTCGCCGACGCCGGCCTCGATGTCCCCGGCATCTTCGATGCCATCGCCCGCCATGTCGCGCGGCTCACCGAGACCCGCGCGGCCAACGGCGTACGCCGCCCGCTGCGGCTGCGCGACAACCCGATGTTCAGCGGTGTGATGCGGCTGCTGACGCGCAGCCAGATGAGCTGAGGCGCCCCGCGCAGCGGCGGGGCCTGGCCGGCTCGATGTGGGGGACGCGCCGCGTCAGCTCGCGGCGCGCAGGATCTCCGGCAGCCTGAACCGCGTGGTCTCGGCGAGGCCCGGCAGTTCGCGCACGGCGGTCGCGCCGAGCTCCTGCAACCGCACCAGCACGCCCTGCACGAGATGCTCCGGCGTCGAGGCGCCCGCCGTGACACCGACGCGCTGGACGCCCGCGAGCCAAGCGGCGTCGAGGTCGGCAGCGGTCTCGAGCAGACGGGCGGGCACGCCGTGGTCCGCGGCGACCTCCTGCAGGCGGTTCGCGTTCGAGCTGTTGCGCGAGCCGACCACCAGCACGAGATCGACCGAACGCGCCATGGTGCGCACCGCGCGCTGACGGTTGAGCGTGGCGTAGCAGATGTCGTCGAGCCCGGGACCGACCACGTCCGGATAACGGGCCTCGAGCGCCTCGATGAGCACACGCGTGTCGTCGAGCGAGAGCGTGGTCTGCGTCACGTAGGCGACCGGTGTGCCGGGCGTCATCGGCAAGGCGGCGATCTCCTCGACCGTGCCCACCACGTGCACCTCGCCCGCCACCGAGCCGCGGGTGCCCTCCACCTCCTCGTGCCCGGCGTGACCGATCACCACGATCACGTGCCCGCGCTGCGAGTAGCGCTGCGCCTGCAGATGCACCTTGGTGACGAGCGGACAGGTGGCGTCGATGACCCGCAGGCCGCGCTCGCGCGCCCGGTCGACCACGGCGGTCGCGACCCCGTGCGCGCTGAAGATGGTCAGGGCGCCGTGCGGGATGGCGTCGATGTCGTCCACGAACACCGCACCGCGGGAGGCGAGATCGTCCACCACATGCTTGTTGTGGACGATCTCGTGGAACACGTAGACCGGCGCCCCGTAGGCCTCGAGCGCGCGCTCGGCGATCTCGATCGCCCGCGCCACACCGGCGCAGAACCCGCGCGGCTGTGCGAGCAAGGCCTCCATCGGCACAGGTCTCCCGTGCGTCCGGTCAGCCGGCCGCGGCCGGACCGGCCGGCACGGCTCTGGCCATCGGCGCCGCCGCGGCGGGCGCCGCGGCGTCGGAGGCCGCCGGCGCTGCAGCGGCGGTCGCCGCAGCAGCGTCAGCCGCTGCGGCCGCGTCCGCGGGCGCTGCGACCGGCATCGGTTTGGCACCCTGCAGTTCCGGATACTCCTTGGCCATGCTCGCGCCGTAGTACGGCTTGTTGGCGCCCTGATGGCAGGTCTGGCAGTTCACCTTCGCGACATCGCCGGTCGGTCCGAGCCGATGCTGCGGGAAGGTGTCGGTCAGCGGCACCATGTACTCGTTGTTGAGCGCCCGCGCCATGCGGATGCCGTACCACGCCGTCGAGCGTTGCGGCCTGCTCTCCTCCCAGCTCGCCCAGGCCCGCGAGTTGTGGCAGTAGGTGCAGTTCACGCCGAGCGAATCGGACATGTGCACCATCAGCGAGTAGGTCCACTCGGCCTGCTTGATCGAGTTGCGGTTGCCGGTCGGCAGCGCCGTCGGCCCGTTGACCCGGATCGGCATGTCGCCGAGCAGGAACGGGCTGTACGGGTCGTACGGCAGGCTCGAGTGCCCGATGGTCGTGATGCCGAGACCGGTCACCGCCGAGTTCTGGCCGGCGCGCGTGCCGACGAAGGCGTTCTCGCGGCCCGAACCCGGATCGGCGTACCACACGTACGGCGGCACCGGCTGCCCGCGGTGGCAGGTGTGGCAGGTGACGCCGGTCGCGGCGACGTGCGACTTCCAGTTGCTGTTGATGTCGCGCGTCATCTGCAGCATGCGCCGTGCGACCTGGTACTGGTACTTGCTCTCGTCCGCGTAGTTCTCGTTGTTGTGGCAGTAGGTGCAGTTCTTCTCGTCGGCCGGTGCGACCCAGTCGACCATCGAGAGCATCACGCGCGTGAACTCGCCGACCGAGAGGTCCTTGAGCACCTGTACGTTCTGGTACACCTCGGAGGCGAGCGGCCCGCTGCCGTCCGCCGCCGGCTGCACCGGACCGACTTGGTTGGCCTCGACCAACTTGGCCATGATGCGCGGGTTGACGTTCTGCTCCATCCCCGTGCCGCGGTAGCCGAGCTGCTCGGTCTTGATGGGCGGCCGCTCGCCGCAGGCGGTGAGGAGTCCGATCGCGGCGATCACCGCCGCACTGTTGCGGATGATGTTTCTCATTGCGGGGCTCCCGGGAGCGTCGCCGGATCCGGCAACGGTTCGAAGGTGGTCGGATAGACCGGCGCGACGCCGTGCTTCACCGCCCACAGGTACCAGTTGTCGACCACGGTGCCGGTGAGCAGGATGCCGATGCCGCCCGTGAGCGTGCACAGCACCGCGAACCACCAGGCCCAGCGGTGGACCGACTCCATCGTGGCGTTGAACCCCATGGTCCAGCGCCAGAACAGCGCGGCGCGCTCCGCGGCGGTGCCGCGGTCGATCGACTGCTCGACCTCGCGCTCGCCGCCGAAGCGGCTCACCGCCATGATCGTGCCGGCGTGCATCGCGAACAGCAGCACCGACCCGTACAGGAACACGATCGACAGCGCGTGGAACGGGTTGTAGAGCAGGTTGCCGTAGCGCAGCGAGAACGCCGCGGTCCAGTCGAGGTGCGCGAAGATGCCGAAGGGCACCGCCTCCGACCAGCTGCCCATCAGCACCGGGCGGATGAAGCCGAGCACCAGGAACAGCCAGATCGCCGAGGCGAAGGCCCAGGCGGTGTGCGTGCCGAGCTTCAGGCGCCGCGCCAGCATGTAGGTGCGGAACCACCACAGGATGACGGACGCCGTCAGGAAGAAGCCGGCCATCAGCCACCATCCGCCGTGCGCGAGCGGCGGCAGCCGCAGCCCGTACTCCGGCGCCGGCGGCTCGAGCGCGAGCCAGAACAGCTGCCGCACGAACTGCAGCGGGTTCCAGTTCACGGACGCCAGCATGTTCAGGCCGACGATCTCGAAGGCGATGATGAAGAACAGGATCGACAGCACGCCGGTCGTGCCGAGATAGAACGGCCCGATCTGCGCGTCGCCGAGCTTGCCCAGCCAGTAGCTGGCGCTGGCCTTGACGCCGCGCTTCCAGATGCCGGGCGGGTCATGCGGCACGCCGGGGT
>Ga0315903_10011842_pt1 | contig 10227 bp, 8 predicted proteins | sample LakEriMetagenome_7_FD_203524 | JGI IMG/M metagenome (GOLD analysis project Ga0315903, IMG submission 203524) | Freshwater fungal communities from buoy surface, Lake Erie, Ohio, United States - Buoy 2 MA119 | ecosystem: Environmental > Aquatic > Freshwater > Lake | place: USA: Lake Erie, Ohio... | reverse complement strand
AAGTATGAATACGAGCTTCTTCATTAATTATTGGTTTTCTTCAGTAGGATACTCTTCAACAGGAGTTTCTTCCACGTAAACTTCTTCAGCAGGTGCAGCAGGTGCAACCGGTGCTGGTTTTTCGAAACCAGTGTCAGTTACGTTTGATAGAGAAAGACCGTCTTCTTCATCAACTTTCTGGATCAACATTTTGTCGCGATCTTCAGAATTGAACCAGTAGTCAACCACCTTATTTAGATTACCTACGAATGCGCCAAGAAGAATTAGTAGCATTTCTTTCCAATCTTCGTTGATCTCAGCACCGATGAATACACCAGAGTTGATACCCAAAAGTATAAAGAAGAACAGGCCAAGCACGATTGCTGTAATTCTCCAACGATTTGCCTGCATTTGTTGAAGCATGTAATAGAAGCGATTCTTGTCTTCAACCTTGACATATTCAGCCGAAGGTCCAAAACCCAAAAAGTTTTTGATCTTTTTCATTTTTCTTAGTATTTTTTACCAAGGAGCGTCCGAGCTCTCACTCTTCTCTTCCTTTTTCTTTTCTTCTTTGGCGGGTTTTTCAACCACCTTTTCTTTGATTACAGTAGTTCCACCGCTTGATGAGCTGTTCTTAGAAGAATTATCAACGTTTAAGATGATGTTAGGCTGTTGTGCAGGAGCTGCTTGCTCTGTCTTTGTCTCTTCTTTGTCGTCACCGCCGCCAAAAAATGTGGTGGTTACGTAAGTCCCTCCCGCTAAAATAGCGGTAGAGATTGTACCGATGATGGTCTTCTTAAGACCAGACCAAGTACCGTCGTTGTGATCTGTTGTTTCTTCAGACATTGTGTTTGTGATTTATTTTTGTTTGATGATTCTCAGCCCTTCGGACTGACTTTGAGTTTGTAGAGTTGCTATGTATAAACCGGATGCAAGACTCTCAATGTTTGAGCTGTATGTATATTGTCCAGATGGCATTTCTTTTTCAAGGATTACATGCTGAATCGACCCATTCATGTCCATCACATACAGTTTTACTTTACCGGGTTGCTTAACTGTAAAGTTTACATTGAATTCACCTGTTGTAGGATTAGGATAGACTATAGTGTGGTCAGTTTCGTTTTCGATCATTGCCATCTTAGCGACTATCAGAATACCGTTGGTAGGTAAGATCGACATATCTTTTGAACTTGCGTCCCCCGAAAATTTACGAGTTGTGTAAAGAGGAGATGTCTGCCATTCACCTTGCGGTTTCTTAGCAATAAATTTCAAAGTGAATATGTAGTAATTGTCAGGGATCATGTATTTCTTGTCAGCCGATGGATCATACCCAGCCCACTCGATGATTCCGTTCATTGGGTTCAAAGAAGACATCCAGAACATAGACTTGTCGGAATTCTGTAGTTCTTTGAACTCAAGTAGATCTTGGTCATAAAGCATTCCAAGTTGAAGTGATGAAATCATTTCGCCGTTAGATTTTACCTTTACAGGAATTTCCACAAGATTGCCTTCATTGACCTTGATGGTCGGCATGTTGACTTCCATTGACTTGGTAGGAAAGTCGTAGTCAACTTGCACATCAATGATATTTTCCATCGCAGAAGGATAGTTAGGATCTGGTGCTGGAAGAATCTCTACTGGAGTTAGACGAGCCATGTGATAGCCAGTTCCGTTGGCGTCACCTGGGACAAGAACGTAAAACGTTACAGAATCCGGCTGTCCTGGTAGAATCATATGATAGAAGTTGGTAACACCGGGAATAGTTGAGGTGTAGTTGGTCGAAGGAGAACCTGTGATAGTGTTCTTTTCAGAGACTGTAAAGAACTTGATGTCTTTAACGTTGTTGGGCCAAGAAGTGAATCTTCCTGAGATTCTACCGAATACACCGTAGGCATCAGTGATGGTCAAGTTGTCCGATTCGTTAACATCCGCAGTGTAAAAGTCCCAAGAAGCAGGAGTAGATGATCCGAGGATCCACTGATTTATCAACTGTGCGTCTGCTGTAGATATTACGTTACCTACGCCCATTGTGTCACCTTTCACCGCGAGTCTTACGTCGTAATATGTAGTATCAATTATTTCATTGAAAGAAAAATCACCGTTGATATCTGTTGTATAAGTAGCGTGCTGTGTCCAAGATCCGCCAACTTTTACTTTCTTTTCAAGGGCAAGAGTTAAGTTCTTAGCGCCTGAACCGGTTACGTTTGTGAAAGTACCGTGGTAGCTCAAGTGAGGTTGGTACCAAGCACCGCCGTAGCTGTGAAGAGCAAGAGTCGTGTCAAGGCCGGACTGAGCAGCAGCGTACTGATTGTATGTTTGAACTCCGGTCCACTTTAGGGAATCGATCGAAGAAAGAGCAAAGAAAGAAGCACCAGAAACGTGTGTAAACTTGATGTCGAACTTCTCTCCATCTCCTATTGTGTAGGTGGAGCTGCTTCCAGTATAAACCAAAGATATAGTAACATAACCGTTCGTGTTGTTGTCGAGGAACTGCATGTCCAAGTTGGTCGTAGTTCCTAATTGCGTAACACTAGCAGCAGAGAAAGCGTTCTTATCGTAAAAAACACGAAACTGAACACCGGTATACTTGGTTGATGTAGAATTCTTAAGAGTGATTTTGGCGTGTGATTCTCCCAGCGTGTATGAACCTACATCATACGTAGTGTCGATGATTGCGTAGATGCCAGTTCCAGGTGCAGGAGGACCAGTTTGAGAAAATAGAGAATTTGTTGAGAATGCAAGCACTACCAAGAGTGCAGTAAGAAACTTCTTCATTAGGGGGTGGGGGTTATTTGAAAGTAGAATCCTATTACACCTTTGTCAAGGCTGCGTAGTATTCTTTGAAGTGCTTGATTCTATCGACCAATCCGATAGTACCTCCGTTGACTCTCTTTGTCACGGCTGTCACAGTAGCATCATCTGCACCTTTGTCACAGATTGCCCACAGTTTATTGCTGTCGAAAAAGAATGCAGCAGAAGCAAGAGGATACTTGGTAGCAACCAAGTCAGGATTGGCAACAGTGTCTTCGCCGATGAACTTTGCGAAAGCAGTGTAGTTGCTCTTACCTGTCAACTGGATGTAACCACGACCGCGGAACTTATAGCCTTCTTTAGAAGCTTCATCGCCGTTGCCCATTCTTGAGGCATAAACTCTGGAAGCAATCTTCTCGGGCTGTCTTGCGTAAGACTCGTTTAGATTTCCTGGAAAGTATTTAGGAAAGATTTTCTTAAGACCGTCTGCTGAATAGTTGAGATTTTCGCTGACAGCTTTGAATCCGCCAGATTCATGTCCACATTGGGCAAGAAAGTGAGCAAGTCTTAAGTTGTTTGTAATGTTGAATTTTGCAGCAGTGTCAGGAATCTGAGCAATTACTGCGTCGGGAACATGACCTTTAAGTCCTGCGAGATTTAGACCTTCGACTTTAGGTGTGGGTGCAGAAGGTGCTGGTACCGTAGAGGCAGGAGCCGCTGTCGCGATTCCTAGTTTGGCAAGCGTAGCAGGTCCTGCTATTCCGTCTGCGGCAAGACCGTTCTTGGTCTGCCATTCTTTCAATGCTTTTTCTGTTCCTGGGCCGAATTTGCCGTCTGCTCCTACTCCGAGCTTTTCTTGAAGAAGTTTTACTTCTGGTCCACTAGATCCGTTTTTTAGAATCATTTTATTTCAATGGTCATTTTTTCGAACTGGATCGATTGAATGCCTTTGAATTCTTTCTTTAACTTTTCTACGTTTGATTTGTCCTGTAGAAGACCTGCGATTAATGAAACATCAATCTTTCCGAGTTTCCCGTTAGGAATTACCGTCAGCACTTTATTCTTAAACTGTACATCTTTGATGATATCAGTGTTCGCCAGAACTCCGCCGATCAATTCTTCAAAGTTTTTTCCGGCTTCGGTTTGGTTCTCCGATTCATTTAAGAATTGTGAATAAGATAAAATGTATGACATGCTTTTCCTTTTTTGATTTGATTTATTTATCTCGAAGGAAGCAAGAAAAACTACCTATTTCATAAATTTCTTCATTCCTGATATAACTTGCTCGGGTGTGATTGACTTGGTGCACTCGAACATTTTAGGAGTGCCTTTTTGGTCAGGACACCAATTCCAATCACCGGCGTCGAGACGATACCTATTGAAACACCCGTTGCAGGCCGAAGGATTGAAAAGTCTGACCACGTCTTCTCCGAGAAATTCAGTGTTAGGCGTGCTGAAACCCGAGATCAACACCGTCGGTGTTCCGACTGCCCAAGCAAGCCAGCTGAGTCCTGAACCCAGACCAATGTAAAAGTCAGCGTAATGTAAGTCAATTATTCTTTCCCATAGAGGTAAGTTACCGCTTCGGTCTATGATTCCTGTTGGTTGAGAATTGCCCATGTAAGTACCCGCCTCTTTAGAGATAAGAACAACTTTGTAACCATTCTCTTTCAAGTGATCAACCACTTTTTGCCAAGCTCCTGGATTGTTCCAGTATTTAGACTGGGCAGTCGAATGAATTCCTATGCAGACATACTTACCTTCGATTGATCTTGGTCTTGCTGGAATAAAGATCTTAGGACGAACCTGCTCGAAGTCAAGGCCAAGAATGTCGGATGCAGTCTTTTGCATCTCTTGTTCTCTAAAGTTTCTTGGATTTCTTGATGAATCAAAATCTGGGCTGTTGCCTTCATAGAACCACCCTAAATTGTACTGTGCAATGATGTTGTTAACCGAAACTCCTCTTCCTACAAATTCTAATTCTGGGTACTGGCCCGAGAACAAGTCATTGTGAAAAGTAGAGACGATGACTTTACAACCGTGTTTCTTTCTAAATTCGTCAGCGTAAGGAACCCAAGCAATAGTGTCACCAAGTGATGACGACTCAAAACATATAAAGACTCTTTGGTTCTTAAGATTTATCTTTTCATTGTAAATGACTTCTCCATCCAAAGCATCTGTCACTTTAATTCTCCAGTCTGTGTACCACTTTCTGTTGGCACGTGTCCAACAGTTTTCGCCAATCACTGTAGAGTGCACGATCTCTCCAGTCTTTTCATCTATAAACTCAACTTTATACTTGCCTGGCACCATGTCTTGAATTTCAACATACGGTCCGTTTATGTAATGAACGGTTATCTTACGAGACACTTCAGATATTTTTTTGAACGAAGAAGAATCCAAGTTGATTACCTTTGAATGATCTATAATTTCTATGGTACCTACCTTGGTATTCTCATCAATGACTGTGTACTTCTCAAATGATGGTAGATAGATCTTGATACCTCCTTGAAGAAGTTCTGGAGAAATCTTATAGTGTTCATCATTGTTCGATATCATAGTCTTGACAAAGTTGTTGCCTTTTACGATTCTTACCTCGATAGGATAAGAAGTGTTGCCAAAAAAGGATATGTAAAGGTTACCTGTCGCGTGGTCTTTGGCAAAGGTGTAGTCAAAATTGTCTTTTCCTAGATGTATTCTTGGGTAGATCGGAACAGTCTCAGCATCGACAACCAATTCTTTAGAAGTAGGTCTTTCTTGCACCTTGAAGATTATGTTGTTACGAACACAAAGATTGTAAAAGAAATTTTCGAAATGAACACCGTAAGCAAAGTATTCTTCAACCGTGTTAACCTTTTGTATTGCTGTAAGCAGCTTATCCACATTTGCTGAGAAGAATCCAGTCGACATTTCATCGCCTCCGCCTTCTTCTTTTTCTCTCCATAAGTAAGATACTATGTCGCACTGGTCTAAGAGTCTTGAAGCCCTGTTTAGAACATCTGAGGATTTTACAAAATAGTCATAGTTAATCACATGTACTTTGCTAAAGCCTTTTCCTTTGGCAATTTCCAATCCGTTTCTTAAAAGAACCAAAGCACCTGGACCATGATTGAAGTCAAATTCAGTATGAGCTTTAGCGATTGATGTATGTATAAAGAAATTTGGAAGCTCCACACCCAACGCGTCAGCTTGCTTTCGAGTCACGATAGGATTGTGTTTATCGATCAATGTGATGTCTGCTTCAGAAGAACTTTCTATGTGAGACGATACTATTGTAGTGTAGCCTTTGCTGTTCAATGAATCTACCAAGTCATTAAGACGCATTTGCTTGATTCTGCTGTCGGCGTGTGAAAGGATGATCGCTGCTTCTTTACTCTTTTTTGACTTACTCTGCACAGTTGTCTTAGCAAAAAAAGCAAAAGCTTGTAAAGCAGCGTTTTCCCATGTAAACGTATCTCGGATTCTTTCTGAGTCTACAAGAGCTTTCTCTTTTAGACCTTGGTAATTCTTGTATGCGTATCGCATCTTTCTTCGCAAGTCTTCGTAGTCGGGCTGCGCGTAGTAGCCTGGTACTTCAGTTCCTGCCAATGCTTGAACATTGTAAGTATCACCCGACAAGCAAGGAACCATTCCTTTGATAGAGATAGGAACACCCGTTCCATTAGCAAACTCAAGCTGAGCTCCGTAGTCTGTGTACAATGCTGGTGTACCAGCTGCGATTGCTTCAATCAAAGGTATGTTCCACCCTTCACTTCTTGCACAAGTAATTAGAACATGCCCGTTCTGCATGTATTTGATGTATTCGTCTCTCTTAACGAAGTGTTTTACTTTAAGTCTTTCATCGTTAAAACCGTAATGTGCAAGTCTTTCCTCGGTGGTATTCATGCCATCAACTGCGTAAGGATTGTCAACACTCATGATTAGGTCAACCGGCTCATCTTTCCCAAATTCTTTCAAGAAAGCATCGATGATTTCAGGAACTGACTTGCGAAAGTCCCAGCGACCAAATATGCTAAACTTAAACCTTCCGTCTTTATACTCGTTAAAGTTTGGGTCAAACGTAGCTGGTATGAAATCTTCGTCAACAGCTTCATTCACAACATGAATTCTTGACTCGGGATACCCTTGCTCGCTTAAAACTTTTTTGTGCCACTCGGTAACGACCCAGACATAATCAAACTTTTCGATCAACTTGTCAACGAAGTAACCTGGCAGCCTGGTGCTTTCCCAAACAGTGTAAGCAATTTTGATCTTTGAGTTAAAGTCTTCGTAAAAATAGTGATGGTTCATATCCATCAGTACGATATCTACGTCGGGTTCAAAAGGTGTCTTAGGAGTGGTAAAGTTGTACTTCTTAAAGTGGTGATTTTCGGCGATAGGAAAATCAGCGTACTTGTGTTCTCCTGTGCTAAGAGTGATTGTTTCAAGAACACTTAAGTCAATTTCATTAAGATAGTCTGGGTTATCATCCCAGGTGTAGTTGCGGACTCTAAGATCCACATATTTAGAAAGTGCTCTAAAAAATCCTCGGGCGTGAGCGTTGTATCCTGTCTTACCTAAGTAGCAAGTATGCGCTCTTACTTTTAATTTATTCATTAAGATCCTATTGACGTAGTACTATGGTTTATATTCATAGTATATATCTTAGTTCTCAGACTTCTCCGAATTCTTGGATCTTTTCATTGAGTTCTTCAAGTGTGTGGTCACACTTGGCATTCTTAAGTTTGTTCTGCTTGGCTTTCAACATTTGGAGGTTGCAAGGGTGTGCAATGTAGAAAGGATTCACACGGTCTTTGAACCCTTGTGATATGCTGTACTTATGATCAACATGATTGTTCTTCCAACCTCTTTTGAGATTCTTGGGATTGATCACATTCTTAAATAAGTCGTAGTTCTTTTCGGTCAGTGCCCTGACGAACACGAAGTAGTCTTCTTTGTTCTCAAAGAGCTCTTCGTGGTTCTCGCGATAAGTCTCAAAGTTGATGAGGTTGGGATTCAACATTACTTATACTCGTCCGACTTGACCTTCTTACCTTTGTCGGGTCCGCCTTCGCGAGGTATCATGCCTTGGGCTATGAGTGAAGTTCTGACGCCGAAAGGGATTTCTTTGCCCGCTTCGTATTCTTTCTTGTACTTTTCGAGAGTCTCTTTATCGTAAGGCGATTCCTTTTCTTTGAGCAAGTCTTCACGTCCCAGCTGCTTATATACTTCTTTGCGAGTCTTTTCCATTTTCTCAGCATACTCAGGGTCTTCGTTGCGATTAAAGACGATTTGCTGAGTCAGACTTCCACTAATCCTTTTAAGATCTTTGTTGCGAGTCTTAATGAGCCATGCAGCCAAGTCCTTGATACTTAAGTCGCGAAAACGACCTTCCGCATCAGGTGCGTCCGAATGATGAAATTCAGGTGATTTGGCCGTCTTTTTCTTTTCATAGACCCATTCTTCAAAAAGTTTAATATGTTTCATATTATGTAGTTGCTGTTAAGATCCAACGAGACTGACCTGTCGCAGCAGCAACAGTTAGTCCTGTTACGTATATAAATGTTGCCGTCTGGTTGATGCCGATCGTTTTGTTCGACACACCCAACTGCAAGCGGTTAGAAATGGTCGAAGAAGTGCTTTCCTGGTTGAACGTTTGGTTCTTATCGGTGTTGTTCACGATAACTATGTATCGTCCAGCAGTTCCACCCGTGAACCCGGATATGTTTGAAGCGACTGTTCCGGTGACTTTAAAGAATGCACCGTCTCCCAGCGCATAATTGTCGATGTTTGCGGCAGAAGCAATGTTGGCTCCTTCAGTGAAAGTAAGTGAACCAACTGTTCCCGCTGGTCCTGTTGGTCCTGTTACACCAGATGTCCCGCTTGTACCACTAGATCCGCTCGAACCCGAAGTACCTCGTGTTCCCGAAGATCCGCTAGACCCGCTTGTACCTGATGAACCAGCACCGGGCAATTCTATCATTGATAAAACAGGGCCTGCTGATTCACCAAACGTGAAATCACCGCCAGCGATCACTGTCGCCTCTAATGTATATGTGTAAGTACCAGCACCGCCTGGTTCATCAACTACTTCAATAGCGTAAGGAATGTTTTCGTTTGGCGCAGAAGATTCTGCTTGAATAGCTTGACCTATTGGTGTAGCTCCTCTGTACAACTGCAGTCTACACCACGAGGCGCCATTTTGCGGGTTAGCATCGCCTGACACTATGACTTGAACGGGCTTGCCCGTGGTAGTAATACTACCACTCACCACCGTGCCTGCGGTGGATAAAGTTGTTTGAGTGCCTAACGTTTGTGCATAGTTTGCCGCTCCTGACGGGGAAGTTCCAGATGTTCCTGAGCTGCCCGACGAACCTGAAGTTCCCGAACTCCCAGACGTGCCGCTTGATCCCGAAGTACCTGACGATCCTGCAGCACCTAATGTTGTGACAATGTATGAATAGTTAGCATCTTCTGTATAGAAGGTGACGTTGTGAGATGTGGGATCGTTGTTGTTTAAGTAAAGATCTACGACTATCCTATCGGTTGGGTCTAGTATGGCTGTTGTAGCCACACCATTTGCTTTGACTTCAACTGGTGTGGTATTGTTTCCGCCCCAGCCGATCAACACAGTGTCAGAAGTGAAAAGAGTAGTCTTGACGTTTCCTGTGGTGTACTTTGAGACAACGAAGTAATAACTTACGCTGTCATTAATCGCATTCTTAGCCCAGTAAACATACGAGTGCCATATTCCATTAGGAACTACCAATACGCCTGGTACACCGTTGTTTGTTATGAAACCAGTTCCAACAAGGACGTCTTGCTGGTTTGCTGTTAAGTTTGTAGTTATCGTCTGTGTTCCTCCTCCCGTGGTCAAAGATCCTAATTCTTTGTACGGGGATGAGCTTCCGCTGACAGATTGATTAAAGAAAAAGTTCTGGCCTCCGGATATACCGTCAGTTCCACTCGTGCCCGAAGTGCCCGAACTGCCAGAACTTCCGCTTGTGCCCGAAGAACCTGAACTACCCGAAGTTCCGCTAGATCCGCTAGTTCCGCTAGAACCGCTGGTTCCTGAAGAACCCGATGATCCTGAAGAACCTGAAGAACCTGAAGACCCGCTTGTACCGCTAGATCCGCTAGTGCCTGACGATCCGCTCGAGCCGCTGGTTCCTACAGCACCTGTCGGTCCTGTCGGTCCAACTTGTGTGTACATAACTTGCTGCACCGTTGCAATCACAGAAGGTATGTTTGGACGAGTTGGTCCAGTTAGCCCAGTCTGGGCAAACAAACGTGTGTCTACATCAAGGGAACTCCAGACAATCTCTACGTATTGATTGGTTCCAGTCGTTGAAACTATCCAGTTCCATGCAGCTACTACCTTTGCATCGTTCTTATCAAGTTCTATCCTTGTGTTGCTTTCGGGGACATCAATTCCGTCGAGTCTTAACCATATGTCTGTGTTATCGACTCCAGAGTCTGTCTTATCATATTGAGCAGAAAACTGAACATTGTAAGAAC
>Ga0315903_10011840_pt1 | contig 10228 bp, 7 predicted proteins | sample LakEriMetagenome_7_FD_203524 | JGI IMG/M metagenome (GOLD analysis project Ga0315903, IMG submission 203524) | Freshwater fungal communities from buoy surface, Lake Erie, Ohio, United States - Buoy 2 MA119 | ecosystem: Environmental > Aquatic > Freshwater > Lake | place: USA: Lake Erie, Ohio... | reverse complement strand
CCACCCCCATCTTAAAAGTTGCCAATGATGCCAATACAGAGGCAGCTAGAGTCGCATCGCATGGCTTGCGCTATGCTGAATCTACCCTTGCTTTGGGAATGATGGGAGCACTGCGTCAGCGTTGGTATGATGAGCATCACCGATATCTGCAAAATCAAGTCAATGCAAGTGAGGCATCCGGTTTTGCGGGTGGCGTTTCAGGGTTTTTAACTAAAGCACTCCCCTCCATGCAAATGGCACTTGCAGCCTATTTAGCAATGGAAGGGTTGATCACCGCAGGTATGGTGATCGCCGCATCGTTATTAATTACTAAATCAGTCAGCCCCATTCAAAAACTCTTAGCTGGCTGGAAAGATATCGTTGCGGCCAAACAATCCTATGACCGCTTAAATGCATTATTAAGCGAAGATTTTAAAAAAACCGAACAAATGGAATTACCCCCCGTAATTGGTCACTTGGATGTGTCTCAGGTAACCGTTATTCCACCCGGTCACCATAAACCCGTGTTAACCAGTATCAATTTCCAAATTGCCCCAGGTGAGGCAATTGCGGTGGTAGGGCCAAGCGCTTCCGGTAAAACCTGTTTAGCGCGTTTATTGGTGGGGATATGGGCGCCAACGCAGGGGTCTGTTCGCTTAGATGGAGTAGAACTCTCCTCGTGGAATCCCGATGAGTTTGGGCCTCAAATTGGTTATGTACCCCAAGAGATTGATTTTTTTGAGGGAAGTGTTGCACGAAATATTGCGCGCTTGGGACGAATTGACCCAGAAAAAGTTGTAAGAGCTGCAAAATTGATTGGTATGCATGATGTCATCTTAAGTTTTCCAAAGGGCTACGATACTATTTTGGGTGAAACCCAATTTGCCTTATCGGGAGGGCAGCGTCAACGCCTCGCAATTGCCAGAGCCTTATATGGCAACCCAAAATATGTTGTGATGGATGAGCCCAACGCTAATTTGGATGAAATTGGTGAATCGGCTTTAGTTCAGGCAGTGGCTTATTTAAAAACCCAAGGTAGCTCAATTATTATGACCACTCATCGGCCACGATTAGTCAGTGTAGTTGATAAACTTCTAGTATTGCGCAATGGCCAACAGGTTGGATTTGGGCCTGCTGCAGAAATGATTAATTCAGTACGTAATTTACAGGTTGTTAACCCTGATAAACTAGAGACCAAAGACCTGAAAAAGTCAAAACCCAAGCAAGCAAATAGTGGAAGTTAATTAATTTGCTCAATAAATTTTACTAACGGTACTGTAGCATTTTCATAAAATGCATCTAACATGAGCGATCTAATTCCAAAAAAAAATACAGCTAACTCTGAGGGTGAGGAAGCTGATCAATCTGGAAAAGCGTTAGTGCCACATTCAGGCGGTGGGATAATTCAAGAAAAAATATATCCGCTAGTAGCTCAGGTAAAAAAAATAGAGAAAGTAACTGACAGTTGGATTCAATCTTGGAATCCATACCACCCCGATTTGGTCAGTAATCGTAAATTGCAACCGGTACAAATTGAAGAATCAAAGATTCGAAAAGTATCAGCTAAATACTTTTTATTAGCCTTTTTCGCTTTTTTAATCTGGGCCTCTTTAGCCCCAATTGATGCGGGGGTAACGAGTACAGGCACGGTCATGGTGAGTGGTTACCGTAAACTTTTACAGCACCCAACGGGGGGAGTCGTTCAAGAAATATTAGCCAAGGAAGGGGATAGGGTTAAGGAAGGTGATATCTTAATTCGTATTAACCCTTTAAAAGCGCAAGCGGAGCTGTCTTCTGCAAGACTGCAATATATCAATGCCCTTGTGACAGAAGCTCGTTTAGTAGCTGAACGCAAGGGTTTATCAGCAATCATTTGGCCAAAAGACATCGAACTTTGGAAGAGTGAACCAAGGGTTAATGAAGCGATGCAAATACAACAAAAACTATTTGATGTAAGGCGGACCGAAATTGTGGCGGTGATAAATGGCCGACGCTCTCAGGTTGCCACCTTAACAGAAGAAGCTAAAAGTAATGCCTTGCTAGCAAAAGAAGGGTATGTTTCACAAGCTCAGGCCAATCAAGTTTTACGTTCCAAGGTGGATGCGGAATTAATATTAAATCAAATGCAATCTGCATATTACAAAGATATTGATACTCAGCTTGCTGATATTCAAAAGGTGCGTGATGCCCTCAAAGATCGCCTGGAGGCAGTTTCATTTGATCGTGATTTAGCTGCTATCCGTGCTCCAGTAGCTGGGGTTGTTGTTGGGCTTAAGGTTAATACAGTAGGCGGAACAGTAGCAAGTGGTCAGGTCTTAGCAGAAATTGTTCCAGACGAAGTTTCTTTAATAGTAGACGCGCAAGTGCCACCTTTGGCAATTGATAAGGTTAAAGTCGGCCTCGTTGCAGATTTACGGTTTAGTTCCTTTAATCAAAATATTACTCCGGTCATTCCAGGCACTGTAAAGCTTGTGGGCGCAGACAAAATTAAGCCGCGTGAGGGTGAGCGGGGAGAAGAGTATTATCTTGTTCAGGTAGAGGCTAGCAAAGATGGACTAGAAAAACTTGGGGATTTAAAAATATTGCCTGGTATGCCAGTCGATGTAATTTTTAAATCGGGTGAACGAACATTTTTAAGCTACTTACTTAAACCATTGACAGATAAACTTGCAAAAGCATTTAAGGACTAAAGATGAAATTAAAAAATAGCCTTTTTAAATATATTTTATTAGGTTTCTTTGCTTATGGCGTGCAGCTACCTGTCTTGGCGATCGATTTTGAAACCGCCTTTCACAAAGCTAAAGATAATGACCCAAAATTTCAGGCGGCAAAACACGATAAAGATGCAACTTCTGGTCAATCATTACGCGACATAACCTCGTATGCACCGACTTTTACCTACAATCAATCACAATTGCCCACCTTAAGCGTCACCAGTAGAACTCAAACCGTTAGCCAGCCACTGTTTGATGCTGTAAAAGGCGCCTCTTTTTTACAGGCAGAGCCTCGAAAAAAAATAGCAGATGCAAATTATTTAGTGCAAACCCATGATCTTGCCTTACGCGTATTTAATGCGATGAGTCAAATTATTCAAACCAATGAGGCAATTAAAGCAAATGAAAGTCGTCTTGCTGCTTTGGAATCTCAATTTCAAAGTGCAAAACGTAAATACGAACTTGGCCAAGGTACCATTACCGATCAGTTGGATGTGCAAGTGAAATATGAGCAAGCTAAAGCAGATGATTTTACTCTCAAAGCAAATTTAAAGAGCGCGCGCGATCAATTTAAGGCAATTGTTGGCGAGGCTCCAAACCCACTCGATTTTAATTTGCCCAATAAACACGAGTCTTTTAATATTCGATTACTTGATGAAGTATTGGCAAGAGTAGAGAAAAAGAATCCTGCCATATTGGTAGCGCAAGCTAATGAGAAAGTTGCTAAGTTGGATGTGGTTAAAGCGTCCGGTGCTGTTTTGCCAACGATCGCCTATACCTATCAGAAAACAGTGTATACCAATGTTAATGCAGAAAATAATGGATTAAGCATTACGATTCCATTGGATGTGGGTAGTTATATTGGTACATACGTTGCTCATGCTAAGTCAAAACAAAGTTCTAGCACACGATTAGAAACCGAAGTAAAAACAAAAGTCGAGGCGGAACGGTTTTATCAGCAAATTGAAGCGGGTCAGCAATCTTTAAAGATTAAAGGCAATGCCATGGATATCGCTAGGCAGAGCGTACTTGCAAATCAAAAAAGTTATGATGCGGGAGTTAAAAATACGACCGATGTTTTAATTGCTATTCAGACGCTTTTTCAAGCACGTAATGAGTATGCGGTTTCGGCTATTCAACTAGGAGGTAACCTCTTGAATTTATTACTTATTGGTGCGGAAGATCCGGATGAAGCAGTTATTCGCACGCAGGCTTTTTTATTTAGAAAATAATTATTTTTTAGGTATGGCTTGAATAGACCGTTTAAAATTCTTGACATTAAAAAGTGCTTCATTGACATCGTATAAGTACGCCACTTTTAACTTAAAGAATGCGTCTTCTGGAAGTTCACTGATTTGATCAATTAATTTTTCACTTACTTGAAAAATAGATTGGTATCCGCGTTCCTTTTCTTGCCACTTCGTAATTGGATTAAGGCTGTGTAGTTCTTGCCCAATTTGAATATCGTGTTTTCCATTACTTTGAAAATTTTTAAAATCATTCTTACTATAAAAAATAATACTAAAGATTTTGCCATCAGCATTCATAAAACCAAGAGTGACAGGAATTCTCTCTTTAACAAACATTGCCTGATTGATTAAAACTAATTGCCCGCCTGCAACGGCTTCTATTCGCCAGCGTGCGGTTGGCGATTGTCCAATATTATCCACTTGCAGTATTTTGGCTTGCGCTAAAGACAATACTGTCATGCGATCGGTTCCAGTTACCAAAGCGTAATCAAGCAGACGGCGATCTACCCCCATCCTATCAAGATAATTTGCTAAAACTACACTTATTTTTTGGGTATCCGCTTGGTTAATTTCCTTTGTTTGTCCTTTAAATTGATGCAATCCATACCGCCCTCCGCTGGGTATATAGCGGGATTGGCCACCTAAAAAAGCATATGCACAAGCCGAATAACATTCCAGTGGGCTGTAGTCGGTAGAGCCAATGGTGGTGTTTAGACCATGTTCTCGTATAGCCATACCCAATTGCAATCCGCTGATGAGATTTCCTCCTTGGCTAGAAAGGGCTACCCAACTTCCTTTAGGCATCCCTTGAGCTACTGATTTAAAGGAATTTGCAGCATCTTTATCTAAAAATCCAACGCCAAGAATCACTGGCTGACAGCGCGGCTCAATTCCTTCAATACAGCGCTCTTGTATCTCAAAAGTCATGCCAATACCCGGTTTAATTCCAGCCAGGCACAAACTAATAAAAATCAATATAAGAAATTTATGACAAATTAACATGATGCTATTTTAGGTTACTATGTACTGTTACCCACCCATTTTAAGGTTAATGCGTGTTTAATCATAATCAACATCTGACAATTGAGACAGTTGCGGAGCTACTGAATGTTTCCTCAAAAGCGGTGTCGCTGTGGCTTGAAAATGGTGTACTCGTTGAAAAATATGACAATAATCAAATAAAAGTCTTAGAAGAATCGGTCCAAAAGATTCTTAATATCAAAGGTAGATTTACAAAACTTAAAATAGACTCTTCGCAAAATTGCTTACGTGTTTTAATTGTCGAGGATGATGAAGATTTATCTCGTTTATTACAGATCGCCATTACTGATTTTGATTTTCCAGTAGATTTGCAAACAGCTTCTGATGGCATGGAAGGCTTAATTATGACTTCTTGCTACAAACCAGACATCATTATTGCGGATATCAATATGCCAGCAATTGATGGCATTACGATGATTAATTCGATTATTGGTACCGAATTTGAACCCAAAAGATTTATCGTAGCCTCTGCCTTAAACGCAGCAGATATTTTGTTTAAAGGTGGTTTGCCTAATATAGTTCAATTAATTTTTAAACCGTATGACTTTGTTGTTCTTAGAAAATTGCTGTCACTCTAAACTTACGGTGTAGTTGTATATTTTTAACGATATACGAAAAATTAAAACCGAATACCTCCGTAAATTCTAAATTGGGAAGCACCTTTTTCTACCTGAAATGCGGTTGTCCCGTAAAACATTCCCTTGGATAAATTGATGCCTGCTAACATCTGGTAGCTTGATGGGTAAACACTGGGCGATGTACCTGAGGCAGAATATTTTTGTGTATTAAAGAGTTGAAAAGCAGAAATAAAAGGACTAAATCCAGGGTTTTCGTGCGTAAGGGTGCCCCCCAATTTTGTTTGGTGCAGATAACTTGTTAAGGCTGAATTCACCGTATTGGTACTGCTAGTATATGCATCCAAGTGGTCACGGTAATAGGAATGGTTTATTCGCGGACTAATGACCCATGATTTTCCGAGTTCCGTTCGGTTTGTGAGACCAACTGATGCAAAAAACCGATCAGCAGAGGTATTGCCGGTACCATACGTCGCAGAACTAGTATTTGGTTTGGAGGAACCAAAGCCAGCGCTCAAGTCTGTCATCCAATCATTATTAATTTGATAAACCATGTAGGGCGAAACAGTAACCCCAGTACTTCTGTACGTTCCACCGTTGTAATTGGTATTCGAACGCGTACTATCGAGTGCCAAGGAAATACCGGAAATCAACACATCATTGTGGTTATATTCTAAGCCAGCAAGACCTAACGCAACATTGCCATTGGATGTGTACGGTGAAATATTATTACGAAATCCACTGTACACAGGAGTCGCCCAAATACTCCAATTGCTGCTATCACCTGCTGCCATTCCGATTACTTGCTCATTTGAATTTTGCGCATCGCGATTCGAAAAGACTGGGGTCTTAGTGGATGAGTTTTCACCAAGTCGCATACGAAAACCACCTTGGTTGGAAAATGGATTTTGAACAACGATGCTGTTGATGGCTTGAGCAGTCGCCACACTCGCGGCACGCGCTGGTACTGCATTATTGGCATTGGTATTTGACGATTGGGCTAAAACAGAGCTAGCAAATAACGATAGCCCTATAAAACAACAATGGCCAAAGCGAAAGTTTTCTATTTGTCTTTTTGTCAGCATAGATTTTGAATTGTGCATGGCTTGCTTGCTCTTTCGTGGCTTACTGGTTAAAGGTATGATCATTTTTGATTTTCCTATTAGTTGCTTGTTGTTGCAAGCGAATCATTAATTGATTTGGCGCTGACAGGGTGCGTCCCCGAAACCACCTGCCAAGATGCATGTTGCATTGCAATAAAAAAATGGACGTGTTTGCCCCTAATTTACCCCCGAAGAATATCCAGGATTTGGGAACCCCTTCTTTAAACTATCTATTTTTTTATTTACTACCTGCGGGACAGGATTGAGCCAATAATCTGGGCCAGTGCTCAACCCAAGGGTAGCGATGATCAAAATTCGGTACAACGTTTACGCTGCTTTGTTGACTGAGATTGTATAAACGGTATTGACCCATTGAATTCGATGGAACAATCCGATCTTTCTGCCCATACCAGTGGGTTTGTGATAATTTTGCGAGCTGCGCATTCTTCGTGGCAGGATTTTTTGAACCAATGAGTGGGCTAAGACCCTGTAAGCGCACCCAGGTGTCAATATCCAATGGACTGGCAATCGTAATCAGGCAGTCTATGTCATCCCGCTCACCGGCAAGTAGTGCGGCGATCGCGCCTCCGCCGGAATACCCAATAAGACGGATGCGCAGTAGTGGGGGAATGTGCTTGCGGATATTTGATTGCTGAGCTTGCTGGAGGGACCATTGCGCGAGAACGTCTGAACGTAGTAGGTCAATGACCTGATTACTCATGCCCAGGGCCTCTGGACCAAAACGCTCATTGCCCCATAAAGCCGGTTTACAGGCGGACAATGCGCTTGGATGGAGGTATTGGCAGGGTCGACCCAAATAGGCAACCCATGAACTTGGGTCGCGCATCGCTAAAGCAGCAGCGATTGGATCAAAGGGTGTCGGATCGGTGGGTGGCTGGGAGCGATTTATCCAAGCTGCACCATCACCTTCAATATAAATAGTCAGACTCAGAGCGTTTGGGGGGGGTGCTCCTGCAGATACTGGGGCGGACGGATCTTGCGGGCTTCGCAAATAGGCGCGCATGGGAAGCGGCACTGAAAGCTCCACAAAAGCAGCATGGTTTCTGGCTGTGGCATTAAAAATGGGGTCCGTAAAGGGTTTTGGAATGCGTGGCGCATTGCTACAAGCCACTATGAAAAAGCAAGATAGAGCAAAAAAGAATCGGGCAAATTGCTCTACTCGTTTACGTCCTAGCACCCGAAGAAACCCAACTAGCGCATTGGTATGCGTGGGGCTGTTAATTGATTAATCAGGGCATCAAAACCCCCACTTTGTAAAAAGGCGGGTCGATCACGCAAGATTTGTAAGCGCTTTTCACCTGGCAAAAGGGTGGTCGGAGTAAAGCCAGTTAATTCTTTCTCAACCAAAGCATTCTCACCAGTATTTAAAGCCATTTGGACGCTACCATCATGCACGTAGTTGTAAACCCCAGCTCGATCTTTACGGCCCTCTGGAATAATGGCTAACTCAATATCCGTTCCCCGAATGCCAATGGTGGCAGTGCCGGCCTCATACTTCACATTATCTGGCTGACCCTTCCCAATCTGCCCCGAAACCGCCCGCAAGGTTCCGGCGACGACACTCGTTTTGGCATTATCCGTTGGCTTATTTTCAAACTGAAAGGCATCAATCTTGATTTTGCTCTCAGCACGAACCAATAAGGAGGAGTTATCTTTCATGCGAACCATTACTTGTGAGTCCTTGGCAGTGCTAATCATGTCACCTACATTCACTGCATCATCGCGTTTTAACTCTTTAGTCTGGTTACTTGTTGAGGTGATCGTTGCTTGACCACTAAGGCGACTTACTTTACCCGCTTCTTGCGCCATGGCAGTAAAACTAATACCCATAGTCAAAATCAGTGCTATTAGTCGGTTTTTTGCTTTCATATATCCCCCATTAAGCAATCAATACACTCTATCCTAAACTGAGTTAAGTGAACTGCCAATCTTATTCCTTACTTGGTATCAAATTTAGTTACCCCATCCCAATCTACAGCCGGTGGACTTTTGTACCACTGGGCAATGCGTTCGCGATAGAGGGTGTAGAGTTTGCAATCGGGTTCGGTGGCTTGTAATTGAACGAGCGTATCATCGGCAGCCTGCCAGGCTTGCGCGCGGTAATTGATGAGGACTTCTTGCCATTTCTCTAAGCGAGCGCGAACATCGCTGGCGAGTTCGTTTTCTAAGCATATTGGCTCATAAATACGAATCGGATTGTCTTTGCCTTTAACGCGGACAATGTCAATTTCTCGATAGATAATGCCGTGGCTTGCCACTTGGGTCGCTTCACTAACTAAGACGCCAACCCCATAAGTGCGTGTAATTCCTTCTAGGCGTGAACCCAAATTTACTGAGTCGCCCATGACGGTGTAAGCTTTACGGATTTTAGATCCCATGTCACCGACGGTCATATCGCCCGTACTCAAGCCTAAGCCCACTTTAATCTCAGGCCAACCCCGTTTAGCGTATTCGGTTTTGAGTTCGCGTAACTTACTTTGCATTGCTAAGGCAGCAGTCACGCCACTCGTAGCATGATTGACATCGTCGATGGGTGCGCCCCAAAAGGCCATAATCGCATCGCCAATGTATTTGTCTAAGGTACCGCCGTGCGAACGGATTGTTGCACTCATCTCGGTGAGGTATTCATTAACAAAGGCAGTGAGTTCTTGCGGACTAAGGCGTTCCGAGATAGAGGTAAAGCCCACGATATCCGCAAATAAAACAGTGAGTTGCGCTTTCTTGGCAACCATGTTGTACTGCAAGGGGTTCTCAGCCATTTTCTCGACTAACTCGGGGGGCACATAGGTCCCAAATAAATCAGCGAGTTGGCGCTTATGGCGCGACTCAACAAAATACCCATAGGCAATATTGCCAATATAAATACCTGCAATTAAAAATAAGAGGCTGGCAATGGGCATGGCAAAGCCGGCTTGCCATAAACTGAGATTGATCACAAGCACTAGCCCTACGCTAAGGACAAGGGCAATCGCACTGGGTATGGCGCTCATTAAGGCCATGCAGATTGTCAGCACGATACCTAAGACTGCGATGGCAAGTAATTCAATGGCGAGGGTGAAGGGCGGAATCGATTTAATCCCACCTTTTTCTAAATCGAGCATGCCAGCCAAGAGATTGGCATGAACTTCTACGCCAGGATAAAGCCCACTCACGGGGGTAGCTCGTAAATCCGCTAACCCCGGAGCCGTAGTCCCCACCAATAAAATTTTGCCCTGCAATTTTTCTTTGGGAACGGTTTTGTTGTAAACATCCGCTAGAGAAATATAAGGAAAACTTTGTTGGCGTCCCCGAAACGGTACTAAGGTATTGGTGCCAAGACCTACGGGAATGCTAAGACCATCAATGCGGATACCTTCAATTGGAAAGGCATTACCAGTTTTTGGATCGCCAGCCGGTTCAAGTTGTGCCCCGGGAATGCGCGCCGGTAGGGTGCCAAGACGCTCTTGCCCGGGCTTCGTTTGGGCACGGTAGAGACGATACATTGCCAGCGAGAGAGATTCGTAATAGTCGTCTTGGTATTGTGCGATCAAGGGTACCCGTCGAAT